>Ga0187893_10010769_pt1 | contig 13490 bp, 14 predicted proteins | sample MA1701074metaG_FD_139574 | JGI IMG/M metagenome (GOLD analysis project Ga0187893, IMG submission 139574) | White microbial mat communities from a basaltic lava cave in the Kipuka Kanohina Cave System on the Island of Hawaii, USA - MA170107-4 metaG ...
CTCCAACTCAGCCGGCGTGCAGAAGCATGGGTAGGCGGTGCCGTCGACGACGAGCCCCTCGGCCGCCTCGAGATAACGGTCGTAACGATCCGACTGGCGGTAGGTCCCGTGCGGTCCACCGACGCCGACTCCCTCGTCCCAGTCCAAACCCAGCCACCGCAGTCCGGCGAGGATGTCGGCCTCGTAGGCCGCGTCGCTGCGCTCGGCATCGGTGTCGTCGATCCGGACGATGAAGGCTCCTCCCGTATGCCGGGCGTAGAGCCAGTTGAACAACGCAGTGCGAGCCGTGCCGACGTGCATCGCCCCGGTGGGCGACGGCGCCACCCGTAGCCGGGGCGTCACCGGCTCACGATCCGGTTGGCGAGAATCCCCACACCATCGATCTCCACCTCGACCACATCTCCCGGAAGCATCGGGCCGACCCCCGACGGGGTACCGGTGAGGAGCACGTCACCGGGCAGCAGCGTCATCACCGACGTCACGAACTCCAGCAGCTCGGCGACGCCGAAGACCATGTCGGAGGTAAAACCGGCCTGGCGGATCTCGCCGTTGACCCTGCACAGGACGGCCAGGCGTTCGAGGGGATCGAGTTCGGTCTCGATCATCGGCCCGAGCGGACAGAAGGTGTCGAACCCCTTCGCCCTTGTGAACTGAACGTCCTTTTTCTGCAGGTCGCGAGCGGTGATGTCGTTGCCCGCCGTGTATCCGAAGATGTACCGGCCCGCATCCTCCGCCTTGATGTTGCGCGCAACCCGACCCACGACGACCGCCAGCTCCGCTTCGTGATGGAGATTCTTGGTCTGGGGCGGATAGACGACCGACGCGTCGGGACCGACGACAGACGTCGCCGGCTTGAGGAAGATCAGGGGTTCCTCGGGAACCTCGTTGTCGAGCTCGGCGGCATGTTCGGTGTAGTTGCGCCCGACACACACCACCTTCGAGGGGATCACGGGGCTGAGCAGCTGCACCGCCCCCCACGGCACCATCGTCTCGGTGGCCTCCCAGGCGACGAACGGCGAGCCTTGGTAGACGGTGACTCCCTCGGCCTCGGCGAGCCCGTAGGCGATGTCGTCTCCGGTTCTAAAGCGAACGATCTTCATCGTCGGCAACGGTACCGCCGCTGCGACGCGCCCAACCTCCGACGATGCGGATGCTCCGCCGGACCTCGCCGGCAGGAAGAACGAGCAGCTCGGGCTCGGCCTCGGTGACGGCCCGCCGACCCGGGACCCTTTCGTGCTCGGCGGTCACGACCCAGGCCTCACCCCGCTCGACAAAGTTGGCCGGGAGTCCCTCCCCGATGCCCGCGATGAGACGAGCCACCTCGAGGTCCTCCCGAACGGGCGCCCGGCCGAGGCGGGAAGCGCGAGCTGCCATCAACGCCGCCACCACTTTTCGTTGCGCCTCGCTGAGGCCGTCTCCGAACTGGCCGATGATCACCAAGGCATATCCCATGTCGGGTCCCGGGGTGCCGAAGCTGCCGCCCGCCCGCATCTGGTCGGGGCTCGTGATCATGCCCGGCCGGGTCGGGCGCCAGCGCCGAGCGGCATCCGGCTCCGGCACCGCCCGCGGCAAGTGGGCGGCGGTGAGCTCCACGTTCGGTTGCTGGCCCATTGCAGCCGCAACCTAATGCTCTGTGGGGCGGTTTCCGCCCCACAGAGCATTAGGTTCGGGTTAGACGAGGGTGAGCCAGGACCGGTAGGCGGCGAGCTTGCCCGCCGTCGCCTGGGCGAAGAGGTCCTGGGCGCGCTTGGTGATCGGGCCCGGGAGCCCGGCCCCGATCGGACGGTCGTCGACTTCCCGGACCGGCGTCACCTCGGCGGCGGTCCCGGTAAAGAAGAGCTCGTCGGCCGCGTAAAGGTCTCCCCGGGTGAGCACGGTCTCCCGGATCTCGACTCCGTCGTCGCTGAGCAGCTTGACGACCGAGGCGCGCGTGATCCCATCGAGGATCCCCGAGGCGACAGGAGGGGTGTGGACGATCGAGTCGCGCACCAGGAACAGGTTCTCGCCCGAGCCTTCGGAGATGTTGCCGTCCATGTTGAGGAGGATCGCCTCGTCATAGCCGGTGGCGATAGCCTCCTGCTTGGCGAGGACGCTGTTCAGATACTGTCCCGTGCCCTTGGCAGTCGGGACGAACGACGCCTGGTGGATCCTGCGCCACGAGGAGATACGGGTGCGGATTCCGTTGGCCAAGCCTTCCTCCCCGAGGTAGGGGCCCCAATACCAGGCTGCGACGGCGACCCGCACCCGGGCCGATGCGGGGTTGAGGCCGATGGAGCCCAGCTCGTAGTAGATCAGCGGCCGGATGTAGCCGGACTCGAGCTCGTTGGCCGCAACTACTTGCCGGCAGACGTCGTTGATCTCCTCGACGGTGAGGGCCACCGGAATCCCATAGGCCCGCGCCGAGCGCAACAAGCGGCTGCTGTGCTCGGGAAGCCGGAAGATGGCCGGGCCGTCAGGAGTGTGGTAGGCCCTGATCCCTTCGAAGACACCGGTGCCGTAATGGAGGGCGTTGGAGAGAATGCTGATGTTGGCGTCGGCGAAAGGCACCATCTCGCCGTCCATCCAGACCACCTTGGCGGAATCCATCGTCACACCCTAACCCTCGGTCGGTTGCAGGAATCGGGCGTGCCATTCGAGGATCGCCTGAAAGCGCTCGAGCCGGTGTTTGGGCTTGCCCGATCTCGAGAGCTCATGGCCCTCGCCGGGAAAGCGGAGCATCTCGGCCACGACATTGTGCTTCCAGAGACCCAACAGGTATTGCTCGGCCTGCTCGATCGGACAGCGATAGTCCTCTTCGGAGTGGAGGATGAGCGTCGGCGTCCGGACCTTCCCCACCCAAGCGAGGGGACTCTTCTCCCACGAGAACTCGAGGTCCTCGGTTCCCAGATAGTTGAGCCCAAATGAAGGTGCGATGTCCGAGGTGCCGTTGAAGGAGGGGAACGAGAGAAGCGCTCGCTCCACCACGGCCGACTTGTAGCGCTGATCGTGCGCAGTCGTCCACGCCGTCAGGAAGCCGCCGTAGGAGCCACCCATGACTCCGATCCGGTCGCGGTCGAGTCGGGGGAAGCGGGCGAGTGCCGACTCGAGAGCTGCGGTCACATCGGCCACGTCCACTGTTCCCCATCCGTCTTCGCGTACTGAGCGCACGAAGCCTTCGCCGCGACCCGAGGAGCCACGCGGGTTGCAGGCCACCACCGCGTATCCGGCCCCGGCGTAGACCTGGAACTCGTCGAAGAAGCCGAAACCGTATTGGGTCGCAGGACCGCCGTGGATATTTAGCAGCACCGGACAGTCGCCGTCTCCGGCCGGGAGGTAAGCCCAGACGTCGATCTCGTGATCGTCGCTCGGCACGCGCCAGTGCTCCGGGCTCGCCAGTTCGAGTGACGTCCCGAAATCGACGAGTGAGCGCATCTCCCCGTCGACCAACTCGACCAGCTCGCTTGGCCGGGTGGGACGGCTCAGCGCCGCCACAATCCGCCCGTCGCTGCCCCTGTCGAAGCCGGTGACCTGAAAGTCACCGCTGAGCAAGGTGGTCGAGGCGGCCCCCGGAGCAAATCGTCGTAGTTCGATCTTGCCTCCGTCTTCGATCAGCGCCCACAACGCGTCTTCGTGCAGAACCGCTTGCGGCACCGGGGGTCCAAGGGACAGCGACCGGTCCAGGTCCGGCATCAGGTCGATCAGCCCGTCGTCGACGCGATGAACGTGGTCGAGCCGCGGATAGTCGACACTGGGATGGCCGATCGCGTGCAGACGTCCTTTGTCGTCGAAAAGCGGAGTCCACCAGCGGGCCCGCGCCGCCTGGCGGACGGTGGTGCCGTCGAGGCGGACCTCGACCAGGTCCGCGCCCTGCTCGAGACCGCGGCGCGGGTGCAGGTCGGTGAGGAACGCAATGCTCTCCCCGTTGGGATGCCAAACCGGCTCGGTTTCGTCGGTGTCGGCTCCGGTCAGCCGGCGGGGCTCCGTCTGGCCAGTCGGATCTACCAGCCAAAGCTGCCGGCGGCGATCATGAAGCCAGCCACGCCCATCGAAACGGAAAGGAAACTCCGTGACCCGTCGGGGTCGCCGAGACCGTTCCTCGTCACTGAGCTCCGCCACGTCGCCCTGATAGCTCTTGGCCACGACACAGAGCTGGGAACCGTCCGGGCTCCACGCCAGCGACTCGACCCCGAGCGGGAAGTCGGTCACGAGGCGGGCTTCGCCACCGTCGGATGGCATCACCGCCACCTGAGCGATCGGTTTGGCGAGATCGGTGGCGCGGAGAAAGGCCAGCGACGACCCGTCGGGCGACCAGCGCGGGAAGTGGTCGACGGGACCGGAAGTGAAAGGTTGGTGATCGTCTTCCTTGTGCAGGTGGACTTGAAGTCGATAGCCGTCGGCCTCGAGATCGATGCGGGTGACGACAAACGCCACGCGTTTGGTGTCGGGATGGAGGCGGGGGTCGGAGAGCGTGACGAGGGTGGCGAGATCTTCTGGCTTCACCACCCCATTGTGGCGTAGATCTGCACCCCCAACCCCGGCCCTTGTTAGGCAAGAATGGAAGCGGTGGCAGCGGTCTTCGCGTCTTTCTTCGGCGCCGGGTTGGTATTGCGCCAGCTACGGGGCCAGGACGGCGGTTCGGGAACCGTCGGGGCGCTGATCGCCGGGCTGCTGGCCTACCTCCTCAGCCCGGTGTGGGGTCGGACGCTCGCCCTCATGCTCACCGTCCTCCTCGGGCTTTGGGCGACCAGTCGGCTCGGCTTCGCCCATGACGATCCGGCCTGGGTGGTGATCGACGAGGCCGCAGGAATGTTTCTCGCCTCAGTCGGGCTGGGGCCCCTCGGCCTGGTCGTCGCGTTCGCCGTCTTCCGCTTGGCCGATATCTTCAAGCGAGCCTTCCCCGGGGTGGCCGCGGCGGAGGCGGTCGGCGGACCGTTCGGCATCATGGGAGACGACCTCGTCGCCGCCCTCTACGGCCTCACCGCCGGCTGGATCGTCCAAGCCCTCACCTCATAAGAAACTTGCGAACCGAGGGTTCAAGCGGTGCTGGACCCGCCCACAGATCCGACGCTTTGGGCTAGCGCACCTCGATGTAGCGAGCCTGTTCCACACCCGGGATCAGCCGGAGCCGAGCGATGTCGTCGTCGCCAAGCGGAGAGTCGAGGTTCATCCCCATCATCGCCGCCTCGTTGCTCATCCGCGAGCGGCCCACGACCATATTGGCGATGTTGACTCCGGCATCACCGAGGAAAGTGCCGACTTTGCCGATCATCCCCGGCACGTCGGCATTGCGCACGATCAGCAGGTGGCGCGAGATCGGCAGTTCCACGTCGTGACCAAGGATCTCGACCAGCATGGGCCCCTTGCGCGAGCTGGTCGCCGAGACCACAACGTCTTCCTGGTTCACCTGCCCGGCACAGGTCATCGTCGACACGTACTCGGGGCTTCGCTCGTCGGCTTCGAGCACGAGGGCGATTCCTCGCTCGTGGGCGATCGCGTTGACATTCACGTAAGAGACAGGACCCGTCGAAACCGCCTGGAGAACACCTTTCAGCACCGCCAGGCCCAACGGGCGTACGTCGGCCGAGGCCAAGTGGCCCCGCACCGTCACTTTTAGCTGCTCGGGCACCGCCCCGGCCAGACCGATGAAGACCGCGCCCATTTGCTCGGCCACTCCGAGATAGCCGCGCACCTCCTCGGACACTTCGCGACCCAAGTCGACGTTCACCGCGGTAAGCACCAACTCTCCCCTCAGGGCCGCCACCACCGCCTCCGCCACCTGCACCCCGGCCTTGTCTTGTGCCTCGACGGTCGAAGCTCCGAGATGGGGGGTGAGCACGACCTGCTCGAGCTCGCAAAGCGGGCTCTCGCCCAGGGGCTCCTGGGCGAAGACGTCGAGGGCCGCCCCCGCCACCAGGCCGGAGCGAACCGCTTCCGCCAGCGCGCCCTCATCGACGATCCCCCCTCGGGAGGTGTTGACGATGCGTACCCCTGGTTTGCACCGAGCCAGGTTGTCCTTTCCGAGCAGGCCCTCGGTCTCGGAGGTCAGGGGAAGGTGGATCGTGATGAAGTCGGCCTCCGCCAGCAGGACCTCCAAACCGACCAACTCGACGGACTGCCGGCGAGCCCGATCGATTCCGATGAAAGGGTCGTAGGCCAGCACCTTCATCCCGAAGGCGTGGGCCCGGTCGGCGACCAGGCTGCCGATCCGTCCCAGACCCACGATTCCGAGGACCTTGCCGTGGAGCTCGACCCCCTGGAAGGAGGCACGATCCCACACGCCGGCCCGGGTGCGGGCGTCTGCCCGAGGGATGTGTCGCGCCTGAGACAAGAGCAGGGCCATGGTGTGCTCGGCGGCGCTGATCGAGTTCGCCTGTGGTGCGTTCACCACCAGGATCCCGCGGGCTGTGGCCGTATCGACGTCGATGTTGTCGACGCCGATCCCGGCCCGAGCGATCACGCGCAGGCGCGGAGCGGCCGCGATCAGCTCGGCATCTACTTTGGTCGCCGACCGCACAATCAGCGCCGAGGCGTCATCGAGACTCGCAAGCAAGTCGGCGCGGCTCGAGCCGCAGCGATCCACCACCTCGAAGTCGCGGGCAAGGACTTCGAGGGCGATCGCGGCCAACGTCTCGGCAACGACCACTTGGTCCCGAAAAGGCGCGAGCGCCACCTGCTCCATGTCGGCAATTCTGGCCGCCACCGGCTCGTTTGCCGAAATCACCGCGTTGTAGGCTCGGCTCATGCCCTCCGAGTACGAGCTCGACACCGAGGTCGTGGGGAGTGATGGCCGCTACCAGGCACGAATCACCGATCGCTGGTCCATCGCCGGCCGGCCCAACGGTGGTTACCTGCAGGCGCTCGTCGTCCGGACGATCGGATCAGAACTTCCCACCCATCCCGATCTTCTCACAAGCACGGCTCACTTTCTGGCCCCAGCCTCGCCCGGACCCGCCACGGTCGAGGTCGAAGTTCTGAAGCGCGGTCGCTCCCTCGCGAGCTCGCGGGCCCAGTTGATCCAGGACGGCCAAGTCAAGGTAACGGCCCTAGCGAGCCACGGGACTTTGCAAGGCTCCGGCCGGACCCAATCGTTCGCCGAGATGCCTACCGTCCGCCATCTCGTGGCCCCGGCGGACGATGAAGGACCCTTCGAGATCAACCGCCGCTTCCGGTATGTCGTCGAGCCGGGCCTCTTTCAATTCGAGCGGGAACCCACCGAAGAGCCCAGCTTCGTGGCGATGGTCCGGTTTGCCGACGGGCACCGGCCGAGCGGCGACGCGCTGCCTTTGCTAGTCGATGCCTTCCCCCCGACGACTGTGAAACTCGGCCTCGTAGGTTGGGCGCCCACCCTGGAACTAACCGTTCATGGTCTGGCGCGCCCCAGCTCGCAATGGCTTACGGCCCGTCTCCGGATGCGGAGCCTCGTCGATGGCCTCTTCTCCGAAGAGTGCGAACTGTGGGATGAAGCCGGGCGTCTCGTGGCCCAGTCCCGCCAGCTAGGCATGGTTCCGGCCTAAAGGTTGGGTACGACCTCGCGAGCGAAGAGCTCGAAGCCACTGCTGTCGTATGCCGCCTCGGCGAAGTAGAAGATCCCATACGACAGGCCGGAGGCGACCCAGGGCTGCAGTTTGGACACCAGTTGCTCCGGGGTCCCGGAGAACTCCTCAAAGTTGCGCAGCGACCGCGCCACACGGTCCGCCGGCAGTTTGACGGCGAAGTGCTCCTCCATCCATTGCCTCTTTTCTGCGAGCGCGGCCTCGGTTTCGGCGCACAACACGTTGAAGTTCGAGCTCCGGCCGATCTCGGCGAAGTCGCGTCCCACCTCCCGGCAGTGCTCCGCCAGCTTCTCCGACTTGGTGACGAACTCGTCGAAGGTGTTGCCGAAGTTCGTGTAGGCGGCCCCCTCGGCCGCCACCCGCAGCGTCAATTGCTCCCCGCCCCCGGCAATCCAAAGCGGAATGTGCGGCTGCTGCAGAGGTCGCGGGTGACAGATGGCCCCAGCCAGTTGGTAGTGCTTGCCCTCGAAATGGACCTCGTCCTCGGTCCACATCCGCCGCATGATCTCGACCGCCTCGGCGAGCTGGCCGATCCGTACCGGCGGCCGGGGGAACTCGTAGCCATAGGCGAGATACTCCTCCTCGTACCACCCGGCGCCGATACCCATCTCGAGTCTGCCACCGGAAAGCACGTCGACCGTGGCGGCGACCTTGGCTAGGTAAGAAGGCGGGCGATAGGAGTTGCAGGTGCACATTTGGCCCAGCCGGATCCGTTCGGTCGTCACGGCCAGCGCTCCCATCAGGCTCCACGCCTCATGGGTCACCTCGTCGGTTGCGATCGGGACCGTGTGAAAGTGGTCGTAGACCCAGACCGACTCGTATCCCGCCGCCTCGGCAGCAAGGGCGACTCCGTGCATCGCTTGCCATTGCTCCTCCCGCTTGATCCCGACCAGATCCAACCGCCAACCTTGGGGGACAAACATGCCTGCTCTCATGACCGCAACCTAGTTCGACGCGGCGCGCATATCGTTTGCCGAATGAACTTCCCCAAAGAGCTCTTTGCCGACCTGATCGAGCGGTTTGATCACGTGGCGATGGCGGTCCCCAGGATCGAGGACGGGCTGTCGCTCGTCCACGGCCTCGGAGCGACCTACTTCGCCGGGACCGACCAGGCGACCCAGGGTTTCCGTTGGGTGCAGTTCACCCTGGTAGACGGTTCGAAGCTCGAGCTGATCGCCCCGCTCCATGCGGAGTCCTTCGTGCAGCGGTTCCTCGACGAGCGCGGGCCCGGGCTTCACCACCTCACCTTCAAGGTCAGAGACGTTTCCGAAGCCGCCACGCGGGCCGGCGCGGCGGGCTATCGCCTGCTCGGCCCCAACTTCAGCCCCGCCTGGAGCGAGCTGTTCATCCATCCCGCCAACCCGATCGGGACGCTGATCCAACTCGCCGAGTGGCCGAGCGACGCGCCCTGGACACAGTTCAGCCTCGAGGAGGTCCTCGCCGGTCAGGCAGTGGAGTGAGCGAGATCATGGTCGGCGTGCCGATCAAGCCGTTCGCCGCCGCCAAGCGCCGCCTCGACGGCGTCCTTCCTCCCGCTCAGCGGCGGGAGTTGGCGCGAGCCCTAGCGGCCAACACCTTGGCGACCATCGCGGCCACCGGCCAGGAACCAATCGTGCTGGCCGCCGACGACGAGGTCGACGACTTTGCCACCACGGCCGGCTACCACGTGTTGGTTGGCCCGGGCTATCGACTGAACGGCGCCGCCACCCAGTTTCGCGATCACGCCATCAGTGCCGACAAGGCGTGGCTGCTGATCCACGCCGACCTCCCCTATCTCAGCCCTGCTTCCCTCGCCGGCCCCTTGGCCGAGCTTGGCGAGGGCAACGCCGTGATCGCCCCCAGCCTGGACGGGGGCACGCCGTTGCTCGGGGGCCTCGGCGCCGAGTTTGTGTTCACCTACGGCCCGGCCAGCTTCCAACGCCACCTCCGCCAAATCCCGAGAGCCAGGGTCTTCCCCGACTACCGCCTCGCCTGCGATATCGACCGCCCTCGCGACCTTCTCTCCGCGCGAAGCCGGACTGGGCTGGTCTCTACCCTGCTTGGCTCGTGACCGTGTCGACGCCTTTGCCGGTTCCGGCCAGTGCCCTCACCATCGGAGCCCACCCCGACGACGCCGAGTTTGGCGCCGGAGGCACCCTGGCGGGTTGGGCGGCCGCCGGCTGCGAGGTGTCGATGCTGGTCGTAACCGACGGTTCTAAGGGAAGCTGGGATCCGGCATCGAGTCCGAGCAAGCTCATCACCGATCGGATCGGTGAGCAACGCGCCGCCGCCGAGGTGCTCGGGGCCAAAGGCGAGATCGTCCACCTCGGACATGTCGACGGCGAGTTGGAGTACACCATGGCGCTCCGCAGCCAGACGTGCGAATGGATAAGGCGGCTGCGGCCCGACGTGGTGTTGTCGCACGACCCTTGGCGGAGGTACGTATTCCATCCCGATCACCGGGCGACGGGCTGGGCGGCGATCGACGGCGTCGTCGCCGCGCGCGACCACCTCTTCTTCCCCGAGCTCGGGCTGGCCAAGCACCGTCCGGAGGCGCTATTGCTTTGGGGGGCCGACGAACCCGACCATTGGGAGGACATCTCCGCGACGTTCGATCAGAAGATCGCCGCGCTGCTTTGCCACTCGAGCCAGACAGAAACGACCATGAGCAGTGCCGCCTCGAGCGACGACGGGCGCGCGGAATTCATCGACCGCATGCGGACCTGGGCGGCGAGCCAAGGTGAGGCCGCGGGGCTGACACGAGCGGAGAGCTTCAAGCTTCTCCGCCCGTAGTTCGGTTTGGCATAGTGCGCAGTTGCTCATTGACGATCCGACGAGCGATCGGCGGGTAGCAGTCGAAACCGGCCGCCCCCTCGCCGGCGCATCGATCGGAAGTGTCGCTCGCGAAGGATCCACGGGGGGATCGGTGCTAAGGAGCGCATCTCGGGCGGCCGCATGGTGGCGTTCACCGGAATCGATTGCAGCCAACAGCCCCCCGGTTTCAAGAATGATCACCGCTGTCCGAAACCGTCGAGAAGCTCATCGACGCGTTCTGCGCGATCACCGATCCCACTGTCAAAAAGAGGAAGCTTTGGTTCGGCGTACCTGCGGGCGCCTGTCACAACACCGATGCCCTCGCGATCAAGTCAGCTTCGCTTCGCCCCGTTGCCTTCGAGAGTCGTCGCAGAGCCTCCTTCAGATCCAGGGGCAGATACACCGTCGTCTTCTCCATGCCACCCATCACACCATACATGCTCAAGTCTGAATCGAAAGCGATCCGATCAGAACACGACACTGGATGGGATTCGAGACGCTCAGGAAGGCCCAGCACTTGGTGTGTACGGCTCCGAACTTGTGGCCGCCTCAGTCTTGCGGAATCAACCCAACCTCTGGGCGACGAGTTACGCCACCGTTGAAATTTGGGACTACACGATCGTCTCCAGCGACATTTGGCACCAAAGCGACGGATTCCGATCATGTGGTGCCGAATTAGCTGAGGCGCGTGCGTGTAGTGCCCAATTAAGTCGCGCCACGCGAGCGCCCGCTAGCGAATGGCTTCGCCGGTCTCCTTGTCGAAGAAGTGGAGCTTGTCGGTCTCGACGTAGAGCTTGGCTTCCTCGCCGTTGCTCGGAGTGTGATCGGGGTTGACCCGGGCGGTGAACTTGGTCTCGTCGCCGAGCGCGGACGCATCGGTGCCCTGGTCTGCGAGCAATTCGCGAATGTCGGGAGTCACCACCGGTGGCGAAGGCTTTACGAAATGCACGAAGGCTTCCGAGCCCAACTGCTCGACCAAGCCCGCGGTCACGCTGATGACTTGGTCGGAATCCGCCCCCGGCACCGCCGACGCGACCTCGAATGCTTCCGGCCGCACCCCGAGAACGACCTCCTTGCCCTTGTAGTTCTGCAGCGAAGTCCGCCCTGACATGGCGCTCGGCTTGACCGCGACTCGCTCGCCGGCGAAGCGGACATACACCTTGTCGCCGTCGCCTTCGATCTGACCGTAGACGAAGTTCATCGACGGGCTGCCGATGAAGCCGGCCACGAATAGATTGTCCGGATAGTCGTAAAGGTTGCGAGGGGAGTCGACTTGTTGCAGCCGGCCCTTCCGGATGACTGCCACCCGGTCTCCCATCGTCATTGCCTCGACCTGGTCGTGGGTGACATAGACGGTGGTCGTGCCCAGACGCTCCTGCAGCATCCCGATCTCTGAGCGCATCTGCACGCGCAGCTTGGCATCGAGGTTCGACAGCGGCTCGTCCATGAGGAATGCTGACGGCTCGCGGACGATGGCTCTGCCCATCGCTACCCGTTGGCGCTGACCGCCCGAGAGAGCTTTCGGCTTGCGCTGCAAGTACTCGTTGATCTCGAGGACGCGGGCCGCGTCTTTGACCCTACGTTCGATCTCGTCCTTCGACATCTTGCGCAGCTTGAGTCCAAAGGCCATGTTGTCGTAGACGGACATGTGGGGGTAGAGGGCATAGTTCTGGAACACCATCGCGATGTCCCGATCCTTCGGGCTCACGTCGTTGACGACCCGATCACCGATGCGCAACTCGCCTTCTGTGATCTCCTCGAGACCGGCGATCATCCGCAAGAGAGTGGACTTGCCGCAGCCCGACGGTCCGACCAAGACCAAGAACTCACCGTCGGCGATGTTGAGGCTGACGTCCGTGATCGCACGTGCGCCTCCGGGGTAGACCTTGCCGACCTTGTCGAATGTGATCGATGCCACTTCGTGCCTCCTCTGGGTCCGGTACCACGTGGAGAAGTACCCTCGAGCTGCGAACCTACCATGACGGCCGTAGGCACGCCCCGGAACTGGAGTTGATTTGGACAAGGTTGCGGTAATCACCGGCGGCACCGGCGGTCTGGGGACTGCCCTCATCGGCAGGTTGCTTCGCCAGGAATATCGCCTGGCGGTGACCTACCTGCTCCCCGAAGAAGCCGAGCGGTTCGAGAAGCAGTTCGAAGTCGACGACGAACGCCTGACCATGAGAAGGGTCGACGCCACCAATCCCGAGGCCGTCACCGGTTTCATGAAGGAGATCGCCGAGCAGTTCGGGCTGATCCACGCCGTCTGCTCGTTGGTCGGGGGCTGGGCAGGCGGCCGCGACGTCGAGGACACCGACGACCTGCGCTTCGAGCGAATGATCGATCTCAATCTCCGCTCGGCCTTCTATACCGCCCGCGCGGCGCTCCCTTATCTGCGCGCAGCCGGGTGGGGGCGATTGTTGCTGGTGGGCAGCAGGGCCGCTTTTGACACGCCGGGGGGGCAAGCCGCGTTCAACGTTGCCAAGGCGGGTGTCGTGGCATTGGGCAAGTCGATCGCTGCCGAGCTCGACGGGTCCGGAGTCACCTGCAATGTCTTGCTGCCGTCCGTGATCGACACCCCCGCGACGCGATCGACGGCGCCCTACGCGGATTACATCAAGTGGCCTACTCCCGATGAGATCGCTGCGGTCGCGGAATTCCTGATCGGTGAGCAGTCGGGGGTGATCACGGGCGCGGCCGTGCCGGTCTTCGGCCGCACGTGAGTCTCGACGAGCGCATCTTCGGCGCTGCCGTCGGCGCTCTCGAGCTGCAGTCGATACACATCGGTCGCCAGCTCGGCCTCTATCGCCTCCTCAAGGGGCCGCATTCGATCGACGAGCTCTCCCAAGCGGCAGGGATATCTTCCCGTTACGCCCGAGAATGGCTCGAACAACAAGCCACCGCCGGGTTCGTCACAGTCGCCGACGATGGACGGTTCGTCCTCGACGACGAGCAACGAGCGGTGCTCGCCGACCCCGAGCATCCGGCCCATGTGTCGCCTTTCGCAGACATGATCGCCGGAGGAGGTCTTGTGCTTGATCGGGTCATATCCGCCTTCCGCACCGGCGCCGGCGTTCCTTATGCCGATTACGGAAAGGCATTCCGCGATGGGCAGGCGGGCATCAACCGACCGGCCTTTGGGTCAGACCTGGTGACGTCATGGATGCA
>Ga0187893_10010770_pt1 | contig 13490 bp, 15 predicted proteins | sample MA1701074metaG_FD_139574 | JGI IMG/M metagenome (GOLD analysis project Ga0187893, IMG submission 139574) | White microbial mat communities from a basaltic lava cave in the Kipuka Kanohina Cave System on the Island of Hawaii, USA - MA170107-4 metaG ...
CGTTTCGAGGGGAGGGACCGGCTTATTGCTTCACCGCGGTCTTCGCGCCGGCGGATTTGACCACGACCGTCTACCATCGGTGGCAGATGCGACTGCTGGACCGGGAGGGAACGAAACGCGGCTATGTCACAACGGACCGCATCGGCTTTCCGATCGCCGGCGGGCGCGACGACGGCTACCGGGGCTTCACGGCCAAGCAGCGGGTCACGCCGGGTGACTGGCGGGTGGACGTGGAGACCGCCGACGGCCGGATCATCGGCCGCGTCAGCTTCCGCGTCGAACCGGCGCCGGACAACCCGGCAGCTCTGGAAACGATCACGTATTGAAAAGTTACCCGGCTTTGTTCCGCTTCGACGTGTGCTGGAAGATGCACTTGGGGCAGGTGTAGTGGATGAACGCGCCGCCGCCGACGAGGCGCTTCAGCATGGGAACCTTGCACCAGGTACAGAGGCGGTCCGGAATCTCGGCGGTGGCTGCGGCGGGGGGCTGGTGGTCCTCCGTGGACGGCATGGTGGTCATTGTCTCCGACCGCTTTGAACCTTGTCAACGTGGCCAGGCCGGGTGTTGGGTGTCAGGTGTTGGGTGTCAGGTTTCGGGAGCCGCAGATAAAGGGATTAGGCGATGGATGAGCGGGTTTTTGTGATTGCAAGTGACGTCATGATTTTATAGACTTGCGGCCCATGCCACCGACCACGGCCAAGGAATACATCCGGATCATCCCGACTCGGTTCGACCCCTCTGCCGCAGAGGGATTGGCCGTCGTGTATCAGTTCGATCTCACCGGCTCACCGGGGGGCCACTACCATCTGGTGATTGAGAACGGGACTTGCGCCGCCTTAGAAGGACTGCATCCCCAGCCGAGCGTCACTTTCTCCTTGTCCGAGGCGGACTGCATCGGGCTTTTCGATGGCAACCTGGATGGGCCCTCGCTTTTTATGTCCGGACGCCTGAAGGTGGCCGGTGACCTGAGTCTTGCGATCCGTCTCGCCAGTCTCTTCCCGAAGCCCCGCAACCAACAGGGCTAGCCCAGAACAGGACGCTCCACCGCGCTGGGAGCGGGAAGTCTTCCGACGCCTCCGTTCGGTGTCATCTCCGCCTCGGCCTTGCGCGGGAACCGTTCTTCCAGCATAAGGTACAGGGTCGGGACCAGGAAGAGGGTCAGCATCGTCGAGACGCTCAACCCCCCGACGACGGCGCGCGCGAGCGGGGCGTTGGTTTCGCCGCCGGTCCCCCAGCCGATCGCCATCGGCAGGAGCCCGAAGACCGTCGCGAGGGAGGTCATGAGAATGGGCCGCAGGCGGGTGCGGCCGCCCCGGACCACGGCCTCCCGGAGCGCCAGGCCGCGCCGCCGCAGCACGTTCGTATAGTCCACCAGCAGCACCCCGTTCGAGACCACGATCCCCAGCATCATGATGATGCCCATGAAGGAGGTCGTGGAGATGGTCGTGTCGGTGATGAACAGGGCGATGATGACGCCGGGGAAGCCCATGGGAACCGAGAACATGATGATGAACGGGTCCAGGAGCGATTTGAACTGCGCCGCCATGACCATGTATACGAGGACGAGGGCCAGGATGGACGCGAAGATGAGCCCTTGGAACGTCTCCCGCTGCTGCTGGATCTGGCCGGCGAGCTGAATGCTGAAGCCCGGCGCCAGTTGGAGATTGGCAAAGGCGGCGTCCAGGTCGCCGGCGATGGCGCCCAGGTCGCGGCCCACCGGGTTGGCCGTGATGTGCACCACGCGCTGGAAGTACTTCCGGTCGATCTTCACCGGTCCGGCATTGAACTTGACGCTCGCCACGTTCTTGAGCAGGACCGGTTCGCCCGCCTTCGTGGTGAGAATGATGTTGTCCAACGCGCTCAGGTCCTTACGATATTCCTCTGCCAGCCAGGCGCTGATGTAGTACTCGTTGCCGTTCTGCGGGTCCGTGAAGATGATCGGGTCGGTCTGGCCGTTGCCGTTGAGCGAGAAGAGCACGGCGTTGGCCACGTCGGTCTCGCTGATGCCCAGCAGGGCCGCCTTCTCGCGATCCACCGTGATGTTGAGCTCCGGATAGTTCTCCTCGCGGCTCACCTCGATGTCGGCCAGGCCGGGCGTTTGGTGCATGACCGCCTCCACCTGCTGGATGACTCCCCGGGCCTTCTCCAACTCATACCCGTAGATCTCCACGTCCACCGCTTTCTGCGAGCCGAAGCTCGTCACGCGCTTCACGATCCCGCCCGGATCGAAAAACATGGCGACACCCGGGAACAGCTTGAGCACCTTCGGCCGGACCTCGTTCATGATCTGCACCTGGTTCCGCGTCCGCTTATCGGGCGGCTTCAGGTAGACCTGCACCACGGACGTGTGGGGGCCGGTGTTGGAATTGAAGAGCGAGGACCGGCCCTGCGCCAGCACGCCGGTGCTCGACACGATGGTTTCGAGCTCGTTCGGTGGAATGTTCTCGAGCAGCACGCGCTCGATCGCCGCCACCTGCTGCTCGGTCAACTCGACCCGCTGCCCGACGGGCGCGCGCACGTTGATCCGGAACTGGCTTTCGTCCGTCACCGGCAGGAACTCGGTCCCGAGGTAGGGCACGAGCAGCAGCGAGCCGCCGAACAGGAGAATGACGCCGGCGATGAAGAGTCGGCGGTGATCCAGGACCCATTCCAGCGTCTGCTGGTAGCTCGCATCGAGGGACTCGTAGAGCGCCGCGCTCCAGGCCATCAGGCGCTTCCACCAACCGGGCATGGATCGGTGAGCCTCCTGCTCCGGCTTGAGGAACTTGTAGCAGAGAGCCGGCGTGACGGTTCGGGAGACGAAGAAGGACGTGAACAGCGAGATCGCGATCGCATACGTGAGCGGGATCATGAGCAGCTTGGCGATGCCCACCACGAAGAAGATCGGGAGGAAGACCACGACCGTGGTGACGGTCGAGGCGAAGATCGGCATGGCCACCTCGCGGGCGGCTTCCAGCAGCGCTTCCCACTTGGTCGGTATCTCCATGTTGAGCTTGGCGTCGGGCGCCATCTCGCGGGCGTCCTGCATGACCTCCAGCCAGCGCTTGTGGCTGTCGTTGAGATGGCGTTGGATGTTCTCCAACTCGACGATGGAGTCGTCCACCAGGCGCCCGATGCCCAGCGCCAGTCCTCCCAGCGTGAAGACGTTCAGCGTCTGGCCGCTGAAGTAGAGGACGATGAAGGTGACCATCACGGAGAGCGGAATGGCGACCGAGATGATCAGCGTGCTCGTGAGGTTGCGGAGAAAGATCAGGATGACCAGGGCCGCCAGCACCGACCCGTGCAGGGCCTGCTCGATCAGGTTCTTGATGGATTGGCGGATGTACACGGACTGGTCGAACGAGACGCCCAGCTTGACCCCGGGCGGGACCCCGATCATTTTCGTCAACTGTTTCCGGAGTCCGTCCACGACCTCGACGGTGTTGGCCGCGGGCTGCTTGTTCACGCGGAGGTAGACCGACCGCTGGCCGTCGGTCCGGACGATGTTGGTCTGGATGTCGGACGAATCGGTGACCGTCCCGACATCCTTCACCCGGACGGGGTTGCCCTGCGGGTTCACCTTGACGATGACGTCCTGGATCGGCTCGACGGTCTTGAATTGGTTGTTGGTGAAGACGTTGTAATCCAGATTGCCGGCCTTGATGTCGCCGGAGGGCAGGATCAGGTTCGAGGCCTTCACCTCGCGGACCACGTCCAGGATGGACAGGCCGCGGGCATTCAGGAGGGCGGGGTCAAGGTTGATGTTGATCTGGCGGATTTTCCCGCCTTCGACCGTCGCGGCGGCGACGTTGGCGATTTGCTCGATCTGCGGGGCGATGGTGTTGAAGGCCAGATCGTAGAGGGCGCGCTCATCCATGTTGCCGCCGGAGACGGTCACGAAGGCGACCGGGATGTTGGACACGTCAAACTTGACGATGAAGGGTTGGAGGATGCCGGGCGGCAGGCTGTTGAGGATCTGGGTGACCCGCTGCATCACCTCCATCTGGCCGACGTTGATGTCGGCGCCCCAGTTGAACCAGATCTGTACGGCGCCGATCCCGTGCTTCGAGAACGACTCGACGTGCTCCACGTTCGAGGCGGAACTGACGGCCTTTTCGATGGGGTAGACGACGCTCTGCTCGATATCCAGCGGCGGCGCGCCTTTGTAGATCACGCCCACGAAGGCGACGGGCACCTGGATGTTGGGGAAGAGGTCAACCGGCAGGCGGCCCAGGGATGTCGCTCCCAGCACGACCATGGCCAGGGAGAGCATCAGGATGCCGATGCGATTGCGAAGCGCGAGTAGCGTCAGCCACATATTGAGATGGTGTTAGGTGTCGGGTATCGGGTGTCAGGTATCGGGGTTCAGGTGCCAGGTTTCAGGTTTTGGCTGGCAGTTTTCAGGAGTCAGAACCCGACACCTGATACCTGACACCGGTCACTCATGACTTGTCACTTGTCACCGGTTCCAATGGTTTGGCTTGGACCGGCGTGCCTTCGTGGACGAGGTCCTTGCCGGACACGATGACCTGCTCTGTCCCCGTCAGCCCTTTCGTGATTTCGATCCGGTTCTCTCCCTCCGACAGGACGCCGACGTCCACCGGCACTTGGTGGGCCTTGCCGTCCCGCACCACATAGACGTACTGGTTCTCTTCAAGCCGGGTGAGGGCGTCAACGGGAATCTGGACCGCGTTCGGGTGCCGGCCGACGACCAGTTCGACGCGGGCGAACATGCCGCCTTTCAGGGTGTGGTCGGGGTTGGGCAGGTCCACCTCGACGGTCATGGTACGGGTGGCCTTGTTGAGCGCCTGGACCACCCTGGTCACCTGTCCCTCAAACACGCGGTCGGGGTAGGCTTCGGCGCGGACCTCCGCCTTCTGGCCGATCCGGACCAGCGGGATGTTCTTCTCCACCACCTCGATCAGCGTCCGCACCGTTTCAATCTCGTGCAGATTCAGGATGCCGCGCGACAACGTCGAGGTGCTGCCGGTGGAGCCGTTCACGAAGGCGCCGGGGTCCAGGTTCCGCTCGGCGACATAGCCGGCAAAGGGCGAACGGATGTATGAATAGGCCAGGTTCGTCTCGGCCTGCGAGACGGCCACCTCCATCTGCCGGGCCTGGGCCTGCAACGAGTCGAGTTGGGCCACTGCCACGTCATAATTCACCTGAGCATTGTCCAGGTCCTGCTGCGACACGAACTGGTCGGTGATCAGCGCCTTCATCCGGTCCAGGTTCAGTTTGGCGTTGCGGATGTTCGCGTCCTGCTTCCGGACCTCCGCGCGCGCCGCAGCCAGGTTGGCCTTGGCCCGGTTCACCGCATGCACGTAGTCGGTGTGGTCAATCTCGACCAGCAACTGGTTGGCCTTCACCAGGTCGCCTTTGTCCACATAGATTTTGGCGATATAGCCGTCCACCCGAGAGAACAGGTTGACCTGCTGATAAGGCTGAATGTCCGCCGTGTAAGTGAGACGCACGTCCAGGTCCTGGACGATGGGGGTCGCCGTGCCGACCGCGATGATGCGGGCCTTCCGGCCGGCATCCTTCGCGCCGCTGCTCGTCAGGCGAAAGACGATGGTTCCCACCAGGACGAGCCCGATGAGGACGAAGGCGGAGAGGATCGGATGCTGCCAAACGCGTTTCATGGGACGCGACGATCAGCCTTCCTGGTGCGGGCGGGTGTGGTCCGGAGACCGTCGAGAAACAGCGAGACATACGTGGCGACACAATCCTCGGGCGACCGGTGGAGCGGGACTTTGAAGATTTCGTGCAGCAGCCGGTGGTGCGCCAGCATGCCGGTGAAGGCCCGGGCCGCCAGCAGCGGGTCCACGCGGCGGAACGCTCCGTCCCTGATCCGCTGCCCGATATAGCCCGAGAGATAATCGTAGAACATGCGATGCTGGTTCTTGAAGAACATGGCCGACAACTCGTGCCCCTCCAGGGCGCTGAAGAGCAGCAGCCGCAGCAGGGTGGGGTCGGCGCTCCGGTTGATCCGGTAGGCGGCGATCATCGTGAAGACCTGCTCGTCGTCCCGCTTCCCGGCCGCTTCCTCTACGGCCGCCAGCAACTGGGAAATGGGCGATTTCTCAGCCAGGATCGCGGCGTACAGCGCCCGCTTGGTGGGGAAGTACTTGAACAGGAGGGCTTCGCTGATGGCGGCAGTTCGGGCGATCTCGCGGGTCGTCGTGCCCTTGAACCCGTTCGCTGCAAACAGGGTCGCGGCGGCCGAGATGATGCTGGCCTGGCGCTCCTGGCGGGTGTAACGCGTGGTCTTGGTTGCGTGAGTCGTCCGCATGATGGCTAGTGAGTAAGTGGTTACTCACCCAAACGATATCACACACTCCCGCGCACCGACAAGGTTTTCGCCTCTGGAATGCACCTCTGTTGGCCTCCATCCAGCCGGCCCATTTCCCGCCCGTCCCGGACCATTTCCCCTCCTTTGTCAAGGCGATTATGTCTTACTTGACACCCACCGTATTGAGGATGCTAGCATAGGCGCATGCTGCTGCGGTATTTATGGCAATGGCTCAAAGCTGCATGCTCTGGCGTCTGGGGTATCGCAGACAGCGCGGCAGGATTTGTCGCGCTGGTCGGACTCATCCTGGTCAAACAATATCCAGCGGCGGAGGCTGCCATGGGCGATCTAGCCTGGCAGGTTCCGCTATCCATCTTAGGACTGCTGGTTCTTTCGCGATTGATCCTTGTGCCATATCGGCTCCACGTGGAGGAGATCGAAAAGCGACGTGCCGTTGAAGCCGAGCGCGATGCACTCCAGGTACAGACACGCGACCTCACTACGCCTAAGTTGTCCCTCACCTTCGATCAGAACTGCATAGGGCAACTAGAGAATTGGCAGACGCCCACCCCTTCTCGCACAGTCTATCTGATCATCGAAAACCTGAGTGCGGTGCCCATTACCAAGATCGATGTGCGCTGTGAAGCCATCTTTGTGGCGAGCGAGGTGCCGAAGGTGGCAAGCCCCCAAGATTGCCGCCCTCTCACCATCGGCAGGTCATCGCATTACTGGGAGTTGCCGCCAAGGGGAGCCAAACATATCCCGGTAGTGCGCGAGAGGCTTGATCGCTCTGGTGGCATATCTTTTACAAAGCAACTGGAGCTTCTCATAGCAGCCAATCCGACCTACTCACCTCAGGAATTTGGACGAGAATTCCTGATAGACGTGAAGGTGTATGCCACAGAAGAATCGGAACCTCAACGCACGAGCTTCACCTTTGGATGGCATGGCAACGATTAATTCTTTTTCGGGCAAGCGGGCTATCCAAAAGTGATAACTGCAGAGTTGTGATGTTCAATCATGACGCAGCTATCTTTTTCGTTCGATTCTTTCGTTTCCGCTGGCCTTTCGGCTTTGGTCGCTTGGAACCCAGTCCGACGCGCTCAGGATCAACACGAATGAGTGCTTTAATCGCTTCCTCGAAACTCAGCGGATGGAGCGAAACCGGCTTCGCTTTTGGCATAGGTTCCCCTCGAATGGCAAGGATAATTGGACATTCGTCGCTTCGTATTTCATCTGAGCACGTGTCAGCGGCGGCGTGCTCAGCATCCTGCTACGATCCTCTCGAAAATATCTGGATTCTTTCGGTTGTTATGCCGGAACGAGAATTCGGCCAGATACATGGGCAAGTAGTCCTTGCTGACGTTGTGATAGGTGCCGACCACGCCGCGTTTCAGCTCGCTCCAAAAGGATTCGATGTTGTTGGTATGGACTTGGCCGCGTACATATTCTTTGTTCATGTGGGCGATGGCTTCGTGCTTATAGCCGCGATCCTTCAGCTTGCGATAGCCTCCCGCAACGTCTGTGGCGACAAGATCGACCTTCTCGCTGACCGCCTTCCGCACGAAGGAATCGAGAGTCGGCGTGTCGGCCCGTTCGATCATCTGGCAGACCATATTCCCTTGCGAGCAATCGCGCCGATCACGGTCAGTTTGTTCGCACCGCCAGTTATATGCTGCTTCTTGTTCCAATGGCGGTTCTTATCCTTCCCGCCGATGAAGGTTTCATCCACTTCCACTTGGCCCATGAGTTTGGGGAAGGTCGAATCCTTCATCGCCGCTCGGATGCGATGGCAGAGATACCAGGCTGTGCGGTAGTCCCCGCTCCCGATCTGGCGGTGAATCTGCAAGGCGCTGATCCCCTTCTTGCTCTGGCTCATCAGATAGATGACCTGCATCCACGTCCGCAAGGCCACGTTGGTATTCTCGAAGATCGTCTTGGTGATGACCGAGAAGCGGTAGCCATTACGACCGCCACATTTCTTGCCCTTGCAGACCCAATGAAAGGGACGCGCTTTCAGCGCATAGACCTTCTCGCTCTGGCAGCGCGGGCAACGGACGCCATCCGGCCACCGCTTGTCCTGCAAAAACTGCTTACAGGCTTCTTCGGTCGAGAAGCGATGCATCAACTGGGCCAAGGTCATCGTCGGTTTGGTTGTCATGGCGGCTCTCCTTTGTTGAGAGCAGCATAACAGGTTCAAAGGCGGGTGTCAAGTTCAACATAATAGCCCTTACAAAGGAGGGGCATCGCGGTGAGTATTTGCAGTGGAAATCCGGACGGAACTATTATTCGACTCACGTGTCTGTTGGACGGTTCAAAACATCAATCCGGATCCCTTCGACAGGCCTGGTTCGACGGGGCTCACCACAGGCTTCAACTGGGCTCAGGGCAGGCTCAGGGCGAACGGAAAGCCAAAATGATTTTTGAGACAATGAATGAGGAATGATGAACTCGGAGGGAAAGCCATTCTGTACCTCCCTATAGACGGAGCTCTGCCTAGCATGCGAGTCTAGGGCTCCGTGACAATGGCCTTTCCTGGATTCCCGCGTCCGCGGGAATGACAAAAGACAGAAGGAGCCACAAACTATGAGTTCCCTTGGTACATTCCATCGGGTCCGTGTCGTGTCCGGTTTCGTCTTGTGTCTTTCCTTGGCCGGCTGTCTAAAGCCGGTACCAAGGGTCGCGATCCCTGCTGCTGATTCCTCTCCCCCGACCCTCACCTGGCAGCTTCACAACGTTCAAACAAAGGAACGACGAGAGATCGTCCAAGACGGACAGACCTTCGACGTGCCCTCCACCGAGCAATACGTCGTGACGCTGGCAGTGGAAGATCTCAACAGTGGCGTCAAAGAGGTCACCCTGTCCGGTAACGTCCGGTATACGTGCGAAAAAGGTGGCCAGGTTGAGGCGAAGAAGTACGATCTCGACCGGCAGGTCCAAACTGCCGCTCCTGACCAGGACAACAAAGTGCCCATCCAAGCCGCCCTGGTATATAGCGTGGAACTCAATAAGCATGGGTGCAACGAATACTGGACATTCGGAGGGGGGACGATCTCCCTGGTGGGGAAAGGACAGAATTTCGTCAATGGCGCACAGACAAAGACGTTGCGGCTGAATTTGAAGCGGCCATAATCGCTGAATGATGAGCGGGAAAGGCGGGAAAAGCGCGAAAGGCGGGTCGGGTGCTGGGGATTAGGTGTCGGGTGTCAGGTGTCAGGAAGTGGCGGGAAGAATTGGGAATTGCGGAATGCGGAACGATGGAACGGGGGAGGTTTGACGGGAGTAGGCTTGGTCCACTGGTTGTTCAGCACAAGGCTTCGACCCCAAGTACGAGCGCGACTACAACATTTTCAACCCCATCAACCCCGACACGCCGTTTCAACCGCTGAATCGCCCCTACGGAGCTGACCGCTGAAAGAGGGATTGGGTCCCGCTTCCGGCATGATCGTAATAAGTGATTATTCTTGATGGATACACCCGAATTTGATATCATGGCGCGTATGAACAGTGTCGCTCAATCACTCACAACCCAGTCAGCCTGGGGGAGGTAAGCGATGGATATGACAAGTCCGAACAGACTGCCGAGCGGTGTGGTCCTTGTCGGCGTGCTGGCGATGGTCTTCATCAGTGGGTGTGCGGGACGCGAGGTGACGGGCTCTACTGCCGGAAAGCAAGAGGCCACGGGGTCCACTTCCTCATTGAGCCAAGGGACGGTGGGGAGCGGCCAGGGGGCAGGCCAAGGCGGATCCGTTCAGTCCCGTTCCACGCCCCCTGGGCATCTGCAGGAAGAGCGTGTGGTCGAAGCGGCGGTGCCCCGTGCCCCCGTGCTGTCAGAGGGGAATGCTTCGTCTGGAGCGCCGCCGGGGTCGGCCGACTCTCGCTCCCCGCTCTTTGATGTCCTGTTCAATTTTGACCGCTATTCGCTTCGACCCGACGCCAAGGATAAGGTCGAAGACAATGCCGCTCACTTAACCGCCACGCGAGACTGGCGCCGTCTCTTCCTTGAAGGCCGCTGCGATGAGATTGGGAGCACCGCCTACAATTTGGTGCTGGGGGAGCGACGGGCCAAAGCGGTCAAACAGTATTTGGGGACACTGGGCATCCCTGCGTCCACCATCGAGGTCATCAGTTATGGGAAGGAGCGCCCTCTCTGTACGGAACACAATGCAGAGTGTTGGCAGAAAAATCGAAGCGTGCACTTTGCGGTGAAATGACGGGCTCTGTTAGATAGACGGCTGGTTCCTGACGCAGGTCGAGGACGAGCCGAAGAAGCGGTATCTCCGTCAACAGTGCGAGCCGCCTTGGGCTGATCCCGGGCGGCTCGTGCTGTTTTCTGGGATCAAGAGTCTTCAGTCTCTACGGAGTGTAGTAGAGTCTCCTGCCACCAATATCGGCAGTTCTCATTCGCGTAGAGCTCGTTCAGTCTCTTGGCTTCACGCGCAACCTTCTGTTTGTCCCTCAGGACTTTCTTGACCGTCACCCGCGCTTCAGCGGGGGCGTCAGCTTCGTGGAATTCATCGAGACGAAGGAGCACGTAGACATGTTCTCGCTTGGCTGGTTTGCGGCTCATGGCTTGTTCCACTGCTGGCCCAATTGACGCGTTCGATTGTGCTGGTAGTAGGTGGAAGCAAGTGGCTTGCCAAAGGCTGGTAGGACGCCAGGCTGTTGATATCATAATGGTTTGGCATTTCTTGAATGTGGGAGGGTGGGGAAGGCTCAGAGAACGTGGAGTCCTGTGTTTTGTCTAAAAGAGTCGGATTTTTGCAAGGATCGGGGGACACTCCCTGGTTTCGCCGAGAGTTAGCGGGGTGTATGGATTAGTCCATACCCGCGTGGTTTACACTACACCATGAAGGGAATACCAAACGGATCCATTATTTGACTCACTGAGAGGAGAACCATCATGAAGAACGTTGAGATGACTGTGGAGGGAACGACGCTGACGATCAAGGTGGATCTGTCAAAGGAGTTCGGGCCGTCGGCGTCGGGGAAGACCATCATCATTGCCTCGACGGAGGGGAATGTAACTATTCCGAATCGCCAGGAAAAAGTTGGGTTGAACGTGTACAGGAAGAAGTGAGATGGAATTCCCGGTGAATCGGAGGTCCCGCACGCTCGTATTCAACAAACCTTACGGAGTGCTCCCTTGCTTTACCGATCGGGCGGGACGACCGACATTGGCCGATTTTGTGGCGGTCCCGGGAGTCTACGCCGCCGGGCGATTGGATCTGGATAGCGAGGGACTCATGGTATTGACGTCGGATGGCACGTTGGCGCATCACATTACCGACCCGCGGCATGAACTACCCAAGGTCTATCTGGCGCAGGTGGAGCGCATTCCGAACGACGCGGCGGTGGAGCGGCTGAGACGGGGCATCCTGCTCAAGGGCACGCGCACGAGACCGGCTGAGGTGCAGGTGCTGTCGGCCGTACCGGCGCTTCCAGACCGTCCGGTGCCGATCCGATTCCGCAAGTCCGTGCCGACCGCCTGGTTGAAGATCACGTTGCGCGAGGGGCTGAACCGACAGGTTCGGCGTATGACTGCCGCGGTGGGGCATCCCACTGTGCGACTCATTCGGATTGCGATCGGGCCGATGGTGCTGGGGGACCTCCAGCCCGGCCAATGGCGGGAATTGACGCGGAGCGAGATTGAGAGGATCTCTGGGGAGTAGAGTCCCGCTCATTAACCACCACCAACGGAGCTTAACCGACTACAAAGCGTTCCTTGACGGCCTCGGCAGCCTTCTCGTTCCCGGTGGAATTCAAGACTGAGTGCTACACTTTCGATAATGTGAGGAGGCGCTTCGTGTGAGCGGGCGCTTAGGGAGGCACGGATGTTCGAGCTGAGAGATGAGATCATCCTCTGGTCGTTGCTAGTGCTCACCAGCGCTTACTGGCTACATGTCTACTGGCGCAGGTACAGGGCCGACGCGTATCTGGACGACGGGGAGTCACCGCCGGAGCCGGCGAGCCATGACGAGTCGTTGCCCTATCAGAAGAAGTGGTTCGTGCTCTCGATGGCCGAACGAACGCTCTACGATGCGGTGTGCCAGGCGGCCGGCAGCCGGTACCTGGTCCTGGCCAAGGTGCGGCTATTCGACCTCCTCTGGATCCCCGAGAACACCCGGAATCGGGAGTATCACATGAGCCGCGTCATGTCGAAACGCGTGGATTTTGCCGTGTGCCATGCCGGCACTCAGGCGCTGGCGCTCGTGATCGAGATCGAAGATGGCTCGCGCCCGATGATGAAGGAGCAGGCCAACCGCGACACATTCGTGGATCAGGTGCTGCGAACGGCGGGCATCCCGATCCTGCGTGTCCCTCTCCAGAACGACTATGCGAAGTACGACCTTGGCAGGTGTATCGAGCAAGCCATGCGCCGGCCAGGTGACGTCACCGTGGCGGCCCACTCCCCGGCAGCCTATGGTGGCCACGCCGCCGAGAGCCCGTCCGCTGTATCCCCCGCCCGCGCCTAATTCTGTTCTTCCCCTCGCCTCTTGCCCTTCTCGTCTTTCCCGCCCCTCTCGCCCCTCGCGCCTGTCCCGCGCCTCTCGCTTTCCCCCCTTCCCCCCCAATCCGACTCATTTGTGGTTGCAAATTGCGCTATCTTGGGACTATCCTTTTTCGTCGGTTCAGAAAAAATAGGCGGTGATGATTCTCAGGGGTGCGAGCCATGCACCTGATCCTCGTCAGAATCATTCCGGTGGTCACCCTGGGGTTCCTGATCGGGGCCCAATGTACCGTCAGTGTGGCAGCAGAAAAGGCCGCCACGCAGGCGGGCAAAGGAGAGTCTGCGAGGGGTGCGGCCAGTCGTGCACTCAATGCGAAACAGGTGGTCCAGGAAGAAGATCTTGATCACCTCACCGTAGCGGGCGAAGCCGCTTCGGACATCTGCGAATCCTGTGAACCATCCGATGCTACTCCGCAGGAGCGAGCCGCGGTGCCGGTCCCAGGGTTAGCGGGCTCCTCCACTTCCTTCATGATTCAAGAAGAATTGCGCGCTGCCGGGGCGCGGATCCCGGCTCCCATTAATCAGAATCAATTTATCGGCCTCCCGCGTTAGTCCGTCTCGCTCTTCTCACCTCTCCCGTTCTTCCCGTCGCGCGTCTCGCCCCTCCTTACTTGACTTCACTCCGGAAAGCTCCTAGCCTTCCACTAGTTTTTTCCACTAATTCATTCATTTCCCGTCGGAAATCCCGTAGGAGGCCCGTGCTTCTAG
>Ga0187893_10010771_pt1 | contig 13489 bp, 12 predicted proteins | sample MA1701074metaG_FD_139574 | JGI IMG/M metagenome (GOLD analysis project Ga0187893, IMG submission 139574) | White microbial mat communities from a basaltic lava cave in the Kipuka Kanohina Cave System on the Island of Hawaii, USA - MA170107-4 metaG ...
CCTTCGGCAAAGAGATCGATGCCATCTTCAAAGCGAGCGAATAGGCTTTTCGCGAATCACCTCCTGAGGGAAAAAGGTCACGAACTGCCCATCTGCGGAACCCTCGAGTCAACCTAAGAATCCGGCGCGCTAAAGCACGCGATGGCGCTATAACGCGCCTTTCGCCGCAAGGATTTTTTCGCGCAGGGGTTCGGCCATCTCGATTAATTGGGATTTGCTGGCCGTCCGGAATTCTTCAAGTGCCCCATCGACGGCCGCAATCGCATCCTCGAGATGACGCGGCTCGCGATCCTTTTCAAACAGGGCGCGGTAAGCGACGGCGAGATTGTGCTGGGTGACTGCCCATTGGAGCGGCACCCGCTCGCGGGTCAATTCCTTCGTCGCTTCGCGATGGGCTTCGACGGCCTCCGCGAGCCGCGCCGTGCCGCTTTTGCGCGTGCCGAGGTCCTTCAGGGCGGTGCCGAGATTGTTCTGGGTCGTGGCCCACTCATGCGGCGAGTGATCGCGGGTCAATTCCTGCAAGGCTTCGCGATAGGCTTCTACGGCCCCTTCGAGGCGCGCCGTGCCGGTCTCCCGCTCGCCGAGCGTTTCGAGCGCGGCGCCGAGACTTATTTGGGTCATGGCCCAATCGCGCGGTGCCCGCTCGCGGGTATATTCCTTCAACGCTTCGCGGTAGGCTTCGATGGCCTCTTCCAGCCGAGCCGTCCCGCCCTCCCGCTCGCCGAGCACTCTGAGCGCATTGCCCAGATTGAGCTGGGCGGCGGCCCAATCGAGCGGCGCGCGCGCGGGGGTATATTCCTCCACGACCGCGCGAAAGGTGGCGATGGCCTCTTCGAGCCGCGCGGTTCCGCTCTCCCGCTCACCGAGCCGCGCGAGCGCATTACCGAGGCTCATCTGGGTCGCGGCCCAATGGAGCGGCGCGCGTTCGCGGGTATATTCCTTCAAGGCTTCGCGATAAACCTCGACGGCCTCAGCAATTCGCGCCGTCCTGTTCTCCCGCTCACCGAGCGTTTCGAGCGCAACGGCAAGATTCGTGTGCGCCAAAGCCCACTGGAGTGGGCTCTGTGGGCGCGCAAAGAGTGCGAGCCCGCGGCGATAGGTCTCGATGGCTTCGATAATCGCCTGATTATCGGTGGACTGCGTCCCGTGCTTCAAAAGTTCGTCCGCCCGATCGAACAGTGTCTTGAATTCCTGCTGCGCGACGGCGGCCGCAACGCCTGCGCTCGTGGCTTTATCGTCTAGCTCGCCTGGGACGCCCCGATTGGAGGTCTCGACGCTCTGAGGATCAACATTTCCGGAAAAATTGCTCATGGCGATTCTCGCTTATGTCTGTGTTCGCATGATCTTATCCAAAAAAGTCTGAACTTTTTGGGGCCAGTTTCTAATTCGGTCGCGCCTTTCATTTTGCGCAATGTCCGCCAAACGCACGGCGCGGCCGTCAGAACGTCAAGACCTCGCCTGCGCGGGGCACGACAACTCTTGCCGGATGTCCTTGCATCGCCGTGACGAAGCTGCTTGCGTCTTGATCGAGAAGATCGAAGGTCCCGTAGTGGCAGGGGACAACGGTATCGAACTTGAAGAATCGCCTGACCGCGAGCGCCGCCGTCCGCCCGCTCATGGTGAAACGGTCACCGATCGGCACAAGGCCGATTTTGGGCAAATGAATCTCAGCGATCAAACCCATGTCGGAGAACACATCGGTATCGCCCATGTGATAAAGGCAAGGCGCATCCCTTGGCTTGATGACAATGCCGTTCGGATTACCGAGATAGATGGGTTGGCCGTTGACGAAGGTTCCCGACGAATGCAACGCCTGGGTGAGGCTCACGCTGAAACCGCCGCAATCGATCGTCCCGCCGGTGTTGCCGGGGTTGATATTTTCCGCGCCTTGCGCGTTCAAATACATACAGACTTCGAAATTCGAAATGACCTGCGCGCGGGTCGCCTTGGCGATCTTGGCAGCATCGCCAATATGATCGTCATGGCCGTGGGTGAGCAAAATATGGGTCGCCCCCGCCGCCGCCTTCGCGGCGTCGCCGGTGAATTTCGGGTTGCCGCTGAGAAATGGGTCGATCAAAATGACCGCCGCGCCAAGCTCGATCCGGAATGCCGAGTGGCCGAGCCAAATCAGGTTCATGGGGGGCCCCATCCAGAGCGAGCACAATGCGGGAGACGAAGAGCATACCCACACACTCTTAATTATACACGAAATATATCTAAACGAAGATATGAATTGAAGGGCAGTTGATGACGGCGGAAGTTTTGGAACTCGACGGTTTGGCGCTTCGTATCGGCGCCGGTCAGCGGCTCATCGGCGCCGATCTCGGCGCTAGGACCATCGGCCTTGCGCTCTCCGACGTGGAGCGGCGGATCGCAACGCCGCTGGCGACGATCCGGCGCACGAAATTCGCGAAGGACGCGGCGCGGCTCGTCGCTCTCATGGAAAAATTCGATGCCGCGGCGCTCGTCATCGGGTTGCCGCTTAACATGGATGGATCGGAAGGACCCCGCGTGCAGGCGGCCCGCGCCTTCGTACGCAATTTTGGGCCGCTTTCGGCGCGCCCTTGCGTCTTTTGGGATGAAAGGCTTTCGACCATGGCCATCACCCGTTCACTGATCGCGCAGGACGTCTCCCGTGCCAAGCGCGCGCGAGCCGTCGACAGGATGGCGGCGGCATTCATTCTCCAGGGAGCGCTCGACCGTCTGCGCTGGCTTGGCTCAGCCGCGTAAGCAAGAGAGCGTTGCGGATTCGACGGGGTTCCTAGCACAAGTCTTTCAGGCTACCCGGCGCCATCGCAGCCGCCAAGGCTCAGGGAGGCTGCGGGCTCTTATTCTGTGCCACATGCGGTGCGACTTTGATGGCGTGAAATGATCCTTCGTGTCAAAGGCCTTGTGGCGCCCGCCGTGATGCGATGACCAACGGCCTTGCGCCTGGCTTTAAGCATGGCTTACGCAGCAAGCCTTTCCGACGAACATTTCGTGCGATTGGCGGTCTCGCAACTATTCGCAAAGCGGCGGCGAAGTGGGGGTTTGGAGAGAGCGAAACAATGCGATAGTATCTAGTATTCGACCGTAATTTTTTTAAAAATTTTCGGTTTCGGCTACTCTGGAACCCGAGCCTGCAGTTAGGAGTCGACAGGGGCCAGGAGCTCGGCGATTGGGTTGCAATAACGAGGAGGATGAAGATGGACCGGATCTTGTTGACAGGTGGGGCAATGGTCGCGGTTGGGATTGCGTTGGCGGCTGTCTTTGTGCTCGTCGCACGTTATGGAACGACTTTCGAGATGATCGAAGATACCGTTGTGCGCTGGCTTGGCAGGGTGTGAGCAGGCTGGACTGCCCCTAATGGGCTCCCATGGATTCACTGCGGCTCATGGCTCGGTTTTGCCGATCTGCAGTGAGAGGAGGATGTTTCATGTCGCCTTTACGTCTGCATCAGCCGCCGCCCAATCCCTCCTGGTGGCGCCGGTATTGGGACAGCTTCACGAGGAATTTTCCTAATCGGTCCAGCGAGCAGGCCCGGTCCTTGGTTGTTCTCTTGCTAGCCTTTGCCTCCCTCTTTCTTTTGGCGCGGATCTTTTTTGCCTTGTCGGGCCTTCCGTCCTAATCCGCCCAGCCCCCGCTAGCGGTCAGTTCTAGACGCTCACGTCGCGGCAGGCGCCGCAAGGACGCGTCGTGCTCACCGTGCTTGGGTACGACAGCTAGGCGCGCATCCAAACGGGTCTTGCGACCGAGCGGACTAGCGTATCTTACCAACAACTTGGTTTGAAAAAGCAGATTTGTGGTTCTCGAACATTTGGCGACGTCTATGCGTTTCCACTCAAATATTATCCTCGCAGCCGCGTTGGCGTTGGCCGCATCCCCCGCTCTTGCCGAAGGTCGTGTTGCGGGGGGCAATGCGCTAGCTGCTCCCGGTCCAATCGCGGGCGCCGATCTTGGCTATCTCGTGCTCGCCGGCGGATATTGCGTGGTTCGCCGGTAGCGCAAGCAAGAGACCGGGGAATAGCCTCGCCAATTCCAGGAAACGCGCGCGACCCGGATCGCGCGATCGAAGACCCGCCGCCTGATTGATCGAGCCGCATCGTTATCGGGCGGGGACGCGCTGTGCCCGTATTTGCGCGAATTGCGAAGCTCCGGTCACTGTGAAGACCATCCGCCGCGCAGCCTGCCGTGTTTTCGCGGCTCAACTGGGCCGCGCTCGCCGTAGGCTGTCGCCTTCCCTGTGTCCATGACGCAAGCCGCGCTCGCTATCCCCGAAACTTCCAGCTATCGTCCGGCATGAACGAATCGCTTTCCGACGTCCGGGCTGTTCTTGGGGTCGAGCGTTCGGTGCTTGGGCGGCCTTGGCGTAGCCGGCTCGATGCGGCGGGCGAGGCGCGGGCGCTCGCCATCGCGCAGGCTCATGGAACTGACGATCTCTTGTCCCGCGTTCTCGCCGGGCGGGGCATCACCCCGGGAAATGCAAAAGATTATCTCGACCCAACGCTGCAAAAGCTTCTTCCCGACCCCTATTGTCTAGCGGACATGGCGGCGGCGGCAAAACGAATCGCCGCAGCGATCGAGCGCCGCGAAACGGTCGCGGTTTTTGGCGACTACGACGTCGATGGCGCCGCCGCCTCGGCGCTGCTTTATGATTATTTCCGGGGCTGCGGCACGCCGTGCATGGTCCATATTCCGGACCGTATTTTCGAAGGCTACGGTCCTAGCGTGGACGCAATCAGGAACCTGGCCCGCGACGGCGCGAAGGTTTTGGTCACGGTGGATTGTGGGACGATGAGCCACGCGCCGCTCGCCGAGGCGGCAAGGCAAGACCTCAACCCAATCGTGCTCGATCATCATCAAGCGCCGGAAGTTTTGCCAGAGGCGATTGTCGTCAACCCGAATCGACAGGACGATCTTTCCGGTCTCGGATATCTTTGTGCCGCGGGCGTTGTTTTCATGACGCTTGTCGCGGTGCAGCGTGATCTGCGCCAACGCGGTTTTTTTTCGGTCTCCCGGCCGATGCCCGACCTTCTGGCCGGGCTCGATCTGGTAGCACTTGCAACGGTCGCCGACGTCGCGCCATTGACCGGGCTGAACCGCGCCTTCGTTGCCAAGGGGCTCGCCTTGATGAACGCGCGGGGGCGCGCCGGTCTCGAAATCTTGTGCGACATCGCCGGGCTCGCGGGGCCGCCGACGCCCTATCATCTTGGTTTTCTGATCGGTCCGCGCATCAATGCCGGAGGACGGATCGGCGATGCCGCGCTCGGCGCCAGGCTTTTGAGCCTGACCGATCGGGTGGAAGCACGGCGCATCGCGGAAGCACTCGACCGGCTCAATCGCGAGCGCCAGGAGCTAGAGCGCGCCACGCTCGAGGAAGCCGAGGCGCAGGCGCTTGATCGCGTCGGCATGGAAGGTCCCGCCGTGATCGTCACGGCGGGCGACCGCTGGCATCCGGGCATAGCCGGGCTCGTCGCCTCGCGCCTCAAGGAAAAATTCCGGCGTCCCGCTTTTGCGATCGCTTTCGATGCGAATGGGGCGGGCACCGGATCTGGCCGTTCGATTCCCGGCGTTGATCTTGGCCGCGTGGTGCGCGCGGCGGCGGAAGCGGGGATTCTCGTCAAGGCCGGCGGCCATGCGATGGCCGCGGGGATTACTGTCGCGCGGGAGCGGCTGAGCGACTTTAAGTGTTTCCTCGAAGAAAAGCTTGCGGCTCCGGTTGCCGCCGCCCGCGCGGGGGAAACTCTGTTGATCGACGCGGCGCTGACCGCGGCCGGCGCCAACGCCAATCTGTTGGCCGCTCTTAGGCGCGGCGGCCCCTATGGCGCGGGCAATCCTGAACCGGTTTTTGCCTTGCCCGCGCACCGCGTTATCGATGTCGCCGAGGTTGGCAACGGCCACGTGCGGCTGCGGGCGGCGGCGGCCGACGGCGCCAAACTAGACGGCATCGCGTTCCGCGCGGCCTCCGAGCCGATCGGAAGCGCGCTTCACGCCGCGCGCGGCCGCCTCGTTCATCTTGCTGGATCGTTGGCCAACGATAGCTTCGGCGGCAGGGACCGGGTGCAACTGAGGCTGCTTGATCTTGCTCCCGTAGGGCCTCACGAACCCATTCGCCTGACATAAACTTGCCGGCGCGGGCGGTGGCCTTTATATGTCCGCGCGGCGGAGGGAAGAGCCCGCTTCCCAGAATTTTCCGCGCCCATCGTCTAGCGGTCCAGGACGTCGCCCTTTCACGGCGAAAACACGGGTTCGAGTCCCGTTGGGCGCGCCATATATTTCATTGACTCACGACCTTATCTCGTCGTCCCGGGATTGTGTGGAACTCAACGCCACCCAATGCCCGCTGTTTCCAGAACGATTCGACATGGGGTCGAAGCTCCTTGACTCTCTGGAAGGCCAAATTGCTCGAGGATCCAAAAATCAAACTCACCCGCCCGCGGCGGGCAACGCCTCTTGTGAACGGGCAAAATGACCAAAATCTGCTTCGATCGGGAGGAGCCAATTCCTCCACGCCACTAGCAAACCGGAGAAAGGCGACTAATTACGTTTAAGCAATCCGCAGAGGGTATGAACAGGAAAGGGAGGAACTCATGGCAATCTATATCACCCAGGGCCGGTACACGCCCGACGCGGTCAAGGGCATGGTGGCCAATCCCGAAAACCGTGAGAAGGCCGTCGCAGACCTCATGGAAAAGGCGGGGGCAAAGCTACTTGCCCATTATTTCACCTTCGGCGAGTATGATTTCCTTTCGGTAGCCGAGGCGCCGAGCGAAGAGGTCATGGCTTCAGCGCTGATCGCGGGGGCGGCGTCGGGCGGGATTTCCCACCTAAGGACATCGGTCGCGATGGGGATAGGCATGTCCAAACGAGCTGTCATTGACGAAGCAGGCGATATTTCAGCGTTGAATTGTGAATTGACGCTTCCGCTGGTTCTTGATTTGGATGGCACCCTCGTGACAACCGACACGCTCCATGAGGCATTGTTTTTAGTGCTCAAGCGAGACTGGTCGAAGGCTTGGCAGGTTCCGCTTTGGACTTTCAAAGGGCGTGCTGTCGTAAAGGAAAGGTTGGCGAAAGTTGTTACTGAAGAGGATGTCGCTCGCTTTCCGATCAATGTGGCGCTTCAGGAGTTCGCCGAACGCGAAGCGCGACTTGGCCGCGAGATCGTGCTGGCCACGGCTGCCGATCAAGCCATAGCGGAAAAGGTCGCGCAACTTTTTCCTTTTGTCTCGAAGATTATCGCCTCGGACGGGCGCACGAATATGCGAGGCCGCGCTAAAGCTGAAGAGCTGCGCCGCCTATATCCAGAAGGGTTCATTTACGCTGGCGATTCCCATCCCGATATTCATGTGTGGCGGCATTCGTTGGGCGCGGTCTTCGCCGGCACGTCTCCGCGTCTCGTCGAGCGGGCCCGCGAGGTGACCGACATCATGGCGTCGTTTCCGCGCCGGGCGCTCGGTCTGAATGGGCTTCGGCGCGGCCTGCGCCTGCATCAATGGGCGAAGAATGTGCTCATTTTCGTGCCGCTCATCCTGGGCGGCAAGGCGATGGACGCCGTTGCGTGGATTCACGCGCTCGAGGCCTTCCTGGCCTTCAGCCTTCTCGCTTCCGCAACCTATCTGATCAACGATATTTGGGATTTGCAGGAAGACCGCCAGCATTGGTCGAAAAAACATCGACCGCTTGCGAGCGGCGAACTGCCAATCGCTTTGAGCGTCGGGTTGATCGCTGCGTGCGGCATTACCGCACTCGGACTCGCGCTTGCCGCCGGGACGGGATGCGTTGCGATGCTCACGCTCTATCTCATCCTCAGCCTGTCCTATTCGTTCCGCTTGAAACGTGAGCCGATCATTGATGTTTTCTTGCTCGCCACGCTTTTCACGATGCGGCTGGCTACTGGGGTTGTGGTAACCGAAGTGGCGTTTTCTCCATGGCTCCTTGTTTTTTCGATGTTCGTTTTCCTGTCGCTGTCATTGGCGAAGCGGCAAACCGAAATCACCCGCATGGTCGCTCATGGACAGGAGGCTGCGCCGGGTCGGGGCTACAAGGCGAGCGACGCGCCCTTCCTGCTGGCGACAGGCGCCGCCACAATGATGGCGACAGTCCTCATCATGGTCATTTATCTGATCGAAGACGCTTTTCCGAGGGGCTTCTACAAACATCCGGATTTCCTTTGGGGCTTCGCTGTCATCATTTTTCTCTGGCTCGCGCGGGTATGGTTGCTGTGTCATCGCGGCCAATTGCGTGACGATCCCGTGGCGTTCGCCTTGAAGGATCGCTTGAGCCTCTTTTACGCGGCCGTAATGGGCGTGATCTTTATCGCCGCAGTGCTCTGATCGAGAGAGTCGATCTTGGCCTCTGCCTCCTTCGTCACGCGCGCGGACGTCTTGTCGTGGGGGCGCGTTCATCGGCGGCCGCAGCGTATCGCTGCGCCGCGTTTTTCAGACCAATTGCTGGCGCTGATCAACGACGGCGCATCGAGCACCCGCCTCGTCACCGGCTTGCGTCGTTCCTATGGCGACTCCTGCCTCAACAGTGATGGCGCGATCATCGATATGAGCGGCCTTGACCGATTTATCGCTTTCGATGCGGCGTCCGGGGCGCTTCGGGCCGAAGCTGGCGCGTCCTTGTCGCAGATTCTGGCGCTCACCGTTCCGCGCGGCTGGTTTTTGCCGACGACCCCTGGCACGCGCTTCGTCACCTTGGGTGGCGCGGTTGCCAATGACGTGCATGGCAAGAACCACCATCGGGCGGGCTCTTTCGGCTGTCACGTCAAATCCCTGGGCCTTTTGCGCCGCGATGGCTTTCGAGGCGCGGTTACATGCGAGAGAGATCCCGGCCTGTTCGCGGCGACGATCGGCGGCCTTGGTCTGACCGGGGTCATCGAGTGGGTAGAAATTCAGCTTGAGAAAATCTCCAGCGCCTATCTCGATGCCGAAACCATCCCCTATGTCGGCCTCGACGAGTTCTGGGCCCTGACGAAGGAAAGCGCCGAAAAATTCGAGCATACGGTGTCTTGGATAGATTGCGGCGCTCGCGGCGCGAATTTCGGACGCGGCATATTTTCGCGGGCGAATTGGCGCAATGATCAAGCCTTCAAGGTGCATGACGATCACACGTGGAAAAGAGTTCCAGTTGACGCGCCAGCATTCCTGCTCAACCGTTTCAGCGTCGCCGCCTTCAATGAGGTGTATTTCCGGGCGAACAAGGCCAAGGCCGGCCTAAGCCGCCAGCATTACGCGCCGTTCTTCTATCCCCTCGACGCCCTTCTCAATTGGAACAAGCTCTACGGAAGGCGCGGGATGCTCCAATATCAATGCGTCATTCCTCCCGGCGAAGCGCGGGCCGCCATTGCAAGCCTGCTTGATGAAATCACGCGCTCGGGGCAAGCCTCCTTCCTCGCGGTGTTGAAAACCTTCGGCGACCGGGCGTCGCCAGGTCTTCTGTCCTTCCCACGGCCTGGCGCGACGCTCGCGCTCGATTTTCCCAATCGTGGAGCGGAAACTTTGGACTTATTGTCGCGTCTTGACGCGATGGTGAGCGATGCGGGCGGCGCGCTCTACCCCGCCAAGGACGGTCGTCTGCCGCCTGACCTTTTCCGGCGTTCCTTCCCGCGATGGCGCGAATTTCTCGAATATAAGGACCCGAGCATGAATTCTGACTTCTGGCGCAGAGTGGCCGAATGACTGACGGCAAAAAGCGAATCGTAATCCTCGGGGCTGCCTCCGCCATCGCTGAGGCGACCGCTCGCATTTGGGCGGCGCAGGGTGCACGGCTCGTTGTCGTTGCCCGCGACAAGGGTCGCCTCGATGCGATCGCCATAGATTTGATGGCGCGCGGGGCGACTGAGGTGGCAACGCTCGCCCTCGATTGTTCTAAGGCGGATGCAAACGTCGAACTGGAGGCCATGGTCAAAACGCTCGGCGGTCTTGACATAATACTACTGGCCTACGGGACGCTCGGCGATCAGAAGTGTCTAGAGGCCGATCCAGAGGCCGTTTGCGAACTTATTCAAACCAATTTCACCAGCGCCGTCGCCTGGTGCCTGGCGGCGAGCGCTGTCTTGGAACGGCAACGTTCCGGCGTATTGCTGGTCGTCGGATCAGTCGCAGGCGATCGTGGGCGGCGGTCGAATTTCATCTATGGTGCCTGCAAGGGTGGCCTTGCCCGCCTTGTCGAAGGAATAGCGCATAAACTCGCGCCGCTCGGCGCGCGTGCAGTAATCGTCAAGCCAGGATTTGTGGATACGCCTATGACAGCGTCTTTCGAAAAGAAAGGCTTGTTGTGGGTAAAACCCGAGGCTGTCGCGGAAATCATCGCCAGGGCGGCGGAACGCGGAGGCCCCGTCGTTTACGCGCCCACCTTCTGGCGCTGGATCATGCTAGTGATCCGCCATCTCCCGGTTTTCGTTTTCAACAAGCTCAACATTTGAGGCCCGCCAATGACCACGCAAAGTGATAACAGCTTGAAAGCAGGAGCGGAGGCATGGCAATTTGTGCGTTTTCTGGCTCTCGGCGGCTGCGCCGCTCCCGGCAGCCGTCGCTTTGGCCTATATGATCGGCATGATCGTGGCCTTCACACTGTTTCGCCGCTTCGTGTTCCCAGCCTCGCCCCACCCCTTGAAGCGCCAGGTTCCTCGTCAATCTTGCAGGAATCGCACAAGTGTGGGCGGTTTCGATGGCGCTCGTATATTACGTCTTTCCGGTGGTCGCTGTCATCGAGCCATTAATGGAACCCTTGGGTCATGGAGTTGCCATTGGCGTTCCAACCATCTCAAGTTATTTTGGGCAACGGTTCCTGACGTTCTGACGAGATTTGCAGCTCGTTCGTGCTCTAACCAAGATTCGCCCGTCCGTCGCATTCCAAGCCTGTGAAAGCAATGCTGCCCGAAAACCAGAATTTAGCCAGCAGAATTGACAATCCGCCCGCCGACGGCGGGTTCAGGAAAATCTTGACTCCCCTCGGATGCAGTTTATCGGCCTTCGGCGTCGTCTTGACTCTCCTTTTTATAAGGACCATTTTGTTGATATTTCCGCTGCGCGAGCGGTTGTACGCCCAGATCCCAGACGACGCATTTTACTATCTTGTTCTCGCAAGGAATCATGCCGCGCACGGCGCTTGGACCTTCGATGGAGTTGCTCCCGCAACCGGATTTCATCTCTTGTTGGGATACCTGCTGTCGTTTATGTATTCAACGCATCAAAACATTGGATTTATGGAAGTATTCGTGGTGTCAGCGATTGTAAACAGCCTATGTATCGCCGCATCCGCAGGGATCGTTGCATGGCTTGTTGTTGAACTTTATGGAGCCGCAGGAGTTTTTGGCGTTGGCTTGGTGTTTCTGAACTCTCTCATTATTCGTCAGTCCACAGCGCTCATGGAAGCTCCGCTGGTTATTTTCTGCGCGTCGGTTCTATGGTCGTCCGTATTCCACCCTCGTCTCAAATTCACCCGTTTTCGAATCGCGCTGGGGATATTGGCCGGTTTTCTTGGTATGATGGCTAGATCCGATTTCGGACTGCAGGCCCCAATTCTTCTCGCCTCAGCCATCGCGGGGAGATATGCGAGGCGATGGAGTCCTGAAGCCGCTCTCGTTGCGGCTTGGGGGTTGGCCGGAGGTATTGCAGGACTCGGCGTTGTTCTGGCGCACAGCTATTCAATATCGGGCCACTTGTTCCAATCCAGCGCGTTGATCAAACGACACTGGTCTACCGTCAACGGCTACAGCATGCACCCGAGCGTTTATCTTCTCACCAGTTTGGCCGAACCGTATCTCGCGTCGGTCAAGGTCAAGCGTTTGGTCGCCCACGCCCCGATCCTCGCGGCGATTCTGTGGGTCGACGCGACGAGGGTGAAGGCTCTCGTTCAATCTTCCTCCCTATATCCGGCCGTCGCCGCTGGCTTGGTCATCGTCGGGTATGTGTTGTTTTATTCTCTGAATGGCGACATCCAAGAATGGTACTGCGCCTCTCTCGCCGTTCCGCTTAGCCTTTCGCTTGCCGCCCTTTTCTCCTCGATACCGCACCTGAATGACCCTCGAGTCATCGCCGCCGCGGCGGTCACTGCCGCCATTGCGCTTTGGACTAGCGTCGTTCCCGTCTGGCCATGGCAGAAAAGCATGCACGACGCCGGTATTTTTCTGAGATCCCTCGCGCCAACTACGTCCGTCGGTGCCTGGAACGCAGGCCTGATCTCCTTCTTTTCCGAACGTCCCGTCATCAATTTGGACGGCGTCGTCAACGACGACCTTCTCGAACCCATCGTATCGAACCGACTCGCCAACTACGTTCTCGACCGCAGGATCGACTACATCTTGGATTTTCCAACGATGCTAGACGCGTGGCATAGCAGGCGCGGTGGCTATGCGGATGGGGCGCTCGCGTCGTGCCTGGTCTCCCCTCGAGCGCTTGGCGATGATAGGCCGGAGAATCTGTGGGGGCAGGGAGTCGTCACGCTTTTCAAGGTCGACAGAGAGTGTCTAACCAACCGGATCAAAGCGTCCGACTCCGCGGGCTGATTGGGGACGATCGAACGCAACCAGCTCGCACTGCCGCACTGGACGTCTCGATCGACGAAACGGCAATTTTCGTGGTCGACGACAGGGGCGCGGTGCATCTTCAAATCGCGGTCGGAAACCGACGCGGCGGCGATCATGAAGGCGCTGGAGTCCTTCCTTCCGCAACTGCGGGGCGTCGTCCGGACAAGGGCGACAGCCAGCGCGGCTGTTCCAAGGTATGCAGCGATCAGCCACAAAAGGAAGGCGATGAGCGACATCAAGCGCGCGCCTTCATGCCGCGCACGGCGTCGTCAACCAGTTTGCCACCATGATAAATTCTGCCGCTTTCGAGCTCGCTTTTGAGCCGCACCCCTCGCCCACCAGATGGGCTCACCGCGCCCTCGCTGATCAATTCGATGCCGGCCGCGTCCAGGGCGCCAACAAGTTTCATCAGTGAATCTACATTGCCACGAATTACGTCTTCGCTTGCTTCCATGCGCTGGATCGTTGGCACGGAAAGACCAGAAAGCTCCGCGAGCGCCCGTTGGTCGATGCCAAGAAGGGCTCTAGCGGCTCGTAGTTGCGCAGCGGTGATCACTTTATCATCAGTTTTCATTGAATAAACGTGAAATGTCAGGTTTAGCACTTAATTGTTAAGCAAGAAATGTCAACTTAAGATGGCGCAAATTGGCCCGAAAATAGCGTGAGTGATAAGTCACGCATTTATCGTTTTAGCGTTCAAACAAAGGCCGGACGGCAATCGAGATGCGGCAGGAATTGGGGCACCTTGGAATACCCAGGCCGCAACTGATCCACGAAATGTTCCGTGTCCGGCGTTCTGCCGTCGTTGGCATTAACTTTCCGCCTTAAGGTTTCACGGATGGCATCCAGAACACCACTCGCACGGCGGCGCGTGCTTTCGGTGACCGAGCGCGTGTCGTTGCTGAAACACTGCTACAAGCGAGGGCAGAGCTTTGCGATAGCCCTCAAAATTACGTCTGTATTTCAATCACA
>Ga0187893_10010772_pt1 | contig 13488 bp, 17 predicted proteins | sample MA1701074metaG_FD_139574 | JGI IMG/M metagenome (GOLD analysis project Ga0187893, IMG submission 139574) | White microbial mat communities from a basaltic lava cave in the Kipuka Kanohina Cave System on the Island of Hawaii, USA - MA170107-4 metaG ...
TCCACTGTTGCTGTTCTGCTTTGGGGTTGATTACGATTGGCTGCGCAATATCGAGTCGTTTCTTGGCGATCTCGATATATTCTTCGCAGATGTCGAAGCCGATATACTGCCGCTCCAACTCTTTCGCAGCCACAAGCGTTGTCCCTGAACCGCACATCGGGTCGAGGACAACACCGCCTCGATTCGTCCAGCTTTTGACGTGATCCCTCGCCAGTTGGATATTCATTACAGCCGGGTGATATTGCTTTTGGTTTTCGAGGCCCAGCTTCGCCAGAACTGCCCGCATCTTCTTTTCTTCGGCGGTATTGTTGCCCACGAAATAAGTCCAGATATTTCCCTTTACTTTTTCTTCGGCAATTACTTGCTTGGCGGCATCCTCTTTGCCTTCCAGAGAGGCACGAAAAGGTACTTTCGTATCCGGCTGTTCAAAATACTTGCCGGTCGATTTTACACCGGCCCACGCACACGGCTCCTTGATGGGATTGAATACGGCGGGTTCACCTTTGCTGAACACGAACATATACTCAAACTGTTGGATATATCGCCGTTGACGCCTCGGCATGGGGTTCGCCTTGGCGTATATCATCGTGTCGTGCAGACAAAACCCGACTACCTCTTTGAAGTAGACGGCCTGACTGAAAGATGTGCCTGTCTCTGAACATTTGTCCATCTTATCATTTGTGACCCATACCACGACACCGCCATCCTTGGTTACTCGGTATAGCTGTTTAGCCATAGCCTCGAATATCGGCCTGCTAAATCCTTCATTGCCGTTGTATACTCTGAGATCGTCATATGGCGGGCTGGTAAGCGTCAAGTCGATGGTATTGTCATCGACTTGACTTAACAGCTTGATGGCATCCCCGCACAATAGTAGGTCTTTCATTTTATTTTTCCTCATATCGCACATGCCCCGCCTGCGCAGGCAACCGTATCCATCGGCTTCGTCTCATCCGTCTCTTCCAACATACCAGAGAAGTCAACATCCTTGTACTCTCTTTGAAGGTCTTGCCACAGCTTCCAATTATGGACTTCCTTGAGGCAGTACGTCATATTTCGTATATCACCACCGAAGTAGCGATTGGCGAATTGTACCGCCCGACGAACAAAATCTTTCTTCATTTCCCATGACGCATGTGCAACCTTATACGCATGGTATTCGTGCATGGCCTTATGGTTAATGACATCTTCGCAAAGCTGCACGGTTGCCGTCACCGGGGCTACGGGTTCCACGAGAGGAGTTCCGTGACCCAATACCGCATCGCACGCCGCCCAGAGATTGTCCTCGAAGGCCCGTAGGCCGTCCACGATAAGTCCAGAAGCGAAGAGACTGCCTTCGCCGTACATATGGACAATTTCACGGGCGGTATGAACAGTACACATAGGCATCTGCGGGAAATCGAGATCGCCCGATTGCGGGAGCAATGCAATACCGGCGAAGAATTCTCGATTCTCGTAGATGTAGTTGGTGATCCCTTCCCATTCATCAGGACGGACGTTGATCGTATTGGACACGTTATGTGTGAGCCAGGGCTGTGTGCAGGCTTCTGCACGCTTCCCGGCCATTACCCAATTCTGCTGGGTGTTCTTAACGTGTTCGAGCAGTGTCAGGGCCGACAACTGATTCTTGGTCTTAGCCCCGTCAGGAACCTCGACACAGAACGTAATAATCTCATCGGTCTTGTTGGCGCTCCATACCGATTTCTCCACGGCAATTGCGTTAAACTGCTTGAAGTATTGGAGGGGAGCCTCCATATAGTTCCCCTGGACACGGCGGAAATATCGCTTGGCATGATGCGGGTGAATGCCGCTGGCACTGCCCAGGATGCAGCTTGTAGTCCCAGCGGGCTTCACACAGGTTGTACGGGCTGCTGGATTGATGCCAATCTTCTTGGCGAAGTCAGCATTCACGTCGAGAATCAATTGGGCCATCTTCCGTTGAATCTTTGGGTCGAAGATTACATCCGGGTTGTCCATCATGCCCGTGACGCTGACGCCCAATAGGGCCTCACGCTCTACGATCTCCTTGGTGACATTGCCCAGGTAGCCGAAGTCCGTATACGATGCCTGGAGTGTCCCGATAATAGCGGCTGCCCTGGCTGCCAAGGCGAAGTCTTCCTTGCACTTAATCTTGCGGCCATTGATCTCGCATAAGTTGCACATTTGCCAGCCGGATTGCAGCGTCTTCCAGTGAACCGGCCACATGCCGATCTCGACGCATGGATTAGGCAATTGATCGGGGTGATCGGTAAAATAAAAACCCGGCTCACCACAATCCTGTACGTCGTGCATAATCTCAGCGAAATCTTCCTTCGTAACCGTGCCACGAATGAGGACTACCGAATTATTGGACCTCGCACGCTGCGGGTTCTCCGTGAACCAATTGCCCGTCTTGGCCTTACGCATCTCCAGATCATCTTGGGAGAACAAGCAGATCGTGGCGCTACGACGAACGCCGCCGCTCAATACGGCATCGCTGGCGTGCATTACGATGTCGTAGGCGTCGATGGGGCGAAGTCGCTTGTGAGTCTTGCTGCGATCAGCCAAGAGCTTGCGGATAATCTCCAAAGAACGACGCAATGGTTCCGGGCCGGGAGCTTTGCCTACACCGGAGGCTAATACGGACCCTGCTGGGCGAATCTGCGAATAGTCGAATACAACATCCAACCCTTGCCACTCAGCGAATTCTTCGTGTGGCATGTAAGTAGCGACGAGAATGCCGAGGGCGTCGGCCCACCCTTCAATGGAATCGGGGATGACGAATTTCTTTTTCTTTGGGGCTTGCAGTACGTCGCCGGTACGATGACCGTGGAATTCGGGCAGCTTCTCAATGTGGTGCTTCTGCACGGAGAAGCCCGTGCCACAGCCGCACAATAGAAGCCAGAAGCATTCTTGGAAGAAGCGAACACGGTCGCAGTAGGACACGCAGCAGTTGTACATGCGGGCGTTTTTTTGCTCGATTGGCTTGCCGCCAAACTGAAGCGCACGCTGCGACCCTAAGACCCTTCTCTCCTTCACCAAACCGAAGGCCCACTCAATGTCTGGGGCCATATTCGGGAACTTCCGAATGTGCATTTGTTGCACTCGGTCCACCGCCTCGTTCCATGTTTCTCTTCGCTTTTCTTTGAGATTGAAGCGTGCATATCTGCTGACGTAAGTGTAATCTTGCAAAGCCTTTATAGACATTTTTTCCTCTTTCCTTCTGCCAAAATATTGGGTTGGTCCTGTTCGCTGGGAAGGTAGCTATTCGTTATGAGTCAATTTTTTCACTATTACTTTCCAGGAGTTTTTCCGGGAGGAGAATAATAGTCAATCGACCCATCTCGAACAAGTCAATAATCACTCAGAGAGCAGTTTGTAGCGACTGAAAACTTGTCGTTTTTCATCGCTGAGTGGTTCGGTCGCAATAGCCGTAATCTGGTATTGCATATCCGGTTCCGTGAAGGCGACTGTCTTGATGTCATAAGACGCAGCCTCCTCCATAATCGACTTGAGTTTAACTTCACTCTTGGCGGCGACCACTACGATCTTGTAGCGATTGTTGTCACGAATGAAGGTACGAGTGGCCTCAAGGACGGCGTGTGATGTCTGAACTACCTTCTGTGAATACGAGAGATCGTTGCGCACGAACACATAGATGGTTTTTTTCATGGAATTAACTTAGTGTAACCATTTTCGTGTACTAGCTTAATAACGTCACAACCCTGGAGCATACGCATCAAGTCTGGATCGTGCGTGGTGACGAAGACCTGTTTATCCTCGGCGAGTTCGGAAATCATGTTGTATATTCCCTGCACGCCGAGTGGATCGACGTTCGTGCTAACTTCGTCAAGAAATACGATGGAGGGAATAGACCCTGAGCTAAGGGTCATAACGTGAGCGAACGACTGACTCACGGCGAGGTTTAATCTTCTTCGTTGCCCGGTGGACATAGCGTGATATACATACGGGTCGCCATCAACCGGGTTTCGCTCAATGGTTTCATTCAACTCGTTATCAAACTTGAGCGTGATCTTGTTGTCGATAAGGAATTGTAGCCAGTAATTCACCCGGCTATTGAGTTCTGGAACTACGCCGTCCACGACCCATTTGCGAATGCCGCCTTCACCAAACCCCTCGATCCAATAATCCAAATACGGCAATTCGGTTTCGAGGCTTTTGACCTCGGCCTCTTTATTGGTGACAGCGAGCTTGACCTTATTGAGTTCTACTTTGTCGTTATCGAGAATATCCTCGAACGGCGACCGGCCCGCCAATTCAGTTTTCTTAGCCTCTAGTTGCTTCTTGAGGTCCGCACGCTGTTGTTCGAGCAAGAATTCAGCGCTATCGGCCTTCGGTTCCCTGACCGCACTATAAGTGGTCAGCCCGGCACGCAACGTCCTCATCTCGGCTTCTATGTTGCTGATCTTGGTGACGATATTGCCGATAATGCCATTGAGCCTGGTTTGACGCAGCTTCAGGTCTTCCGTCTTGGCGGCAATTTCGTTGCCGCCCTCCATTGCCGCTTGAATATCCAGGTTAATATCGTTGATGTCACGTCGTAATTCAGCAACGTAATCGGCGATATTTTCCTCGTTCACTACGCTACGGCATTTGCCGCAACGAGTGCCGGGCGTATTGGATTCCAAGTCAGCGATCTCGGCTTCTTTTTTCTTGCGGTCGGCGAGACGAGTCTTGGCCTGAGTTGAGAAGTCGTTGTACTGCTTAGTGAGAGTCTGAGCCTCTGTTTTCTGGACCGTCTCCTTGTCCTTGGCCATCTTGAGATTGCCTTCCAAGGTTTCTTTGGCAACCTCTAAATCAGGCAGCTTCTTGTTTATTTCCTTAATCTTTGTCTGGGCCTCTTCATAGGCCAACAGTGCCGCTCCCGCATCAGTTGTGGCCAATTCTTTGGCTTTTGCGGCGATGGACTTCTCAAGAGTGGCGATCTCACCTTCTTTCGCCGTTCGCCAATCTTGTTGCTTCTTCTCCGTGAGCGCAAGCCGACGTTCGGCGTCGTCCTTGCTGCCCAAGAGCAGCCGATATTCTCCGGCCTTGGTTTCGATATTCTTCTTGGCCTCCTTGCGCAGTTCCTTGGCGTTTTCATGCCACTCACGATACTCGCCAAGGGATAGAAGGTTCTCAACGATCTCCTTCTTCTTGCCATTCTCGCACTCAAGAAAGCACGCCCGCTGATCGTCTGTGAATATGCACATATTCACGAAGGCGTCATACGAAAGGCCGATTTTCTTTTCTATTTCCTTCTGAGTGATGCGTTGATCGCCCACGGTGAGTTCCGTGTCTTTATTCCATTCGCCTTTGTCACTTTCCCAGAACCTCAGAGAGCTTTTCTTGGAGCCGCCGTCCATGCGAGTGCGCACGATACGGTATTTGTCGAAGATAAGCTCGATCTTGCAATCCTTCTTGACGAGGTTATGCACTACATCGTCTTTCTCTACTTTTTCTGGGCGCTTTACAGTCCGACCAAATAAACCATAGACAATGATTTCCTGAAGTGAACTTTTGCCCGTACCATTGCTACTGACCTTATACTCGTCAGACGGCAATGTGGGGTCTATTTGTTTCGCATCACGGTTCTCGCCCCGGATCAAAACAATGTTCTTATATTGGTCGAAGTGGAATTCAATACCTTCGGGACCGAAGGGGAGGAAGTTCCAAGCGGCTGCGTACTTGAAGGTTAAGTTTCTCATGCGAGAAGTATACGGTCACTCGCATGGGTCATTCAATACGAGCTATGCTATTGGACACTATTGGGTGTGCAATACACTTTTTGGAACCAGTTTGTGTAAATGCTTTTTCTTTTCCATGAACTTTTGAAACAAGTCCTTATGTCTTTCCCAGAATACCAAGTCCCTATTGGAAAGGAACATCTTGATGGGACCGGAAAAATGTATAGCCTTCTGTACTTTATCGTTATGGGTCAGTTTGCCGCCGACATCCTTGAGATGTGGTATATCCGTGAAATTCCACGTCGAATCAATTTTGGTAATGAACTTGTCGAAGTAAGATATGATGCACGAGTGGACTTCGTTCGTGTCGCCGAAATAGCTCATGACATTCTGGATGTCCCGCAAATACACCCACTGGAAAGCTGGTCCGGCGAGAAAGCCCGCATTGCGGTTGGCGGTAATGACAAAGTTATCCTTGGCGAGATCGAATACTTCGCCGATGTCTTCCTGGAAGAAGGTATCTGCGTCCCAATATGCGTAGATGCCCTGTTCGCCAGCAGCGAGTTCGGAAATACAACGGAATATCTCCGAGCGTAGATGCCAAGTCGGTTTGCCGGGCAGGAGCATTGCGCCTGTTTCGAGGATTTTGGTCTTTGTAGGCGGGGAAAGATCAAAGCCCACGACGACGATATGATCCGGGTCATGGTGGGCTATTTCTTTCAATGAAATAAGCCAGGAAGCTCCCCATGTCTGCCAATATCGCTCATCAAACCCGGTTACTGCAAATTTGCGCATATTACTCCACTTTTCGACATATCTTGCGTCCGAGACGAAGAAGTTCTTCACGGTCAAGGCCCTTGCTACCAACCTCATCAACGTACTTGGCCAACATCTCGTCGCCCTTGTATAAGATAGCTTTGGCGTCCTGGATTACATGCTCCTCGATCACTTTTTTTTGCTGTTTGATTTCCAGGCTGCCCAGCTTATTTGCCTCCATCATCTCTTTCCGCATTGAAATCAGGTCCGTCGCTCCAATATCGTCCACTTTGATGCGGACGAAGTTCCCTTCCAGATCGTATTTGTCCTTGTCCTTCAGGCTAATGACCAAATGCCTGGGGCTAAAATCGTTGGGGATATACGTCTTTTTCCCCGTCTTGCCGTTGAAAGCGATGATGTGTTTCTTTTGGAACGCCTCTCCGAAAGAAAGCTCCAGCGGCGAGCCAACGTATTCAACCTTGTCGGTCACTCGCTGTTCAGCGTGATAGTGGCCGAGGAAGGTGTGCTTATAGTGGCTGAACAGGCTGGCCGACACGCTCACCATGTCGCCGTCATGCTCTACGGTCACGTCCGAGTATTGGCTGCCGTGCAGAATCGCACCATCAATAGCGATGTGGCCCAAAGCGTATTCTGGGTTCCCTGGCTTTTTTTGCAAATTCTCTAGCGTGACTAGGGGATTGTGTGTAAAAGGGATAAAGTCCCAATTCGAGCCAGCGATATTCAGACGTTCGGCTTGGGATATAATACGAACGCCGGGTAACGCCGATAAAGGCACTACGCTGCTGACTGTGGTTTTATCGTTGTACCAGAGGTCGTGGTTGCCCAACAAAAGGTAAAGCTCAAATTTGTTGTGACGAAGACGCTTCTCCAGTGTCTCGAAAGTTCGCTGGTAAGTGTAAACTTCAATTTTTTGTCGGTCGTGATACAGGTCGCCCCCAAAGAGAATATGAGTGATCCCACGTTCCTGGGCGACATTGAACACCCAATCCAAAGCCTTGAGGCAATCCTCAAGGCGATCATTGCGGCGCTTATGAGGGTGGATATGAATATCGCTAAAGATCAAGACTTCACTCATATAGATTCTCCGAGGAGTTCGAGAAGGACATCACCGTGGCAGAGTTTGGGGCGACACCAACAACCGAGTCGCTTGCCACGCAATTCCTCAAGTGCGGCCATAAGATCGGGCTGGGATCGTATCCACTCCCGATACTTGTCAATGGCCTCTTGGCGTGTGGCAACTTTTACTTCGGCTAAACTACTTGGCTTGTGGCTGAATGGGTTGCCCCACTTGGAAGGACGGCCAATATAGACATCGTATTCGTCACGCCCGCAATGTACGATTTTAGTCATGGGCCGTTATTGTTTCCGATCCGTGTAAGTCAATCAAGCCAAGAAGGAGCAAATATGAACTCGATTATTTTAGCCCTGGGCATCTTCTTCATGCAAGATAACGAAACTGCATTTATGCCGGAGCCAACAAAAGAAATCAAAGCCCTGATCCTTCAATTGGGCGACGATTCATTTAAGGTCCGAGAGAAGGCCGACAAGGAATTACTGGAACTAGGTTGGCCCGCTTTGAAGGGCCTCGCTGATGCCATAAAAAATAGTGAAGATGCAGAAATCAGAAGTCGGGCCGTGCGAATATACCAGTCCTACTTCAACCTCGGTAGCGATAAAGACAACCTGCGTCCTGGTATATGGCATCTCAATGAGAAAACGAGATTTCCAAACGGGATAAAGCCTGAGTTCGCCACACAAGATTTCATGGGTAGCGTATGCAAAACCTTTGGAAAGGAAGTCAAAGATGTTGCCCGTGAATATTACGAGCGTGCCATGATAGACCTGAAATTAGTCAAAAATGGTGTCGGAGAGGTAGGATGGCAAAACGAAGATGTGGCCCGGCACGCCACCTACTTGTATATCAAAGACCAACTAAAAGTGGGCAAAAAACGAGAAGACGTGAAGAAGTATCTGAATTTGATGGCCGATAACGCCAAAAAATACGACCATTACTATCAGACGGATAATATCGAAACTCCAATAAATGACTGGCATCAACTTCCGCCCGGCCCCATGATCGAAAAGGGAAAGTTCAGAGAACCTTCCTGGGGGCCTTGAAGGATTCGGAGCTTTCTGAACTTTTTGTTCGGAAGGCGATAGCCGGTCGGCTATCCCTGCGGGGCGGGATTCTTCCCGCCCTCATCTTCCTGACCATCGCCACTCAGGACACGCTCAAGCACATCCCAGACGTTGTAGGCTTTGAGCTTATTGGGAGCCGACCCGCCTGCCGGAGCGCCAGGCATTCCACCCATCGGAGGCGCACCGCCCATTGCTCCCATTGGAGGAGCGCCACCGCCCATCGGGGGAGCGCCGCCAGCCGGGGGCAAAGCACCCGGAGCGGCAATTCCACCACCGCCCGCTGGGGGAGCGGCTGGACCGACCTCGGTGAGCAGCTTGGATTCCAGAAAGTTCTTGAAGGTGTTCATCACCTTATATAGAATGCCCGAAACCGAAAAATTCCGCTGAGAAAGCGAACCTGGGCCGATTTCGGCTCTCTATCTTGGTGAGGGAACGATGGATACGCTGTACAACCGAAACGGCCTTATCTTCTGGACTGAGAAAGAAATCCGTCTTCGGGCGATGATGGCGGATCACTTCGTAGCGGGCCTGCGGGATACCTTGAAGGGCCAAAATCGGGCCTTCGAGATGATCCAGGTTGAGGCTCCGTTGCTGACGCCGCTAGACGCCATCAACCCGAACTACACGCCGGAGGATATATTCATCCCCGCCGTGGGCCGGGAAGAGGGTGCGGTTGGCGGGACATACGGCACGACCGTATTGGAATGGGATACGTTGGCTTTGCGGCCTGAAACTACGATGGGCAGTTACCGATATGCTCAGTGGTTGCTGGAACACACCGAGACGAAAACCAGGATGCCCATGTGCATCTGGCAGCACGGCAAGAGTTTCCGACGTGAGCAGGATCAGGTCACGAAGCATATGCGGCTCAAGGAATTCTACCAGTTGGAATTCCAGTGCATCTACGGTCTGACGACGGCGAACGACTACAGCAAGGTGGTCATCCCCGCCGTGCAGAAGATGATGGCCGACATGCTCGGCCCGTGCCGTGTGGAAGATAGCGACCGCCTGCCCGATTACAGCGAGCGGACGGTGGACGTGGTTTGCGAAAAGACCAACATGGAAGTTTGCTCGATCAGCTTGAGGAAGGACTTCCCGAACGCCAAGGTGCTGGAAGTCGCCATCGGTACGGACAGGTGCGTGTACAACTTCCTGGTCAAAACCGGAGAAATCGACTTTACAAGCACCTGAACCCGTGGTATCATACTTGCGTCCTGATCGGGACAGGCTTCTTTTGAGTCTGTGCCTTGAACAGACAAGGGCGGGAGTCAGCCTAACGACCGGGTTCACCCTCTCCGAAGCATAAAAGGGTCGGCCTCTATGGGTTGTCTGAGCCGCAATCAGACCACCTTCTTGCGAGACAACCGTTACGCAACGGTAGACCTGGAGCAGCGAGGACAAGCGGCAAGTTGCCAGCCTCATAAACTGGAGAAGTGGGTTCGACTCCCACCGCTGCAATTTTTGGAAAAAATGCGAACAGGGCTTGAAAAACGGTTTCAAGTCCACTACTATAGGATAACACGAGCGAAAAACCGCTCCCACAAGGAATTTGAAATGATCCTGTCATCCCTTAGTCTGTCTTATCTGTCGTCGTTGTTTAGCAACGACCGGGGAGGCTGCGTCTAAGGGGACTTGGACACTTGTGGGGTGATAGAGGCCCCGGCAGCTTTCCTAACAAGGGTAGCTGCCGGGGCTTTTTTCGTTTTGCATCCGTTGGGCAGTGTGGTGGGCCTCGCTGACTGTAAATCAGCCTCCTTCGGGACGTACAGGTTCGATTCCTGTCGGATGCACTTGGAGTTTTACTATGGGTTGGGCGACTGGTCATATAGCGAAACTTCAAGCAGGGGAGACGGTTTCGTTCCGTCCACGGGGAAACTCGATGACGGGCAAGATCGACTCAGGGCAGTTATGCACTGTCCAGCCGGTAAATGGCGATTTGGAAGTCGGCGACATTGTGTTGTGCAAGGTGGGCGGTAGCCAATACCTCCACTTGATAAAGGCAATACAAGGCGCTCGCTACCAGATCGGCAACAACAAAGGCCATATCAATGGCTGGGTTGGCCGCAACTGCATCTTTGGCAAATTGGTGAAAGTCGAATGATCGAGTATGCTATCCTCGACCGCTAACGGAGCGCATGATGGGGCCGAACTTCATTATGGCTGTGGGTTTCTTGACTATTGCTGGCCTGTTCGGGCTGGCGTGGCTCGTGGAACGATGGTGGAAAAGGCAATAGCGTACTCGAATACGGAAGATAGGTAGATGGTGGTGTTGCTACGCTGGTTTGCTAAACCAGTCCGGTGAAATACCCGGTGAGGGTTCGATTCCCTTGTCTTCCGCTTGTTGGTGATGGAAGCTAGGCAGATGGTGGTGTTGCTGCACCTGTCTGGAAAGCAGGACCGGGTAACTCCGGTGAGGGTTCGATTCCCTTGGCTTCCGCTATGGTTGACGTTCTCGAACGAAGAATGCGCCGGTATATTGAGGGGAAAATAAGCCTCAAGCGGTTCTACCACTGGTACATGCAGTGGCATTGCTGGACTGACGGCGAAGGGATTTTGAATAATCCCGACGATGATTCGAGGGTGACGCTGGTGATTTACGAATTTACCAGTGAACCTATTGCGAGTGATCCGTGTCGAGAAGATTGGTTGAAGGGAGAATTGTCAAACATATTGGAAAAGAAGGGACGTTGGGAAAATACGGAAGGTTAACTGGACAAGCGTGCCAGCGCCGCCTCGAAAGCGGCTGGAACCCGAAAGGGTTTGGGGATCAAGACCTCAGCCTTCCGCTTGTGTCAAATGCGGTGTGGAGTACATGGAGAAATGTAACTCATCTCCTCGAAAGGGGAGACATTCCGGTGTCAAAGCCGGTGTATCCTCTACGTCAAAGTTGTTGACACAAATTCGGAGGCTAGGTCAGATGTTGGTTTGCTGCACCTGTCTTGAAAACAGGACCGGGTAACACCGGCCAGGGTTCGATTCCCTGGGCCTCCGCTTATGAAGAAATACACACTGGATTTTGAAGGCAAGGCGGGCAGAGAAGTCTTAGAAGGTCAACTGGCGAAGTTCGACCGTTGGATTGCCGACTGGTCGCCGCCAACACCGTGGGAAGCTGCGAACCAGAGGAAATTAAAACGGCTCAAGGCAAACAGGACAGCGATACTAAAAGCGCTGTCCCGGTTGGACGAAAGGGAAAAAGATAAGAAAAGAGAAGATCGTAGAAATGTCCGAGTGGTGGAATCGGCAGACACGCAGGACTCAGAATCCTGTGCCGCAAGGCGTGGAGGTTCAACTCCTCTCTCGGACACTGACACCGACACTGAGTAAGGTGCTTAACGATGCCTAAAAGGATGACAGAGGAAGAGTTGATTAAGGTGATGCTGCCGCTAAAGGTAGCTAAGTCGCATGACTTTTTTGACACTTTGCACACTTTCCTCTCCATAGTCATTGGCATCATTGCCATCTACTTTGGGGATTACCAGGATGGAGAGAATATACGATACATGGCCTTGAGTCATGTGCATTTATAGTCGAAGATTATGCCAACCAAGCTAATCTGGTGAAAGCGCAAGTCTGAAGAACTTGATAGCCCGGATCGTAACCGGGGGTTGGCACTGGCGATGCGAGGATCATGAATGGCAATACTGCAAGGATTTCCGCCGTCGTGGATGATTAGTCCGACGACGTATCTTCCTGACACTGTTGAAATTCCAATCAAGATCATCAACCTTCGCCCGGAGGAAAAGTTCAGGAGTGGTTTGTGTGAGTTTATGCGGTTGTCCAATGGTGATCGGGGCGACCCAAAAGCCATATGTTACAAAGGCGATGAACACACAAGCCCTGGATCGGTATATGGCTTCGATAAAGAAAAAGAAGTCATATGGTTACGGGACGTTTATGGTCATCAAAAAGTGTATCCGGCAGATTGCTGCCAGCGTTGTGGAGAGAAATTAACCTCAGATTTGCTTTCCACGCTTTACGGTGACTGGTGTGCGAACGAAGATTGTTACGGCAAGTGATTGTCCGAGTGGTGAAATGGCAGACACGCAAGGTTGAGGGCCTTGTGCCAGCAATGGCGTGGAGGTTCGAGTCCTCTCTCGGACACTGACAGGTGGTGGAAGTTAGACACAACCCCGTATCAGGGGTTGGCGGGCCGATCACCCGCCGTGCAGGTATCGAATCCTGCCCTGTCAACCAAGGACAGTGAGCTAGTGTGGTCATAGCACCAGACTGAAAATCTGGCTAATTCGGTTCGATTCCGAGACTGTCCACTGATCGGCGTAGTTCGCTTCGGCGATGCCTCCGGTCTTGAAGAATCGCAGGCGACTTTCGACGGCGGTTCAAGTATGGCTCTGTAGGCAACGTAGACCACCTTGGCTCAAACCCAGGGATGCTGTGGGTTCAAATCCCACCGGAGCTACTGGACTTTACCGAAGTGTTCTGGTGTCACGCCCGTCGTAAGACAGCCTGTGATGAACAGGGATTCGGAAGGGCAGGTTCAAATCCTGCCGTATGGTCTTTACGGATCGTTAGCTGAGATGGACTAGCTCCGGCTTGAAACACCGGGTACGAGGATTCGAGCGCCTCACGATCCACTTGCCGTCGAAGACGGCTCATTCGTTGCAACCGAATAGCCTTGATGGGGCCGGAGCTAACTAACAAGGTACTGCTCGATAAGTAACGAAAGTTACCGCTTGCGGGCGTAAGGTCGGGGTGTATGTATTGATCTCCGGTCAGCAACGATATGTCCAAGTGATGCAAAAATAGGCTAGACATCTCGCACTCAGAATGCGGGTTCTGTGGGTTCGAGTCCCACCTTGGACACTAGAGATCGACCGGCATGGAGTTTTCGATGACAGTTTGAACAGACGACATCACACTTGAGAATTTCCTTTTCAAGTGTGGCCCA
>Ga0187893_10010773_pt1 | contig 13487 bp, 23 predicted proteins | sample MA1701074metaG_FD_139574 | JGI IMG/M metagenome (GOLD analysis project Ga0187893, IMG submission 139574) | White microbial mat communities from a basaltic lava cave in the Kipuka Kanohina Cave System on the Island of Hawaii, USA - MA170107-4 metaG ...
CCCGCTCCACTTGACAGGCCCGGCAAGGTGTGATACCACGCAGATCACTCGGATAGAGAGGAAGGACCCGACGATGTTCACCTCCGCCGTCTACGAGAGCGGGAAGCCTGTCCAGGCGGTGGACCGGGTCGAGCGCGCATGAACAAGTTTCCGGCCTACCTCAGAGCGATCACGCTCCCGGTCTTGGCCGCTCCGGCGTGGTGCGTCGGCCTCGTCTCCGCCGCTATGCGCGACGGGTTCGAGAACGGCGCAGCCGCGTGGCGGGCCTTCGCGACGCTCGTCGTCGGCATCGTCAACGGCTGGAAGCCGTCCGAGGTTAAGCCGCCGGTCATCACCTGGGACGGTGACGCGAAGTCGCCGATCCGCATCGACATCGCCGTGAACCACGAGAAGCACGACGTGCTTTGGGACGCCTTCATCGGTGCGTTCGCTCTCAGCATCTCGCCCAGATTCATGTCAGGCATGCCGAACGTGGTGGGCCGGGCCGTCGTGCTCGCCGCGCGCCGCTATGCCGAGGGCGGGGTTGCGGGGACGTCGTTCGAGGTCGCGCTGTTGACGATAGAGACCACGCCGGTCGCTTGACGGCGCCGGCAAACGGTGGTAGCACCGTGCTGCCGATACTTCCACCTCGGCACCCGGCCCCAGAGGTGAAAATCGCGAACGGGGGCACCCGTGAGCGGGACCCGAGACCCCAGGGGCCGAACCGAGACAACAAGAGGACGAGAGATGAACAAGAACGAGAGCGAGAAGACCAAGGCGAAGGCGGGACCGGTCGCGGCCGATGCCCTCCGCGCGTACATCGAGCGCATCGAGCGCGTCGAGGATGAGATCAAGGCATACAACGGCGACAAGAAGGAAATCTACGCCCAGGCCAAGGGCAACGGCTTCGACACCGACGCGATGAAGAAAGTCGTGGCTCTCCGGCGCATGAAGCCGGCGGACCGCGAGGAACTCGACGCCCTCGTCGGCGTCTACCGAGAGGCTGTCGGAATCTGAGCAACGCGCTCCCATCACTTGGGGCGCGGCGTCGAACTGGTCGAGCACGGCCACTTCATGCGAGACCGCCGCAAGCGGCTCGACGAGGAGAGTAGGAATATGAGCAGAGACATCGACTTGTATATCGGCGTCAGTGAGATCGCCGCTCTCAACCGCGGCGAAAATGTCACTGTGCGCGTCGGCATCAGCCGCGTCACCATGAGACCGTTGCACAGCGTGAAGGGGTATGCCTCTCCCTCCGAGGCCGAGCGCACCGCGCGCTCCATGGAGAAGTTATGGCAACATGTGGCACGCGCTCCAGCGAGAAGGTCATGCAGGACGCCGCGCTCGCCTACGAGGTAGCACTCCGCGACGCCCACGCCCACGCGATCCGCCCCAGCGTCCGCTACGCGCCGCGCCTCGCGATGGATGGCAACATGTGGCACGCGCTCTACGGCGAGGATCAGCAGATGGGCGTGTCCGGCTTTGGCCGCACCCCCGAGCAGGCGCTCGTCGCGTTCGACATCGCGTGGCGCTCCAACTCCGGGAGCCACATCATCGAATAAGAATCGCGCGGACTCAATCCCGCACCGCGCGACGGGGCCGGCGGGTCATCTCCTCTCCCCGCCGGCCCCACCATCACCAAAGGAGAAAGCCATGAGCCTCCTCGTCAACCTCTCTGCGGCTCTCGCGCTCAACATCGGCGCTTTCGCCGCCCCCGTCATGCCGGTTCACGACTTCTATAACCACTGGATGCAGCCCCATCGGCCCTACCAGTCCTGCTGCAACGACTACGACTGCGACCCGGTGGACGCGCGCTTCAACGAGGAGACGAAGCGCTACGAGGCGAAGATCGAGGGCGTGTGGCGCGAGATTCCACCCGAGATCATCCTGGACCCCAAGAAACCCGAGAACGCCTCGCCGGACGGGTCGTTCCATGCCTGCTGGAACCAGACCACCAAGGAACTGCTCTGCTTCCGCGAGGCGGAGCCGAAGACTTGACCGGAGGAGACGATGAACACCTACAAGATAATCCGGCAGGCGAAAGCGCGCTACGGCGTCGTGCGCGCGTGGATCGACGACAAGTTGCCGAAGGGGATCGACTCTCCCCAGGTAGCGCTGAGCGTGGCGCTCAACGAGGCCACGAAAGAGGTCGGTCCGCTGCGCGTGCTCAACGTCGTCGGCGACTTGAAGACGGCCGAGGCCCTCGTCGAGTTCGTCTTGTGAGCATTGTTTACCGCAAGGATCGGCGATGAGGTGGCGCAGCGACCAATCTGCATGGTAGCGTGGATGCCTTGATGACGCGCAGGAGGCAAGCCATGCCGTTCGGTAGCAAGGCACCGCTCGACGGGCCGGCGGACCCCGTGAACCTATACGACCTCGCCGACGAGCACTGGAAAAAGTTCGACATCGCCCAGCGTATGATCTTCAACTCGACCATCGCGGACATGAGCGCGGCAATGAACTCCGGCGCGATGACGATCCTCGAAAGTCTTGACTCGACGCAGCGCTTCAATGTAACGTGGCTCGCGGGCTGGGTCGTGGCGACACACCTCGGCGCCAATCACAGCCTCCGCACCGCCCTGGTTCACCTGGATCATCTCCTCCGTCTCGACCCACCTGAAAAGGAAATTGGATGACGAAGCATGCCGAGACCTCGAAGCCCTCTGCTGTCGCCGCTGCCGCAGTGAAGGAGTCACCGCGTGAGACGGTCGAGGAGTTGATCCGCCTCGCAGAGGGCGCGGCGCAGGAGTGTCGGTCGCGCTCGATGCGGCGCACCGAAAACTTCTTGGCGGCCTTCGCGAAGGCGCTCAAGAAGCACGGCGCTTGACAGCGGCTGCTGGCCGGCGTATGTAGGGACCGCTGGGGCGACCCAGCACTCCCTCCCTTGCATCTCCCAACTCGGGGCCGGGTTTAAAAAAAACCCGGTCTCATTTTTCCCGAGGGAACATGCCGACCAATGTCGTCCGTTGGGGTGACACCCCGCACGAGAACGTCGGGCGCCCGACCGCATACGGGAACTCGAATGTGATCCGCTCGCGGATGGCTGATGAACTGCCCGAGGTGCGTGGTTGATGTTCGCTATTTCTGCGATGCAGTTCTACTGGATCGGCGGGACCAAGTTCTCCGTCGATCCCAACGAGGCAGTCTGGTTCGTCCGCGAGGAGGACGCCGCGCGCGTCATCCCGATGATCCAGATCGCGCATGCGATGTCGGTCGTGAACCTCGCTCAGAACGAGGCCCCGGCCAGCGTCATCGACCTCGGCTCCGCGACGCCCCCATCCGCGCCGATGGCGTCCCGGGTCCGCCACCAATCCCCGCAGCCGCAACTACGCAACGATGTCATCGGCACCAAGACCGGGCGCTATGGGCAGGTCGTCAACATCGGCGGCCAAGTCCCGGGCACGCAATCTGTCGCTTGGACTCCGGGCACGCCCGTCCACCGCCTCAACCCGCGCCGCACGGGCGGCGAGCCCGACCAGATGCAGAACAACTGGGGCAAGGCCAAGGGCGGCACCGTCGCCGGTCTGGACGACGACGGCTCCGTCACCGACCGCAAGGAGTTCGCGCCGGGCGAGCAGGTGGACCCGCTCTCGTGACCACGATTGTCGCAGTATCAAACGGCAAGCGCGCCTGGATCGGCGCGGACCTGTGCGCCTCGCACGGGGACATCTGCACCTACGACAACGACAAGCTGATCCGCTGCGGCCACTTCGTGTTCGGCTGCTCCGGCATGGCGTCCGCGAAAGATTTACTCCGTGCCTTCAGGACTAAATTGGCGAAGGCGCGCTCGGTCTACGAGTTCGCTGGATTAGTCCATTGGGTCCTCCTGAAAAACAAGTACAAGATGATCGGGACCGATGACGACGACCCTAAGTGGGTCGGCGCGCTCGACATCCTCCTCGTCGCCGAGAGCGGCAACGTCTTCGTCCTGTCGGATGGTGTCAGGATCACCAAGCCTGCCACGGGGGTCGTCGCGTCGATCGGCTCTGGCTGCGAGTTCGCGGTCGGCGCAGGCAACGCGCTCTTGCGCGTCGGTAGGATGAAGCCGGGTCGCGATGTAGTCGAGGCTGCGATCGTCGAGGCGTGCCGCTGGGATCGCAGCAGCGGCGGCAAGCCGCACGTCTTAGAGGTGAAGTGATGCAGTTCCCGAACGACTCTCGCATCGTTGCCGGCTTCCTGCTCCTCGGCTTCGGCCTCGCCATGGTCGCTTGGGCTCTGTTCCTCGGGAATGGCGACCCGCTCCGATCCGAGGTGCTTTGGATCGGAGCGTCCCTGGCCGTGGGCTCCGGCGGCGGCATCATGGGCACGAGTTGGTCCATCACCAAGAGGGGTTGAAGCCATGCTCGTCAAGTTCAGCGAGCGCTTGAAGGAGCGCGCCCTCTCGAAGTTCATAGCGATGCTGCCGCGCTTCAGCGGCCCGCAGATTCTCCGCCTCGTCCACGCGCTCCAGGCGGACACGAAGCGCCGGCACGCGGAGTTCGTCATCGACGACTACCTAGCGGACCCGGAGGAGGCCGGCGCCGCCGGCAACGAGATAGCGCGCAACGCTGAACTTTGCCGAGAGAGCGAGCGCGCGGGAAACTGGTGCGAGCAGCAGGGTCTCGCCTACGGCTCGCACGAGCGCAACGTCCCGCTCGAAGAAGTCGCCGCGACGATCGACGCTGGCGTTCTCCCCGGGCGCTTGAGCCGCGACCCGCTCCCGCCATGCGAGCCGCACAAGGACGAGATTCCCCTCATGCAACCCGACGAGTTCCGCCGCTTGAAGTTGGCCTCATGGGAGGAATCTCAGCGCAGAGTCCCGGTCGCAGGCAAGATAGCGCGCAAGGATTAGTCTAGCCACGCGCGCGCTCGCGCTGCTATCATACCCGCATGGAGCAGTTCGCGAACGTAATCGAGCGGCGCGTCGTCGGCCGCAGCCCGAAGGGAACCATGGAGTGGCATCTGGTCATAACCGACCTGGATGCCTTCACGACGGAGTGGAAGCCCCGCGTCATCTCGACGGACGGCGCCGAGATCATCGCCGAACCCAAGTGGATGCCGCTGCCGGGCTCGCAATACAGCTTCATCACGTGCCCCGTCTTCGAGGCGCTGTACGAAGGTGAAAGGGGTCTCGGGAAGCGCATTCTCGACACAGAACCAGTTCTCACGGACAGCGGTTGGAAGCAAGCGGGCTCCGTGGTCTCAACTGATCGCTTGGTGTCGATTGATGGCTCCTACACCAAGATAAAAGCCATCCACAAACAGCCGTCAGGCACCATCTGGCGAGTGAAGTTCGATGACGGAGCGTCGCTCGACGTTGACGATGACCATCTGTGGCTGGTTCGCAGCGCCAAGAACGGATCGCGCGACGGCTGGTGCATTCGATCGACGCGAGAGATACGCGCCAGGGCTAACTACGATGGACGCGTCGGTCGCGCTCAGGCGTATTATATTCCGACGATGACGCAACCCGCCCCTGGTAAGCAGTGGGCCGGACCTGACCCTTACGTCATCGGCTTGATCCTGGGGGATGGGACGACGACTGGGAACAAAGCAACGATATACACGTGCGACGATTTCATAGTGGACTATCTTGTCTCCGTTCATCAGTGGGGGGCATACGATTATGAATCACAGAACACGATAATGTGCTGCTCCAAGAAGAAGCAGTCCGATGCTTGGAAAGACGTTGCCGGCCGTCGCTCTGGCAGTGATAAGCGCATAGAAGAAAACTTGCTCGCCTCCGATCCAGACACTCGATTGGCCCTGCTACAGGGGCTTATGGACAGCGATGGCTCTGTTGACAAGGAAGGACGCTGCACGTTCTCGTCGATCTCCAGCCGCTTAGCTGAGGGAGTCCAGTATCTGGTTCGATCCCTCGGCGGTAAAGCCTCAATTCGCTGGAAGAAACAAACGAGCGCCGGTGTTCGGGGCTACGCCAATTGCGGTTTCATATGGAAGGTGTACGTACAACCCTGCAATAAATTTGTCCCCTTCCGATTGCCGCGCAAGGTAAAGCGCGTGAAAGTACAGAAGGGATTGCATCGTTGCATTGTATCCATCGAGCAGCGCCCAGACGGCCCAGCTACGTGCTTCGAGGTGGAGCATCCGTCCCGCTTGTTCGTGGCGAACGATTTCATTGTGACCCACAACTCAATCATGCTCTTGGCCGACTTCTCGAAAGAGATAGGTCGATTCGGCAGTGGATGGCGCGGGGTCGTCCTCCGCCGCGAGTTCGGCGACCTCGACGATTTGGTGTCGAAGGCCGAGGATTGGTACAAGAGGATGTTCCCCGGCTTCAAATTTTTGAAGTCGAAGTCCGAGTACAAAGCCGTGTGGCCGACCGGCGAGGAATTGCTGTTCAGAAACTTCCCGGACGAGTCAGCCTACCGCGAGTATCACGGATGGTCCCTGCCCTGGATCGGGTGGGAGGAGTTGACTCAGTGGGAAAATTCCAACGGCTATAAGTTGATGATGTCTTGCTCCCGTCCGATCGTGCCAGGTTCTCCGACTCGCATCCGCTCCACGACGAACCCATACGGCCCCGGCAAGGTCTGGGTGCAACGCCGCTTCAAGTTACCGAAACATCGCGGCAAGGTTATCCGCATACCCGGCGAACTGCCACGCGTGGCTATTCGCGGCATGCTCGCCGAAAACTTCGTACTCCTCCACACTGACCCGAGCTACTTGCTCAAGGTTGCTAGCGCCGCGCGCAACGAATCCGAGAAGGCCGCGTGGACGAGGGGCGACTGGACCGTATCTGCCGGCGGTATCATCGACGACGTGTGGGACGACAACATCAACGTCATCCCGAGGATCAACCCGCGCACGATCCCGCGGTCTTGGTCCATCACGCGAGCATACGATCACGGTCAGGCGCACCCGTTCGCTGTCGGCTGGTGGGCCGAGAGCAACGGTGAGCCGATCCGCGTACCGACCACTGATGGGAGCTTCCGCTGGGTCGGCCGCGTGCGCGGCGACCTCGTGCTCGTCAACGAGTGGTACGGCAACAAGGGCGAGGAGGAGAACACAGGCATCAAGATGTCGTCGAAGAACATAGCAGCCGGTATCCTCGATCGCGAGACCGACATGGGAATCCGGCGCCGCGTGATAGATGGCCCGGCCGACACCGAGATTTTCAACAAGGACAGCGACCGCGACGGCAAGTGCCCCGCTGACGACATGAGCGACGCTGGCGTCGAATGGGAGCGCGCGGACAAGTCCGCCGGCTCCCGCCGCCGCGGTTGGACCATGCTTCGTGAGCGTGTCGAGGGCGCGAAGCCGAACCAGGATGGCACCCGCGAGAAGCCAGGGTTGTTCGTCTGCGAGAACTGCACGTGGTGGCTCGCACTCGTCGTGCCGATGCCGCGCTCGGAGAAGGACCCCGACGACGTTCCCGAGAAGTACCCCGACCACCTGGGCGACATGACGCGCTATCGCCTGTCCTGGGATGTTCCGGGTGGGGGCTCGCGCAACTTCTAGGCCGGTGCTATCATCCCCGGCCTGGGGCGTTGCCCTATCTCTCCGAAAAGTAGGACAGCCAATGGCCGACGAGAAGGACGAGAACAAAGGTCCGGCGACGCCGAGCACCGCGTGGGAGTACATGGCCCCGAAGTGGGCGATGATTAATACGATCCTCGCTGGCACCCACGCCATGCGCCTTGCCGCGCAGACCTACTTGCCGCAGCACACGGGCGAGAACCACGGCAACTACGACGAGCGGCTGAAGACGGCCACGTTGCTCAACATGCTGGAACTCACACTCGATACGCTCGTCGGCAAGCCATTCTCGGAGCCGCTGCGCCTCAACGGCGACGTGCCTGCTGAGATCAGCGCAATCGCGAACGACATCGACATGCAGGGCAACAGCATCCATAGTTTCTGCCGCGCATGGTTCCACCAGGGATTCGCGAAGGCGTTCGCGCACTGCTACATCGACGTGCCGGCCCCGCAGACCGAGCCTGGCGCGAAGCGCACCAAGGCCGATGACCGCTTCGAGGGGCGCCGCCCCTTCTGGAGCCTGATCGCGCCCGAGAATGTCATATTCATGCTATCCGATATGGAGGGCGGCAAGGAGGTGCTGACACACGTCCGCATCTTGGAGACCGATATCAGCTTGAGTGGCTGGGTCGAGGAGGTGAAGCTGCGCGTCCGCGTGCTCACGCCCGGCGCCTGGGAACTTTGGGAACTCGTCGAGAAGAAGGACAAGAAGGGCAAGCCCACCGGCAAGAAGGAGTGGAAGAAGATCGACTCCGGCGACAGCGGCATCAACGTGATCCCGATAGTGACATTCTACGCGACGGAGCGCGACCGCCCCGGCCTCGCCAAGCCTCCGCTCGAAGACCTCGCGTACCTCAACGTGCGGCACTGGCAGTCATCCTCGGATCAGAACAATATCTTGACAGTGGCGCGCTTCCCGATCCTCGCCGTCGCCGGCATCAACGATCAGGCGGCGGAGCAGGTCGTGGTCGGTCCGCGCACGCTGCTCAGCACGAAGAACGAGCAGGGTCGGTATTACTACGTTGAACACACAGGCGCTGCCATCGCGCAGGGTTGGCACGACCTCGCTGACCTCGAAAATCAAATGACCAACTACGGCGCCGAGTTCTTGCGGAAGTCGCCGGGCAACCAGACCGCCACCGCCCGCGCGCTGAACTCGGCTGAGGCCACATCGCCGCTTCAGGATTCAGCTTATCGCTTCCTAGAATCCGTGACAGCCGCGCTCGATCTCACCGCGCGTTGGCTCGGAATCAACAGCGGCAAGGGCGGCACCGCCGAGTTCACGGCCGACCTCAAGCCGGACCCGAACGAAGCCGCAGTCTTCGCCGCGATCATGGACTCCTTCAAGGAGGGCGCGATCGACGCCGAGGAGGTCCGCGAGGAGTTCCGGCGCTGGAACGTGCTCAACGACAAGACGCGCGTTGTTGCTCGCAGCGGTGTGCAATCGGCCACCGTCGTCAGCGCCCAGGCCAAGAAGACCGCGGTGGAGAAGCTCGCGGCGAAGCAGGGAGGCGTCAACGCATCGTAGTAGGAATCGGACAATAACCGGGGAGATTTCAATATGCGCGAGTTGAAAGCCTACTACGTGAAGTGGATCGACCACGCCTCGTACAAGAGCGGGGAGTGGAACTCGGCCGCAGACTTGATGAAGTTGAAGCCGATCACCTGCCACTCGGTCGGGTTCCTGATTAACGACCAGCCCGAGTTCATCACGCTTGCCTCTCACGTCCACGAGGACGAGGGTGACGGCGACCAAACCATAGCGCGCGAGTTGATCCGCGAGATGGTCGAGATCAAGGTCCCCAACGTGGTGCAGTTCGATGGCTAAGGTCGCGTACTTGAATCCCAGCATCGCGCAGACCGTGTCGATGTTCGAAGACGTTCTCGCTCGCGCGCGCAAGGGCGAGATAGAGTACGTCTGCGCCTACGCTATCAGCAAGAACGACATCATCGCCTTCCGCGGCGGCGAGGTGAACGGGGTTGACGCGCTGACCCTCGTGGGCCATCTTGAGCGGGAGAAGATTTTCTTGTTCGCCCAGGTGGGCGACTACACCGTAGAGCACGTGAACACGGAAGATGAACGCGATCGTTGACCCGTCGAGGAAGGGTGCCTCGGTAGACGAGCCCCCGATCAAGAACAAGTGGCTGCGCGAGATGGGCGTGCATCCGCGTGAACTCACGCGCGAGAAGAAAGTGAAGTTCCTCGAAGCGATCTACGAGTGCGACGGCATCATCAGTAGCGCCGCCAGGAAGGCCGGCTTCAAGACGGCCGCAACGCTCTACATGGCCCGCAAGGACGATCCCGAGTTCCGCGAGGTCTGGGACTACTGCGTCGAGGCCGGCAAAGCGAAGCTGGTTGACAGCGCGCTCTGCGCCGCCATCGAGCGCGGCCGCGACGGCTACGACCGCACCGTCTGGTATCAGGGCGAGGAGGCCGGCATCGAGCGCGTCTACGACAGCAACCTCCTCATCGCCGTGCTGCGCGCCATAGACCCGCGCTTCAAGGAGGGTCGTGGCGCTGCGGCCGACATCAACATCAACGCGAACTTCGGCATCGCTGTGCTGCCGGCTTCGTCCGTCAGCGAATCCGACTGGGAATCCCAGTCGATGCGTCTCACTGACGCCCAGAATAAAATGACTGCGGCCGCCAACGCCAACGGCGGGAAGGTGATCGACGGCACGGCTGAGGTCGTGGAGATCAAGCGCGGATGAAAGTCACCGAGTCATGGATGCCGAATTTCCTCGCGCTCATCCGCAACGGCGTGCCGGAGATGCACGCCGCGCGCATGGCCCGAGTGGGCTGGGACCGCGTCGTCGAGAAGCGCCGCACCGACCAGGACTTCGCCGACGCCTGGGCCGCCGCGGCCCCTGTCAAAAGTTCTTGACCAGGGGACTATGCAGGTGACATTGCCCCGCGTTACAATCCCGGTGTCAAGCACCAGGAGGACCACCATGCGCTCCTTCCTCATCGGTCTGTTCCTCGCCGCCTGCGCCGCAGGAACCTCTTTCGCCGCGATCGAGACACCGAAGGGCATGCCAGCGCCGGGCTCGCTCGTCAACGCTGCGCCGGTCGCCTGCGCGACGCTCGAAGACGCCCGCAAGTTCACCGACCTCGCCAATAACGACCAGGACAAGGCGCGCGAGTTCGTCGCCGAGGAAGGCAACACCTGCGGCTTCGCTCAGGGGCAGTTCCAAGTCAGGATCGTGGAATACGTGGAGTACCGCGGCGGCGCGGTGATCGTGAAGATCGCGGCGCCCATGCTTACCGGCGAAGCAGAGATTTTCGCCGTCTACAAGGTCGAGGCCGAATCTTTGCAGAAGCAGAGCGGCTCCATCCAGTTCTAGCCTACTCCCCAACAACCCAACGGAGACACTTCGTGTTCAAGTTCAAGGGCAACGAGACTCTGGACAGCTTGTCCTCGGTCCCGACCGAATACCATGGCCTCTACGTCAAGGGCGCAGACAGCAAGTTCGTCCTCTCAGACGCGGCCAAGCCACTCGCATACGCCTACGACGGTGTCAACGCCCAGTCCGCGACTGACCGCGCGGCACTCGCCACGGCGACGGGCAAGCAAGGTGAACTCACGAGTAATCTGCTCGGCTACAAGGGCCTGTTCACCAAGCACGGCATCGCGCTCGAAGACGCGCAGAACCCGATCGAAATCCTCGACGCCCACCTCGCCAATGCGGCGAAGGGACTGAAGGGCGCCGTCGATCTCGACAAGGTCCGCGGCGAGCACACGCGCGCGATCCAGGATATAGAGAAGAAGAACGGCGAGACTATCTCCAAGAAGGACCGCCTCATCCAGAAGTACCTCGTCAATCAAGCGCTCACCGCCGCGATCTCCGAGGCGAAGGGCGACACCAAGTGGCTCCCCGGCATCCTCGCCTCGAAGCTGAAGGTGGTCGAGGATGGTGAAGACCTCGTGGTCCGCGTCGTGGACGACGCAGGTCAGGCGCGCACGGACGGCAAGGGCGGCATGCTCACCGTCAAGGGCCTCGTCGAGGAGACGAAGATGAACCCCGATTTCGGGAAGTTCTTCGACTCCGACACGCCGGCTGGCACGGGCCACCGTCCGGCCTCCTCGAAGCAGCCCGCCAGCGTGGCTCGCGCGAAGACCGGCAAGAACGACCCGAGCGAGATGTCCAGCGTGGACAACATCACGGCCGGGCTCTCCGCCGGCCAGTTCACGAAGGGCGCCGGCACGGCCTTGGCATAACTTTCACGTCCGACAAGAACGGCAAAGTCAGGCCCGGGGTTCACACCCCCGGGCCTTTCATTTTCCGCCCGAGCACCCACTAGCGCGAATCCGAATTTTCTGATAATTAATCATCACGACCGATCTCGCCCGTCATACTCGCCTTGCGCGGTTACGATGGCGTGTGAGGCTCCCGGATGGGGGTTTGATGCGTAGCGCCGATTCCCGGTGAGCGCGTCCAGGTCCACCCAATTCCCATCAAACTGGAGAGACCTCCATGTCCACTGTAACGCTCGCCGAGTCGGCCAAGCTGAGCCTTAACCATCTTGTGGTCGGGCTCATCCAGAGCATCATCACCGTGAACCGCATGTACGACGTGCTGCCGTTCATGGGCATCGACGGCAACGCCGTCGCCTACAACCGTGAAGCCACGCTCGCTCCGGTCGCGACCGTTGGCGTCGGAGACAGCGACGGCTCCATCGGTCCGGGCGCCACTGGCACCAATGCCGCCGCGCGTCAGGCCGCCAAGAATCCGGCCACCTTCACCCAGGTCACGACCTCGCTCACGACCATCATGGGTGATGCCGAGGTCAATGGCCTGATCCAGGCGACGCGCTCGGGCGAGGGCAACAACCAGACCTCGATCCAGATCGCGTCGAAGGCGAAGTCCGCCGGCCGCAAGTACCAGGACATGCTCATCAACGGCGACGGAACGAACTTCACGTTCCCGGGCATGATTTCCCTGTGCGCGCCGGGCCAGATCGTGGCCGCGACGGGCGCGAACGGCGACGCGCTCTCGCTCGAGACGATGGACGAGACTGCGGACCTCGTCACCGACAAGGACGGCGAAGTCGATTACTATACGATGCACGCCCGCACGATCCGCTCCTTCAAGGCCCTGCTCCGCGGCCTCGGCGGTGCCTCGATCGGCGACGTGGTCGAACTGCCGAGCGGCAAGACGGTGCCCGCCTACAGCGGCGTCCCGATCTTCCGCAACGATTGGATTCCCGTCAACCAGACGGTCGGCGCAACGACCACGGCGACCTCGTTCTTCGCCGGCACGTTCGACGACGGCTCGATGACCCACGGCATCGCTGGCCTCACCGCCCGCAACCAGTCGGGTCTGCACGTGGTCGATGTCGGCGAGTCCGAGACGAAGGACGAGCGCATCTGGCGCGTGAAGTGGTACGCCTCGCTGGCCCTGTTCTCGGAGAAGGGTCTCGCGATGGCGACCGGCATCACGAACTAAACGGTCACGGGGGCGGTCATCCAGATGACCGCCCCTTGACTGTCTCGGTTCGTGCTGTCGGGTAAAGTCAGAGCTCAAAACTGGCCAGGAGAACGGCCATGACCCTCGTTCAAAAGCTGACCAACCTCATCACCCTGCTCACCCAGGTCCTATCGCTGACGGGTCAGGTGGAGGCGGCTCTGACGAATCTGAACACGTTTCTCGACGCTGCTTAGCGGCGCGAGAGAAATATGGAACTCACGGGGCTCTGGCCTCGTCGGTGCGCGAGATGCGCTGCTGGCGATCCTGGCCTTGACCGAACAGGAGACGACCATGGCCGCAGCTTATCTCGTGACGCTCCCGGACCGCGCCGGCCATACGCTTTTCGAGGGCGTAGACCGCATGGCCGTGTACGCGGCGGATGCCACTCAGGCGAAGGAGGTCGCGAAGGCTTACTTCAACGGTGTTGGCGCGGCCATCTGGGCCGACGCAACAGTCACCGAGGTTGCCGTAGCGGCGAACCTCATCGGCTACACGCTGCGCGTCAAGGTCGCTCACCCGACCACGGGCGTCGTGATCTACGACGCGAGCGTCCCGTTCGC
>Ga0187893_10010774_pt1 | contig 13486 bp, 9 predicted proteins | sample MA1701074metaG_FD_139574 | JGI IMG/M metagenome (GOLD analysis project Ga0187893, IMG submission 139574) | White microbial mat communities from a basaltic lava cave in the Kipuka Kanohina Cave System on the Island of Hawaii, USA - MA170107-4 metaG ...
CCGCTCCCGCCACTGCTCTGTCTTGGAGATCGCTCCTTCGCCCGTAGTCTCCGCCATAAGACCAACTATGCGGCTCTGGGCCTTCGCAGGGAAGAGGGGTTTATCGGACGCTTACAATTTATCGAGGCTTTGGCTTCTGCGCTGCTCTGGTAAAGGGCCAAATAGCAGGCTCAGCTTCCCATTTCTTTAACATAGCTGCGTTAACTAATTGGATCGGCAAGGAATTCAAAATTTTTGGCGCGACCACTGAAACCTATCTCGTACACGATCCCAATCACATAATTGGAGACAGCACTATTGGTGAGGCGACGTTTGCGGCCTTAACAGGTAGAGATCTTGTTGTTCAGTCGATTATTCCCGAAGTGTATGAGCACTCGTTTCCACGAAGGCAGACCGTCGAGCAGTTCCTAAAATCTGCCGGTCGGCGTTTTGTCCTCGGCCAAAAGGATAAAAAGTTGGTCCATGACTTTCTTCTCGGTTATTTACAGGATGACCAAACTCAGATGGGCAAGACTCTCTTCATCTTTTTCTCTGACCTCGAGGCGTATTTGCGCGCGACTCACGCAGAGGCAATCGGGCGCATTTTAAATGTTCCGTTGAAGGATGCATATCGGCAGATAAATGTCTCGAAAGACATTACAAGCCAGTTTCTACCTCTCGGTGATTTGCTCAAGGTGATTTCTCTCGTCGCTGCGAAGATAACACCTCAGCTGAATGGTACACGTGAATGGGACGATTTAGCTGCTCTTCGAAACAAGGTTGCCCATGGCGCGCTCGATTATACGGCGGAATGGAGCCATATTTTGGAAACTCTCTTATCGATTCTCCCAACTTTGAGGCAAACTCTAGCGATCATCGCGACTAAATTGGGCAAGGAATATGTCGGAACTTATTAGTAATGGTCAAGAGACGCCAGCTGGAAATGGTAAGGGCTTTGCCTGGACGACTAGCTTTTACACTTCAGATATCGGGGAAGTGTATCGAATAAAGCGTCATAGTGATCTGGTTCGAAGTGCAAAAGATCGTGAGGAGGACGTGTGGCTCCGCGCAGCAGTCACCAAATCGATCGTGGCGACGACTACCGAGAGTCCCGAGGAAGTATTGCGATCAGTTCGGATTAGCCGACTGGAGGAAAGATTACGATTAGTGGAAACGAGATTGGAAAGAGCGGAGCGGGAGGTGCACCTATGGAAAAGGGCATTACTGAACATTCTACAACTATTCTTGCCATCCCAGTTTATTGCCGCTCTTGATGGTCGGCAGGGGAATGCTATTGACGACCAACCTCTATCTGTAGTAAAAAGAAAGTACTTCCCTCAGGAAGTAATGCCGGGTGGGCTTCGCCAACCCGGAGAGGGGATGGCTGGGCCTCCCAGACAGGAGGAACTAACCATCCGTCCCGAGGAAGTATTACAGGCACTCAACGCAAAGAAGGGTAAATCGCTAAAACTTGTTACGTCTTGTATTCTTGCGGCTGCGATCTGTTTGTTTTCGTTAGTGGCTTGCATCCTTAGCCTCGTTGATATTTGGGATGTAGGCGATCCGTTATTATGGTCGGTGGTAATATCCGGCAGCTTCGGTGTTGCCGGATCAAATTACCTCTACCTTAGACGCTTGTGGACGTAACGTCTTGCCCGAAGCCTGCGTTGCTCATCGCATAGACTTCGGGTTTTTTATATCGAACATGGCGCTGGGATGAAAGGACTTATCACAATAGGTGATTAAAGAAATACTCCTATCGTGGCCATTGTGGATCGCAGTCACTGTTATCGCCTTAGGTATTATATATCGGGGTCCTATAAGAGTGTTGGCAGCCAGATTTATAGCGTCAATACCAGTCCGAAAGTTGTCCGCTAATCAGACCTTTGATCTGTGTTTTGACTTCATAATGATGCTTCTCCTTTTTTGCGTGTATTGGGCTACGTACCCGTGGCAGATTAAGGCTCTCTTCACGAGCTTTGCATGTGGTTTCATTGTATGGTCATGGAGGAGCAATAATTAACGGTGACCACATTGGGGTGTCGTGCTCATCACGATCAGTGGCTCAAGCAGATCTCTGCCCATTTGGATGTGAAGTTGCAAGACTAAGCGGCCAATTGAGGGCTGTTTCTCCCGGACAGGGCATGCCCAGCTGCGTTTTGGTTGACTGAGCGAAATCGACCGTACTCATCCCGCGGCTGGACGCTTGGTGGAATTCGGACAATTGACGCTTCGACCTCAAACGAACACGGAAAAATTGGCTCTGAGCACAAGTTTTCCCTTCCCGAATTGCGACCATAAGGATTTATCCTTGTGCTCGCAATTCGCCCGCGGTCCATGGCCGTGGGATCTGCTACATTTGCTACCGGCAGCCGATCCGTATACTGGGTTGGAATTTCGCCACGAATCCTGACTTGCTCGCCATCGAAGAAGATTTCGCGTATCATGCTGCGTAAGAATTCCCGGTACTCGTCGGGGCTGAAGGCTTCGAGGTTCTGGACCGCTTCCTGGCAGTACTCTTGGACTGATTTTGCCACGTCCTCAGACCCTTCCTGAGCGGCGACCTGTACCTGCCGGCTAACTAAGGCATTTCGCCGAGCTCGGAGTTTTTCTAGCTCACGCCCGAGTTCGTCTGGTCCGAGCACGCCTAAACGGTAACCCTCCAGCAGACGATCCTCTTCGCTTTGGATCTTTTGAGTTTCGCTTTCGATGTCCTTGACAGTCTGTTCGTTGTCACTGGCCAATCGGCGCTCCGTCTCATCCAATCGCGCGATCTGTTCAAGGATCAGGGCGGGATTTCGCATCGCACCCTCAATCGCCTGCGTCACCGTCTCGTCCAGAAGCTTTACGCTGATCATCGGGCAACGTTTGCAGCGGCGATGGCATCGATAGGAAACACGCCCGTGGCACGGGTCACCGACGTAACGCGCATTGCAGCCGGCGCAACGTACCAAGCCTTTCAAGAGATAGAACCGCTTTTCGTTCCGGGGAGAGAAGGTGATGTTGCGGTCGAGCCGTTGCTGTACGCGTTTCCAGACAGCCTGCAGTACGATTTGCAGGGCCTCAGGCAATTCCAGTGGCAGCCACTCCGACCGTGGTCTCAGACGAACGCTGCTCTTGATGTGCTTGCGATAACGAAATTGTCGGGATTGGGTTTGCGGCTCGCATCCCTGATGCTTGTTGTAGTGCCACACACCCGCATACATCTGGTTTCGGAGAATGCGCAGCACACTGGACTTCGCCCAGCTCGCGGCTCCGTTCCTGGGCCGAACTTTGAGATCGTTCAGGCGATGCAGCACACGGCGGGCGGAAAGACCTTCCGAGTCAATCCAGTCGAACATCTGCCGTACGACAGCTGCTTCGTCGGGAACGATTTCAAGGAACCCCTCCCGTCCCGAGATCCGGTCAATCGGCACGTACCGATAGCCGTAGGAGGTGTTCGAACCGAGGTACTGCTTGCGGATTTCCACCTTGTGGCGTCGTCCCCGACGAGTCCTGTCGGCGATCAGCTCACGCTCAAATTCGGCAAAGCTGCCGAGGATGTTTACCATGAGGTTGTGCGTCGGGCTGGTTTCGGAGGGAAGTTTTCTGAAGATCACCCTGACGCCCAGGCGCTCGAGGTCTCGTTTGATCACCCCCAGGTGCGTAACGTCACGGGCTAGCCGGTCTACATCGTTGATCAGAACAGCATCAAACAGGGCCTTTCCAGCATCATCGCGCAGGCGGTCCAGTTCAGGCCTGGCCATAACCCCGCCACTCCAGCCCTCATCCTTATATAGAGAGGATAGGCCACTGCTTTTCACGCGCAAAACGCTCCAGCTCGGCGATTTGGGAATCGATGGTCTGCCCTTCCCGCTGCTCCTCTGTGGATACGCGGGCATAGATGGCCAGCCGCAAAGGGGCTGATCCGATATCCATTTTTCAAAGTGTTAATGATTCGAGCCCTCCGATGGAACTGTAGCGGATCCACCGGATTTGTCAACCGCGGCAGTCGGCTGGCGCCGGTATGGACCTCTTCGGAACAGCATGGCAAAGGCCTTTAACAAAGCCTCCGGGTCTGGGTCGGGAACGGGTTCCCAGATGACAATCAGTTTGCGTTTGCGTGCGGCTTCCATATGGCTCGGGTAGTCTACGCAGAACAGGCTGTTTTGAAAAGACGGGAAAATTTGGATGCGTCATGTTTCTCGTCCAGATTTTCCCTTCTTTTTGAATTTCCGCAACAGCGCCATGATCGATCGCTATGTGGCTCTATTATTTTTTAATCGAGCTCCTGGTAGAATTCGCACGGGCTCTTCTCATCGAAGAGATTATTAGGCGTGTTCGCAGCCGTGCGGCACGTCGCGCTCTTCGAATCGAGCTCAGGCGGCGGCAGCTGCTCGATCAGATATTGCGGCGCCGGCACGTTCAGCGCTTGCTCCACAGGTTAACCACAGACGTCCAACCAGAGTTGTAGGTTATCCACACTTTTCCCTCCTTTACACATTTCGGGCGCTTGATACAGTGACCTCAAGCTCAAAACAAAAGGCATGACGATGCAAACGCTTATTTTTCATGCCGCCTTACACCTGGTCGCTGAGATAAAGATGGGGCCGCATGAGAGGTGAGCGGAGAGCTGAAACTGATGAATAGATTTTTAGATCGCGACATCGCCTCCCAAGTTGAATTATTGATCGAAGAATTGGAAAACGAGCTTTCTCAGCTCAACCGTTCGCGTCAGCAGAAACAGCTTCAGCTTCGCCGCTACAAGAAGGCACTCAGGGCCATCTCGCTTCGTGGCGATAACCTTCCCCGACCGTCAAGTGTCATCTCCATCGACTCGGTGGCGAAGCTCCGGAAGGATCGATGAAACTGCCCATCAACCAGATCATCCAAGGCAACATTCTCGATGTTCTGCTGACGTTTCCGTCCGGGAGCATCGACATGATCATCACCTCACCGCCCTATTGGAGCCTTCGTGATTACGGCCTTGCTGATCAAGTCTGGGATTGTGAGCAGCTCTGCAACCATCGGTGGGACAGCGATTCCTTTTGCTTGCACTGTGGCGGGTGGCGTGGGCAACTCGGGCTCGAGCCCAGCTTCGATCTCTATGTCCGCCATCTGGGCGTCATTTTCGACCAGCTTTACCGCGTGCTGAAACCGGAAGGTACCTGTTGGGTGAACCTCGGAGATACCTATTCCGGCAGCAACAATGGCAGCCATGACCACAGGACAGTGGATGGTCTGGGCCAAAATCCCCGTGGGAAGTATCGCGGTCAGCGGGCTGGAAAAACTCGTTTGCCGGCCAAGTGCCTTGTCCAAATTCCGTCCCGTTTCGCCCTTGCGATGTGCGATCGGGGATGGATCCTAAGAAACGAGATCATCTGGCACAAACCAAATTGTTTGCCTTCAAGTGTAAAGGATCGTTTCACGGTTGACTTTGAGAAGCTTTTTCTGTTCGTCAAAAGCAAAACCTATTACTTTGAGGCCGATGCGGTTCGTGTCCCACACGGTCCAGACAAGCGACTAGCCGGAATCAGGCGCGCCCGAGAATATGGCTACGGTGGGAAGGGTTCCTATCAGGACTGGTATTTCAATCAGCGAAAGAAAACAGATTGGGTCGCTGGCCGCAAGACGCTTGCCATGGGTATGTACGCGAGCAGAGGCCAAACGGATAACAAGCCGCCGCTCATACACCCTCTTGGACGAAGCAGGCGCTGTGTGTGGACGATCCCAACGAAGGCGTTTGCCGGAGCCCATTTTGCCGTCTACCCGCCTGCTCTGGTAGAGATTCCCATCAAAGCCGGGTGCCCGGAAGGCGGGATCGTCCTCGATCCATTTTTCGGAAGCGGAACTACGGGTATGGTGGCGCTGGAACTGAAGCGGTGTTTCATTGGTGTCGAACTCAATCCCGAATATATCCGCCTAGCCCAGGAAAGAATTCGGCCCTATTTATCGGAACGCAGGCTGGCTTGTTAGCCAGGGCTATCGACATCCGGAGGCCGGAACAGGCGTGAAATACCAGGCCACCGATGATCCGTAACGAACTCCCCTCCATATCCTCCAAGCGGCCCAACTGATCGACTGCTTGGCCTTGGACATGGGAGGCAGCGGCACATCCTTTCCGGATTGCCCTGCTTCCGGTCCAGACGGAGCGGCAAGCTGATTTTCTACGAAATCAGGTTATGCGCTGGATTCTCGCTCAACAAAAAGGAGGAACACACGGCTGAGTCTATGGCGACGTGGGAAACATCTGGTGGGGGTTCGCCAACAATACTCGACAGGCACGAGCAACCGCAGGCAGGCGGTACAGGTTTTACAGAAGCTGAAATCAGAAGCCACCTCCCGGCGCCACCAGGTAGTCCAGGTTGATCCGCAGATGACCCTTGGCGCGCTGCTGCCCGGTTTCTAGCCAGCGGCTTTGCCGGCAGTACCAGCGGGTGATCCAGCTCTACTTTTTGAACTCAAAGAACCCAAATCGATGGTACTCGCAACATTGTGACTTGTCACCCGATGGCAGATGTTTTGAGCATCGCGAAAACTATCCTCAGTGTAGAACAGTTGCTGCCTATTGGCCTGATATGGTAAGACCAGTCTGTGCATCTTTGTAATACCTTGCTTTCCCATCCGCTCCAGATGGTCATAGCTGGGCTGGCACTCGCAGGAGCCCTTTCCGCCCAGGTCACGAAAGAGCAAGCGGCCAACCGCGAGCGCAAACTAGATCTATCGTTTTATGCACGCTGCTGGCAAGATTCCGATTCCGAGTTCAGCCACGGCGGTTTGCTCGAACGTTCGATCTTGACAGCGGGCGATCCGCAGCGGTTGACCCAGCCAGGAGCAGTGCTGATCTATGCCAAAAAATTCAGCCGGGCCGTGCTCGAACGGCGGAGCCGCACGGAGACGGCCAAGCATTCTGAACAGGAGGTCCTCTATATCGTCGCGGGAAAAGGGTCAATAGAGGGCGGAGGCCTTAAGGCGCCTATTGAAAACGGCACGGCTGTCTTGCTTCCCCCAGGCATGCCGCATACCATCTCTAACGACGGCGCGGACCCCATGGAGATTCTGATCGTGAGCGAGGCTCCCAAGGCCGGATTCAAACCAAGAGCGGACATGCTGGTCCGCTATCTGCGCGAGCTTCCGGTTACGCACATCTCGCACTGGTCTTACGCGGTTCGGTGGCTCTTTAAAGAGGAGGATGGCCTGGCCAACTTAAGTAATTTCCTGATCGTGACCCAGGACGCTATGACGATCGGCTCTCCTCACGCCCACATCCCGCTGTGGGAGGAGGTCTGGTACAAAATCGAGGACGACGCCCTGATGTTCCTGGGTAGTGAAATCCGAAAGATGCCCAATGGGTGCGGATTCATCGCGCCGCCGGATGCAGTGACGCCCCATTCGGTCCTCAATGTGAGCGACAGGCCCACCAGATACTTCTACTTCGCTTATTACAAGCTAGACAAAAAATAGGCTGCGCCCTCATTTTGCAGGACGCTTAAAGCTATACTTCAGCGCGAGTTAGATGTTACCGGTCGTGCTGGAGGACGATCCAGAGATCGCGATCGGTCTTCTGCTGGACCGTGCAAGGGGCTGTTCATAGCTCGGGTGATGGCGCCGGCTGCGCTCCCCCACGACTTCCCGGACTTCCTCTTCCATCAGCAGTTCCATCAATTGCAGCCCGGCCTGCCGGATCAACTCACCCACGCCCTTGCGCAGCCAGCTCACCATCTCGGCCAAGGGCAGCACCATCTGCACCGCCGGGTTTCCTTCAGCGGCCAGCCCAATACTACCTACACCTTGGTCATCAGCGTCGGTCACCGCGCCGATTTTCCTTTTGCCGGATACAATGTAGAACTGCTTGCAGGTTCAACCACCTTGGCATCAGATTCGTCGCTGTCGCCATCTGCGGGCACGTTCTTACGGATACGATTGTTTTCTCCTCTGGCGCCAATCCGGCGCTAGTTCCCGCTGCCGCAGGCTGGGTCCAGCACCCTGAAGTTCTCAATCCGGCTCAGCAGAGCCTCGGAGTTCCTTCAGCGTTCCAGCGCCTTCAACACAATTTCGTAGCGTGGCACAAGGTGCATTGGTAAGGCTCCATCCACGAACGGTGCCTTACCACCCCATCTCGATTCGATGATCGGTCCCTGGCTATCGTCAATGGAGAGTTACCAGTCCACTCGCAGTCCCAGGTGCATTTCGCGCGGCCCCGGGGCGTCCCAACTGCCGGCCGCAGCGCCCCCGCCGACGCCTGTAATGCGGCCGCGCACTGTCGGGTCTGACAAGTCCAGGCCCGGATTGTTCCAGTTCTTGCGGTTGAATACGTTCGTGCCGGCAAACTCGAACCGGAGCTGTACTCGTTCCCGGATTGGAAATCTCTTGTAAAGCCCCATGTGCGTGAGGGCCGAGCCCGGGCCATAGAGGACATTGGCTCCCGAGTTGCCGAACCGGCCTGCGCTGGTCCTCACAGCGCCGCTGCAGAAAGGAGTGGACGCCGGACAACCAGGATCCCGAAACGCAGCCAGGTCGAACCACTGGTCGATTGTACGCTGGCCGGAGGGTAGATTCCCGTCGTTGATGCGGTCCGGGCGCCGGGAAACCACTGGCGGCGTCAGGCTGGTTGTGTGCGCAATGTTGGTGTGAATGTCGGGCGCGTTGTAAACCGGCGTAATGTGATCGCCGCTTTGCAGGCTTACGATGCCCGAGAGATCCCAACCTCCCAGAATTCCCTGAGCCACACGACCTAGTCCGGAACCAAACCGTTTGCCTCGCCCGAACGGAAGTTCCCACAGGAAATTCCCGGTCAGCCTGTGGTTGGGTACGCGGCTGGTCTCACTGCGGTCCCGCACACGATCGAACGGGTTCTCTGGACCTGTGTGATGATCTCCCAGGTCTTTAGACAACGTGTAGCCAATCTGGTAGTACAGCCCTCGAGACATCTGGCGCTGTGCCTCGATCTGAAGTGCATGATAAGTATGAGAGGCCCCGTTTGTCCGCAGATCGATGGCGGCATACTGGGCAAGGGGCCGTGGCCTCTGGATGTACGGTGTCGAGTTTGGCTCCGGAGTGTTGACGTTACGCACATAGTCGAGCAGGCGGCTAGCGGTTCCAACGTAGGAAAAACGTAGGCCGGTCCCGTATATCTGCTGCTCTACCGTCATGTTCCACTGCTGCGTATAGGGTTCCACTAGCCCCGGATCGCGAGCGGCGAAAGAAGGAAACGCTACAGCGCTCGCCGTGACACCGGCCGTGGGATATGCCAGAGGCCACACCAACTCAGGACGGGCAGCGGGATTGACGAAGGTGGGCTCGTCGAGCTTGAACGGCTGTCCGCCGACAGGCGGATGGAACGGAGCCACGTTGAAAAAGATGCCGTAACCAGCCCGAATTACCGACCGCGCATGTCCAAACGGACGGAATGCCAGACCAAAACGCGGTGCGAGATTGTTGCGGTCGGTCCGGACCAGAGCGCGCGACGGCACTCCCGCCTGGGCCGCTTCGATCACCGGCACCCGCGGGAACACGGCGGAAAACAGCGGACTGACCTTACCCGCCGCGCCATCCGGCACCACGAGGCTAGCCCGTGCGAGATTAAAGTCGGCCATCAGATCGTCGGCTTCGATCCAGGGCGTGTGATACTCGTAACGCAGCCCCAGATTCAGGGTGAGTCGCCGGTGGAGCTTGAAATCATCGTTTGCAAAGAAATCGAGGCTGCGCCGGCGCTGGCGGGTCTGGGGATTCGGAAACTGGCGGGAAGCTTCGGACGGCAGCCCGAGGAGGTAGTCCGCGTACGCCCAGCCAGTGTACCGGTTGGTGAAGAGCCAGTCCCCGAACAACGCGGCTGGGATACTGAGGTTCTCAAAACGGGCCCTGAGCAATTGCACCCCGAATTTCAAGGAGTGCCGACCTCGGAACCAACTCACCTGATCGTAGTACTGCTGGCTGGTATCAAGCGGCTTGGCACCTGCGCCGAAATCGACGGCCTGCACGGCGCCGGGGCCGGTGAACCGCACGCGCGGAGATCCGCCTGCATCGGCGGGAATGCCGGACGCCAAACCCTGAAAGCCGAATTCCTGGATCAACGGTGCGCCCGCGAAAGCGCGTTCGTAGAAGTTGTTCAGGTCGCGTGGAATCCCAAACCGCGCTTCGTTCACCACTCGGGAATTGAAAACATGCGTGTCCACGACGGCGATCTGGCGCATTCGGCGAATCTGCTTGTTTTGGGCACCGGTCGGCAAGTTGCCCAGCCATCCGTCCCCGTGAGAGTGTTGGAAGTTAGCCCGGCCGTAGATCGTATTGGAATCGGAGATCTTATGGTCGATGCGGATCGAGCGGTTGTAAGGGTTGCGCGCCGACGGCCGCATTTGACCGCGCCAGTTCTGCGCCGCGAATACCGCGGTGTTGCCGAAGTTCGGATCCGGATAGAACCGATCCTGAATTCGCGAAGCCACTGAGTTCAAGCGGTTCGCGGGAATGATGTTCCCTGGAAAGGTTGTTCCCAGCGGATCGCGCAGTTGCACTGAGCCGAGCAGATCGGAGAAATCGCCGCGCTTCCAGGAAGCCAGCGGGACGGTTGGCGTCAGGTCCGTGGTCCGCGCGCTATCGCGCCAGTCCATGTAAGCGAACCAGAAGAATGTTCGGTTCTTGCCGTTGTAGATTTTCGGGATCCACACCGGGCCGCCGATTGCGCCCCCGTACTGGTTTGTGATGGTGCGGCTCTTCAGAAACGTGAACGGGTTCTTTGCTCGCAGCCCCGGACTGACGTAATTCTCGAAGAGGCTGCCGTGGACCTGGTTCGCGCCGGAGCGCGTTGTCATGGTCACCGTGCCCACAGCGCCGTGCTCGGCAGAGTTGTTCGAAAGGTCGATCTTGAGCTCCTGGAAATTCTCCAGGTTGTTGGCTAACGGTCCGATCTGAGTGCCGGTCGTAACATCGCTCATGCTCACGCCGTCCAAATTCCAGTTCGCCTGCCGCGACCAGCTCCCGTTAAACGAAAAGGTCGAGCCGCTGATATTGCCGAGTACGCCCGGAGTCAGGACTGTGAAGCGGAAAATGGAGATGGAGTTCAGTGGGAGAGTGCGCAGCAACGCGCCCGAGCGGACGTCTGCGATTCGCGCCGTCTCGGTTTCGATAGCCGGCGCTTCTGCGCTCACTGACACCGTCGTGGAAACGTCGCCCACAGTCATCTGCAGGTCCACGCGCGCCACTTGCCGCGTTTGCAGTTCGATGCCTTCCCGCACGAGCCGCTGGAAACCCGCTTGCTCGGCCTCCACCCTGTAGCGCCCCGGCGACAGGTGCGTCACCTCATAGATGCCTTGACTGTCCGCCGACGTGCGGCGTTCCAGGTTCGTGTCTACATTGACGACCCGAAGCTGGACATTGGGCAGGACGGCCCCACTACTGTCGGTGACCGTGCCGAGGATAGTTCCAAAAATTGTCTGCGCCTGCTGGTCGGTGGGCTGAACGACGGTTAGCCCGGCGATCAGCAGCAACCGAAAGCACGTCGACATGCCCTTCATGGTCGCACCTCCTCTATAAAGCCATCTCACAATTCGCCATATGGCGGCCCTCGAGAGCCGCGCCGAACCTCCCGGCCGAACCTTGTGGACGAGCCTGGTTCTCCAGGAATCGTGTTGGAATTAGATCACAAACACATCTAAACACATTCGCATGGTAAGGAAGGCGCTGGGAAAAAACGAACACAAGTACATCGAAACGCTATCAGGAAACGGCTACCGCTTTAACGCGAGCGTCCGGCTGGAAGAAACGACGCAGCACCAGAGAGAGGGGAGAACTACCCTACTAAGGGCGGCTTAGCCGCGGGTGGCAACTTCCGATCGTTGAATCGTCTCCTTACCCGGTGGAGCGGATTCTCGAAATCAATGCGCTTCAAGAGGTCACGAAGGCAGTTGTGGAAGCGGCTCGGAAAGCCTGGTGATCGGCAAAGCCTGAGGTCTCCCCCGAGTCGTGGCATTGGACGTTCGAAAACGATCACTCTTGCCTTGTCAACTGCTCGGGAGCAATCCGAAGCTGCGGCCCAACTTGTGGAATGGACCAACCGTTCACAACGTCATGGGCGATCAAGACGCGCGCCTCGCGCCAATCCGGAAGTCGAATCCTCACTTCGACACGCTCATTCTCTGGAGAACTTCCAGTTCATGAGGATGGTGAGCTTGCCCGCGGGTTCGACGGCGCAGGTGACCAAGAACCGCTTGCCGTCGCGGGTGTCAAAGGCGTACTCCCACGGCGTGCCGCTGTTTGGCACACCAAACGGCTTGGTGCCGGGACAAGCCTGAAACAGGCGGGAAGGGAGGCTCACGGTATCGCTCCGGCCTAGGTTTCGCGTATCCACCGCAACGATTGAAGCATCCGGCGTCATGTAGAAGATCTCGTGCCCGCCGGGGCCCCACACCGCAAATTCTCCCCCGTTGTTGGAGATCCGTACCTTACCAGAGGGCGTCGCGGGGCCGCCGGAAAAGGCACGGGCGTAGACCTCGAAACGGCCACTCTCATTGGAGGTGTATACAATCCATTTGCCATCGGGAGAGAACCGGCCACCACCTTCCACGGCCTCCGTTGCCAAGTACCGGAAAGGCGCCGCGGCGCCGGAGGCGGAATTGACCAGCAGGTCCTGCGAACCAGCGACGATCCAACGCCCATCCGGGGACCAATCGTAAGGCGGCCCTTCGGCATTGGGCACGCGCGATTCATTGCTGCCCGGGTCCATGGATGTTTTGATATAAGGAGCGAAAGTCCTCCCATCTTCGCGGTCCGAGCCGAAAAGGATTTGCCGGCCGTCGGGCGACCATATCGGCTGCCAATCGTTTGCCAGGTGCGTTGTCAAGCGCGACGTGATGCCGCGGGCTATCTCCGTGAAAAAAAGGTCGCGGTTACCAGTCTGCGGGTCGGGTTGGGAAAAAACAACGCGGCTCTGATCCGGGGAAAGCCGGGCCTGATAATAAATGGCGGGTGGCCCCACAGTCCCGGTTTCCGTTCCGTCCCTTTGAACCCAGACCAGGCGCCGATCGTTAGAGTTGGGCGGCGCGGTCATAATCACCCTGCCATCGAGAGAAACGCTGAAGCTGGCGTAGATGGAAGGCGGGTTGTACCCGATCTTCTCAACGACGGTTTTTGGGTCCGCAGCCAACTTCCCACGGGACGGGTCGAACGCCTGCGCGACCAGCGCGCCGTCGCGATAGTAAAAAAGCAGGTCGGTCTGGCCATCGCGAGAGGGAACATAGATTACCTGGGCCTGCGCGGGCATGATCCATTTCAGATCCGGGGTATCGAGGGAGGCAACGTAGAGAGCGTTGTTGGCGCGATCCGCGCAACGGCTCACAAACAGGAAATGGCGGCCATCGGGGAGGAACTGAGGCCAGCGGTGGGAGTTCTCTCCGAGCGCGGCATTGAGCTTGGTCACCGGCTTCACCGCGCCGCCGGTATCGCGGATGAGGGAGAGCGGCTCCCGGTTATCGGTGCGGAAGAGAATTTCGCCGCCCGGTCCCCAGGTTCCATCCTGGAAGCCGGGAAGCGCGGC
>Ga0187893_10010775_pt1 | contig 13482 bp, 12 predicted proteins | sample MA1701074metaG_FD_139574 | JGI IMG/M metagenome (GOLD analysis project Ga0187893, IMG submission 139574) | White microbial mat communities from a basaltic lava cave in the Kipuka Kanohina Cave System on the Island of Hawaii, USA - MA170107-4 metaG ...
GCCATGGTGGTGGAGACCACGTGGCAGACCCGCACCGGCTGGCTCATCGTCCGCGACGCCCTCTGCATCGGCCCCTGGTACCACGACACCCGCCGGTCCGAGTCCTTCCGCCGGGCGCCGGCCGACACCGAGAGCCGCCGGTGCCTGCTGCGCACGGTGCGGTGCGTGAGCGGGGCGGTCGAGGTCCAACTGCGGTGCGAGCCGGTGTTCGGCTACGGGCTGGCGGAGGGCGCGTGGGAGTACCTGACCGAGGGGTACAGCCAGGCCCGGGTGACGCCGGGCGGCGGCCACGACGGGCCGGCGCTGCGGCTGACCACCAACCTGCGCCTGGGCCTCGAGGGCCGGGCCGCCCAGGCCCGCAGCCGCCTAAGCGAAGGGGACGAGGTGTTCGCGGCCCTGTCCTGGTCGGACAACGAGCCGCCCACGACGTGGGACGAGGCCAACGACTGGATGTGGCAGACGGGCGAGTCGTGGCGGCAGTGGCTCAGCAACGGCATCTTTCCCGACCACCCGTGGCGCGTCCACCTCCAGCGCAGCGCCCTCACCCTGAAGGGGCTCAGCTACCAGCCGACCGGCGCCCTGGTGGCGGCGGCCACGACCTCGCTGCCGGAGACGCCCGGCGGCGAGCGCAACTGGGACTACCGGTACTCGTGGATCCGGGACTCGGCCTTCGCCCTGTGGGGCTTGTACACGCTGGGCTTCGACTCCGAGGCGGACGACTTCTTCGCCTTCGTGGCCGACGTCACCGAGAACGACGACCTCCAGGTGATGTACGGCGTGGGCGGCGAGCGCGTGCTCACCGAGCAGGCCCTCGATCACCTCGCCGGCTACGAGGGGGCCCGGCCCGTGCGCGTCGGCAACGCCGCGTACCGCCAGGACCAGCACGACATCTGGGGGGCGTTCCTCGACTCGGTGTACCTGCACGCCAAGTCCCGCGACCACCTGCCCGAGCGGGTGTGGCCGCTCGTCGTCGCGCAGGTCGGCGCCACCATCGACCACTGGGGCGAGCGCGACCGCGGCATCTGGGAGGTCCGGGGCGAGCCGCAGCACTTCACGTCGTCCAAGCTGATGTGCTGGGTGGCGTGCGACCGGGGCGCGCGGCTGGCCCGCCTGTACGACGAGCCCGACCTGGCCGCGCACTGGTCCAAGGTGGCGGCCGAGATCCACGCCGAGATGTGCGAGCGGGGCGTCGACGAGCGGGGGGTGTTCACCCAGCGCTACGGCGCGCCCGCCCTCGACGCGTCGTGCCTGCTCATCCCCCTGGTCCGCTTCCTGCCCCCCGACGATCCGCGGGTGCGGGCCACGGTCCACGCCATCGCCGACGAGTTGACCGTCGACGGCCTGGTGCGCCGCTACCGCGTGGAGGAGACCGACGACGGCCTGCGGGGCGACGAGGGCGCCTTCGTCATCTGCTCCTTCTGGCTGGTGTCGGCGCTGGCCGAGATCGGCGAGCACGCCCGCGCCCGTGAGCTGTGCGAGCGCCTGCTCTCCCTCGCCAGCCCCTTGGACCTGTACGCCGAGGAGATCGACGTGCGCTCGGGTCGGCACCTGGGGAACTTCCCGCAGGCGTTCAGCCACCTGGCGCTGATCAACGCCGTCATGCACGTGATCCGGGCCGACGAGAGCCGGGACAACGTCTTCGTCCCGGCCCGCGCCCTGACGGCCTAGGCTCGGAGCGAGTGGTGAACGTGACGGAGGGCCCGGGCGACATCGTCCGCGAGCTGGCCGGGTTCGCCGGGGCCGAGGCCCCGGTGACGTCGCTGTACCTGCACGTGGACGGGCGCCGCTTCGTCCGGTCGCAGGATCTGGCGCCCCATCTCGACGCCCTGCTGCGGGAAGGGCGGGCCAAGGCCGGCGGCGACGGGCTGTCGCGGGCGGCCCAGCAATCCGTCGAGGCCGACCTGGCCAGGATGGCCGACCATCTCCGGGGCGGGCTGCGACGGTCGCACGTGCGGGGCGTGGCCCTGTTCTCCTGCACCGCCCACGGGCTGTGGCGGGTGGTCGAGCTGGCCGCGCCGGTGCGCAACCGGGTGGTCGTCAACCACAGCCCCTACGTCCGCGAGCTGGAGGCGGCGCTGGCCAACCGGCAGCGGTTCGCCGCCCTGCTGGCCGACCGCCAGCGGGCCCGCCTGCTGCTGTTCGAGCAGGAGGCCCTGGTCGACCGGACCGAGCTGATCGACCTCCTGCCGCGCCACGACGACGACGGGGGCGAGCTGACCCGGGACCAGGTCGCCGGGCAGGCGGCCGCGGCTGCGTCCCGGCACCTACGGCGGGCGGCGCGGGTGACGTTCCAGGTGTTCCGCGAGCAGGGGTTCGACCACCTGGTGGTGGGGGCGCCCGAGGAGGTCGCCCACCAGTTGGAGCGGGAGCTGCACCCCTACCTCCGGGAACGCATCGTGGCCCGCCTGCCGGTGGCGGTGGCGGCGCCTGAGGACGAGATTCGCGCCGCCCTGCTGGCCGCCGAGGCGGACGTGGAGCGGGCGCGGGAGGCGGCCCTGGTGTCCCGCCTGCGCGACGCGCTGGGTTCGGGGCGGGGCGGGGTGGCCGGGCTGGAGGGCGTGCTGGCGGCCCTGGTGGCCCGGCGGGTGGAGACCCTGCTGCTGTCCGACGGCTACGAGTCACCCGGGTGGCGGTGCCGTTCGTGCTCGTTCGTGGGGGCGCGGGGGCCGGGTTGCCCGGTGTGCGCCGCGACCATGGACCGGGTGGAGGACGTAGTCGAGGAGGCGGTCGAGGACGCCCTGGCCCAGTCGTGCCGGGTCGCCGTGTGCCACGGCAACGCCGACCTCGACGTGGCCGGGCGCATCGGGGCGCTGCTCCGGTACTGAGTGGCGGCCGTCGGCCTCGACCTCGGAGGCACGAAATGTCTCGGGGTGGTTCTCGAGGGCGGCGCCGTCGTGGCGGAGCGGGTGGTCCCCACGCCGAGGGAGGGCGGGGACGCGGTGCTGGACGTGCTGGCCGGCCTGGCCACCGGCCTGGCGCAGGCCGTCGACCGGCCCCTCGACCGGGTGGGGGTCGGGGCGCCCGGGTTGGTGGACCAGGAGGGCGTGCTGCGGTTCGCGCCCAACCTGCGGGCCGCGACCGGGCTGCGGGTGCGCGACGGGCTGGCGGCGCGGCTGGGCGGGGCGCCGGTCGAGGTCGACAACGACGCCACGTGCGCGGCGTGGGCGGAGCAGAGGATGGGGGCGGCGCGGGGCCTCGACGACGTCATCCTCGTGACCCTCGGGACCGGCATCGGCGGCGGGATCGTCAGCGGCGGGCGGCTCCACCGGGGCGCCAACCGGTTCGCGGGCGAGATCGGCCACATGGTGGTCGACCCCGGCGGGCCGCCGTGCCCGTGCGGCCGGCGGGGCTGCTGGGAGCGGTTCGCGTCGGGCCACGGCCTGGGGATCCTGGCCCGGGACGCGTGCGTGGCGGGGCGGGCGGCGCGGGTGCTCGAACTGGCGGGCGGGGACCCGGAGGCGGCGCGGGGCGAGCACGTCGCCCGGGCGCTGGGGGAAGGGGACGCCGAGGCCCGCGCCATCATGGCCGAGTTCGCCCGGTGGGTGGCGCTGGGCCTCGCCAACCTGGCCAGCGTGTTCGACCCCCAGGCGTTCATCATCGGGGGCGGACTGGTGGCGAGCGGCGACGCCCTCCTCGGCCCCGTGCGGGCCGCGTTCGCCGACCGGCTGCCCGGCCATGGCCTGCGCCGGCCGATCGCCGTCGTGCCCGCGGCGCTGGGGCCCTTGGCCGGCGCCATCGGCGCGGCGCTCCTATGAACGAATCCTCGCCGAACCAGAGGTTCGGCTCGGAGCTGATCGTGCCGGCCTTCGGCCGGCGCTCAGGCCGCCGACACGGCGAAGCCGGATCGGCGGCCGTCTTGCGGGGGGCAGCGCCCCCCGCACCCCCACGGGGTTCTCATCCGTCGATGGTCGCCCCGCTAGGGGCGGTGGGGGATCTGTGAAGGTCGGCCGGTGAACGGGCGGCGCCGAGGGGCGGGATGGCGGTGAAGGTCGGTGTCTCCACCCCCCAGTTCCGGGAGACGGCCGAGCCGGCGGTGGAGGCCGCCCGCCGGGCCGAGGCGCTCGGCCTCGACGGGGTGTTCGTCTTCGACCACCTGTGGCCGCTGCGCCGTCCCGACCGTCCCGCCCTGCACGCGCCCACGCTCCTGGGGGCGCTCGTGGCGGAGACCGAGCGGGTCACGCTGGGCACGCTGGTCGCCCGGGTGGGCCTGCTGCCCGACGCGGTCCTGGTCCACACCCTGGCCACGCTGGCCCGGATGGCCGGTTCCCACCGGTTCGTGGCCGGCCTGGGCACGGGCGACTCGGCCAACCGGGCCGAGAACGAGGCCTACGGCATCCCGTTCGCGCCGGCCCGCGAGCGGCTGGCCGCCGTGGTCGCCTGCGCCCGGCGGCTGCGGGCCGAGGGGGTGCGGACGTGGATCGGGGGGCTGTCCCCCGCCTCGCGCCGGGCCGCCGCCGAGGCCGACGGGTGGAACGGATGGGGGCTGGCGCCGGCGGCGTGGGCCGAGGCGGCGGCGGCCATCCCGCCCGGCGTGGAGGCGACGTGGGCGGGCCAGGTGCGGGGCGACGACGCCCGCGCCATCGCCGCCCACCTGCGGGCGCTGGCCGAGGCGGGCGCGGCGTGGGCCGTCTGCGCGCCCGTCCACGGGGCGTCCGTGGAAACCGTGGCGGAGGCCGCGGAACTGGCCCGGTAGCCTGACTGCCTGTGGAGTTCCGCCGGATCAACGCCCTGCCGCCGTACGTCTTCACGATCATCGACTCGCTGAAGATGGCGGCCCGGCGCGCCGGCGAGGACGTGATCGACCTGGGGTTCGGCAACCCCGACATCCCCTCGCCCGACGTGGCCGTGGAGAAGCTGGCCGAGGCGGCCCGCAACGCCCGCAACCACCGCTATTCGGCCAGCCGGGGCATCCCCAAGTTGCGCCTGGCGTGCGCGGCCCTGTACGAGCGGCGCTTCGGCGTGACCCTCGACCCCGACACCGAGGTCATCAACGTGATCGGGGCCAAGGAGGGCCTCTCGCACCTCATGTGGGTCCTGCTGGGCGCCGGGGACACCGCCCTCGTGCCCACCCCGTCGTACCCGATCCACCTGTACGCCCCCCTCTTCGCGGGGGCCGACGTCCGCCAGGTGTCGCTGGAGGGCGACCAGGACGAGTTCTTCGCCAGCCTGACCGAGGCATGGGAGAACGCCTGGCCGCGGCCGAAGGTGATCGTGCTGTCGTTCCCGCACAACCCCACGACGATGTGCGTGGACCTGGCCTGGCTGGCCCGCATGGTGGCGTTCGCCAAGGAGCACGGGGTGACCCTCGTGCACGACTTCGCCTACGCGGAGACGGCGTTCGACGGGTTCGTACCGCCCTCGATCCTCCAGGTGCCGGGCGCCAAGGACGTGGCCGTGGAGTTCTACACGCTCACCAAGTCGTTCTCGATGGCGGGGTGGCGGGTGGGCTTCATGGTCGGCAACGCCGAGATCGTCCAGGCCCTGGCCAAGCTCAAGTCCTACCTGGACTACGGCACGTTCCAGCCCATCCAGATCGCCGCCATCGTGGCCATGAACGAGGCGTCGGACTACCCCAAGCAGGTCAACGAGATCTACTGGTCCCGGCGGGATGCGTTGTGCGACGGCCTCGCCCGCATCGGATGGCGCCTGAACCGGCCCAAGGCGACCATGTTCGTCTGGGCCCCGATCCCCGAGCCCTACCGGGAGATGCGGTCGCTCGAGTTCGCGTCGTACCTGGTCAAGGAAGGCAAGGTGGCGGTGGCGCCGGGGGTCGGGTTCGGCCCCGGGGGCGACGGGCACGTGCGCTTCGCCCTCATCGAGAACGAGAAGCGCATCGGCCAGGCGGTGCGCAACCTGCGCCGGGCGCTGCCGAAGCTGTAGTCCGCCAGGGTGCCGCTCATGGCCATCTTCTCCATGGGCGGGCTCGCGATCCGCCGCCACGCCAGCCCCAACCGGCTGCGGTGCCGCCCGTCGGTGGTCGACCTGGACGCGCCCGAGCTGAACGTGGTGCTCGACCCGTGGCCCGACCGCCGCGGCCAGGGCGTGGTCGCCGCCGGGCGGGCGCGGGTCACGGAGACGGGCGCCGAGCGGGAGCTGCGGGGCACGCCCGCGCCGGGCCGGTGGGACGACCTCGACCTGCTCGAGTACACGGCCCAGGCCCTGTGGTCGTGGATCGCCGTGCCCTTGCGGGACGGGCCCGGCCTGGTGCGGGACGGCGAGGGCCTGGTGGTGCGCCATGAGGAGGGCGGCGTCGTCCACGAGCTGAGCCGGCACTGCGACTTCGGCGGCGTGCTGGTCGCCACCCGGCGGCGGACGCGCAGCCGCCGGGGGGCGCCCCTGGCCTGGGCCGATCTCGTCGCCGCCCACATCATTCCCTCGACTCCCGCCCAACCGCTCAACTAACGCCGTTGAAGTGCCGAGAATGATCCGCATGGGCGTGTGGAAGGCGAAGAAGGCCGAGAACGACAAGGCGCACAAGCGCGATCCCTTCCTGGACCAGCTGGGACCGTTCCGTTGCTCGTACTGCGTGGCCGACATGGCCCTCGAGCGGGTTGTCTCCGTCGATGTCCACCGGGAGGGCGACGGCGCTCCCACCGGCTACCTCACCGTCGAGCACACCTGTGCCTGCTCGCCGGCCGAGACGCGGGCCAGCCTGGTCCTGGGCACCCAGTTCGGGATCATCTCCCTGTTCGGGACGCCGCCGGCGCTGCCCTACCGGGCCGGCTTCCGCTGGCGCGACGTACCCGCCGACGACCCCACCGTCGCCCGGTGGCGCTGGGAGCTGGAGCAGGTCGCCGACTGGGACGACTTCATGCTGTTCCTGGGCGCCGGCCCGGCGAAATAGCGCCTTCGCACCGCCGAAACAATCCGTTCACGGCTTGTGCGTAGCCTGTGGACGGTGCAGACGTTCATCGTGCGCATGTGGGTCCCCGACCGCCCCGGGGCGCTGGGCGCGGTGGCCAGCCGCATCGGCGCGGTGCGCGGGGACGTGGTGGGCATCGAGATCCTGGAGCGGGGCGCGGGCCGGGCCGTCGACGAGCTGGTCGTGCAGTTGCCGGACGCGTCCTTGCTGGGATTGCTGATCAACGAGATCACCGAAGTCGACGGGGTCGACGTGGAGGACGTGCGGCCCTCGCCCGACCTGCCCGACGCCCGCCTGGACGCCCTGGACTCGGCGGCCGTGCTGGTGGGGGCCGTGTCGACGGCCGAGCTGCTGCGGGGGCTGGTGGTGTGCGCCCACCGGGTCTTCGAGTCCGACTGGGCGGCGGCCGTACACGTCGAGGACCGGTTGCTGGTGGCGGCCGAGGGGTCCCCCCCGCCCCCGGCGTGGCTCGCCGCCTTCGTCGCCGGCAGCCGGTCGTCGGCGCGGGTGGCGGCAGGCGACTGCGGCCCCGACGACGCCGCCTGGTCGGTGCTGGAGGGAACGGCGCTGGCGGTGGTGCTGGGCCGGCGCGGGAGGCCGTTCCGGGCCCGCGAGCGCCGGCAGTTGTCGTCGCTGGCCAGGATCGCCGGCCTGCGGGCCGCCGAGGTGGTGGCGGCCGCCGCCGCGCCGACCGCCGCCGCCGCACCGGTGTAGCCGCCGCCGCACCGGTGTAGCCGCCGCCGCACCGGTGTAGCCGCCGCCGCACCGGTGTAGCCGCCGCCGCACCGAGGGCCGCCGCCGCACCGAGGGCCGCCGGGCCGCCGCCGCACCGGTGTAGCCGCCGCACCGAGGGCCGCCGGGCCGCCGCCGCGAGGGCCGCCGCGCCGGTGTAGTAGCGGCTTCTGATGCCGGCTGAGTACCTCTGCGGTAGTCAGCCGGCATCAGAAGGCCCACTACGGTGGGCTGGTGATGGGCACCGCCGAGGAGCGCTGGCGGGAGGAGCTGGCGGCATGGGCCATCCCCGACGAGATCCTCGCCCAGGCCCCGGCCGACCCGTGGAAGCTCCCCCCCAACCTGTTCCGCGCGCCCGAGACCCCCGCCGAGCCGCCCGACGACCCGTCGTTCCGGGCGGCGCGGGAGGCGCTGGGCGGCGGGGGGACCGTGCTCGACGTGGGCGTCGGTGGTGGCGCGGCCAGCCTGCCGCTGGCGCCGCCCGCCACCCTCATCACCGGCGTGGACGAGAGCGAGGACATGCTCGAGGCGTTCACCGCGACGGCGCGGGAGCGGGGGATCCAGACCCGGTTCTTCCACGGGCGGTGGCCGGACAACGCCCGGGCCGTGCCGGAGGCCGACGTCGCCGTCTGCCACCACGCCTTCTACAACGTTCCCGACCTGAGCGCGTTCGCGATGGCCCTTACCAGCCACGCCCGCCGGCGGGTTGTCGTCGAGCTCACCGCCCGGCACCCGGTGACCCTCACCAACTCGTTGTGGAAGCGCTTCTGGGACCTGGACCGGCCCGACGGCCCCACCGCCGGCGACGCCGTCGCCGTGCTGCGGGAGGCGGGCCTCGAGCCGGACGTGGTGCAGGAGCAACGGTCGCGCCGCCGCCCGGTGGAGCACGCCCACCGGGTGGAGTTCCTCACCCGCCGACTGTGCCTGCCGCCTGAACGCCAGCCCGAAGTGGAGGAGGCGCTGGCCCGGCGCCCCGAGCCGGAGGAGTGGGAGGTGGTGACCCTCAGCTGGCCGGGCCGGGCGGCTCGGCCCGGGCCTGGCGCAGCAGGCTGAGCAGGTCCGGTCCGATCCCGGGCGCGGCGGCCAGGACGGACTCGGCCGACGGCGGGCCGCCGTCCACCCCGCTCACGAACGCTCCCACCTCGGAGGCGATGAGGACGCCGGCGGCCACGTCCCACGGCTGGAGCGTGACCTCGTAGTAGGCGTCGAGGCGGCCGCACGCCACCCAGCACAGGTCGAGGGAGGCCGCGCCCGCCCGCCGGATGTCCCGCACCCGGGGGAGCACGTGGACGAGCGCCTCGGCCTGGCGCCGGCGGTTCTCGGGGACGTAGGAGAAGCCCGTGCCCACCAGCGCGGTGGCCAGGTCCTCCTTCCCCGAGTGGGCGACGGGCTGGCCGTTGAGGAAGGCCCCGCCGCCCTTGGTGGCGGTGAAGACCTCGTCCAGGGACGGGTCGGCCACCACTCCCACCTGGACCTCGCCGTCCACCTCGGCGGCGATCGAGACCCCGTAGGCGGCGTGGCCGTACAGGTAGTTGGTGGTGCCGTCGAGGGGGTCGACGACCCACCGCACGCCGCTGTCACCGTCCCGGTCCCGCCCCTCCTCGGCGAGGACGCCGTCGCCCGGGCGGGCGCCCAGCAAGCGCTGGACGATCAGCGCCTCGGAGGCGTGGTCCATCTCGCTCACCATGTCGGTGCCGCTGGTCTTGGTGCGGACGGCGGCCCGCCGCCACGTCAGCCGCTCCCGCAGGAGCGCGCCGGCGGCCTGCGCCGCGTCCACGGCCAGGTCGCGCAGGTCGGCCAGATCCTCCACCCGGGAGAAGGTAGCGGGGCCGCCCCGGTACGCTGGTGGCGTGGGACGGCCGGCGATCGGCGCCGAGATGCTCGAGGCGGTGCTCGGGATACGCGGCCTCGCTGACCTGGGGGAATGCGCCAAGGCAGTGGCGCGCCGCACGTCGGCCATGGGCGTCTGCGTCTGGGAGCTGGCCCCGACGCATCAAGCCCACATCGCACCCGTCGGGGAGCGCAAGCTGGCGGTGCTGGCGTCGTGGTTCGTGAGCGGCCGGCGGGCGTGGAAGCTCTCACGTTTGGTCGAGGGCGCCCTGACGGGCGACGCGATCCTGGCCGGGGAACCGAGGGTGGCCCAGCTAGAGGCTGGCCGCGAGCCGCTCGACTGGCGCGAGGCGGCGATGCCGAGCCACGCCTACGTCGTACCGTTCACCTTCAAGGACGACAACGGCACGCCGGGCGAACCAGGCGCCGTGACCGCCTACTTCGACCGGTCGCCGAGCGAAACCGACAGGGCCATCCTGCGCGACGCGGCGACGGCGTTCCCTGTCGTGTTCGCCGCGGTCGCTGACCGGCCTGCCCTGCTCGCGGTCGACATGACCGCCGAGCGGCTGGGCAAGCTGGATATGGGGACCTCCGTCGCCTCCGTCGAAGACGTCACCGCCGCGCTGGCCGACATCGCTGAGCAGTTGGCGGCCCGCCTGCGCTGCCAGGACGCCTTGATCGTCCTCAACCAGGCGCCGGGCCGCGAAGCACCCGACTGGCTACGGGTGTCCAACGGAGCCACCACCCCGACACCCGAAGCCGATCGCGGCCTCCTGGAGTGGGTCTTGAGGAACGGCTCTCCCGCCTGGTTCCCCAACCTCCGCCACGCCGAGAAGAACGAGGGCGCCGTCCGGGCGCGCTACCTCAGCGTCGACATCGACGTGCGTAAACTCACCGGCCTCGGAGCCCCGGCGGAGCTTGTCCTCGGCGCCCGGCAGTTCCGGTCCGAGCCGGTCCTCAGTTGGCTCGCGGTGCCGATCACGCTCGGAACCGAGGTTCTCGGAGCGGTTCGGTGCTGCTTGGCCGTCAGCGAACCGACGCACTTCTCCGAACGGGAGCAGTGGACGCTGCAGTTGGTGGCCGAAGTGCTCGCCCACTTCTGGAAGGGGTGGGTGCAGGCAGGCCGGCTAGAGGGGGTCATCAGCCAGGTCTTGGCGCTGAACTCCACCGCCCAGGTTCGTCTGGCGCACCGGGTTGGCCTAGCGGAATACAACGTCGCCGAGTTGCTGTCGACCGACGCCAACCTCCCTGAGCTGCTCGACGAGGCGCTCCAGCGGGTTGAGGAGCTGGTCCCCCGGGCCACGAACACCAGCATCCGCGCCCTCGATCGCAGCGACCCCCATGGCCGCTTCCTCGAGTTCGTCTGCGTGCGGAGCGCCGAGTGGCGCAAGGGAACCGAGGCGGAGATCCGAGCGCGACGCTATCGACGATTCGAGGTTGACCAGCCCCAAGCGACGTCGCTGGGCCAGCTCGTAGTGCGACGCGGGGCGCCATTGCGCGTGGACAGCGTCCACGAGCCGCCACCCGGCTTGGCTTGCACACCGACGTTCTCCAGCACCTACGCGATGGCGTGTGTTCCCATCCGGCTGGGCGACCTCGTCCTCGGGGTGCTCGACCTGCGCTCGACGAACGAGCCGTTCTCCGACCTCGACATCCGGGCCGGCGAGTCGGTGGCTGCGCAACTCGGGTTCTACTTCGGTTTGGCCGAGGCCTTCCTGTCACAGGAGAAGCGCCTCGCGGAGGACCAGCAGATGGTCGAGGACCTCGTTCACCAGTTGGCCTCGCCGTTGCGCGCCGCGGCGGGCGCCCTGGCTCGAGTTGACCGCACGCTCCGAGGCCAGGACGAGACGGTCGCCGGCATAACCGGGGAGATCGCCGAAGCGACGGTCACCGAACTCGAAGCGGCGTCTCGGCGCCAAGCGCGCGACCTTCGGGTGGCGACGCGACTGGTGGAGCGGGCAGCCAAGACGGCACGCACGGCCAAGCTCTTTCGCGAGCTGGCCGACCCACGCCGACCGGTCGCCTGTAACCCGATTGCGATCTCGGAGTCGTACCTCAAGACCTTGATCCGCCAGACGCTCGACGAAGCGCGGCTTATCACCGCCAAGGATCGGCAGTTGCGATTTGTGCCACGCACTGGCCGTATTCCCCCCGTCTGGTTCGACCCCGACCAGTTGGAGCAGTGCCTTGGGCAGTTGGTGGACAACGCTCGCAAGTACGCCTATACAGGTACGATGGTGCTGGTCGAGACCACGCGGTCCGGCGACGGAGGTGTATCGATGACGGTACATTCGACGGGTACGCCGCTCGCCGAAGTGGATGTCGCCAAGTACAAGCGTCGCGGCTGGCGCGGGCCTGACGCCGCGTTCGTGACCGCGGAAGGACAAGGCATCGGCCTGTTCATCGTCGACCGCGTCGTCGAGGCGAACGGAGGGACGCTGGTCGTGGCGCCTGCTGGTGATGTGACCCGCGTGACCGTCCAGATGCCGCGCGTGCCATGAGCGACGCCCTCCGCGTGGTTCTGTTGGAGGACGACCCTCTGCAGGCGGAGGACCACGCCGACAAGATCCGCCAATGGCACCCTGAGGGAGGGTTCGACCCGGAGGTCGTTCCCACCGAGTCGCAGTTCCGTGCGCGATTGGAGCGCGGGGATTGGGACGGCGCGGGACAACCCGATGCCTTCATCCTCGACGTGATGGTTCCGTGGGCGGCGCCGTCCCCTCGTATGCCGCCGCCGCCGCCGGACGTCGTGGACGGCGGGTACTTCCGGGCCGGGATACGTTGCGCGCAGATGGTGCGCGGGCACTTCTCGAGCGAGCCCAGGCCCGCCATCGCACTCCTTACGGTCCTGGATCGAAGCGGCATCGATGTCCCTCCCGGAACGCGCTACTTCGGCAAGGAGGGCGCGCTGAACGATCTGAAGCGGTGGCTAGAGTCTCTTCGAGATCGCAGTGACTTCAGGCGGCCTGGGCTGTAATGAGCCGACGCTGACCGGCATTGAACGCCTGAACGATGATCTGCTCGACGTCGTCGTCGCCGTGCATCGAGAGCGCCGCTCGAAGATTGTCGCTCTCCTCCTTCGGCGAGCGGGCGCGACAGGACCCCACGGCATGGGCGGCGAACACGCACGCCCGGTAGCGGGCTTCCCAGATCTGGTCGTCCGGGATGCCCTTCTGGCCCTCGAGGACGTATTCGAGGGCCCAGTACCGCTTGCCCCCCTCTGCCGGGAGCAGCTGCTCGACCGATCGTTCCACACCCTCGCGGATAGCGACAAGGGTTCGCTCGCCGAGCGGCGACAACCGCCAGCGCTGCAGCATGGGTTGCCAGCGAGCCCCCAGCAGGGCGCGGGCGGCCAAGCGGTCGAGGTAGCCGCGGTAGTCGACCGCATCGGTGTCGCCGTAGAGAACGTGCTGGAGGACGGCCTCGGTGGTCAGCGGCTCGTCGGTGGCGTGGTCTCGGAAGACGAACAGCACGTCCATGGCGATCTCGTTGAGCGTGCGCACGGCGGCGACGGGCGCAGTGTCCGCGGCGGCGCGGGCGATGATCTGGTCGGCGCGCTCGATGGCCGTTCGCCACGCTTCGGGGACGACCCAGTCGTTCGCCCGCTCGACCCTCGTCCACCAGCGCGACCAGGCCCGCTCGCCGGCCTCGACGGTGTCGCGATCGGCGGCGCTCACCGCCGCCTGGGCGAGGCGTTCGAGTTCCGGCAGGGAACGAAGGACGGCGTCCGGGTCGCTATCCGAAGCCGCGGCGAACCAGGCTTCGAGCGCGCTCGCATCCTCGCCTTCACCTGGCATAGAGTCCCCGATCCGGACGGCTGACATAGCACGATAATACGTGTCCGTCGGGCGGGGGGGGCGGTGGACCTAATCGAAACGTTCGCCTTGGCGCTCCAAGCGCTCGTCGCCTCGCGCTCGCGGCAGCAGACCTCCAATCTGTTCGAACAGGCGCGACCCCGGCCGCTGGTCGCCGATGTCGAGTCAAAGGTCCTCGCCGACCGCTTCGACCCGCGGTGGTTCTACGACGACGGCAGGCAGCCGGAGGACATCGCCGCCAGC
>Ga0187893_10010776_pt1 | contig 13478 bp, 28 predicted proteins | sample MA1701074metaG_FD_139574 | JGI IMG/M metagenome (GOLD analysis project Ga0187893, IMG submission 139574) | White microbial mat communities from a basaltic lava cave in the Kipuka Kanohina Cave System on the Island of Hawaii, USA - MA170107-4 metaG ...
GTTATTAAAGGAAGATGGATAGAAGGGGAGGAAGCAATAAAGAAGGATTCTGGAATAGCATATCTTTATGCTAGAGATGTAATTAATGGGAGATGGCCGGAAGGAGAGGAAATAATAAAGAAACATCCTTATTATGCATATCAATATGCTAAAGATGTGATTAAAGGAAGATGGATAGAAATTGAAGAGATGATAAAGAAAGATCCTGAATTAGCATATCATTATGCTAGATATGTTATTGAAGGGAGATGGATAGAAGCTGAAGAAATAATAAAGAAAAATCTTGAATATGCATCTCTCTATGCTCATGATGTTATTGAAGGAAGATGGATGGAAGGGGAGGAAGTAATAAAGAAAAATCCCGGATGGGCATATAATTATGCCATAAATGTTATTAGAGGAAGATGGCCAGAAGCTGAAGAAGAAATAAAGAAAGATCCTGAATCAGCATATTATTATGCTAAAGACGTTATTAAAGGGAGATGGGTGGAAGGAGAGGAAGCAATAAAGAAAAATCCTATATGGGCATATCATTATGCTATAGATGTTCTAAATTTAAACGAAAAGAGGCTATAAAATGGAGTGGGTATAAAACATAATTTATGCGCCTTTCTCTATTATTTGAGGATAATCTTGAGCTCCATGATAAAGATGAATGGGGAGAGATTAGTGAATTAATCAGTGACGCAGCTATAAGAAGGAAGAGAGATCCAGATTTAGAAAAATTTATTTTAGATCAGCATGATCCTTATAATACATATTATTATGCTAAGGATGTTATTAAAGGAAGATGGATAGAAGGGGAGGAATGGATAAAGAAAAGTTCTGGATTGGCATATCTTTATGCTAGAAATATCTTAAAATTAAATGAGGAAGAGGCTAGAGAATGGAGTAAGTGGGAGAAATTACATTATTAATTTCTCTAATTTCTCAAAGAACTCTGGATCAGCAGCATATAATGGTTTAAAATTTTTATATTCTGGATAAAAATCATCGTGATATAGTATGATATGAGTGTCATATATCATAAATTTTTTCAGATTAGTACTGTAAATTATTCCAATTATCGATGGATGTACTAATCGAATTTTCCCAAATTCTTTACCTTTATTATTAAGCCAATCACTGACTACAGTGAATAAATCAAAAGTAATCTTCATATTTTATAATATTTGCAAATCTCTCAAAGAATTCTGGATCAGAGGCGTATAATGTACCTTCGTTATGCTCTATTACGTCATGACCCGGACGACCATATTTAGCTTTAGTGATATATTCTGGATAGATGTGTATTTCAGTACTGCCATAAAATTGACGTAATTTGCCAATCCGAAATTCGCCTATAAGTCTTACTCTAATCCAATTTTTACCACCATATTTATCAAGTTCATCTAAATAAGTGCAAATTAAATCGTACAAATCCATTAAGTGCCTCGTACAAAAACATTAATATTATCCTCTAATTTCTCAAAGAATTGAGGATCTGAGGCATATAAAACTGAAATTAATTCCACTTTTACGAATTCATAAACAAATTTTATGAGAGGAAGTTCCACAGCAGTTAAATACGATGTGAGTATTTTAAAGATATGGAAATGTCATTAAATGATATTATGAAAATATGGATTAAACCATATAATAAATTTAGAATTGGTTTCGCAGATGAATTTTCTGAGTATTCAATTCAATTCCTTGAATCTTTTTTTGAATTGAAATATCTCTTATCTGCGATCACATGTATAGAATGTGAATTTCCGGTATATTTAATATGTGATAATAACGTAGTTTCATTTCAATTAAACAAATTAATTCATGCTTCAGATCCTAAATTTTTTGATAAAATTAAAAGATCAATTAAAAATCATAAATGTAATTAATATGAATAAAGAATTAGACTTATTTGATATAATAGTAGAATGGTTGGAAACTACAAAATATAAATTTTTTCCAGATTATTATACTCCTACTAGGATAAAGTATAATCTTTTGATAAAATTAAAAGTGTTAGGTAATATTAATAAGATATATATATTTGATACATATGCATCTAGAGATGATGAAATTATATCTGCCTCTGATCCAGAATTCTTTGAAAGATTTAATGAATGGCTTGATGAAGATTATTACAGGACTTATTATGAGTAAGAAGCGCAAAACAAAGTTTTGTTATTATTGTGGTGATCCAGCATCTACCATGGATCATAAAATTCCTAAGAGTAAAGGAGGAGGAGGGGGTGCAAATTTAGTACCAGCATGTCTTAGATGTAATCAAATGAAGGCTGATTTAACCGACAGGGAATTTTTCTTTAAAATCTTAGAGATAACAAATTTCCAAATTCTAAGAAGATATGATTAATTACATCTGTTCTTTTATACAAAATTCTTCATGACATTTTAACAGTTCTCTTAATTTCTCGAAGAATTTTGGATCAAAAGCAGACATCTTTACAATCATCATATATTCTAGATGCTTCCGATCCTCTTTTCTTTAAGAAATTGGACATATGGGCTGCATCAATATTAAAATCATATGATGATGAAGACATGGCAGGATTGGGGAGATTCATGAACTCGATGATTTAATAAACTTGGAAATTATTAATAAATAGATTAATAAGCATTAGACAGACGTATTTGATAAATATTATATGAATTATCGTACGGTTCAAATTAACTGGCTTCCGAAGAGCAAATCGAATTGGGCTATATTTACAACCTCACGAAAGAAGCAGCTCGCCTTTGGGCAGATCTTGTTGAAAGGCATTATCGAATTCGCCGTCGAAATCTTAAATGGCCTAACAAAGTGCGTTGGGCAAAGTGGGCTAAAAAGAAATATCCAAATCTTAATGCTCAATCTGTCCAACAGATAATCTATGAATTCTGCGAGGCTATTGAATCAATTAAACAACTTCGTAAGAATGGATTTCATGAGGCCAAATATCCTTGGAGGAAATCAAAATATCGTGATGTTATCTATACTAATCAGTCTGCTAGAATTCGGAATGGTTTTCTTATCCTTCCAAATGGTAATGTCGGCAATCTTAAAATTAAAATGCCAAAAATTGAACTTCCTGGTCGTTTAATGGAAGTCCGTGCTTCGTTTGAACGGATTATTCTTATCTGTGAATTTGATGAGAAGCAGATTAAAGAGAAGCGAATTATTGGTGTTGATCTAGGTGTTAATTCAGTTATTGCGGCAACTGATGAAAAGAAAGCTGTCGTTGTTAGCGGTCGAGAGATTAAAGCAACTATTCAATGGAGGAATAAACGATTAGCAAGCATTCAATCTAAAATTACTAAGAAGATAAAAGGATCGCGCCGCCGTAAGCGGCTTGCTAGACGCAAATATAAACTTTTGAATAAGGCACATCTGAGAGTCAAGGATGCTGTTCATAAAGCTACTCGGATTATTGCCGATGAATTTCCAAAAGCAAAATGTTATGTTGGTGCAGCCTTCAATGATGCTGCTCGGAAAATGGCTCCAAAACAAGCTCAGCAAATTAGCCAAGCTGTACCAGGTTTAATTATCAAGCTTCTAGATTACAAAACATCTGGAGCTGTCAAAATTAAAGAATATTATTCATCGCAAACGTGCCCCGTATGCGGTGAGCGGAGTAAACATGCTCGTATTTTCAAATGCCCGAAATGCGGAACGGTTCTTCCGCGTGATGTTGTAGGATCAATCAATAATCGACGCATTGGAATGGATGGCGTAATGACTCCAAGTCGGAAGTTACCGAAAAAGATCGTGTTCAAGTATCCCGTGAAATTCACGGGTAGTTCCGGAGGACACCCGGCAAGTAGCTCGATTCGTAAGAGTCGAGAAGCCTTCAAACTACGAGTCTGAATGGAGTGTCATAAGCTGTTTCACTTCCTCATAATTTATCGGATAATAATTGTGAACATCAACTCCAACATCTATTCGTCGTGATCTGACAGATGATTTCCCATGTGAATGCCCATGCAGATGATAAGTTTCATGAAATGCTCCATTCCATGATTCTATAGGATAATGGAATAGAATTAGTTTAATACCATCTATAGCTATTTCCTTATATTGTTCAATTTCTACAAAACCACTAGCATGCTTGACGGGTTGTCTATCATGGTTACCTAGTATCAGATGTTTATGACCATTTAATCGACGAACTATATTATCAACTTCGTTCTTTGTTCTAACTAATGCAAAGTCTCCTAGGTGATATATCGTGTCATTTGGTTTTACTACTGAGTTCCATTTATCAATTAAAACTTCATTCATTTCTTCAATAGTAGGAAATGGACGATTTTGATATTTTAAAATATTGGTGTGACCGAAATGGTGATCACTAGTGAAGAAGATAGTCACAAAATTTGTCCTTAAAATTCTTTAAATACTCTCTTAATTTCTCGAAGAATTCTGGATCAGAAATTAAAATTTCTGGATATTTACCATCGCAAATTATAACGCATCTATCGGTATAAATTTTGATTGGTATATCAATGTGGCATAATATCTGTAAGATATATTGTGTTTGAATGGTGCCAATATATTCCCTTAATATATTAAAGGGATTGGCGGGAATATATGAACTGTATGGACTTGATACTTTAAAATAACCATCAAGTTCTTCGTCAGTTATGAATTGTTTAATTATATCAACTAAACTAGGATTTGTTACAATGACACCCTCCATTTATCAAAAGCACGATCTAGTCGCAATAATGTATTTTGGAGAACATGTGCAGGAACTGCCTTGTACTCTGAGAAAGCGGCTCGCAGTTCTGTCAATCCTTTTTGTTGTTCAGGTAAACCAATCTTATGGCCAACTTGTCGCGCCAATTTCCTCTGCTCCAAAGCAATATTATAAAGCTTCCGGCAGGATTCAATCCAATGTTCTAATATTTTGACTTGGTTGCCAAATGGGTAAAGTCTGTATTGATATGTGAGATTAGACATTTATCTTAAAATACATTACCTATATATTATCATCTAATGGTAACATATCACTCTGACCCAACAATAACCATTATAATACCAATAATAACCATAGCCATGACAATGCCAACAACTATGATAATGGATTGGTCTAACTGCAACAACACAACCAGACATCATAATTGGTGTGAATACCAACAACATACTAAATATTAGATTTTTGATGAATTTCATATTAATCTCTAATTCTACTATTATATATTTTTGTCAATGTTATACAGCTTCATTTTGGCATCCATTATAATGTAAATTGCGTGATCTTAAGTATATTTTAAATTCCTGAAGGAAATTTGGATTATAAGCGCTTAATGTTGTATCAGGCCAATTTATAATACATGTATTCTGATCAATGAATAATAAATTTGACCTGCTACATTTTGCACATGTTAACCGTATTATATTGAGTTCTTTACTAATATAAATTTTATTAGCATCAAAATCAGTTTCATGCAACCAATCTATTAAAATGCTATCAAATGTCATATTACGAACGTTGGATCCATAGCCAATTTATTAATAGTTTTATTAGCATATGCCTCACGAAGTTTAATAATTTCAATTGCTGTCGATATTTTATCTGAATTCCAATATTCTTTAAATTTTTGTAACCATTCAATCGATAATTGGTTTGTTAACGAATGGTTGTCAGATGAAAATGTTGGAACACATGTAATACACAATCCATCAATTGTTACTTTCTTGGGATATGCTCTAATTGATATATAATATCTACTATCATTATATACGACATGTAATTTATCCACTCCTGGAATATGACGTGCTATATTATTGATATCACTAATAGATCCAACTACATCAGTTACAATCCAATAGTGATTAGGAGAACTCATAATTGGACAATATCCTATTTTACATAGATATAAATAACGACATGCTGCAACATACGCTTCTTCTGAATCGCAATCTAACACAAGAACATGTCCTGATGAATTATATTGTGTACTCACAAAGGCAAATGGAAGTTCTTTATTAGTTCGTGTTGCTTCAAATATTATTGAAGATAAATTATCTTATGATAGTTCTGTTCGGCGTGTTATCTGATAAGTACCTTCATTCTTTGATTCATCCACAAAGAATTGCATCTAATTCTTCTCCTCATTGTCAATATAATAGTTTCTGATCTGATCATATTTTCTTTATTGCCGAAGCAATTTCTGAACCAGATGGATATCCACCAACTGAGGGTGTCCACATTGTAATAGCAATTTGTGCACAGCTATTGATTAGGTCATCTACACCTTGACGAAATTCTTTAATTATATCAGCGCCATCTAAATTATCATAACCATGAGCAAGTATGGATTCAAATTTGTTCAAAAATTCTTTTCTAGTCATAATTCCTCATTCAATCGTATAATACGTAACAGCCGTTTTTTCAACTTCTCAAAAAATTCAGGATCAGAAATATTCAATTCTGGAGCTTCATTAGTAGGAAGAAGCATTCTACCTCTATGCATTCCACCATTATAAAACTTCACAATATTTCCATTTGTAAAGCATATACCTCCATGATGGGCGTTTATGTTTCCTAAAACAATATGTGAAGTATCTTGGTCACTAATGACGCTTAAATAACCATTCAAATCAGGGTCATCATTGATCCAGTGATATAATATTTCCCCAATATTTGATTCAATCATCATATTAATCCAAATGTGCATGTGTACATAAACCACGTCTTTTCAGTCCGTTTGCTAGACGTTTAAAAAAATCTGGTTCATGTGGCTTCAATGTTATAGAACGAATTTTTTTAAAATCAAATAATTCAATATGGTCATCACTAATAGATCCAATAATAACCTCATGCTGATTTTTAATAAACCACCAATTAGTAGCATATACCAATGATGAATATGTATTATATTCTTCCATCCAATTAACTATAATATGAATTAGTCGTAATTGGTTATTCATGTAAGTAAGATACTATATTAATTTTTTGATGCCATCCCAGAATTAATAATGGACATCAATTTCTTTCTTAATTGTCCAAACAATTGAGGATCAGTATAATTAATACATTCTTCATATCCTGATACGTCCCCAGAATACCCTAATAAAATATGTTGATCAGTCATGCAACCGATATATTCATATTTTGGTCCTTGGTCCTCAGAATATCGTACTACAATAGTTCGGCCTCTAACATCAAAGTATTTATTTAATATCTTATCTGATTTTACCCAATCATTGATGATATTATATATATCTACCATTATTTACCAGTACCTAAAAATGCTTTAATTGATGGATATATTCCATCCCGGTTATATATCCCATTGGTTATAACTTTTTCGTTTCCTTTAAATAAATTATCTATAACAGTTTTAAATTCTGAAAAAGTATCTGTAATTGAGACTTGTCCATAGCAAAATAAATTCAATGCTGGTAATAATGTATCACGCAATACATCAACACATATTTGGTTATCATCTGAAAAATTGTCACCATCAGAGAAATGAAATGCGTATAAATTCCAATCATTTGGAGAATATGTTGTATTGATTAATTGTACACATAATTTATATGCACTTGATATTTTAGTACCACCAGCTTCTTTGATATGGAAAAAAGTTTCTCTATCAACTTCTTTAGCATCTGTATCATGTACTATATACACTATTACTATTTTCTTATAATGTGCGCGTAACCATGTATCAATCCAAAATGTCTCTGTTCGAATAATATCTTTTTGTGTTTGGCCCATAGATGCTGATACATCCATCATAAAGAATACGACTGCATTACTATTTTGTTTTGGCTTTGGTTTTCTAGAACGATAACGTTTATCCTCTTTATATGGAATTATAGTTGGATTTTTAGGATCATATGTTCCAGAAGCCACTTGACGTTTCAATGCTTCTTTATATGTTCGTTTAAAATTTCGAAGTGATTCTGGTCCAACTTTAGCAATGCTTGTATATTGCCATGCATCACTTTGAATAACATCTTTATCTTTGGGTTTTATTCGTGGTAATTGTAACTCTTCTGACATCATTTGAGCTAATTCTTCTAATGTAACTTCTGCTTCCAACATATGCTTACCTGGTTTATTGCCAGCTTTACCATTAATTGGTTGCCCATTATCTCCTTTACCTTGTCCAACTCCTTCTCCATTATTTCCATGGCGAAATGTTGGAATCTTAATGCGTGGAATAGGGATTGATACAATATCATTACCCTTTTTACCAATCATTTCATCATTCGCAATATGATTTTTGAGATCTTTCCTAATTTTCCCTCTAATAATATTACGAAATCGAGCATGATCTTTATCGATTTTCTTTGGCATAACGATCTTCTGAAATTTTAATTAATCTATTTTTAGTATCTATCAAAAATGATGATAATTTATAAAAGAAGTCTGGATCAAACATTGATAATGGATTTTCATATTTTAGAAATAGAGGTGAAATTCTAAAAACTGAAGTATCTTCAATTTTCGCAATTGGTGTATTCCAATAAGTATTTCCAGCATTACCTCTGAGTGTTAATCCATTAGCTACAATATAATTCCCAGCAGAAGAAGTGGAAACTTTAAATAATTTATCTTGAGATGTTAACCAATCTGCAATAATATCTGCTGATTTTATGATATCCTTCTTTTCCAACATTGTATCATTTCCTAGCTTTCATTCTATTTTTAAGTTGCTTCTTTAACATATATTTCTCATGACGTCGTTCAGCAATTAATTCTTTATTCTCTTCGTTATAACGACGCAATTTTTCTTTTGATTCTTCAGACATTGGTTTAGAAATTCCTAATATCTTATGCGTTAAACGTTTAGCGAGTTTATATTGGCCTGCTTTTCTAGCATTGACTACAGCATTCCATGGATCATTTTTACGACATTCTTCAGTCTTCATGTGTTTTTCTAATTCTTCAATGCTTGATGTTTTAAAAATGCTACATCTGCCACATATCATAAGTGCCTCTTTTTACAATCATTAATGTAAGTTTCTAATTTATTAAAGAATTGAGGATCTGAAGCTTTAATGATTCCATCATCACTTGCAATATAATCATCTCCAATTATACCAATACACCAATTAGTTGTTTGTAAGCGGTGGGATGCGAGATCGTTGAACATATGTTCAACAAGTTGTAATTCATATCCATAACTACGTTTTGATATAAACACATTTACATGATTAGTGGTTGCAAGCCAAGTGTTAATTAATTGCCAAAGTTCGCATTCTATTCTTTGTTCCATGATGGAACTTTCAATCCTATCCGTTGTTTATCATTATATTCTTCTAATATATCAATACATCTATTAAATACATCTGGTGATGATAATGAAAGGTTAATGTATAATTTTGGAAAACGTCTATACATTCCATCTATAAAAGAAATATTATTATTATCAATCCACCCAATTAAATCAGATTCAAACCACATTAATCCAAGATTATCAGAAGTTTCAGGGCCAGTAATATCAAATCCCTTATTAATAAGATTATTTTCTATAAACCAAATTTTCATTATATCTAGTGCTGTCACCATTGTCTATCCTATTTATCCTGTTGCGAAGTAGGCGCGATAATTTTGTAAAGAATTTAGGATCTGATGCTTTTAATATAATAATATCTTTATTAGATAATATTTGAACACAATCATATTCAATTAATGCTAACATGAAATTACTGTATTTAATCCATCCATAATCTTGATGATGAGACATAAACAATCTTAATTTATGTAATGAGCGACATTTCAAAAGCCATTTATCTATTATAGTATATAATTCCATTATCAGATATTTTAATGAAAATTTACAAATGATTTGTATTTCCAAATATATGGTATGAAGCCAAATCTTGATGAGATAGTTGATAAGCATTTTTATCGTCTATGCAAGAAGAAGAATGTTATTGGCGTTGGAGTTGGCATAAAAGTTGTTGACTCGAAACCAACTGATGAACCAGCAGTATTAGTTTTCGTTTCTAATAAAGAATCATTAAAATTATTATCATTAAAAGATCGAGTTGAGCTATCTATCGATGGTGTCAAAACTGACGTCGTCGGAAGAGTTGGCAAAATTCAAGCTTTAAGAAATCTTGATGCTAATTTATTGAATTTGAAATCTTCAGCTATAACTTTATATGAACGTCCAATTCGTGCTGGAATAAGCATAGGACATCTATATGTAACAGCCGGTACACTTGGGGGATTTTTCTTGGATAAACAAAATGATGTTGTATTGTTATCGAATGAACATGTTATAGCTGGTGAAAAATTTAAGGGACAATATGGATTGGCCCCACAAAAAGGTAATATTATCATTCAACCTGGAAGATTTGATGGAGGGACTATAAAACATGGATTTGCACATTTAAAAGAATGGGTTACTTTAAAATCTAAAAATAATCTAGAAGACTCGGCTATAGCGAAAATAGATAATCTTAGAGATATAGTTAATGAAATTAAAGGACTTGGAAAAATCAATGGATTTGCCTCTGTTAAAATTGGACAAAAAGTTAAGAAAGTTGGACGTTCAACAGGATTAACTACTGGTAAAGTAATATCTATGAAAGCCTCAGTATGTGTAGAGTATGATACTATTAAAAGATGCTTTAAAGATTGTATTGTTACTACTAATATGTCCCAAGGAGGAGATAGTGGTTCTATATTACTAGATGAGAACATGAATGCAGTTGGACTATTATTTGCTGGTTCTGATAGAGTAACAATTTACAATCCAATATCTTATCCAATGAAAACATATGGGCTCAAATTATGGAATGGATAAAACATGTTATTATAATAAGTTTAGTATTATTTACAACAATTGGTAAAGGTCACCAATTTATAAACATTCTTGACACGCGTAATAACTCAATAACAATTGATAAATGCTATTATGGCACAGTTGCAATTTGCGTAAGCTTTGAATTATATAATGGGAATAATAGTTACATCAACATAGCATCAGGATGGTGTATAGCTTCTGAAAATAATATTTCGACAATAATAACAGCAGCACATGTTTCACGACATTTTCCCGCTGAACAACGTTATGCAATAGCATATTGGGATGGTCATGGCGGATGGAAATATGCTAGTGCAAATATTATAGAAGTAGGGTATACAGACGTTGAAGCATTGTCATGCCAAGTCTATATTCCACCATTAAAGATAGCAATCAATAAAAATTATAACATTAATGATGAAGTATTAATTTGTGGCATCCAAAATGAAGCACCTCCTGCGATGATAACAATTGGTGTGATTAAAGCCATTATGGCTGATAAATTCTTAATAAAAGGTTGGGCATGGTTTGGACATAGTGGTGGACCAGTAATATTAAAACGTACAGGTGAAGTAATTGGTATAATATCAACAGATAACAATGATCACAATAATGCATCTGAGAGTTGGTGTGTAGATTTTACATCAATTAATAGATTATTGGAGAGACCATGAAAAAGAAAACTGGATTAGTATATTTTTCATTGAGTAAAAAGCATTTTTGTGTACCATTAGATATTGATCGTTATAAAGATTTGACTACTGGTGATGAATTCTCTGAGAAAAATGATGATGCTATTAGACCAGTTATGCCAGAAGATTTATTGGATTCTACAATTGTTGTTGAAATTAATGGTGATAAAAGCCATTACATTCGAGTATCATACTTAGAAGTTAATAAGACTCACAAGGTAAATGACAACATTAGTGTAGAAGTTGACAATATTGGACGATTAATCGGTATAAAGTTAGATTATCCATTTCCCACAAAGTGATTCATCCTAATCCTTGTTAATATCTCTTAATTATTTATCTCCTTATGTTTGAAATACTCAAAAATATATTATGAAATTGGCAATTTTGTATGAAGATTATACAACTATGCTGAACGAATTAGAAAGAATATTTCATAAAGAAATATTAGTTGAAATTTCACTATCAGGCAATAATTTACACATTATAGTAAATCCTAGATTTCTAACTTTTAGAAATCAGTACAATTATATTGATGGATGGTTTTATATCTATGATAAATCTATTTTTATTAGACATATGCCTTTCGGAACTCCAGCTCTTTGGACACACATTCTTACAATATTAGCTCAAAAATTTCTAAATAGAAACTCAACACAACCTATAGAAATGCATGATAAAGATGAGTGGGAAAGTGCCCATACGAATTATGATAGATATATCTTATCAACTGAAGATCTAGCTAAGATGTTATGAGATTAACTCACATACATGAATCTGATGATTCGGTTTTCCACCATACGGAACGCTTCAAGCAAGAAATGCAAAATCTTAAATATTATGTTCAAAATTACATAGATGTAAAATTTAAATTTTACAGCCATGAATATCGGGATAATGATGCTATAGCTACTATTTTAATTGACCCTCAGATCATCCATCATAATCAGCGAAATATTCCAATAAGTGCAACAGCACATTTTGTAATTAATAATATTCCTCAATTGTTTACTGTTTCAATATCGAATAATCACTATTCAAGAAATTATACATTTTGGACATATGTAATTTCCAAATTGATTACTTACTTTTTGGAAAAAAGAGCAAAAGAAAATCAACCAACGGAATTGCATGATAAAGATGAATGGGGAGAAGTGGAATGGAGTATGGAAGAAAGAATTTCAATTGATAAACTATTGGAAATTATTAATAAATCATCGAGTTCATGAATCTTCCCAATCCTGCCACCGATATTGCACTTGTTCTAATTTAATTGATTTATTCTCAAGAATGTTTTTATTGTTATATGATTTTAATATTGATGCAGCCCATATGTCCAATTTCTTAAAGAAAAGAGGATCAGAAGCATCTAGAATATATGATGATGGATCTAAAAATAAAATATTTTTAACATGTGGTGGCCATACTCTAATCTTAGTGCCATCAATAAAAACAGGGCCAACTCCGGATGACAATACTATTTCTGCATCATTAGCAATGTATAGAATGTCAGACCATCCATCTGGTTTGATAATTATACCATATTGTTTTAGATAATCATGCACAATAGTTTGTAAATCAACCATGTTTAGCTATTAATCTCTTAGAATTAGAAATAAAATTGTAGTTGATACTACTATATATAGAATGATAAAATAAGAAATTAACAGATCTGCTGAAGTTATTTGCTTCTTCAATTGTTTATAACCTCATAATGAGATATTTACATCCCACTCTTTAGCACCTAATTGTACTCGTATAGCACCTCGTACGGCTGGCGGCAATCCATATCTCTCACCATAACTATCTTCCCATTTTAAAAAACATCCAGTTGTACCATAAGCACGTTTACATTCAATTGGAGCAGATGCACCTTCTGGCCACTTAAAATAAAGATCTTCATAAATCGTGCGTTTGTGTACGTGTCCCATGAGATAAACATCTACTTGATGAGATTCAGCTTGTTTGCGGCATCCTTTGAGGGCTGCTTCTGGAGTAGTCCCTCCAGTACTGCCGTGCCATGCTAAAACAGTA
>Ga0187893_10010777_pt1 | contig 13477 bp, 9 predicted proteins | sample MA1701074metaG_FD_139574 | JGI IMG/M metagenome (GOLD analysis project Ga0187893, IMG submission 139574) | White microbial mat communities from a basaltic lava cave in the Kipuka Kanohina Cave System on the Island of Hawaii, USA - MA170107-4 metaG ...
CCGGTTCCGACGAAGTTGACGACGAGGCCGACGCTGGCGACGCCGAGCCACGACGCCGTGAGTCGGCCCTGGCGCGCGATCGCCGCCCACGCGACGAGCTGCACCGCGCCGCCCGCGATCGACATCACGAGGTACGGCCGTCCCACCGCGCCCGCGATCGCCTGGCGCGCGCCTTCGCCCAGGAGGAAGGTGTAGCGCGCGGCCCAGAGCGCGCTCACGACGATCCCGGCGAGGGCGATCGCGGAGAGGAGGCGCACGCCGTCGGTCGGCCTCCCGCCCGCGCGGCGCACGCGGTCGAGCAGCTGCCACGCGACCATGAGCGCCATCGTCGGAAACGCGGCGACGAACCAGAGGAGGAGGCGCGGCGGCAGTTCCGGCGACGCGTAGAGGTGGGCGCGCGAGGCGTACTGCTCGCGCCAGCGCGCGGGCGTCTCGACGCTGAGGAGGTGGTTCTCGACCCACGACCAGCCGACGAACGCGAACGACGCGAAGACGCCGACGCCGACGGCGAGGATGGCCCACCTCGGCCAGCCGGCGGACGACTCCTTCTTGAGCAGGTACCCGAGGTAGAAGCCGAGGATGAGGGCGGGCAGGATCGCCATCCAGCGGTAGAAGAGCAGGAGGTTCGCCGTGTAGAACTGCTCGCGGTAGAGCACCTGGAGGAAGAGGAGCGGCGCGATGCCCGCCGTGATCGCCGCGCTCAGCATGAAGGGCATCCAGTCGCGGAGCGTCTCGAAGACCGGTTCGCCGTACGCGGCGCGTCCGCGGACCGCCAGCGCGCCCGCCATCACCGCGGCGCCCGCCAGCACGTAGTTCATGAACGCGATGTGCACCATGAGCGTGGCGAGGTAGAGCACGAGGTACAGCGCCGTCGGTCCCGGCAGCCCGAACGGAAACGGCGCGTCCATCAGCGCGACCCCTTCTCGCGCCTGTAGCCGGGCGCGGTGCCCACCTCGTCGAGCCACTCGCGGATGCGCCGCCGCTGTTCCGGCCAGCCCGCGGCGTCCGTGGACACCGGCCATGCGCGCGGACGGCCCGCGTCGTCCCACTCGATGAGGCGCACGAGCGCCTCGAGCTCGTCGGGCGTTCCGGAGAACGGCGGCATGAACGTCTTGGTGCGCTGGAGCTGCGCGATGTTCATGCGCCGCTGCGTCGGCGTCCAGTCGGCGGCGAGATGGCGCAGCGCGTTCGCGCCGTCGATCGTGTGGCAGATGCTGCAGTGGAAGCGGAAGACGCGCGCGCCGAGGCGGAGCTGGTCGTTCGGATACGCGTCCGCGTCGCGCAGCGGGTACGGGTCGTTCGTGACGCAGCCGTCCTTGCGGAGCCGCTCGACTTCCTGCGGCGTGATCGACGTCGAGTAGAGCGCCTCGCGCACGGTGTACGGCTTGCGGACGCCCTCGCGCACGAACTCGCCGCCCGCGGTCGCCGCGAAGGAGAGCGCGACGAGGAGCGACGCGGTCGCGCCGTTGATGTAGAGCTTCCTCCGCAGGAGGCCGAAGCCCGCGTAGAGGCCGATGAGGAGGGATGCGCCCGTCGCGAGTCCCATGAAGAGCGTCATCACCATGCTGCCGCCGAGGACCATGCGGCGGCTGTCCTCGGGCATCGTGCCGAAGTACCACGCGCTGAGGAACGGCATGAGCGCCATCGGAAAGAGGAAGTGCGCCGCCTTGTTGATGAGCTCGGTGCGCGCCTCGCGGTCGAGCTCCGGCATCGCGTTCACGACGACGCACGCCGCGAGCGAGGCGATGGTCATCGCCGTCACCGTGCGGAAGAGGAGCGACGGCGGGAAGCCGGGGTTGAAGAAGCCGGACCAGACGTTGCGCGTCTCATGCCACGAGCCCGGCGTAAGCTGCCACGTGAGGATGCCGTTGATCCAGAAGAGGCTGAACCAGGAGGCGAGCGAGTAAAGCACGAGCAGGAGGAAGCGGTCGCGGTCGGCGAGCCGCGGGGCGAACCGGTAGAAGCAGTAGCCCGCGGTGATCTCGAGCGAGAAGAACGTCCACTCGATCGCCCAGATCCAGTGGAACTCCTCGACCATCAAGCCGATCGTGCGCGGGCTGACCTGGATCGAGACGAACCACATCGCGACGCCGGTGACCGCGCCGACGACGAAGCTGATGAGGACGAGGATCTTGAAGTAGCCGTCGACGAACCGCCGCGCGTTCGCGCACCGGCCGGTCTGCGCGAGCCACTGGAAGTAGCACATGAGCATCCCGCCGCCGATCGCGAACATCGCGAGGAAGACGTGGACGATGCCGAGCGTGCCGATGACCATGCCCTTCATCGCCGGGCCGAAGTCGGTGACGGGGTAATAGGGGGGCATGGGATCGATTATCCAATTCGCCTTGTGATTTCCTTCGAATCTCCGCGCCGCGGACTCCTGTTGCAGGGCGGCCTGCGACAGGAGGAAATGACATGGCGCGGATCGTCACGGCGTTCGCGGCGGCGGCGAGGGTGCGCGTGTTCCGTTGGGGGCCGTGAGTCTGCGCGCTACGACGGCTTTCCCCACACCACCGGCTGGAGCTGCGGCTCGTCCTGCCGGAAGCCGCGGATCGAGACCTGCGCGGCGAGCGCTTCGGCCACGCGCATGAAGGCCTGCGCGGCGGGGTGCCCGGGATCGGCGACCACGATCGGGCAGCCGGCGTCGGAGGTCGTGCGCACGGCCGTCGCCAGCGGCACCGACCCGAGGAAGGGCACGCGCTCCAGCGGTTCCTTGCACTTCGGGCAGAGGTCGTCGGGCGGGGCCGCGCCGGTCAGGTCCGTATTGCACGGCTTGCAGTAGCGGATCCGCTCCGCCGCCGCCCGCGCGCCGCCGGCGCCGAAAATGTCGTCGTGATGCCCGCACTTCGGGCACGCGTAGCCGGACATGTTCTCGATCAGTCCGAGCACCGGCGTCTTCAGGATGCGGAACATGTCGATGCACTTGGTGGCGATGTTGAGCGCGACGTCCTGCGGCGTTGAGACGATCGCCGCCCCGGTGAGCGCGAGCCGCTGGCAGAGCGAGATCTGCACGTCGCCCGTGCCGGGCGGCAGGTCGACGATGAGATAGTCGAGCGGTCCCCACTCGACGGCGCCGATGAACTGGTCGACCCACTTCGTGAGCATCGGGCCGCGCGCGGAGTACGCCTTGCCGGGCGGGAGGAAGAAGCCGAACGAGACGTAGACGATGCCGTGCGCGGTCGCGGGGCGCAGCCGCTGGTCCGCGTGCAGCTGCGGCGGCGCGGTCACGCCGAGGATCGCCGGGATCGACGGCCCGTAGATGTCGGCGTCCATGAGGCCGACCTTCGCGCCCATCTTCGCGAGCGCGAGCGCCAGGTTCGCGCTGACGGTCGACTTGCCGACGCCGCCCTTGCCGCTGCCGATCGGCACCACGTTGCGCACGCCGGGGAGGATGTTCTGCTGGAGGAGCGTGTTGCGCACCTGGGCGGTCATCTGGATGTCGACCTGCCGCACGCCGGGGAGCTTCGAGACGACCGCGTGCGCCTGCTGCTTCATCTGCTCGCGCACGGGGCAGGCGGGCGTCGTGAGCTCGATCGTGAACGCGACGTGGCCGTCGCAGTTTTTCACGTCCTTGACGAAGCCGAGCGACACGATGTCCTTGTGCAGGTCCGGGTCCTGCACCGAGCGGAGCGCGTTCAGGATGTCGTCGTTGGTGACGGGCATGCAGAGACAGACTACAGGCTGAAATGGGACCGATCAAGTCCCGTATCGCTACATCGCGTCGAGCAGGGCGCGGAGCCGCCGCGCGCGCGACGGGTGCCGCAGCTTCTCGAGCGCCTTGAGTTCGATCTGCCGCACGCGTTCGCGCGACAGGTTGTAGATGCGCGCGATGTCCTCGAGCGTGTACGGGTCGTCGTGCCCGAGGCCGAAGCGCATCTGCACCACCTCGCGCTCGCGCGGCGAGAGCGACGCCAGCACGCCGCTCATGCCTTCGATCATCGAGCGGCGGTCGGCGTGCGGCTCCTCAGAGTCGGCGGCGAGCATCTCGCTGAGCGGCGAGTCGTCGTCGGTCTGCATCTGGTCGAGCGACAGGCAGTGGACGGACGTGCGGAAGATGCGCTGCGCCTGGGCGCGGGAGATGTCGAGCATGTCCGCGAGCTCGTAGGGCGTCGGGTCGCGGCCCTCCTTGTCGCGGAACTTCCTGACCGCGTCGCGGATGTGCTGCGGCGCCTCGTCGAGGTGGATCGGCTGGCGGATGAGGCGGAACTTCGCGCCGATCGCGCGGGTCATCGACTGCTTGATCCACCAGAACGCGTACGAGTGGAACTGGCAGGTCTCGCGCGCGTCGTATTTTTCCGTCGCGTAGAGCAGGCCGACGTTGCCTTCCTGGATGAGCTCGAGGATCTGCGACGGGTGGCGCGCGACCTGCTTGGCGACGTGGACGACGAGGCGCAGGTTCGCCGAGACGAGCGCGTTGCGCGCGGCGACGAACGCGCGATAGACGGCGCGCGCGCGGCGGAGGCGGAAGTCCTTGCGCGACTCGACGGCGCGGAGCAGGCGATGGAGGGCGCCGATGCGCAGCTTGAGCGCGCGCATGATGTCGCGACCTTCGACGTACGACTTCCGCGAGAGCCGGGTCTCCTCGCACAGCCCGCGCAGGCGGAGGATCTTCGGGCGCAGGCCGTCCACGTGCGCGTGGAACGCGCGCTCGGAGAGTCCGCCGATGTCGAACGTCTTCATGGCGCCGCGTTCACCGCGGACGACGGACATTACCAGCGCGACCGCGCCGGGCCACGCCTCGGGAACCGCGCAGGCGGCGCTGATGAACATCGCGCGCCGGCGCGCCATCGTCTGCGCCAGGCGGCGCTCGTCGGGCTTGTCGAGCAGCGGTGTGCGGGCGGCCTCGGTCAGATAGCGACCGACCGGATCGGCCGCCGCGGTGGTCGATCTCGACTCGCGGGAATCGTCGCTCCGGGCCTCTTCCCCCCAGTCGCCGGTCTCTCTGAACATCTGCGTGCCTCCAGCAACTGTACCGACGAAGACATAACAAAGGAGAGGCCAATGTAATTCCTGCAACATGCTGGAAATTAATGGGATGCGCCCGTCGGTTCGCCTGGTGGCGGCGCATTCACCGAAATTCTAGGTACTCACCGAGAATTTCGTTATACCGAGCTTCTTGAGGCGACTCTGCAGGGTGGTGGGCTTCATGCCGAGCATCGCGGCCGCGCCGCGATCGCCGTAGAGCCGGCCCCCCGCCGCCTGGAGGATGGCCGTGAAGAAGCGGCGTTCGATCGTCGCGGTGTGGGATTCGAGCTCCTCGACCGTCTTCAGCTCGGTCGCCGCGGGCTGCGACGTGCCGTGCAGCCAGCGCTCGTCGATGTGCAGCGTGTCGCCGTCGCAGACGATGACCGCGCGTTCGATGAGGTTCTCGAGCTCGCGCACGTTGCCCGGCCACGAGTACGCTCCGAGCATCTCCATCGACTTATGGGCGATCTTCGAGACCTTCTTGTTCATGAGCCGTCCGTACTTCGCGGCGAAGTGCATCGCGAGGTCGCGGATGTCGTCCGGCCGCTCGCGAAGCGGCGGCAGCGTGATGGGGAAGACGTTGAGGCGGTAGAAGAGATCCGGCCGGAACGTGCCGGCGGCGATGGCCGCTTCGAGGTCGCGGTTCGTCGCGGCGATGACGCGCACGTCGACGCGCAGCGTCTCGGTGCCGCCGACGCGCTCGAACTCCCGGTCCTGGAGCACGCGCAGGATCTTCGTCTGGATGTCGAGCGGCAGATCGCCGATCTCGTCGAGGAAGATCGTGCCGCCGTCGGCGAGCTCGAAGCGGCCGAGCTTGCGGGCGGTGGCGCCGGTGAAGGCGCCCTTCTCGTGGCCGAAGAGTTCGCTCGCGATGAGCGTCTCCGGCAGCGCGGCGCAGTTGACCTTGATGAGCGGGCGCATGCGGCGGGGCGAGAGCCGGTGGATCGCGCGGGCGATCAGCTCCTTGCCGGTGCCGGTGTCTCCGCGCACGAGCACCGTCGCGCCGGTGGCGGCGACGCGTTCGACGTCGCGGAGCGCCTTCTTCAGCGCGGGCGTGGCGCCGACGATCTCGTCGAAGTGGTGCTCGCGCAGCTCGTCCTTGAGGAGGATGTTCTCGGCCTGGAGCTCCTCCTGGAGGCGCTTGATCTCGGCGTAGGCGCGCGCGTTGGCGACGGACGTGGTCATCTGCTCGGCGACCTGCGCCAGGAGGTCGATGTCGTCCTCCGAAAAGCCCACCGGGATGCTGCTGGCGAGGTTGAACGTGCCGATGGCGGAGCCGCGGAGGATGAGCGGCGTGAAGACGTACGAGCGGATGCCCGCCTTGAGGAGGAGCTCGTCCTCGTAGTGCTTGCGCTCGTACTGGAGGTCCTGCGCGATGACGGTCTTCTGCGTGCGCATCGCGGCGCCGATGCCGCTGCCGACGATCGGGATGCTGTCGCTGCGCCCGAGGATGTCGCGCTGCGGCGGTTCGAGGGCCTCGAAGCGGATGCGCTGCTTCGCCTCGTCGAGGAGCGTGATGCTCGCGCGGTCGAAGCGGACGAGGTTGCGGATCTCGGTGACGGTGATGCGGAAGATCGCCTCGACGTCGAGCGACGCGTTGATCGCGTTCGAGATGCGCAGGAGCATGTGCTCGCGGTCCCACGACTTCTTGACGGCGGCGGTCTGCGCGCGCACCTCGTCCTGGAGCTTGCGGACGAAGGACGCCTTGAGCTCGTTCGCCGCCTCGAGCTCGCGGTTCTGCGCGCTCAGCTTGTCGATGAGGTGCGTGCGCTCGATGACGATGGCGACGTGGCCGACGATCTCGCGGAGCATGTCCGCGTGCTCGCGGCGGTAGACGTCGGGCGCGCGCGCGGTGAAGAAGATGATGCCGATCGGGACGCTGTTGACATAGAGCGGGAGCGCCAGGCTGGAGCGCATCCCCTCGCGCAGCATGATGTCCGTCGGTTCCCAGGCGACGGCGTTGCGGCGGTACTCCTCGAAGTCGTCGACGATGCGGACCTCGCCGCGCTCGATGACGGGTTCGAGCGGCGAGCCCTTGATGGGGCAGGTGTACCCGACCTTGAGCAGGAGCGGAGCGTCGGATCGGATGGCGATCCAGCGGAGGGTGTTGCGGTCGTCCTCGATGATGGTGACGGCGATCCGGTCGTAGGGCACGAGGTCGCGGAATTCGCGGTGGACGATGTCGAGAATCTCGTCGATGGTCGTGCCGCTGTTGATCTGGGCGATGAGGGCACCCAGTGTCGCCAGCGTTCGCGATTGACGGTCCGTGTCCACCATCGGTATGGTACACCGAAGTTTTCGGTGGGGACACTGTGATGTCACCGAGATTTCGGATGTAGACTCGGGATGGCCCTGCTGGTGGTCTGACGATTCTCCAGCGACGCGCGACGTGCGGCGGTTACCATCGCGTTCGTGAGCGATCAAGAGAGGGCGGCTCCGCCGTCGCGTCGCGCCCTCTACGTGGCGCCGGCACTGCTCGTCGCGACCGCGCTTGCGCAGATCGTGCTCACCCGAGCGGGCCCGCTCACGCCCTGGCGTGGCGGCGGCTTCGGTCTCTTCTCGTCCGTGGACAAGCTGGAAAACCGGATCCTGCTGGCCTGGATCGAGACTCCGGAGGGAGACGTGCCGCTCCGCCTGGGCGAGAGCAAGCACGACGAGCAGAACGCGCTCGCCTTCCCGATCGACCGGCACGTTCGTCGCGTGGCGGAGCGGTACGCGGCGACCCTCGAGAGCGGCACCGGCGTGCGCGTCGAAGTGTGGAAGCGTACGTTCGACCCGTCCACCGGCGAGAGCCGGCGCGTTCTCGTCGCCCGCGGCACGGTGCCTCGTGCACGCTAAGCTGCGCGAGTGGCTCGCCGATCCCGTCGACGTGTCGGCGCGAATGGTCTTCGCGCTCTTCCTCCTCTCGACGTGGGTCACGACCGACGACTGGACCTTCAAGCTGCCGCTGCGCGTGATCGCGATCGCGGCTCTCGTCCTGCCGCCGCTCCACCGCGATCCGCGGCTCTGGGCGGCGCTTGCCGCCGTGATGGTCGTCAAGACGCTTCGCCACTGGTTCACGCAGGACAACCACATCTTCCTGCTGACGTGGTTCGCCGTCGGCATGGCGCTCTCGCTGCGCTCCACCGACCCCGCGCGGGCGGCTTGCCGGAACGCGCGCCGCCTCATCGGCCTCTCGTTTCTCTTTGCCGCGCTCTGGAAGGGGCCGCTCTCCGGTGAGTTCATGAACGGCAGCTACTTCACGTACACGTTCCTCACCGACTTCAGGTTCCACGGCACGGCGCGGCTCTTCGCCGGCGTGCCCGAGGAGGCGCTCCAGGACAACTACGCGGCGGCGTACCAGCTCGGCGGAGGGACGGCAGACGCCGTGGTGCTCCACGGCCTGTCGCCGCGACTTCACGTCGTCGCGCTGGTCGCCGCGTGGTGGACGTTCGCGATCGAGTCCGCGCTGGCGATCGTGTTCCTCGCGCCGGAGACGTGGCGCCGGCTTCACCGCGCGCGGCATGCGCTGCTCCTGCTCTTCGGCGCGACGACCTACCTCGTCGTCGACATCGAGACGTACGGCTGGTCGTTGATGGCGCTCGGTGCGGCGCAGTCGGAGCCGGAGCGGCCGGGCCTGCGTGCGCTCTACCTCGCGACGGGCCTTCTCATCCTCGCGTACGACTACATGCCGCTGCTGAACTGGCTGGTGGGGTAGGAGTCTACTTCGGGTCTCGCACGCACGTCTGGCTGAGACAGTTGCCCTTGCTCGCTTGGCCGAAAAGTCCGGGACACATTTTCCCGTCCTTCAGCTTGAACTGCTTGTTGTAGCCCGTGGCGTCGGCCGACGTGCAGAAGATCGTTCCCTGCCGGACGACGGGTACCAGGTATAGCGTCCGCCGCGGCCATTCGTGATAGGCCCACGTGTACGTGTTGACGTAGCACATGATGCAGTGCTCGTCGCCGCTGCTGGCGTTGCCGGGCGCGCCCACGCCCACGGTTCCTTTCCCGTAGGAACTCTCGTCGCTTACCTTGATCGGGCGGGTCGTGATCAGGGAGCCGTCGCGGTCGTAGATCGACCAGTCCTTCATCGCGCTCGTCACCTCGGTGACGCCGGCGAAGGCACTGCCCCCGACGCCGTGATGTTTCACGCCGACCCCGTGCGCCACCTCGTGGGCCACCGTGGTCATGGTCGACTCCTCAAGGGTGTACGGGATCCGCGTGCCGGCACGCGCCCAGTACTTCTCGTTCTTCGCGTACTCGTCCTTCTCCGCCTCGAGGCTCACCGTCACCCTGTGATTTCCCTTCGGAGACGCGGCCGGGTCTGCGGCGAGGCGGGCTCCCTTCTGCTGCTCGGTGAATCCGAGGGCGCCGAGCTCCGACGCGTCCTCCAGCAGGAGGCCACACTGTTCGGTGACCTGGATGCGCCCCGCGTTCACGTTCACACGTCGCGAGGCCGGAAGCTCGCCGTCGTCCACCTCGACGACGTGGATTCCGGAAGCCTTCGCGAACATCTCCAGCCCCTTGCGGATGACCGCCTCGTCCCTGAACTTGTTGTGGATGATCAGGTCCTTCCTCTTCGGCGTCAGCGGCTTCACGCCGTCCGCGCCCGCGGAATGCTCGCGCGTGTGCTTCCCCTTCGCGATGAGACCGCGATACTCCTCGTACACGGTCAGGCCGTCGCCGTAGTTCTGGTTCTTCTCCTGCTTGTCGTCATCGTCTTCGTCCCTGGCGGTGCCCGGCACCTCCAGGTCCTTCTTCCACTTGTCGGCGATCTTGGAATTGCGCTTCCGCTTCGGCAGCCGCAGCTCGTCCTCGGACGGGTCGCCGTCGAGGGTGGACCAGATGATCCGCCCGTCGGTCAGAAGCGCCCACCCCTTGATCATGCCCCAGGCGCCCCAGTCGAAGCACTCGACCTTCATGTGGAGCTCGATGAACTCCCCCTCCTTCTGGAGGAGCATGCCGTCGTTCCGCACCGTCCCTTCGGACTCCTCCGAGAACTTGAGGTCGGGTGTCGTCGCGCCCTTGTCCAGCGGCAGGTTCAGGCAGACGCCCGGCTCGCTTGACACGTCGTGAAAGCGCACCTCGAGGCGCCGCATCCTCGCCCTCATGGAGGCGCCGTTGCGCGGGCGCAGGATCGCCTTTATCCCGATCGTGTTGCCGACCGTTTGCGAATCCGGCCCGCCGCGCGGCAACCAGGTGTCGTAGTCGTCCGGCTTGAGGACCAGCTCCACGTCCTCGATCGGCACCGGCGAGAGCGTCCACGTGATCAGGCCCTCCACGGTGCCGTAGCCGAAACCTGAGGTGAGGCCGCGAACGGTCGAGTCGATCGACTCGCGCGGGATCCGCTTGATGCCCGTGATCGTGTTGCTCCCGCCGGTCGAGAGGCTCTCCGGGCCGATAGCCACGCTGACGCTGTGCGGCGGCCGGCTCCTGACGTCCGGCTTGCGGGTCACGCTGTGCGTCAGCTCAAGCGTGCCCGTGTCAATCTGACCGACCGTCAGTTTGTACGTGCCGCGGGCGACGTCGATCTCCAGAGTGTTGGCGCCCATCGCGTGGTCGGCGTGGGAGGCGGTGGCGATGTCGCGCATCGCCGCGTCCTTCACCCGGCCGCCTTCGCCGCTGCACTCCGTCCCGAGGCTCTCGTGCATGTCGCTGACGCGGACGGTATGCTCGGTCTCGTCTTCGCGCTTGCTGCGGTCCGTCATCCAGGTCCGCTTGTTCCGATGCTCTTCGTAGGCCGCCGCCATGTCCGCCGGCACCTTGATGCCGGCCTTCTTCATGGTCTCCATCGCCGCATCAGGGGCGTGCGCTCCGGACGGCAGCGTGACGCGGAAATCCAACCCGACGGAGCGTGAGATGGAGTAGGCAGAGTGGCCTTCGCTTTCCTGGATGTAGCCCGACCCGCGGATTTCGATCTGGACGTGCGCGTACCAGAACTCGTTCTTCAGAAAGCGCTCGCGCATCGCCTCGATCTCGGCGCCCGTGTGGGTGACGTCCTGCGTCGGCGCGTAGTCGCTGAAATGGTTCACGTCCGCGACCGCGTGCGACCCCTCCACGCGCGACCCGGCGACGGGCTTCCACGCGTCCTTCTGCCACACGGAGAGCACGACCGGCAGATCCGCCGCCATGAGCGACCGGTCGATGGGGACGGCGATGCGCACGCGCTTGGAGAACGAGAACGTGTCCTTGCCGTCCGCCCGGAAACTCCACACGCGGCCGACGACGCGGATGCTGGGCGCGACGCGCGTGTCCGCCGCCACCGGCGTTACTTCGACCCGCACGTCCTTCTTCACGCCGCCGGGCGGGACCGTCACGCTGGCGCCGGCGTCGTCCCCGACGCGGCCGCCCTCCTTCGCGGTGACCGTGCCATCCGCCGCGCGCGCGGGCGGGGGCGGGGCGACGGTCGTCTCCGAGGACGATGACGACGTGGATGAGGATGACGAGGACGACGAGGTTGCCGGCGCTTTCGAGTCGCAGCCGAGAAGCGACGCCAGGAGCAGGACGGTCGCGAGTCGTGTTCTCATGTCGCGATCATAGCAGCCCGACCGCCCGGGGAACCCGGCGAGGAGGAAAGGCGTGCCGGACTCGCTACGCGCTCCGCTCCCGCCGCTTGTACCGCTCCAGCAAGCCCACGCTCGACGTGTGGTCGTTGGGAATCGTCTGGAGGATCTGGCCGAGATCATCGGCGAACGCGGCCGCGGACGCGTAGTCCTTCGCCGCCATCGCGCCGAGCATCGCGTCCACGCTCGGATCGACCGGCCGGTTCGGAGGCCGCGAGTCGGCGACGATCACGTCGGTGAACGCCATGCCTGACAGGAGCGACACGAACAGGGCCCGCAGCGCCTCGAGGTCCTGCTGCGGCTCGAGCCGGGCGGTCACGCCCGACAGGAACCGCGCACGGATCTGCCGCGCCGCGAAATCCACCACGAACGGCCGGCCCGTCGGCGAGATGATGATGTTCGCGGGCGTCAACGCGCCGTGCACGAGCCCGCGCTCGTGCGTGAACTCGAGCGCGCGCGCCACCTCGTAGAGGATCTGCAGCGCGGACACCGGGTCGACCGGCGTCTTCTCGAGGCTCTCGCCCGCGACGTAGTCTCGCACGGTGAAGTAGCCGTCGTTCACGGCCGAGAGTTTGTGGTAGGTCACGATCACCGGGTGCTGGAGCGTCGCGAGCGGCCGGAGGTCGGCGCACACCGCGTTCACGACGGCCGGGTCCTTGGTCCCGCCCACCACGTGCAGCACGAGGGAGTTCGGCCGCTTGCCGTCGGACGCCTCCCACGTCTGCGGCGCGAGCATGCGGAGCAGCTGGTACTTGCCGATCTGCCCCTTCGGCGGGGGCGCGGCCTCCCTCGACGCCGACGCGGCCGGCTTCATCGCCGGCCCGGCGAGCATGCGCTGCAGCTTCGCGATCTTCGCGTCGCTCAGGTTATGCGACATCCTTCCACCCCGTCCCCGGCCCCCCATCATTCTAACCCGCCGGCGCGGGAAGTGGTGGGGGCATTTCTATCCGCCGAAGTCGCCGAGGAGGTCCTTCATCTCCTCGTTGTACTCGTCCTCGGAGAGCGTGTACTCGCGCACGCGGTCGCTCACGATGTCGCGCAGCCGCCGCCGCGCGTCGGCGAGATAGTTCGTCACGTCCCAGATCTTGAGGCCGAGCTCCTTCGCGACCGACTCGTACGAGACCTCCGCCTCGGACGCGAGCTGGTAGCGCTCGAACGCCTTCATGTAGGCCTGTTTGCCTTCCGCCGCGTACGCGCGGCGCAGGTCGTCGATCGCGCGCGAGAAGATCGTCCGGATCCACTCCTCGCGGTAGACCTCCTCCGGCGTCGCGTTGTCCTTGACCGGGATCTCGCCCTCCTCGTCGGCCGCGATGTCGAGCGACAGCACCTTCTGGCCGCCGCCGCGCCGCTGCGCCTGCTGCTCCGCGTACTGGTTGCGGAGGAAGTTCTCGAGCGCCGTGCGGAGGAGCGCGTGGAAGCGGCCGCGCTCGGGGTCGGCGCCCGCCATGAAGTCCTTCTCGATGATGTTCGTGACGAACGCCTGCGCCAGATCCTTCGCATCCTCGTTCGTCTTGTTCCACTTGCGGCGGATGTAGACGTAGATCGGCCGCCAGTAGCCCGCGAGCAGCCGCTGCAGCGCCTCGCGTCGGACGGGCGCCTCGTACTTGCCCGCGCGGATGATCGCCGACCACGGCGTGGCGGGGAAGCGCTCCGGACCCGGCGCCATCTCCGTGTCCTGCTGGGGGGGGCGGTCGGCCATCGGGAGCATTATACGCGCCGGGAGGCCGGGATTGACCTCGGCTTGTGCCGCTCCGGTGCGCCTCATCTCCGCAAGTCGCGCATCTCGTCGCGGAACTCCTCGTCGGACAGCGCGTACTCGCGCACGATCGCGGCGACGATGTCGACGAGCCGCCGCTTGGCGTCGGCGAGGTAGTTCGTCACGTCCCAGATCTTCAGCCCCAGCTCGCGCGCGATCGCGTCGTACGTCGCCGGCGCGCCCTCGCCGTAGAGCCGGTACTTCTCGAACACCG
>Ga0187893_10010778_pt1 | contig 13476 bp, 12 predicted proteins | sample MA1701074metaG_FD_139574 | JGI IMG/M metagenome (GOLD analysis project Ga0187893, IMG submission 139574) | White microbial mat communities from a basaltic lava cave in the Kipuka Kanohina Cave System on the Island of Hawaii, USA - MA170107-4 metaG ...
ATTTGATTTCCGCGCCCCGTCCCCGTATAATCCTCGTGCTAGCCCGAATTAGCACGAGGTAGGCCATGGCGCGCCCCGCGGAGGCGATGTTCCGGATCCTGAAAGAGGAGTGGGCGGAGCGGGGGGTCGATCTCGACGCGGTGGCCCGGAAGGCCATGGAGCTCCGGATCGAGACCCCGAGCTGGGCCTACGCGAACTGCGGGACCCGGTTCGGCGTCGTGAAGGACCCCGCCGCGCCCCGGACGCCGTACGAGAAGGTCTCCGACGCCGCCCAGGTCCACAAGGCCACGGGGATCACGCCCGCCGTCGCGGTCCACGTCCTCTGGGACGACGTCCCGGACTGGGCCGACCTCGGGCGCCACGCCGTGTCGGAGGGAATCCGGATCGGGGCGATCAACCCGAACCTCTTCACCGAGCCCGAGTACACGTTCGGGTCGATTTGCAACGCCGACCCGAAGGTCCGCCGCCGCGCGGTGGAGAACATGAAGCGCTGCGCGGAGATCGGGACGTCTGTGGGTTCCGACGTCCTCTCGCTCTGGTTCGCCGACGGGACGAACTATCCCGGGCAGGGGGACTTCCGCCGCCGCAGGGCCCGGATGGAGGAGTGCCTCTCCGAGGTCTACGCGGCGATGCCCCGCCCGATGCGGATGCTCATCGAGTACAAGCTCTTCGAGCCCGCGTTCTACCACACCGACGTCGCCGACTGGGGGATCGCCTGCCTGCTCGCGAAAAGGCTGGGCGACCGGGCCCAGGTGCTGGTCGACCTCGGCCACCACGCGCACGGGACCAACATCCCCTGGATTGTCTCCACCCTCATCACCGAGGGCAAGCTCGGCGGCTTCCACTTCAACGACCGGAAGTACGCCGACGACGACCTCACCACCGGCTGCATGAACCCCTACGAGCTCTTCCTCGTCTTCCACGAGCTGGTCACGGGCATGGAGGATCCGAACCTCCGGAGCGACTTCGCGTTCATGATCGACGAAATGCCGGTGATCAAGCCGCGGATCGAGTCGATGATCCAGTCGGCGGTCAACCTCCAGGAGGCCTACGCGAAGGCCCTCCTCGTCGACCGGAAGGCCCTGGCCCGTGCCCAGGACGAGAACCGCATCATCGACGCCGAGGAGGCGATCCGCGCCGCCTGGACGGCGGACGTCAAGCCGATCCTCGAGGTCGCCCGGACGCGGAAGGGCCTCGACCCGGATCCGCTCGCGGCCTACCGGAAGAGCGGATACGCCGCATCGATCCTCAAGTCCAGGCGCCCCGCCGAGCCCGCGAAGGCGGCCGGGAAGCGGGCGCAGAAGGTCTGAGCCGTCTACTCGCCGGGCCGAAGGTGCCGGGCGAGAAAGCCGAGGGCCCGCTCCCGGCTCCGGGCGTCCGCCGGGAGGACGTCGCTCCCGTGCCCCTCGTCCGGGAGGATCACGACCTCGTCGGAGCGCCCGATCGTCCCGAGGGCCGCGGCCAGGCGCCGCGCCTGATGGACGTCGATCCTCCGGTCCTGCTCCCCGTGAAAGACCAGGAGGGGCGGGTCGTCCCGCGTGAGGTGGGAGACGGGGGAGGCGCGGCGGGCGACGTCGGCGTTCTCCCGGGGCATCCCGCCCAGGAAGGCGACCACGTAGGGGTCGTCCGCCCGGTTGGGGAAGCGCCCCTCCTCCTCGAGAAGGAAGTCGTAGATCCCGGCGAAGCCCACGGCGGCCTGGACGCGCGCGGAGACGCCCGGAGGCTCCCCGTCGTTCTCGAACGCGTCGCCGGAGAGGGCGAGGAGCAGGGCCAGATGCGCCCCCGAGGACCAGCCCGCGACGCCGATCCGGGAGGGGTCCACTCCATGCTCGGCCGCGTGCGAGCGGAGCCAGCGGACGGCGAGCTTGCAGTCCCGGAGCGCGGCCGGGAATCTCGCCTCGCTCGAGGGCCGGAAGTTGACCGACACGGCCGCGTAGCCCGCCTGCGCGAGCTCGGCCATGAGCCCATGGCAGGTCGACTTGTCCCCGTGCATCCATCCGCCCGGGTGGATCAGCACCACGGCGGGCCGGGGGCGGGACCGGTCGCGCCCGGAGGCGAGATCGAGGCGGTGGTGGATCCCCGGGCCGTAGGGGATGTCGCGCTCGACCGCGATTCCGTCCGGGAGCCGGTCCAGGGGGGAGGGGTCGCCGCCGCGCGCCAGGAGGGCCGCCAGCGCCAGGGCGAGGGCTCCCGCGGCGGCCGCCAGGAGGATCGCCCGCCTCGTTCCGCTCATGAGGCGAGGATACCCGGGACCCGGCGCGGGCGGGAGGGCTACTGCGCCGCGCGCGCCAGGCGGGTGCGGAAGATCCAGTCGGCCAGGGGAAGCACCACGTTCAGGTTCCGCCGGGGCTCGAGGTGGTGGAGCCGGTGGTGGCGGTCGATCCAGCGGAAGACCGAAGTCCCCTGGAACCAGCGCGGTCCGGGGACGTGCATGCACCAGTGGAAGTATTCGTAGGCGGCATAGTAGGCGAGGAGGGCCCCCATGAAGGGCGCGACGGCCCACCAGGACCCCGCCAGCCACGCCGCCGCCAGCGCCGCCGGGGCGTTGATCAGGATCAGCACCGGGCCGTTCCACCACGCCATCGTCACCAGGGTCCGGTGCTCCTCGAGCAGGAGGTGGTAGTCGCGGCCCGAGCCGAAGACCGTGTGGTGCGTGATCCCGTGCGTCCGGTACGGGTAGGTGAAGCCGAGCAGGGGCCGGTGCATGAGGAAGCGGTGGAGCGTCCACTCGAAGAGACTGGCGTAGACCACGCCGGCCGCGAAACAGGCGGGGAGCGACCACAGGAGCGTCGTCACGGTGCGGGTCCCGGGGGTTCAGGCAGGCGCGTGGAACAGGTCGCGGCAGGTCCTGGTGGGGGCGGTCACGCTTGCAGGCCCGCCCGCATGGGGGGAGTGTAGCACGTTCGCCTTCCGGAGGGAAAAGAAACGGGGGCGGCCGCCCTCGCGGACGGCCGCCCGGTCCTGGGGTTCCCGGTTCGTTACTCCTTCGTCGACTTCTTCTTGGCCTCCTCGAGGGCCTTCGTCCAGGCCTCCTTGGCCTCCGCCATCTCCTTCTTGAATGCGGCCGTCTCGGCGTCGGTGACCTGGTTCTCGGTCCAGGTGATCTTGCCCTCCTTGACCTCGGCGAGGGACTTCAGCTTCTTGGCTTTCTCGCCCTCCGGGTTCCCGGCCAGCTCGATGATCATGCCCCGTCGAAGGCGATCACCGCGGTCCGCTCCTTCTTCTCCAGGAAGCCCTGGGCCTCCTGGATCGGGCCGGGGACCGTGATCGAGAGCGTGACCTTGAGGTCCTGGAGCATCGGCTTCATCATCTCGAGCATCGCCTTTCCGAGCTCCGCGTCCGCCGCGCCCGGAGCGCCCGGTCCCGCCCCCGGGATCTCGCCCAGCTCCTTCCGGCTGTCGTCGGTCAGCCTGAGGACGTAGCCGTCCGCCGTCTTCTCGTACTTGGCGGCGAAGGCGAGCGTCTTCTCGCCGGGCGGCGCCCCGGGCTGCTGCTGGGTCTGGTAGATCTTGACCTTGTTCACGTCCTCGAAATAGCCCACGTTCGTGAGCCGGATCCACTCGCCCTCCTCCTCCTTCTTCCCGATCTTCCAGGCGGCGATCCCCTCGGAGTTCTTGGCGAGGCTTTCGGGGTTCGTGAGCTCCTGGAGAGGGTCGGTCGGCGCCGCCGGCGGGTCCGCGCCCGGGTCCGCGCCGAACCCCTTGGCGAAGCCCTCGAGCATCTTCAGCATCGACTTCTTGAACGCGATCTTCATCGTGATCTTCCCGGAGCCGTCCGGGAAGAGGGTCGTCCCCTGCTCCATCTGCATGCACCCGCCGGGCACGGCGAGCGCGGAGAGGGCCAGGACGGACAGGGCGCGGGCCAGGATCTTCATGGGGTCTCCTTCCAAACGGGTCGAGGGCGCCTCCGGGGCAACGGATTCAAGACTACCCCATCCGGGACAAACGAACGGGAAAAATCGTTCGGCCCCCGCCCGTCACGCGGGCCGGCCGGGGCCGTACTATTAGGACTGTCGAAAGGGGCGATGCCATGACCCGAGCCGCTCTCCTCCTCTTCCTGTCCGCCGGGGCCGCCGGCGACGAGACGATCTGGGTCGAGGGCGAGGCGCCCGCGAAGAGCGGCTTCCAGAAGCACGGCTGGTACGACGACGTCAAGAAGGACGTCCTCTCCGGCGGCGACTGGCTCTCCCACTACGGGCCCCGGCCCGGCGAGGCCACCTGGGCCGTCGACGTGAAGGAGGGCGGCGACTACCTCCTCTGGGTCCGTTGCAACAACCTCATGGTCACCCAGCACTACCGGATCGACTCCGGCGACTGGGTCCCCTGCGACCTCAGCACCGAGCCGCGCGAGGAGATGATGATCTCCCCGAAGCCCGACCACCGCACCCTCTCCTGGAACAAGCTGGGCTCCATCTCCCTATCTCCCGGCCATCACCAGATCTCCTTCCGGATCTCGAGCAAGATCCAGAACCACGGCGGGATCGACTGCTTCCTCCTCACGAACTCGGGCTACGTCCCCTCGGGCGCCCGCAAGCCCTCCCCGCGCGGCGCCGCCGCGCCGGGAGACTGGTTCGAGGTCATCCCCGACGCCGACGCCTTCTCCCCGAAGTCGATCACCGACCTCTCGGGCCTCCTCCACAAGCCGGCGGGAAAACTCGGCTTCGTCCAGCGGCGGGGGGCCGACCTCGTCCTCGGGGGGAAGCCCGTCAAGTTCTGGGGCTGCGGCGCCAACGTCCAGGGCGACAAGCCCCGCGAGTGGCAGGAGCAGTGGGTCCGCTACCTGGCCAAGCACGGCGTCAACATGGTCCGGCAGCACACGGTCGCCGAGGCCCTGGGGCCGCTTCGGAACGGCGCGTTCGACCCCAAGCGCCTGGAGCAGTGGGACGGGTGGTGCGCGACCCTCAAGAAGCACGGCGTCTACATGACCTGGTCGATGTTCTACCCGTACGAGGTGACCCGGGAGGACGGCTACCCGCTCTTCGACGACCTCCCCCCGCATCACGGGAACGCGAACGTGCGCTCGAGCTCGGGACTCGCGACGGTCGAGCCCGCCCTCCAGGACCTCGAGTTCGCGTACATCAAGGCCCTCCTCGAGCATCGGAACCCGCACACGGGCCTCCGCTACCTGGACGACCCGGCCCTCGCGGTCCTTGAGATCCGGAACGAGGACTCGATCTTCTGGCACGCCCCGCTCAACGACCTGGCCGCCGGAAAGCTCGCCCCGAAGCACGCCGCCCGGCTACGCCAGCGCTGGGCGGACTGGCTCCGGAAGCGCTACGGGACGAACGAAAAGCTCCGCGAGGCCTGGGGCGGCGGGATGCGGCCCGGGGACTCGCTCGAGAACGCCGCGATGCCGGTCTACGGCGCCTGGGAGATGGATTCCGCGGGCCCGCGCCAGAACCGGAAGGAGGTGCGGCGGATGGGCGACTGGATCCGCTTCCTGGCCGAGGCCCAGCGCGAGGGCTACGAGCGGCGCGAGAAGGCGCTCCGCGCCCTCGGCTTCAAGGGCGTCACCGTGACCACCGCCTGGCGGGCGGGCGGCCCGGCCGCCGACCCCGCCAACCTCTGGACCGACGACGCGATGGACATGGTCGACCGCCACAACTACCTGGGCGGCGGCGAGGGCGGCCACAACGTGAAGGAGGGGAAGGTCAACGACGAGTCCCACCTCGGGACCCCGGGCGGCGGGCTCCTCGCGATCGGGCTCTACCAGGTCGAGGACAAGCCCTTCTCCGTGACCGAGTGGACCCAGCTCCCGCCCAACCCCTGGAAGCTCGAGGCCGCGCCGCTCATGGCCTTCTACGGGATGGGGCTCCAGGGCTGGGACGCCTCGTACCACTTCCTCTCGTCCCGGAACCGGATGGGAGCCGGGTGGCCCAACCTGAGCTCCTACGTCACCGACACGCCCCACTACATCGGGCAGTTCCCGGCCCTCGCCTTCGCGGTCCACAAGGGGCACCTGAAGGAGGGACCGATCGCGGCCGCCCGGCGGCTCCCGCCGGACGCGCTCTTCCAGGGCATCGACGTCCTCGAGCAGGACTTCACCGGAGGCGGCTACGACGCGAAAGCCGTCAAGGGCAACCTCGCCACGCCCCCGGAGGTCCTCGCCATCGGCCGCGTCACCTCGAAGTTCGGGCCCGACCTGAAGCCCGCCGAGAAGATCGACTGGGCCGCGCACTGGGACCGCGAGAAGAAGGTGGTCCGGAGCGCGACGGGCGAGCTCGTCTGGGACTACGGCCGACGCATCGTAACCGTCGCGACGCCGAAGACCCAGGCCGTGATCGGCTTTGCCGGGGGGACCCAGCACGACCTGCCGGGGGTGAAGGTCGACGTGAAGACGCCGTTCGTGAGCCTGATCTTCACGCCGCTCGACGACCTGCCGCTCGCCCAGTCGAAGCACGTCCTGATCACCGCCATGGCCCGGGACCGCCAGGAGGGGACCGAGTACAGCCCCGACGGGAAGACGCTCCTCAAGGCGGGCGCCCCGCCGCTCTTCATGGAGCCCGTCCAGGCGACGATCGCGCTCAAGGGCCCGCCGCCCGTCTCGGTCCGGACCGTCGACCTCTACGGCGTCTCCACCGAGACGAAGGTACCCCTGAGCGGCTCCTCGTTCTCCATCGACGGCCGCTTCCGGTCCTACTACTACGAGGTCCGCCGCTGAACCCAAATCAAACTGGATGATTTGGGTTCACCCGGTAAGATGTGCGCGATGAGGGCGCGGGCGGTGGTGGCGGACGGGAAGGGGGGCTACTCCGTCGAGGATGTCGAGGTCGGGGATCCCGCGGCCGGCGAGGTCCAGGTCGATATGAAGGCCAGCGGGGTCTGCCACACCGACGACAAGTTCGTCCAGCGCGCGGGGGTCCAGATCCTCGGCCACGAGGGGGCGGGGGTCGTCCGGAGGGTCGGGCCGGGCGTGACGCGGCTGGTCCCGGGCGACCGGGTCCTTCTCAACTGGGCCATTCCCTGCGGCCGCTGTTTCCAATGCGGGCGCGGGGCGGAGAACCTTTGCGAGAGCCAGCCCTCCGTGCCGCCCGAGCGCTTCCGGTGGAAGGGGAAGCCGATCAGGACGGCCTTCGGCCTGGGCACGATGTCCGCCTGCACCGTGGTGCCCGAGGCCGCGGCGGTCAAGATCGACGTCGAGATCCCCTTCGCCTCGGCCTGCATCCTGGGCTGCGGGGTGATGACCGGGTTCGGCTCCGTCCACAACGTCGCCAGGGTGAAGTCCGGCGAGTCCGTGGCCGTCCTCGGGACGGGGGGCGTGGGACTCTCGGTGATTCAAGGCGCCCGGATCGCGGAGGCCGGGAGGATCATCGGGGTCGACGTCAACCCCGCCCGCCTCGAGATGGCCAGGGCCTTCGGCGCGACCCACGCGATCCTGGCCGACCGGAAGGACGAGGGGCTCCTCGGGGCGGCGGAGGAGGCGAAGAAGCTCACGGGCGGACGCGGCGCCGACTACGCCTTCGAGTGCACCTCCGTCCCCGCCCTCTGCGCGGCGCCTCTTTCGTTCGTCCGCAACGGCGGCATGGCGATCCAGGTGAGCGGCACCGAGCAGCCCGTCACCGTGAACTTCGAGCTCTTCGAATGGGACAAGGTCTACGTGAACCCGCTCTACGGGAAGTGCCGCCCCCAGGTCGACATGCCCCGACTCCTCGCGCTCTACCGGGAGGGGGCGCTCAAGCTGGACGAGATGGTCACGCGCACCTACCCGATCGACGACGTCCGCCGCGCTTTCGAGGACATGCTCGCAGGCCGGAACGCCAAGGGCGTCCTCGTCATGGATTAGGAAGCCGGTCCGCTCCCCGGCGGAAGCCACGGAGGCGCGGAGAAGAATCGCCCGGATCCCTAACGGGGCGGGCCCTTCCGGAAGAGGTCCAGCCACGAAGCCGTGATCGCGTCGCCCATGGTGCCCGATCGCCGGCATTCTTCGGCCGTCCGCCCCCAGTAGAAGCCGATCCAGCCCGAGGCGACCCCCCGGGAGCGGCGGAGGAAGTCCTCGAGCTCGTCGGCCCCGCAGTGGAGCACGAAGGTCTCCTCGACGACCACGGGCTTCCCGATCGCGAAGCCGCGCAGCGTCTCGAGGGCCTCGTCCAGCTTCCCCTTTCGCGGGTAGAGATGGACGGCCAGGAAGTCGAGCTCGCCGGCGACCTCCGACGGGACGAAGCCGGACGTGAGTCCCGGCCGGTCCAGGCTCCAGTCGACGAGGCCGACGGTGACCATGGCCTTCTGATCGTGCTTCCGGACGGCCCGGACGAGGCGCGCGATCCACGCGCGGGCGACCTCCGGCCGCTTCCGCCCCGCGAGGTCGAGCGAGATGCGCTGGACGAAGTGCTTGCCGCCGAAGGCGGGCCCCAGCCAGTCCTTTCCGGGCGCGCCCGCGGGCGCCACGGGCTCGTTCATGAGGTCGTAGCAGAAGACGGCCGCCGACCGCGCCCCGACCTCCGCCACCGCCTCCCAGAACCGGGCCTGGGCCTCCCAGCGTGCCGCCTCGCCCATGGCGTCGTACCAGGCGGGCACGTCCTTCTTGTGGTAGCAGCCCAGGCCCGTGAGGTCGAGATGGAGGCCGACCCGCTCCGCGAGCCCGAGGAGCCGGCCCAAGCGGTCCAGCGCCGCCCCGTCCGGCGCCTCCGGGGACCTCATGAACTTCGCAAACTGGAGGTGGATCCGGACGACGTTGGCCCCGAGCGCCTTCATCTCGGCGAAGTCCTCCTCCACCTTGGGCCACTCCGCCTCCCAGTAGTCCTCGAGGAGCCGCCCCGCCTCGTCGTGGTCGTAGTTGAAACCCCAGGGAACGAAAGGGGCGCCCGACTCCGTGACGAACCCCTTCCGGTCGTCGGAGACCCGGATCCGCTCCGGACCCGGGACGTAGCGGCCGGGGTCCTTCTCGAACTTCAGCCGGCACCGCTCCGCGCAGAAATACCACGTGGCGCCCCGGTAAGAGGCGCGAGGGGTCCTTTCGTCCACCCGGACGCGCACGCAGCCCAAGTCGCCTTCCGCCTTGCAGACCGGATCCTCCGCGACCGGGCGGGGGTCCGGGGCGCCGGAGCACCCCGGACTCCCGATCGCGAGCGCGGCCCCCAACAGCCAGGCGCGCATGGGGCTCCTCCTAGAACGAAACCGTGATCCCCGTCGACACCTTGAAGTCCGTCTCCTGCTGCTCGTCGTACAGGTCCTGCACGACCGGGACCTGGACCGAGAGGTCCGCCGAGACGCGCTCGGAGAATCCCACCCGGACGCCCGGGCCGGCGAAGACGGCCGTACCGCCCGAGTTCTCGACCTGGACGCCGTCCTCCAGGTTTGGGAGCAGGTGGCGGACGATCAGCTCCAGGAACACGGTCGTCCGGGGATAGGCCTGCGCGTCCTCCGTCAGACGGTACGCCGCGGCGACGCCGAAGAGGAACATGTTGCCGATCTTGTAGTCGTCCTCCTCGGTGCGGACCGTGAACGTGGCGCTCGCGTCCAGGGTCGCCTGCTCCGAGAGCCAGCGCGAGTAGGCCACCCCGACCATGGCGTCGAAGGCGCCGCTCCCGGGCTGGAGCGAGGCCTCGAGGGGGGCGTTTCGCGTCCCGTCCTCGCCGATCTCGTCGTCGTCGCCGAAGGGGAGCTTGATTCCGCCCAGGATCGCGAATTGGCCCTCGGGTCCCTTGAAGAGGCGGCCCTTGGCCTCGATCCAGGTGTCGGTCGAGCCCGAGATGTCCCCGAATTCGTGGAAGCCGTAGGAGCCGTCCCCGTGGATGTGGCCCTCGCGGAGGTCGTTCGCCCGGTAGTAGCCGAACGAGATCGAGAGCTCGAGGTCCTCCATCGCCCCGACGGCTAGAGTGATCGTCTCGAGCAGCGTCCAGCGGACCGCGTCGAAGTGGGCGTGGTCGCCGTATACCTTGAATGTCTTGCTCCGGATGTCGGAGCTGGACAGCCGCTCGAACTGGGTGTAGTCGAGGCGGAGGGACGCGGTGACCGCGTTGGGCGCGAGCGTCTCGGCGGAGCGCGTCAGGAGGCCGCCGCCCGAGGTGCCGGGGCCGTGGTCGCGGCGCAGCGGCTCGACGGGCGGGTCGAACGAGAACGCGAGCGAGGAAGCCAGGAGTATCGTCGCGAGCATGGGAGCTCATCATCGATGGACGGGAATCGCCGGCCGCGCCGCTTCGGGGACCATCCCCGGACGCGCGGATCGGCGGAATCGGAAGGAGGAGCTATCCGATGGGGACCTTGTCGGGCGGGACGGCCGGGAGGTCGAGCCGGGGCGCGCGCTCCGGGACTTCGGGTCCGCTGACCGTCCGGCGGGGGGCCAAGCGTTCCGGGCCGGCCGGAAGGGCGGGGGGGACCAGGAGCGTGTGGATCGCGGCCTCGGTCCCGGCGCAGCGGGAGGCCTCGAGGGCGCTCGCGGGGCCGGCGGGGCCCGACTCGGGGACGCAGCAGCAGGCCGCGCGGATCCGCGCCGACTCCTCGCAGCCGCAGCCGTGGGGGGCGCACTTCCCGTCCGGTGCCGCCTCGGCGACCCGGGCCGGACGGACGAGGTCGATCCCGCCCTGGAGCGCCCAGGTCGCGGGGAGGGCGTACAGGAGCGCCAAGGCGATCGCGGACGCGCGCTTCATCGAGGCTGCGATTGAAGCACAACGGCCTCCTTCACGCAAGCGAATGGGCGCCTACCGGAGCGCCTCCAGAATCTTCGCCGCGTCCCAATCGGTTTCCGCCAGCGTCAGCGCGTCCTCCCGGCCGGCCGCCTTGTAGGCGGCGAGGACGGGGCTCGGGTCGAAGCGGCCCTGCATGTTGTGGAGGACGAGCCGGCCGGGGGCCGCGAGCGCGGCGGCGGACCGCGCGCCGCCCAGGCGGAGCATGCCGGGATGCGCGCGCGCGCCGGTCCACGTGGACTCCTCCCCGTCGATCAGCCCGCCCGCGTCGGCGATCGTGAGCGTCACGCGGTCGGTCGGGACGAGCGCCCTGGCCAACAGGACGGTGATTCCCGACTCGCCGAGGCCGACCAGGCGGATCTCGCCCACGTCGGATCGCCCGTGCAGGTACGACACGGCTGCGAGCGCGTTCTGGACGCGGCGGGCGAGACCCGTCCGGAAGAAGCAGGTCGGGAAGCCTTTCCGCTGCTGGTCGTTCCCGCCCGCCGGGGCTTCGGCCGCGGGCTCCTCGTCCAGCAGGCTGATCGTGAGATCCCCCGTCGTGCCGAGGCCCTTGGAGAGCGCGGTCGGTTCGTTCCCGCGGGAGACGACCAGGTTGGCCCGCCGCTTGGCGGGCGAGACGGCGGGCGCCACCACGACGAGTTCCCGGGGGAGGTCCGCGTGCGAGAGGGTCTTCACCTCAAGCCCGACTTGATTCGGTCCCTTCACGGTCCAGCCCGCGGGATCGAGCCAGCGCGCTCCGAATGAATGGCGGAACGCCGTCCGCATCGCGGCCTGCGAGGCGGCAAGGCGCTCCTTCGTCCAGAGGCCCTCGAGCTGGTCCCGGACCGCTTTCCGGAGGACCTGCTTCAGGCCCTCCGCGTCCACGGCGCCGGCCGGAAGAGGCGTTCCCCCGCTCGCGATCGAGAGGTCCTCCCGCTTGATCGGGGGGAGCGCCGGCTCCTCAATCTTCGGCCGGTCGGGCCCGGCCTGGAGCCAGCGGACGAACCACGCGTAGGCCGCCTCGCGCGAGTCCTTGTTGTAGTTGTGCGGGGCCTCCATCTGGACCCAGCGGAAGCGGTCGGGGACGCCGAGCGCGCGGTAGGCCGCCTCGACCGCCGGCCCCTCGAGCGCGGGCGTGTGCTTGGTCCAGTCCCCCGTGCAGGCGATGAGGAGGAGCGGCCGGGGGGCGGTCGCCGCGGCGATCTCGACGTTGTTCAGGTCGATCCGCAGGAAGGGCGCGTTCTCGCAAGAGCAGCCGCCCTGGAACTCGGCCGCGACCATGTTCACGGGCGCGGCGCAGGCGATCCGGTCGTCGATCGCGGCCAGGATGAAGGTCTGGGTCCCGCCGCCCGAGGCGCCGGTGGCGCCCAGGCGCTTCGGGTCGACGTCCGGCAGGGAGGCCAGGAAGTCGACCGCCCGCAGGCTGTTCCAGGTCTGGAGACCGAAGAGGCCGATCCCCCACGCGGGGTCCTCGTAGCGGTGCGGGAGCTGCTTGAAGTCGGCGTAGCCGACCATGTCGTACATGAAGCAGACGAACCCGAGCCGCGCGAAGGTGATCCCGCGCGCGGGGAGGTGGCCGTTCGTCTCCATGGTGAAGCGGCCGTCCTTCCAGTGGCCGTGGGGGGAGACGATGCCGGGGAAGGGGCCCGTCTTGCCCGCGGGACGGTAGAGGCTCCCGGTCAGGTGGAAGCCGGGCCAGGTCTCGACGTGGACGCGCTCGACGGTGTAGCCCTCGCCCTCGACCTTCCCGGATACGACCGGCTTGAGCGGCGGCCGCTCGAACTCGGGCCAGAGCCCGGCCGCGACCAGGATCTGCTCGCGGATTGCCGCTTTCCGCGCGACCCAGGATTCGGGCGACCTCGAGGACTCCTCGAGCCGCCGCTTCCAGCCCGGGGCCGGATCCTGCGCGCCGAGAAGGACCAGGAGGAGCAGGGTCGCGCGCGTCATGGGAAGGCCTCCTCCGTCGTTCTCCTTATCTCATACGCCCTCAATCCTTGATTCATGCCATCCCCGGAGGTAGCCTTTCGGGACCATATGGACGAGGGCCGGGGACGGGCGTATTGGAAGGCCAACCGGAACCTCATCCTCGTCCTCCTCTCGATCTGGGCGCTCGTCTCGCTGGGCGGCAGCATCCTCTTCGTCGAATCCTTGAACCGGGTCCGCTTCTTCGGCGTCCCGCTCGGGTTCTGGTTCGCCCAGCAGGGCTCGATCTACGTCTTCGTGATGCTGATCTTCATCTATGCCTGGAGGATGAAGAGAATCGACCGCGAGCACGACGTGCACGAATGAGCGTCGAAACCTGGACCTGGATCGTGGTCGGCATCACGTTCCTGTTCTATCTCTACATCGGGTGGCGGGCCCGGGTCCGGACGACGGCGGGGTTCTACGTCGCCGGCCAGGGCGTGCCGGCCGTCGCCAACGGCGCGGCGACGGCGGCGGACTGGATGTCGGCGGCCTCCTTCATCGGGATGGCGGGCGCCATCTCGGCCCTGGGATCGGACGGGTCCGTCTACCTGATGGGATGGACCGGCGGCTACGTCCTCCTGGCGCTCCTCCTGGCGCCCTACCTGAGGAAGTTCGGGAAGTTCACCGTGCCGGACTTCGTCGGGGATCGGTACTACTCGAGCACCGCCCGCGTCGTCGCTTCCATCGCCGCGATCTTCGTCTCGGTGACGTACGTCGTGGGTCAGATGCAGGGGGTGGGCATCGTCTTCACCCGGTTCCTGGGATTCACCGAGCGGTGGCACGGCATCCTGGTGGGGATGGGCATCGTCTCCTTCTTCGCGGTCCTGGGGGGGATGAAGGGGATCACCTGGACGCAGGTGGCGCAGTACGTGGTCCTGATCGTCGCGTTCCTGATTCCCGCCGTGGCG
>Ga0187893_10010779_pt1 | contig 13474 bp, 11 predicted proteins | sample MA1701074metaG_FD_139574 | JGI IMG/M metagenome (GOLD analysis project Ga0187893, IMG submission 139574) | White microbial mat communities from a basaltic lava cave in the Kipuka Kanohina Cave System on the Island of Hawaii, USA - MA170107-4 metaG ...
ACTCGCGCGATGAATCGTTCCACGGTTTCGGCGGTGGGCATATGGGCCTCCTAGGCGTCGGGCTGAGCGCGAATCTTATTTCTCCAGGTATCGCGCAGGCGCGGTCCCCATCAGCTTGCTGATAATGCCGAGCATCACTTCGTCGGCGCCGCCGCCGATCGAGACCAGTCGACCGTCGCGGTACGCGCGCGACAGCGGGTTATCCCAGGTGAAACCCATGCCGCCCCAGTACTGCAGGCACGCGTCGGGCACTTCGCGCGACAGCCGCCCGGCTTTCAGTTTTGCCATCGACGCGAGTTCGGTCACATCGCCTCCCTGCACATACAACCCGACCGCGCGATAGGTCAGCGCCCGCAGGCATTCGACTTCCGTCTTCAACTCGGCCAGTCGGTAGTGCACGACCTGATGGTCGAGCACCGATTTGTCGAAGATGCGGCGCTCGCGAATGTAGTCGACCGTGTCATTGATGTTGCGCGTCAGGCTTTCGATCGCACCCGCCGCCGCCCACAGGCGCTCTTCCTGGAACTGCATCATCTGGTAGGTGAAGCCCATGCCCTCCTCACCGATGCGAAAACGCTGCGGAACACGCACGTCGTCCAGGTGAATCTGCGCGGTGTCCGACGCCATCATGCCGATCTTCTCGATCTTCTTCGCCACGGTGACGCCGCGTGTTTTCATCGGCAGGCAGATCAGCGTCTTGTTCTTGTGCGCGGCGCCGTCGGACGTGTTGGCAAGCAGGCACATCCAGTCGGCCTGCGTGCCATTGGTCGTCCACATCTTGCCGCCGTTGATCACATAGTCACCCCCGTCCTTGCGCGCCGAGGTCTTGATCGACGCGACATCGGAACCCGCGCCGGTTTCCGATACGCCGAGGCACGAGACGTAGTCGCCGGCAATCGACGGCGCAAGAAACTCGCGTCGCAACTCGTCAGTGCCGAAACGCGCGAGTGCCGGTGTCGACATGTCGGTATGCACGCCGATCGCCATCGGAATCGCTCCGCATGTGACATGGCCCAACGTCTCGGCCATCACCATCGCGTAGCTCCAGTCGAGCGCGGCGCCGCCGTACTCGGTGGGCTTCGTCAGACCGAGCAAGCCGAGCGCGCCGAGCTGCTTGAACACCGCATGCGCGGGAAACGCCTTGGCCGCCTCCCATTCGTCGACGTGCGGGTTGATTTCGTTGTCGATGAAACGGCGCAGCGTGCGGCGGAGCTCTTCGTGTTCGGGGGTGAGAATCATTCAGGTTCTCCTGTCATGCCGAGAGTCCGTGCGCCGGCGGGCGTTGAGATGACGATAAGGCAATCGATGAGCGCAGAAGACGCGGTGTCGAAGCGGGTGCCAAGGAGCTGATCGTTCGGACGAGGCCAGATCGGCGAGGTGATCCGGCGGCGCCTGTTCGAAGACCTCGAGCGCGTGTGGGATCGCGCAGCTCGTGCGTCATTAGCGGGTGTCTTTCAGAAATCCGACGCGGCCGGGGCAGGGCCAGCCATCCTTGGTCTTGTGCGGGTTGAGGCGGCTGTCGTCGTTGTTCCGCCTGAAGGTCTTGCCACAGTAGCTGCATTCGAAGATGTACGTGAGACCGACGTTTCGTATTGGCCTTGCGCTCGATGCACGTACGCGTGCCCGCGTAGTGGGCCGCATGTTCGAGCCAGAGCCCACAGCAGTGACCTGAGACGATGCCCCCGCAGGCGCATCAAGCGGGCCCGACGCTGTCAGTTCAACCGCAAAGCGTGGCGCGAAAGGGACCCGGGTAACCGAAGCGGCGTTGATGCGATCGATGCGGTAGCTCCGCGATTCGCCTGTGTCTGTCTTCACGGCATAGAGCAGAAGATCGCCGGCCCGAGTACGCCGAACGGAGTAAGGCTCGACGGTCGGCGACGTTCGCTCGCCGCTTTCCTTGGTGTAGTCGAGTTCGACACACAGGCGGTTCGCGGCCGCGAAGCGGATGAATTCGAGCGAACTTGCGCCCGCGCCCCGCGGCGTGACCATTGGCGGCATGCGCCATGTCGTATCGATAACGTCCCGGCCGAACTGGATGGCCGGCAGGGCATGCGGTACGTCGTTCGAGTTGACCCAGAGGAAGACCGCGGGCAACTCCTTCCAGAACTCGACGAAGGGCGGGCATACGGGTAGCTGATGCGCGAGCATCTGCTCCCACTCCACCTCGATGGCTGCACGCTCGAGCCGATTGCTCAGCGCGTCGAACGTGGGTACCGGGATACCCTTGAACTCGCATTTGCGAGCCAGCGTGCTGCGGACCACGGCACGATCCGGCTGCAGGTCTTGCCGGCGGAAGAGATGCACCACGTCGTAGAGGTCCCGCGGGCGCTGGCGCTCGGCGAGGGCGCGCATCTTCTCGGCGAACACCTCTTCGAACGGGTAGCACAGCACGCGGATGCCGTCTTCGGGCAAGTCGGTGTATGGGTGATGTACGCGGCGCATCACGGGGTCGAGCACCAACACTTCATCCGCCGCGAGATCGAGCTTGACACGTGGCGGGTCGCCGGCGCGGCCCAGCGGCCCGCGGTACCCGACCTTGCCCTGCGCCGACTGGGTGCCGCGATTGTTTGTGAACACTTCGAACTTGCGCGCCTTCATCGGAAACTCGAGACCGGATGCCTCGTAGATCCATTCGCCGACTTCCTCGAAGACCCGAGCGAGAAACGCTTCGTCCAGATGCGAGGCGTCTTGCAGCGTGAAGTCGAGGTCTTCGGAGAACCGGTACGTCTCGAAATAGCACTTCTTGAGACAGGTGCCGCCCTTGAACACCCACCGGGGGCCGATCTCGGGGTGTGCCGCGATCCCGGCCAAGAACCAGCCGAGGGCATAGTCCTTCTCGACGACATGCGCTTGCAATTGCAGTTGCGCCGACAGCGCCATGATCTCCTGCTTGGGGATCACGGACTCGCCTCATGCAGTTCGCCAGCGGGCAACCAGACCCGCCAGGCTGTCACGAGGCGATCTGCCGGAAGCGCCGGATCGAGCTTGGAGTAGCCGGTGGTGAGGCGCGCTCTGCTTGCCTCGATGAGGGCCGATTGCTCCGGGTGGTCGCGTTGGAGCAGGAATCCGAGCCGTTTGAAGACTGCGCCGTTGCCATGCTTGTTCGCGTACCCGATGAGCTTCGACGACTCCTTGGCCTGCTCGCGAATGAGCGTTGCGAGCATCTCCGACACATGGCGGATGCCGCCACCAAGCGAAGGCTCGGCGAGCATGTCGATGAGCGTCCGGGCTGGGTCGGACACCTGCACGCGCGTACCACCGCGCCATACCGTCTTGAGCCCAAAGAGCCTGCCGCGGGACACGGTGTGCAACTCGAACTGCACCTTGCGCAAGCGAGGGCGACGGTCTCGCGGCCGCGTCGCCGTCATCACGCATGTCGAGCGAAAGACCTGCTCGGTCAAGCCCCAGTGCTCTGCGGCCGACCACCCGCCGATGTAGCAAGGTGCAAACATCGGCGCGGCGACCGACCATGCATCGTCCAACGCGATGTCGGGCGACGCCGATTCGATCGGCACAGGGACGTACACGCCACGACGCACGCGCGCGAGCCAGCCCGACCGCGACCAAGCGGCGAGCCGTCGCGCGGCGAACGCTGGCGACAGCCCGAGCGACGTTGCAGCCTGGCCCGGCGTGAGGACGGCAGGGCCATCACGCAGCAGCTTGCTTAACTGGCTGCGGGATGCGGCGGTGAGGCCGGTGGGGCGCATGCACTACATCGTAAGCGACGTAATGTGCGTAGACGAGTCGTTTTGACGCTTCTGATATAGCGCGTTAGATGCGCGACGAACCAATCAGCCTCTCGAAGCCGTCGCGCCTTGGTTCGGCTTGTCGCTCAGCGTCGCGATGACGCCTTGGCATCAGGGCCGCGCCACGCCAAACGACAACGCCCGCAACACCCGGCGCGACGCTTCTTCGCACACCGACAACGCGAACGACAACACGGTGCGCGTGTCGCGCGGGTCGATCACGCCATCGTCAAGCAGCAGTCCCGACGTATACAACGCCGACATCTGCCGCTCGAACGTGGCGACGATCTCCTTCTTCATTTCGCCGATCATCTTCGCAGGCGCATCGACACCGCGGCGGCGCGCGCCGTCTTCCGCGACGATCGCCATCGTCAGCGCGGCCTGTTCGGCGCCCATCACCGCGGTGCGCGCATTGGGCCACGAGAAGACGAAACGCGGACCGAAGCTGCGCCCGCACATACCGTAGTTGCCGGCACCGTACGAGGCGCCGCACATCACGGTCAGTTGCGGCACGCTCGCGTTCGACACCGCCTGGATCATCTTCGAACCGTGTTTGATCATGCCGTCGCGTTCGGCCTGTTTGCCGACGATGTACCCGGTTGTGTTTTGGAGGTACACGAGCGCGATACCGTTGCCGCAGCAATGCTGGATGAAGTGCGTCGCCTTGTTGGCGCCCGCCGGATCGATCGGTCCGTTGTTGGTGATGATGCCGACGCGAAACGCGCCGATCGCCGCGTGTCCGCACACGGTGGCCGCACCGTAGTCGCGCTTGAAGTCGAGAAACTCCGAGCCGTCGACCACGCGCGCGATCACCTCGCGCATGTCCACGGGCTTCTTCGGATCGGCCGGCATCAGTGCGAGCAGATCATCGGCCGGATAAAGCGGCGCGGCGCCATTGCGCAGCGGCAGGTTGGCTTCGTTCCACGGCAGCCGCGCGATGTGTTCGCGCACGAGACGGATCGCATCGGCGTCGTTTTCGCCCACGTATTCCGCGGTGCCCGAGACCGTGCCGTGCATGTCAGCCCCGCCGAGCTCTTCATCGGTGGCGATTTCGCCGGTCGCCGCTTTCAACAGCGGGGGCCCCGCCAGAAATGCTTTCGCGCGCCCGCGAACCATGACGACGATGTCCGCCAACCCGGTCATGTAGGCGCCACCGGCGGTGCTCGATCCGTGCACAACCGCGATCACCGGCAAACCCGCCGCGGAGTGCCGCGCAAGGTTGTAAAAGCCTTTGCCGCCGCGAATGAAGTGCTCGACGCGATAGCGCAGCAAATTGGCGCCCGCCGATTCGACCAGATGCACGAACGGCAGCTTGTTCTCCAGCGCGATGTCCTGCGCGCGCTGGAATTTTTCGAGGCCCATCGGCTGCAGTGCGCCGGCATCGATGCCGGCATCATCGGCGAGCACAAGCGCGCGGACGCCGCTGACGTAGCCGATGCCGGCGACCGAACCGCCGCCTGCGATCGTCGTCTCGGACGTGCGTGGCGCACCGTCGTCCTCGTCCTGGCACCAGCCGGCAAGCGTGCTCAGCTCCAGCAACGGCGCGCCGGGATCGAGCAAAAGATTCATCCGCTCGCGCGGCAGCAGTTGGCCGCGTTTGGCGAAACGGGGTCCGGCCTCGGCCGATCGCGCGCGCGTGCGCGCTTCGGCGGCACGCAGTTGATCAAGCTGCGCCTGCATGGTGGCGCGGTTTGCGCGCGCAATTTCGCTGGACGCGCTGAAGCGGGATTCGATTATTGGCATCCGCCGACCGCCGTCCCGGTGTTGAAAGCAACCGTGTTCACCTCCGCCATCCGCGGATGGAAAACAGAGAACCTTGAAACATGCGCTCGACCGCCTCTCGCTGATAGTCAATCATCTCCAAAGGAAGCTTATCGATCGGAAACCATTCCAAGCTTGAGCACTTGACGGGCTCGCTGTTCGAAGGCTTACCGATCCAATGCTCTGTCAGAAAGAACAGGCCTATTCGATGACCGCCCGAATTGTTGTGGATGACATGGGCGAACCGCAGGTTCTCAGCGGGAATGCGTATCCCAACCTCCTCAAACGCCTCCCTCGCCGCAGCGTGAACTATTGACTCACCGGACTCGAGATGTCCCGCGATGAGGCAGTACTTTCCGTCTTCGAACTCAGTGTTCTGCCTCTTGAGCAGGAGCACATGAGCGTCCCTCACAAGCAGGACATGTGCATCCACGATCGCGGTCGCACGAGTCACCTTGCCCATCCGCCATGAAACTCTAGCGGTCCCTTCGTCGTGCGCGCGGCCATAGCTTCGGATCCCGCGCCGTGTGAAGCACGGCGAGTACGACGACACGTCGCGGCTCGATGCGGTAGAAAACAGCGTACGGAAATCTCGACACAATCGCGCGGCGCACGTCGTTGCTCACCGAAGCGAACATCTCGGGAAACTTCTCGATTGCGTCGAACACCGCGTTGACCGACGCAAGAAACTCTTCGCCAAGACCGGCTCGCTGCTGGTCATACCATCCGTAAGCGCCCGCCAGATCCCGTCCAGCACTCCGACGGTATACGACCGGCTTCGCCATCAGCGCCGGCGCGCTTCAGCCAACACTTCGTCTCGAGAAAGGACGTCGTCGGGATCGCGGGCGTGCTCCGCAAGCCGTTCGTCAATTGCTTTGCGGTGGGCCTCACCGAGCGGGACGGTCGACTCATCGCGAGATAGGCTTTCCCAGATCAGTTCGATCAGGCGCAGCCTCTCCTCAGCGGAAAGCAGGAGAATTTCCTTGATGTCGCTTTCGCTCATGGGGAAAGCCTATCACCGTCGGCGTGAATCGGCTGAACGAAACGCTTGGTCGCCGGCGCGCGGCGCATCCCTTCCCGGGAGGCGAGGTCGGCGCGTTAAAGTGGGATCGACTATCGGCATGGATCGTCACTCCGGCGAAAGCCGGAGCCCGGCGACTTGCAAACGACACTGGAATCCGGCCGCAGCCTGCCCCAGCAGGCTTTAGGCTGGGGCCGGAATGACAAGGCGCTCAAATCCCCAACCCCCGCCCGATGATCTCTTTCATCACTTCGCTCGCGCCGGCCCAGATTCGATGCACGCGCGCGTTGGCGTAAAGCCGCGCGATCGGCTGCTCGAGCATGTAGCCGTAGCCGCCATGCAGCTGCACGCACGCGTCGGTCACGCGCCCGAGCAACTCCGTCGTGAAGAGTTTCGCCTCGGCCGCGGTCTCGGCCGATAGTGAGCGCGCAACGTGCGCCATCACGCAGCGGTCGACGAAAGCCTGGGCGACATCGATCTCGGTTGCCATCTCGGCGAAGCGAAAGCGATTCGCCTGGAAACTTGCGATCGGCTGGCCGAACGCCTTGCGATTGCGCGTGTATTCGAGCGTCATGTCGAACGCGGCGCGCGCCAGCGCCACCGAGGAGCACGCCTCCGTTAATCGTTCATCGGCCAGCAGCGCCATCAAATAGTGAAAGCCCTTGTGCGCATCGCCAAGCACGTTGGCTTGAGGCACGTGCACCGCATTGAAGAACAACTCCGCCGTGTCCTGCGCGCGGTTGCCGAGTTTCTCCAGCTTGCGCCCGCGTTGGAATCCGGCCATCCCTGACTCGACGACAAACAGGCCGATGCGGCGCGCGTTGCCGGCATCGCTTTTCGCGGCAACGATCACGAGATCGGCGTTGATGCCGTTGGAGATAAAGGTCTTGCTGCCTGTGAGTTCCCAGTCGTCGCCGCGCGGCACCGCACGCGTTGTGATGCCGGCCAGATCGCTGCCGGCCCCCGGTTCCGTCATCGCGATGGCGAGGATGGCTTCGCCGCTGACGACGCGCGGCAGCCAGCGGCGCTTCTGTTCGTCGCTGGCAAAGCGGTCGAGGTACGGCGCGATGATCGACGAGTGCAATGGCAGCGCCAGCCCGGCTTCGTTGATGCGCGCGAGTTCTTCGCAGACGATCTGGTCGTAGCGAAAGTCGCGGCAGCCGGCACCGCCGTAGTCGACATCGGCCCAGGTGCACAGGAAGCCGTTGGCGCCGGCCGCGCGCCACACCGACTTGGGCGTGATGCCGACTTCATCCCACTGACGCGAATGCGGCTCGACCTCACGCACAATGAAATCGCGCAGGCCCTGACGAAACAGTTCGTGTTCGGACTCGAAGTGGTTGCGTTCGAGCATTTGAATTCCCTGATAATGCGGCCGAGTTTGAGCGGGCAACCGGTGCCCGTCAATCTTCCGAGGACGCCGACATGAGCGAAGCAATGATCTTCGATGCGCTGCGCACGCCGCGCGGCAAGGGCAAACGCGACGGTTCGCTGCACGAGGTCAAGCCGGTAACGCTGCTCGCCGGTGTGCTGCGCGAACTGCAACGCCGGCACGATCTGGACACGGCCGAAGTCGAAGACGTTGTGATCGGGTGCGTGACGCCGATAGGCGACCAGGGCGCTTGCATCGCCAAGACCGCAGCACTCGCGGCGGGCTGGAGCTTTAACGCGAGCGGCGTGCAGTTGAATCGCTTTTGCGCGTCGGGGCTGGAGGCCGTCAATCTCGCCGCACAGAAAGTGCGCTCGGGCTGGGAAGACCTCGTCGTCGCCGGTGGCGTCGAAAGCATGTCGCGCGTGCCGTTGGGAAGCGACGGCGGCGCGTGGGCGCTCGATCCGCAGACCAATCTGCAAACGCAGTTCATGCCGCAGGGCATCGGCGCCGATCTGATCGCAACTTTAGAAGGATTTGCGCGCGAAGACGTGGATCGGTTCGCACTCGATTCGCAGCGCCGAGCAGGCAGCGCACGCGAGTCCGGTCGCTTCGACCGGTCTGTCGTGCCCGTGCGCGATCAGGTCGGGATTCCGATCCTCGAACGCGACGAGTTCATCAAGCCGCACTCGACGCTCGAAGGCCTCGCGTCGTTGAAGACTTCGTTCGCCGAAATGGGCGCGGCGGGATTTGACGCGGTTGCCATTCGCAAGTATCCGCAGGTCGAACATATCGAGCACGTGCATACCGCGGGCAACTCATCGGGAATCGTCGACGGCGCGGCTGCGGTGCTAGTCGGCAGCGAGGCCAAGGGCAAATCGCTCGGCCTGACACCGCGCGCGCGTGTCGTGGCCACCGCTCTCGCCGGTTCCGATCCCACCATCATGCTGACCGGACCGATGCCGGCAACGCGCAAGGTGCTCGCCAAAGCCGGATTGACGATCGACCAGATTGATCTCTTTGAAGTGAACGAAGCCTTCGCCGCCGTACCGCTGCGATACATGAAAGAACTTGGCGTGCCGCACGAGAAGATCAATGTCAACGGCGGCGCAATCGCGCTCGGCCATCCGCTCGGCGCAACCGGCGCGATGATCCTCGGCACGCTGCTCGACGAACTCGAGCGGCGCAAGCTGCGCTACGGGCTTGCGACCTTGTGCGTCGGCGGCGGGATGGGGATTGCGACGATCATTGAACGGCTCTGAAACCTCTTGGGGACAGCCCTCGGAGCGCGCAGCGCGCAGAGCTCTGTCCCCAACCATACCTAACCGTACGCATGCAAACCATCCGCTACGACAAAGACCAGGCCGGCATCGTCACGCTGACCTTCGACGAGCCTGATTCGCCGGTCAACACGATGGGACCGGCGTGGCGGCTCGACATGGCGGAGGCCATCGACCGGCTTGTGGCCGAGCAGGCGGACATCAAGGGCGTCGTCCTCGCGTCTAGCAAGACAAGCTTTTTTGCCGGCGCCGATTTGAAAGGCGTGTTGAAGCTGAAGGCGAGCGACGCGCCGCAGTGCTTCGACGAAGTGCAAGGTGTGAAGCGCAGCTTCCGGCGGCTGGAGACTCTCGGCAAGCCCGTGGTCGCCTGCTTGAACGGCGCCGCTCTCGGCGGCGGATGGGAACTCGCGCTGGCCGCGCACCATCGCATCGCAATCGATGATCCGAAGATCCAGTTCGGCGTGCCCGAAGTCACGCTCGGCTTGATGCCCGGCGCATCGGGGGTCACAAAGATGGTCCGGCTGCTCGGCCTGCTTGGTGCGCAGCCGTATCTGATGGAAGGCAAGCTGATGTCGCCGCGCGCAGCGCATGCGCTCGGGCTGGTGCACGACCTCGTGGACAACGCAGCTGACTTGCGCGCGCGTGCGGTTGCGTGGATCGACTCGAATCCGAACCCAACCCAGCCATGGGATGCGAAAGGCTACAAGCTGCCGGGCGGCAGCCCGTCGTCGCCGCAGATTGCGCAGGGCCTGGCGGTCGCACCGGCGATGCTATCGGCGAAAACGCGCGGGCTTTATCCGGCACCCGAGGCGATTCTCGCGTCGATGGTGGAGGGCGCGCAGGTTGATTTCGACACCGCGTTGCGCATCGAGTCGCGCTATCTCGCGCCGTTGATGACGGGCCAGGTGGCGAAGAACATGATCACTGCGTTTTTCTTCAACCTGAACGCCATCAAGTCCGGCGCCGCGCGGCCGCGCGACGTGCCGAAGTGGAAAGCAGGCAAGGTCGGCATCCTCGGCGCCGGCATGATGGGCAGCGGCATCGCATGGGCGAATGCAAGCCGCGGCGTGTCCTGTGTGCTGATGGACGTTTCGCTCGAGAAGGCCGAGGCCGGCAAGGGGGCGATCCGCAAGCTCATCGACTCGCGCGTACGCAAGGGTTCGATGGATACGGCGCGGCAGGAGCAGGTTCTGTCCCTCGTGCATCCAACCGAAAACACGGACGACCTGCAAGGCTGCGATCTGATCATCGAGGCCGTGTTTGAGCAGCGCGCGTTGAAAGCGCAGGTCACGAAAGAGGCTGAACCGAAACTCGCCGAGAACGGCTTTTTTGCGTCGAACACATCGACCCTGCCGATCTCGGGACTGGCGCACGCGAGCGCGCGACCGCGCAAGTTCATCGGGCTGCACTTTTTCTCGCCGGTGGAGCGGATGCCGCTGGTCGAAATCATCAAGGGCAAGGAAACCGACGCCGAAACGATCGCGCGCGCGTATGACTACGTGTTGCAGATCGGCAAGACTCCGATCGTCGTCAACGATTCGCGCGGGTTTTTCACCAGCCGCACCTTTGGCGCGTTTGCGCTCGAAGGCTGCGCGATGCTGGGCGAAGGGGTGCCGGCACCATTGCTCGAAAACGCCGCGCTCGCGTGCGGCATGCCGGTGGGTCCGCTCGCGGTGCTTGACGAAACGTCGCTTGCGTTGTCACAACATGTGCTCGAGCAGACGCGCGCAGATCTTGCCGCGGAGGGCAAGCGCTACGAGTTGCGGGCCGGTGAAGATGTCGTCGAGCGGATGGTCAAGGAGCTCAAGCGGCCCGGCCGCGCCGCCGGCGGCGGTTTCTACGAGTATCCGGCGCAGGGCCGCAAGTTTCTGTGGCCCGAGTTAAAGACGCTATTTGAAAAGCGCGTCGAGATCGAGATCGACGAACTGAAAGACCGCTTTGTCTACCAGCAGGCGATCGAGACTGCGCGCTGTCTGCAGGAAGGCGTGTTGACCAGCGAGCACGAAGCGAACATCGGCTCGATCTTCGGTTTCGGTTTTCCGGCGTGGACCGGCGGCGCGCTTCAGTTCATCCGCGCCACCGGAACGCGGCGTTTCATCGCGCGCGCGGAGCAGCTTGCGGCTAAACACGGTGCGCGGTTTGCGGTGCCGGAAATTGTGAGGCGATGGAATCGCTAACGCATCCGTCGCCCCGGCGCAGGCCGGCGCCTAATTGGGTCCCGGCCGCAGCCTGCCCCAGCAGGCTTTAGGCCGGGGTCGGGACGACCGAAGCGCGTTGCACTCACACCTTGTAGGACAGTCCCTCAACCTCCGGCCGTCGTCCGGCAACCACGTCCGCAATCAACTGCCCGGAGCCCGCGCCCATCGTCCAACCCAGCGTGCCGTGTCCCGTGTTGACGTACAGATTCGGCACGCGCGTGCGGCCGATCAACGGGACGTTCGATGGCGTCACCGGTCGCAGACCGGTCCAGTAGCGCGGACGCGTGTAGTCGCACGCACCGGGGAACAGTTGTTCGAGCCTGCGCGTTAGCATCTCGCACCGCGCCGGATTCAGTTCGCGCGAGAAGCCGTTGAGTTCCGCGGTCCCCGCCACACGCAATCGATTGCCGAAGCGCGACATCGCTATCTTGTATTCGTCGTCGGTCAGGCTGACGGTCGGCGCAAGCGCTGCGTCGGTGATCTCGAAGGTTGCTGAATAGCCTTTGCCTGGATACAGCGGCAGCCGCACGCCAAGGGGCAGCAGGATCTGACGCGAGTACGAAGCCATTGCCACGACGGCCGCGTCCGCGTCGAAGCGTTGATGCCAGCCGTCGGGGCCGACCGCCTCGAGCGCAGCGAAGCGCCCGCCTTCGACGATCAGCCGCGTGACGGTGTGATTGAAACGGAACTCGACGCCGCGCGCGGCCGCATGTTGGGCCAGACCGTGCGTGAACTTGAAGATGTCACCCGATTCGTCTTCCGCGCAGTAGTCGGCGCCGGCGATGCGGTCGCGCATGTGCGCCAGGGCGGGTTCGATGCGAACGACCTCGTCGGCGGTGACGATGCGGCGATCACATCCAAGTTCGCGCATCAGCGCGGAGGCTTTCAGCGATGCCTCGAAATGGCTGGGGTCGGTATAAAAATGCACGATGCCGCGCTCGAGATGGTCGTACTCAATCGCGAGTTCGCGCCGCAGTTGTTGCAGCACGCCACGGCTATGCGCGGAAATGCGCAGACACGCGCGAATATTTGCCGCGTTGCGCCCCGGCAGACATTCGCGCAGGAATGCCAATCCCCATAGCCATTGATTCGGTTCAAGCCGCAGCCGAACGAGCAGCGGCGCATCGTCCTTGCCCAGCCACTGGAGAATCTTCAACGGCGCGCCGGGATTGGCCCACGGCTCCGAGTGACTGACCGAGATCTGCCCCGCGTTGGCGAAACTTGTTTCGAGCGCAACGCCGCTCTGGCGTTCGATCAGCGTGACGTCGTGACCGTCGCGCCGCAAAAACCACGCACTGGCGACGCCGATGATCCCGCCGCCCAGTACGAGTACGCGCATCGCTGCCTTCTCCCGGTTCGCGGGGGCGGAGTCTATTGAATGCGTGAAGGGTGAAGGGTGAAGGGAAACTGCGAGGCTGTGCATTCTTTCACCCTTCACGCCTTCACCCTTCACCCCTTCACCCCCTTTACTCCCCTTTCCCCTACAATCGCGCGCGTTTTCGGAGACCCCTGCCGTCGCACGCATCGGCTCCGGAATCACTACTCGACGGCGCAACCCCTGTGCCGAACGCAATCACTGAGGAGATATCTGGATGAAATACACGATGAAGTTCGTGCCTCTTGCCATTGCGGCAGCGGTTGCTCTCGCCGCCTGCGGCAAGAAAGAAGAGCCGCCCAAGAAGGAAGCCGCCAAAGCCGCCGCCGCACCTGCGCCGGCCGCCACCATCAAGATCGGCCACGTTGCACCGCTAACGGGCGGCATCGCGCACCTGGGCAAGGACAATGAAAACGGCGCGCGCATGGCGATCGACGAGATCAACGCGGCTGGCGGCCTGAAGGTCGGCGAGACCACCTACAAGCTCGAACTCGTTGCCGAAGACGACAAGGCCGATCCGAAGGAAGGCACGCTCACCGCTCAAAAGCTGGTTGACGCCGGTGTCGTCGCGATGGTGGGCCATCTGAATTCCGGCACGTCAATTCCCGCGTCGAAGATTTATTCGGACGCCAGCGTCACGCAGATTTCGCCGTCGGCCACCAATCCCAAGCTGACCGAACAGGGCTTCAAGACCACTTTCCGCGTGGTTGCCAACGACAACCAG
>Ga0187893_10010780_pt1 | contig 13473 bp, 14 predicted proteins | sample MA1701074metaG_FD_139574 | JGI IMG/M metagenome (GOLD analysis project Ga0187893, IMG submission 139574) | White microbial mat communities from a basaltic lava cave in the Kipuka Kanohina Cave System on the Island of Hawaii, USA - MA170107-4 metaG ...
CCGCGATCGAGCGCTCCGAAGCGACCATGGAGGAGGCGATCCGGACGCTGCAGCAGAACCGCAGCATCCTCTCCGTCGTCCTCACGCCGCTGCCCGCGCTCTTCATCGGACTCCTGGTGCTCGTGTTCCGCCTCGCCGGCGAGAAGGGACCCGCATGACCGACACGGTGAAGACCCTCGTCTTCGCGGCCGTCGCCGCCGTCCTGGCCGCGGCGGCGCTCTTCGCGGTGCCGCGCGCGCCGAAGCCCGAGCTGTTCGTGGACCAGGGCGAGGAGTTCTACCCCGAGTTCAAGAACGCCAACGACGCCGCCGCGCTCTCGATCGTCGAGTACTTCGAGCAGACGGGCGCCGTGCGCGCGTTCAAGGTCGAGCTCAAGGACGGCAAGTGGGTGATCCCGTCCCATCACAACTACCCCGCGGACGCGAAAGACCGGATGGCGCGGACCGCCAAGAGCGTGATCGACCTGCGCAAGGACGTCTACCGCGGGGACCGCACGCAGGATCACGAGGAGTTCGGCGTCGTCGACCCGGCCGAGGAGAAGAAGGGCGGCGGCCGCCGCGTCACGTTCCACGACAGGAACGGCCAGGTGCTCGCGGACTACATCTTCGGCGTGGAAACCAAGGACGGGAGCGGCCTGCGCTACGTGCGCCTGCCGGGCCAGAAGCGCGTCTACGCGACGAGGACGCCGGCCGAGATCAGCGGCAGGTTCGAGGACTGGATCGAGACCGACCTCCTCAAGCTGTCCAGCGCCGCGGTGCGCCAGGTGCGGTTCGACAACTACTCGATCGACGAGGTCAACGGCACGCTCGTCAACCGCCGCGAGTACATCCTCTCGCGCGACGACGGCGCCGCGCCCTGGAAGGTCACCGGCATGAAGGACACCGAGGAGCCCCACGGCGAGAACGTCTCGACCCTCGTCACCGCGCTCGACGACCTCAAGATCGTCGGCGTGCGTCTCAAGCCGCCCGGTCTCACGCGCGCTCTGCAGGCGCCGGAGGGGTCGCCGATGCGCCTCACCGTGCAGGACGTGCGCTCGCTCGAAGCGCGCGGCTACTACATCGTCCGCGGCCAGCTCCTGTCGAATGAAGGCGAGATCGAGGCCTGCTGCGAAGACGGGATCGTCTACACGCTCCGCTTCGGCGAGATCCTCGTCGGCGCGGGCGAGGCGCTGGAAGTCGGCACCGACGACCCGAAGGACCGCGGCGACCCGAAGAAGGACCCGAAGAAGGAGGGCTCGGAGAACCGCTTCCTCTTCACGACGTGCCGTTTCGACGAGTCGCTCCTCGGCGCCGCGCCGGTCGATCCGGGCGAGTTCAAGAAGGACCCGGCCTGGACCGACGAGCAGGCGAAGAAGGAGGAGGAGGCGCACAAGGCGAAGAAGGACGACTACGACCGCAAGAAGAAGGAGTACGACGGCAAGGTCGCCGCGGGCAGGAAGCGCACGCAGGAGCTGTCGAACCGCTTCGCCGACTGGTACTACGTGATCTCGGCCGACTACTTCAAGAAGCTCCGGCGCTCACGCGAGGAGCTCGTGCGCCCGAAGTCCGCGCCCCCGAAGCCGGACGACCCGCACAAGCACGATTAGGGATAGACGGTGATCCTGGCATCGTCGTCGCTGAAGTCGTGCCACTCCAGGACTTCGTTGAACATCACCGCTCCGTCCGGGATGCGGATGATGAGCACGTCCGCCCACCGCTCGAAGATCTCCAGCTTGAAGGAGCCGCCCGCCGCGACGTCGAAGGTCGCCGTCTTCCAGTCGTCGTCCTGCGTGTCGTAGTACTCCACCTCGCAGTGCACCGTCGCCGTGCCTGAGTTGACGACGGTCAGATCGACGTCGCGGTCCTCGTCGCGATCGCAGGCGGGAATCGCGAGCACGGCGGCCAGCAGGAGCAGCGCGCGGAGCGGCTTCATGCGACGGATCCTCCTGACGGATAATAGCGGAGGGGCCGGCCGCGGGTTTTGGAATTCGAGCTACCGCTCGACCAGCCTCACGGCGTCGGCCACCGTCGCCCGCAATTCGACCTCCACGGGCCCCGCCGCGTCCGCCTTGATCCGGCCGACGGAGGCCCACCCGCCCGCGCTCACGGCACCGATCTTCAGCTCCACCCCGCCCGCGAGGACGCGCGCGCCGTCGCCCGGCTTCGCCCCCCTCGGCCAGCGCACGAACACCTCGTACGTTCCCGTCGCCTCGACGACCAGCTTCCACCGCGCCGTCGCCGGTGCCGCCGCGACCGCGTAGTCCGCGTCCGCAGATGAATCGGGCGCCGTCCGGCGCGCGTACACACTTTGACAAACGCGGCACCGAGTGCCTATGCTCACGGACATCAAGAATACAACGCACCGGGTCGTCGAAGCCCTTGCGCTCGCGTCGTTCGCGACGCTCTGGATCTGGCTCGCGGTCCGGTTTCCGCGGCACGGTGGCGCGTGGATGACGCTCGCGCTGCTGCCCCTGGCGTGGCTCGCGGCGGACTTCCTCGGCGGACTCGTGCACTTCGTGGCCGACAATTTCGGCGATCCCAGGACGCCGTACTTCGGCCCCTCGTTCATCGGGCCCTTCCGCGACCACCACACGGACCCGGCGGGGATCACGCGGCACGGCTTCCTCGAGCGGCACGGCAACAACTCGATGGTCTCCCTGCCTGTGCTCGGAGCGACGCTCTACTGGCCGTACAGCCCGTGGCTCGACATGTTCGTGCTCGGCACGACGCTCGGCGTGGCGATCACCAACCAGATCCACTGCTGGGCGCACATGGAGCGGCCGCCGCGATGGGTCGCGTTCCTCCAGACGTGCCGCGTGATCCTGCCGCGCGACCATCACGGAGCGCACCACACGCCGCCCTACAAGACGAATTACTGCATCCTCTCCGGGTGGACCAGCGGCACGCTCAACCTCGTCGTGCGCTGGCTCCTCCGGCGGCCGGACCTGGCCGTCCCGCCGCAGCCGAAAACGGGATAGCCCGTCCCTCGTCTCTCGTCCTTCGGCGAGGGCACGTCGCGGCTATCTCAGCCTGGCGATCGTCATCAGCGCGAGCGCCGTCCCGTACGGCTTGTGGTAGGCGTACATCCGGTAGTCCCACCACGAGCCGTCCGTCTCCTGGAACGGCAGCACGCCCGCCAGCACCTGGGGCGCGTACCTCGCGCGGTCGCCCGCGGGCAGCTCCGACACCAGCCGCGCGGCGTAATAGTGTCCGTAGTAGTAGTAGTAACCCGAGTTGAAGTAGTACGCCTCGTGCGGGAACTGCCGCTTCCGGCCGCACTCGAGGTAGCGGCGCTCGCGGAACATCGCCTCCAGGCCCGCGCGGATCGCGTCCTCGTCGAGCAGCCGCCCGCTCATCCAGAGCGCGCAGTTCGGCGCCTGCGCGCGGCCGAGACTCCCCTTCGTGCGGTTCGCCGGGTGCATCGGGTAGTACCGGAAGTCGAGGTCGTACAGATACGCGCCCTCCGGCGTCCGGCACCGTTGGATCACCCGCAGGCCGCGCTCGACCAGCCGCTCCGTCACCGGCAGCCCCGCCGCGCGCGCGTCCGCCAGCGCCACGACGCCCGCGCCCGTGCCGAAGCTCGTGCCGCTCGAAGACGGCGTCTGCGCGGACATCGTGAAGTCGTAGTAGTTCCACCCGCCGTGCATCGTCTCGTACCGCTCGAGGCTCCGCATGTGCGCCGCCGCCGCCTTCGCCAGCCGCTCGTCCTTCGATCGCGCGTACTCGCCCGCCAGCGCCTGGAGCGCGAACGTGTGCGCCCACACGTTGTAGAACACGTTGCCGTCGTGGCGGCGGACCTCCGGGTTCGCCACGAGCCACTCGACGCCGCGGTCGGCCGACGCGCGTCCCTCCTCGAGCCCCGACGCGCGCAGCCCCATCACCGCGAGCGCCGTCGTCGCGCCGCGGAACGCGTGGTGCGAGCCGGGGATCGGCGCGTAGACGTCGAATCCCGTCGTGCCGCCCGCGTGTCCCCATGACCCGTCCGGGTTCTGCGAGCGCACGAGGTACGCCACGCCCTCGCGCACCGCCTCGTCGACGGGCCGCTCGTGGACGCGTCCCGCCCCGCACCCCGCGACGACCGCCGCGACGGCAAGGACCCCGATTCGCGATTCGCGATTCGTGACTCGCATCTACTTCGGCATGCTCAGGACTTCGTCCCCTTCCTTCACTCCGTCCGTGATCTCCACCATGCGCCCGTCCGTCTTCCCGACCTTGACCTCGCTGGGCTTGTCGCTGCCCTTCTTCGACACCCACTTCTTCCCGCCCTCGTCCTTGACGGCCGCCGCGGGCAGGAGCAAGACGCCCTTCAGCTCGGCGACGTCCACCGTCACCTTCGCGCGCATGCCGGCGACGACGCGCGGCGCGCTCACGGCGAGCCTGACCGAGGCCGCGAACATCCCGTCCATGCCGGCGATGGAGGCGGCGTCGCCCGTCTTTCCCTTCCACGACAGCGACGGGAACCCCGTCGGCACGACCGTGGCGTCGAGGCCCGCGACGAACTGGTGCAGGTCCGCCTCCTGGACTCCGACGTGCACGTCGAGGTCCCTTCCGACGACGGTCATCGCCACCTGCATCGCCTGGACCTTCTCGCCCTTGCGCAAGGCCTTCATCGCCTCCGCGGTGCCCGCCCACCTGCCGTCCGCCAGCGTCCCGTAGTACGCGGTGCCGTCCATCGGCGACTTGAGCGTGAGTCCCTCGCGGTCCTTCTGGAGCTTCGCGAGCGTGTCCTCCGCCGCCGTCACCGCGTGGCGCGACCGCACGAGCCCCGTCTCGCGGTCGTGCTTCGCGTGCGGGGCCGACTTCTGGAGCTGCTCCAGCGCGTGGCCCGTCTGATCCTTCCCCGACTTCAGCATCTCGTGCTGCTGCGGCAGGTCGTGCTCGATCGTCTTCTTCGTGCGCGTCTTCGTCATTTCGAGAGACACCTTCGTGCGCTCGAGGGACCGCTTCGCGCGCTTCACGACGATCTCCGCCGTCGCGTTCGTCAGCTCCTCGGACTTGTACATCTTGAGGAGCTGGTCGAGTTCCTCGGTCTGGTCGTCGATGGAGTCCTGCATGCGCTGCACGTCCTGCTCCGCGTCCTGGAGCGCCAGCGGCCGGTCGATCTTCTCGAAGAGCTCCAGCGCGGATGCGGCGTCCCGGGCCGCGCGCACCGCGCCCTCCATCGCCAGCCGGTCGCCGCGCTCCGCGAGCTTCCCGTCCTCCTCCGCGCGCGCGAGCGCCGTCCTCGCCGCCGCGAGCTCGTTCTCGGCGCCGCGGATCTGCTCGTCGATCTTCTTCGCGTCCAGCCGCGCCAGCGTGTCGCCCTTGCGGACCGCCTTTCCGTGCGCCGCCACGTCGGCCAGCACGAGTTCGCCCTGGTACGCCTCGATCTCCGCGCGCACCTCGGCCGACTCGACGGGCACGAGCGCGCCGTCAAACGACATCACGACGTCGAGGTCGCCCCGTATCACCTTGGTGGTATCCTCGGCGGGCGGATCCTGGGCCATCACGATTCCCGACATGACGGCCAGCGCGGCGAAGGCGGCAAGCTTCATCGTTCCCTCCATCGATTGGCCGGTGATTCTATCGCGCCGACCCGCACGCGTCATGTGTTGGATAGTCAACCGGAGGCACCTCGCATGAGATCGCTCTCCCTGCTCGCGCTTCTCCTCATGTCGCCGCTCGCGGCCCACCCGCCTTCGCCATGCCCCGGGCCTCCGGACCCGCTCACGGGCTTCGGCGGGCTGCAGGACCCCGACTACGCCGCGCTCGCGAAGAAGTGCGGGAGCGAGATCCCGTGGAACGTCGACCCCTACGAGGCCCGCGACGAGGTGCCCCGCGGGGCGCCGCCCGAACCGGCGTACGACCGCAGGGCGGCGCTCGACGAGGCGCGCAAGAAGGCGGCAGACGAGAAGAAGCTCGTGCTCGTCTACGTCTATCGCGTCAAGGGGCGCCACATGTACCGCGCGCCCATCCTCGAGAAGTACATGGACTCCGTCGTCTGGAGCGACCCCGACGTCGTCGCGCTCGTGAAGTCGCGCTTCGTGCCGCTGCGCCTGTACGCCGACGAGGCGGTGACGGCGGCGCTCGGCGTGCGCGGCCCGAAGATCGGCGAGCATCCCACGCCCGAGACGGTCGAGCCCGCGATCCTCGTCCTCGACCCCGAGGCCAAGGTCCTGCTCCTCCTCAACCGCCTCCGCACGTTCAACGCCGACTGGGTGCGCTGGCACCTCGCGCGCACCGCCGGCGTCGAAACCGGCAACGGCGAGGGTCCGTACGAGAAGGCCGTCGCCCTCCGCCTCGCGCGCAAGGGCGACCAGGCGCTCGAGTCGCTGAAGGGGCTCGACACGCCGGAGGCCTCCGCCGAGCGCGGGCTCATCCTCCTGCGGCAGGCGAAGCTCAAGGACGCGCGCGAGGCGCTCCGAGGCGCCGCCGGCGGCCGCCGTGCCGCGGAGGCCGAGTACCATCTCGCGATCATCGACTGGCTCACCGGACAGGACACGCGCGCGGTCGAGCGTTGGAAGACGCTCGCGGGCTCGCACTCCGACACGTGCTGGGGCTGGAAGGCGGCGATGAACCTCGCCACGTGGAAGGACGAGCGCCCCGAGGGGCCCGTCCCGCACAACTTCGAGGACGTCTTCTGGGCGCCCGAGGCGGCGTACGAGAAGACCGACCGCACGCGGCTCTCGCGCGGCGCGGCCGACGCGGACGACGTCGCGAAGCGCGCCGTCGAGTGGCTGCTCGTCCACCAGCACGCGAGCGGCGGATGGACCGACACGCGTTACGCCTACTGGGACTCGCCGAAGATCACGCCGAACGTGCGCGTCGCCGTCACGGCGCTCGCCTGCGCGGCGCTCGTCGAATGGCGCGACGTCGATCCGAAGCGCATCGACGAGGCCCTCGCGAAGGGAGAGAAGTACGCGTTCGACGAGGCGAACATGGCGCGCGGCCAGAACGAGGAGTGCTACGCCGAGGGATACAAGCTCCTCTATCTCGCGCGCAAGCGCGCGTCGTCCAGGGACTCCGGCCGGCGCGCCGCGGCGCAGAAGGCGATGGAGGACGTGGTCAAGAGTATCGAGCTCGTCCAGAAGAAGGACGGGCTCTGGTCGCACGAGTACAACAACCCGTTCACGACGGCGGCGGTGCTCAACTGCCTCGTCGCGGGCAAGAAGGAGGGCGCCCCCGTGCCGGACGGCCTCCTCAAGAAGGGCGCGGAGGGGCTCGCGAAGCAGCGCGGCAAGGACGGCGGGTACACGTACGGCGCGGGCCGGGCGCCGAGCGGCCACAAGGACTCGATGGCGCGCATGGCCGTCTGCGAGCTGGCGCTCTACGCGTGCGGGATCGGAAGCCTCGAGGCGATCGACGCGGGTCTGGAGGCGTGGTGGACGCACTACCAGCGCTTCGAGAACATCCGCGTCTGCGACTTCCACACCGACGGCGAGCTCGCGGGCTTCTTCTTCTTCCACGGCTTCTTCCACTCGACGGAGGCCGCGATGGTCGTGAAGGGACGCAAGGACCAGCAGAAGAAGTTCCTCGACGAGCTCGTGAAGCTGCCGGAGATGGACGGCTCGTTCATCGACGACCACGAGCTCGGCAAGAGCTACGCGACGTCGATGGCGCTGCTCGCGCTGAAGAACTGTCAGCGGAAGAAGTAGCCCGTGGCGATCGGCTGTCGGCCTTCGGCCGGCGGCTAACGGCTGTAACTCGCGGGCGCCGCCTCTTCTCAGTCGTTCATGCACGAGAAGTTGCGCGCCCTGGTGAAGTACCCCGCGCGATCGCCGCGCGACGTCCTGCGCACGCTGGCCGAGCAGGCGCAGCAGCACTGGGGGGACGACCGGCGGCCGCTCCCCATCGTCACCGTCTACCTCCGCGAAGGACCGGCGTTCACCGGCTGGGTCGTCCGCGTCGACCGCGACGCGCGGGACGAAATGGCGCTGCTGCACGCGCCCGACAGCCTGTCGAACCCGCAGGGCCACGTCGTCTACGTTCCGACGGCCCACGTCGTCGCCTTGCGCGTGCATGAAGCGGACGCGCATGCGGCGCTGCTGTCCGAGGGCGCCGTCGCCCGCCGGCTCTCCGAGGAGGCGCCGTCGCGCCTCCAGCTCAAGCGCGAGTTCCAGCAGCTTTCGGAGCGGCTCCCCGCGCCGCTCGACGCCGACTGGGACGCGCTCCCGAAGTCGGACGAGGCGAACCTCAACCTGCGCGACTTCGCCCTGGCCCTGGAGAAGGCGGTGCTCGCGGTCACCGACGACGACCTCGCCCGCGACGCCTGGAAGTCCGTCCGCAAGCTGACCGTCGCGCACGAGGCGAAGGCGGACCTCTCCGCGAAGCGCCACGACCGCACCATCGCGCTCGCGCTCGACCTGTCGCGGCCGATGCCCGCGGATCTCGCGGCGCGCCTGTCGCAGAAACTCACCACGGTCTTGTAATTTGAAAGGAGCATGTCATGGGGCTTGAGGAAAAGCGCTGGGCCAAGACGAAGCGGGAGAAGGAAGGGCCCGCGTTCACGGCACAGATCCAGGCGATCACCGGCACGAAGGCGGCCGTCGACGTCGACTGGGACGCCTTCAGCGAGAACCTGGAGGAGGTCGGCTACATCAGCGACGACCAGTACGGACTCAACAACCTGCTGCGCGCGCTGACGTCGATCTGCGCGGACGACCTCGGCAAGGACGCGATCAAGGATTCGCTCAAAAAGGTCGTCGTGAAGCCGGCGAAGTCCGCGGAGGCGAAGTTCGCGTTCGAAGGCGGCATCATCAGCTGGAGCGCGTACTTCGGGTCGAAGAGCGAGGGGTACATCTACACGGACGCGATGAAGAAGGCGCTCGAGTCGAAACTCTGATCTCAAGTCCCATGTCCCCGTCTCACGCCCTTCCTCGGGCGTGGGACGCGGGACGCGGGACGGCTCGAGCATCCCGCGATCGTCGCCCCACCGTGCCCTCGCGGGTGATAGAACTACTCACGGGAGATGAGCGGGTGCTGGCTGGTGATCGCGCGGGCGGCGCCGCGGGTGACGCTGTTCGACGCGCGCGACGACTACCGGCTCTTCCTCGACGTGTTCTCCCGCGCGCTCCGCGCGAGCGGCTGCGCGGTCCACGCGTTCGCGCTCGTGCCGACGCACTACGAACTCGTCCTCCGAGGCGACGCGCGCGCCGTCGGCCGCTGCCTGCACGCGACGAACCGCCCGTTCAGCCGCGAGCGGAACCGCCGCTGCGCATCGCGCGGCCCCTGCTTCGAGCCGCCCCTGCGCTTCCCGCTCCGCGCGCACTACTGGCTCGACATCGCGCGCGCCTTCGTCCACCTCGCGCCGGTCCGGGCCCGCGTCGCCCGGTCGCCCGAACGCTACCTCTGGTCGAGCTGCGGGCCGACGCTCGGAGAGGCGCCGTCGCCCTTCCGGCTCGCGTCGCGAGACGGACGCGCGCACCGCGCGCTGCTCAGGCGCAGCCCGCCGCTCCCTCCCGGCACGGCGGCGCCGACCGCGACGCAGGTCGCGACCTTTCTCTCCCGCGCGCTCGTCCGCGACGTCCGCGAACGGGGACCGCGGATCCCCGGGGTCCGCGCCGCCACGCTCGCGGCCTGCCTGGGCCGTCGCGCCGGACTGCCCATGCGCACGCTCGCCCGTGTCTGCGGACTGCACGACGCCAACACGGCGCACGTCCTGACGTGGCGGCTGCGACGCCGGCTCGCCTCGGAGCGCGACCTTGCGGCCCGTGTGCGCCGCTGGTGCGACCGCCTCGGGCTCGACCCTCTATAATGGGGACGTGCAGCTCGACGGCCTGAAGTTCGACTCGTCCGGCGGGTACACGATCGTCGCGGAGATCGGGCGCGGCGGCATGGGCATCGTGTACGTCGCCGAACGCGATTGCGAAGGCGTGGCGGACGTCGTCGCGCTCAAGATGCTGCGGTCGCAGGGCGCCGAGACCGAGGCGAAGTTCAAGGCGGAGGCGAACCTCGCCACGAACCTGCGCCACGAGAACATCGTGAAGACGTACGGGCTCGAGGCGATCGCCTACGACGACCTGCCCCAGGAGTTCTCGCGCGAGCTCGAAGGCCTGTCGCACGAGACCGGCCGGCGCGTGCTGGTCGACCGGCTCCGCGTCACCGGGCCGCTCACCGCGAAGCTCCGCACGCGGTTGCGCGTCCGCAGCGGCGCCGATCAGAAGAAGCTCTACCTCATCGTGATGGACTACGTCGAGGGAACCGACCTGCGCACGCTGCACCACGTGCACGTCGACCGCCGCCTCCTCATCCCCTCCCCGATCGCCGCCTTCATCGTGAGCCGCGTCGGCCGGGCGCTCGCGTACGCCCACCAGTTCATCATCCACCGCGACATCTCGCCGGAGAACGTGCTCATCAACACGCAGGGCGTCGTGAAGCTCTCCGACTTCGGCGTGGCGGCGAGCGACACGTCCGCCGCCGGCGCGCTGACGGGCAAGCTCCCGTACATGTCCCCCGAGCAGGCGCGGCGGCAGCCGGTCGACGGCCGCACGGACCTCTACTCGCTCGGCCTCGTCCTCTACCAGATCCTGACCGGCATCCACCCGCAACGCATCCCGAAGGGGCTGACGCGCGAGCAGCAGATCGCGCACCTCGAGAAGCTGCTGTCGCGGGAGATCCCGCCGGCGGCCGACGTGCGCACGGACGTCCCGAAGGCGCTCTCGGACATCTGCGTGAGGATGCTGGCGCGGAACCGCGACGCGCGCTACGCCCGCGCGCTCGACTGCGTGTCCGACCTCGAGAAGCGCTATCTCTACGCGCGCGGCTTCGGCCCGACGAACAACTCGCTTCAGGCGTACTGGGAGGCGTTTCAGAACGACTTCGACGCCACGCCCGACCAGCTGGCCGAGCTCACGTTCCTGCGCGACGAGTCGAAGAGGGTCGTGCTCCGCCGCCCCGTGACGGCCGAGTTCTACACCCCGCTCGGCCGGGAGATGATCGAAGGACGCTGACGCGCTCAGCGCCGGAACGGCTGCGTCACGAGGTACACCCACCGCTCCATGTTCCCCGCGAAGCCGTTCTGGCGCGGGTTCGTCCGGTCGAGCGTCCCGCGCAGGCGCGCCGACGCCGTCCTCAGCCGCTCGTGCAGCCTCTGGTTCGCGGCGATGCAGTCCGGGTCGTCGTTCACCGAGCCGCCCGCCTCCGTCACGCGGCGCGCGACCGCCTCGAACTCGACGCGCGCGCGGTCCACGTCCGCGAACGTCGTGCGCGCCGCGTCGAAGAACTGCGTGCGCGGGCCGTCGGGGAGCTCCAGGAAGTCGACTGCCGCCGTGATCGCGCCGACCGCTTCGCCCCCACGCTCCTTCGCCAGCCGCTCCTGTTCGGTCCAGAACGCGGAGAGCTTCTCCTGCTCCTGCTGGAGCGCCACCACCGCCTGGTCGCGGAGCGTCCTGTCCGACGGTCGCGCGCCGTCGCGCGACTTGAGGTCCGCCACCTCGCGCTTGAGCCGCTCGATCTCCGCCTCGTGTCCGCACGCGACGGAGGGCGGCGGCGCCGTCGTTTCAGGCGCGGGCGTGCCTCCTGTCGCCGGCCGCGCGCCGTCCCGCGGCCGCGCCCGCAGGACGAGGACCGCGTTCACGATGACGGAGACGGCCAGCAAAGCACCCAGGACCGTCCCCGCTCGGTTCATGGCTCCCCTCATCCTACTTCTCCGGGTCCTCCGGGTCCTCTGGTGTTTCCGCTCCGGGTCTCGGTGCGTGCTTCGCCCTGGCCCTCCTGTGCGCCCTCGCGCTCCGCGCCCTCCGCCTCTCCGCGTCCCTCAGCCTCTCCGACGTCCCCGGCGACTCGCGCATCTCGATCTGGTCCACCAGCTCCCGCAGCGCGATGAACCGGTTCACCGAGCGACGCCGCTCGCGCTGGCACCGCACCACGAGGTCGAGCGGCGCGTAGCGGAGCAGCACGCAGTTGTTCGTCTTGTTGATCTTCTGCCCGCCCCGCCCGCCGCCCCGCACGAACTGCTCGTCGATCGCCGCGACGTCGATCCCGAGCCGCGCGATCCGAGCCCTCAGCTCCTCGACCTTCGCGGGCGAGACGTCGAACTTCTCATTCAGGTTCATGGTGAACGACGTGCCGTCAGGAACCGAGTCGAACCCTTCATCGCGAGAACGACAAGTCGACGAACGTCGTCTTCAGCTCGACCGTCGACACGATGTGTCCGTCGCGCCTGAGCCTTACGACGCGGCCGTTCGCGCCGTCGGCCACGAGCACGTCGTCGCGCTCGACCGCCACGCTGTAGAGCGTCGCGCCCTCGATCCTGTGCTCCCAGAGCAGCGTCCCGTCGCGGTCGAGCTCGCCGACCGTCCCGTTCGTGTAGGTCGTGAAGAGCGTCCGCCCGTTCCGCTCCCGCAGCACGCTGTTCGGGAACGCCAGGTCGCGCTTCTCCCACACGACCTTGCCCTCGCCGTCGAACTCGACGAGACGGTTGCCGCCGGAGTCCGCGACCAGCGTGTTCCCGTTCGGCAGCCGGTCCGCGTCGTACGGGTTGCTGAGCCCGCCCACCTCCCACACGACGCGACCGCCCTCGATCTCCACCACCCGCCCCGCGCCGTTCTCGAGCACCAGCGTCCGCCCGCCGGCCAGCCGCTCCGCATCGACCGGCCCGTTGAGGCCCTTCGCCAGCTCCTCGCCGTCGACGATGAACACGCGCCCCGCCTGGCGCTCCGTGACGAGGACGCGGCCGCCGCCCAGATCGCGCGCGTCGTACGGAGCGCACGCGTGCTCCCAGAGCAGGCGGCCTTCGCGGTCGAATCGCGCGACGCGCTTCCCGTGCTCCGCGACGACGAACCCGGTCACGCGCTCCACCCGCGGCGGCCGCGACACGTCGAACGCGATGGGGAGTAACGCGGCGACGAGAAGCGTTTTATCCACGTCGATGGCATACTACCACGCACCCCATGCCTAAACCCGTGCTCGTCGAGGACTCGGTTGAGCTCGACTGCACGCGCGCGCAGCTCTGGCCGCTCGTCGCCGACACCGAGGGCATGAACCGCGTGCTCGGCCTGCCGGTCGTCACCTACGAGGCGAAGGAGGAGGCGACCGGCGGCTCCGTCGTCATCGCGCGCGCCCGGTACATGGGCCTCCCGATCGAGTGGCGCGAGTACCCGTTCGAATGGGTCGAGCCGCAGCAGTACTCCGTGCGCCGAGTCTACTCTCGCGGGCCGCTCGACGAGGTCCGCGCGTTCTTCCGGCTCGACGACCTCGGCGCGCGCTGCCGGTTCCACGTGCGCATCGAAATGCAGCCGAACCTGCTCGGCGCGCTCTTCGCGGGCGGGATCGCGCGCGACACGCTCCGCGGGTTCCTCGACCTCGCGCGCAAGATGGCCGAAAGCCTCCAGGGCAGGCGCGAGAACCCGCTGACCCTGCCGCCCGCCTCTCCCGTCCAGCCCGACGCGCTCGCGCAGAGGCTCACGCGACTCCGCGAGAACGGCGTCCCGCCCGCTCTCATCGACCGCCTCCGCGAGTGGATCGCCACCGCGCCCGACCGCGAGCTCGCGCGCGCGCGCCCGTTCGCCCTCGCCGA
>Ga0187893_10010781_pt1 | contig 13472 bp, 13 predicted proteins | sample MA1701074metaG_FD_139574 | JGI IMG/M metagenome (GOLD analysis project Ga0187893, IMG submission 139574) | White microbial mat communities from a basaltic lava cave in the Kipuka Kanohina Cave System on the Island of Hawaii, USA - MA170107-4 metaG ...
CCCCCCCACCCCTTGCAAATTGCGTCCAGATGGCCCGCATATGGGCCATCTGGACGCCAGAAGCGCCAGAAGCGCCAGAAGCGCCAGAAGCGCCAGAAGCGCCAGAAGCGCCAGAAGCGCCAGAAGCGCCAGAAGCGCCGGAAGCGCCAGAAGCGCCAGAAGCGCCGGGTGGGTGGGATGGGTAGGCGACAATGGCCCCGTGCCCGAGGGCGACACCATCCACCGCAGCGCCAAACGCCTTCGTCCGGCGTTGGAGGGACGAGCCGTGGTGCGCGTCGAGACACCGCGGAGCCGGCTGCGAGGACCGGCGCCAGGGACCGTCGTCGAAGCGGTGGAGGCCAGGGGAAAGCACCTCCTGGTCCGATTCGCTGACGGGTCGGTGCTCCGCACCCACATGCGGATGTCGGGGAGCTGGCACCTCTACCGCACCGGCGAGCGCTGGCAAAGGCCTCCCCACCTGATGCGGGTGCTGGTGGAGGTCGACGGTTGGGTGGCCGTGTGCTTCTCGGCGCCGGTCGTGGTGTGGGAGCGAGGTCCGCTCGGCGACCCGTCGACGGGCGTGCCCGACCACCTCGGCCCCGATCTGTGCAACCCCGAGATCGATCTCGAACCGGCGCTCGACCGCGCGCTGGCACGCATGGCTCGCTACGGCGGCCCCACCGACGAGATCAAGCCGGTGCTGCTCGACCAGCGGGTGGCGTGCGGCGTCGGCAACGTCTACGCCAACGAGGTGCTCTTCGCCTGCGCGGTCAACCCGTTCACGCCGCTCGGCGCGCTCGACGGAGCGAGCCGTCGCCGGCTGCTGGGTACCGCGTCGCGACTGTTGCGGGCCAACCTCGACCCCGGTCCTCGGGCCACGGTGCCCGAGGGTCTGGCCGTCTACGGCCGCCACGGTCGGCCGTGCCGTCGTTGTGGCACCGCGGTGCGCGGGCGGCGCCAGGGCGACCACGCCCGCAGCACCTACTGGTGCCCGACGTGTCAGGCCGCGCGCGCCCCGGTTGACAAGATGGCGCCATGACCACCGGTGCCCACCAGGTCGACCGGGCGCGGGTGGTCATCGTCGGCGCCGGGTTCGGCGGCCTGGCCGTTGCCCGCGAGCTGGCCGGAGAGCCGTTCGACGTCACGATCGTCGACCGGCACAACTTCCACACCTTCCAGCCCCTGCTGTACCAGGTGGCCACCGCCGGGTTGAACAGTGCCGATGTGGCCCTGCCGGTGCGCGGCCTGTTCCAGGGTCAGCGCAACTTCGGGTTCCGACATGCCGCGGTGACCGCGGTCGACTGGGACCGCGGCGCGGTGACGCTCGACGATGGGGCGGCGCTCGGTTTTGAGTACCTGGTGATCGCATCGGGATCGGCCACGAACACGTTTGGCATCCCCGGTGCGGCCGAGCACGGCTTCCCCCTCTACACGCTCGACGACGCCGTTCGCTTGCGCAACCACATCCTCGAACAGTTCGAGGCGGCCGACTCCGACCCGGCCAAGCTCGCCGCCGGGCTGCTCACGTTCGTGGTGGTGGGCGGCGGTCCCACCGGTGTCGAGGTGGCCGGCGCGCTCACCGAGCTGTTCGACCACGTGCTGGCCAAGGACTACGCCCGGCTCGACGTCGGCCGGTCGCGCGTCGTGCTGGTGGAGATGGCGCCCTCGCTGCTGGTCTCGTTCCGTCCCGCTTCTCAACGTCACGCCCTCGAGTCGCTCCGTCACCGCAGCGTCGAGGTGCGCCTGGACACCGCGGTGACGGAGGTGACGCCGACCTCGGTAACCCTGGCCGACGGCGAGACGATCGAGTGCCGCACGCTGGTGTGGGCGGCGGGGATCCAGGCCAACCCGCTGGCCGCCGCTCTCGGCGTGCCCACCGGCGCCGCCGGCCGGGTCACGGTCGGCCCCGACCTGGCCATCGCCGGGCGTCCCGGTGCCTACGCCATCGGCGACATCGCCGACATCACCGACGCCCGCCACGGGCCGCTGCCCCAGCTTGCCCCGGTCGCCCTCCAGTCGGGTCGCCACGTCGCCCGCCAGATCGTCCGAAGCCGGTCAGGCCTGGCTCCGGAGGCGTTCCGGTACCGGGACAAGGGCACCATGGCCACGATCGGGCGCAGGGCCGCGGTGGCCGAGCTACCCGGAGGAATCAGCCTGCGGGGCACGCCTGCATGGTTCGCCTGGCTCGGGCTGCACATCGTCTTCCTTCTGGGGTTCCGCAACCGGCTGTCGGTACTGCTGAGCTGGGCGTGGAACTACCTGACCTACGACCGCGGCCCTCGTATGATCTTCAGGTCCGATCGATAGCCGGTCCGGCCCGGGAGCCCGGCCCGGGAGCCCGGTCAGGCCACGGGGTCGCCAAAGAAGGCCCTGCTTTCCGGCGCGAACCGTACGAGGTAGATGACCACCGCGTTCACGGCGATGGCCACGATGCCCACCGGGAGGTTCAGCACTCCCTGGGCGAGGCCGAGCGCGGCCAGCACGATGATGCCGGAGCGGGCGCTTCGGCTGCCGCGGCGCAGCCTGGTGGCCAGCAGGATCTGGGCCACGGCGATGGCCAGGCCGATGACCGCGAAGGTCTTGGCCACGCCGGGATCGACGTCGACGTCGGTGAACACCTCGTCGTCGGCGCCCAGGGTGAGCAGCCCGGTGATGATGCCGAGCGCGGCGCCGACGTAGACGACCGCCGCCGCCGCGGTGACGCGGCTCGGAGTGGGCGTGGTGGGGAGGTCTGGCACGACGCCGACGCTACCCGCTCGGTCTCGTCCGGCCCGACGCCCGGACCGGCGCGACGCGACCGAGGACGCGGTCGACGGTGATCTCGACGCTCACCCGGTCGGCGCGTGGGCCGGGTTGGCGATAGCGCTCGGCGTAGCGGCGCACGGCCTCGGCCACCCGTAACGGGTCCTCGGTCACGACGGCCATGCCTTCGAGGGTCAGCCATCGCCCCCCGTCGACTTGGCAGAGCGCGGCCCGCGCTGACCCCGCGGCGCACAGGTTGCGGACCTTGCGGCTCGACCCGAAGGTGATGACCCGGGCCAGGGCGGTCTCGGGCTCGAAGGTGAACCCTACCGGCGCGACGTGTGGGCTGGAGTCGGGACGCAGCGTGGTCAGGCTGGCCAGGTGGCGCTCGCGCACGAACGCGAGCATCTCGGGGGGCAGCGATCGTGGGTCTAGTGCCATCGCAGCCGATGTCCTAGGCCCCCCGGCGTTCTCGCGACAAACCGTGGGGCCCGGGCCCCACGGTTTGTCGCGGAATCCCCAATCTGCCCCCGGGGGGCTACGGGGTGGAGATCGCGGCCAGGACGTCGAGCCTGGCGGCTCGCGCCGCCGGCCTCAGCGCGGCGATGACGCCGGCAAGCCCTGCGATCACCACCACCAGCGCGAGCTGGCCGACCGGGACGGCGAAGCGTTCGACGCCCTTGGACTCCAGCGCCTTCACCATGGCCCAGCCGAAGAACAGCCCGAGGCCGAGGCCCAGCACCGTGCCGAGCACGGCGATGATGACCGACTCCCAGCGCACCGAGGTGCGGAGCTGAGCCCGGGTCATGCCGACGGCCCGGAGCAGGCCCAGTTCCCGCGTGCGCTCGTGCGTCGACAGGGCCAGGGCGTTGGCGATCCCCAGAAGGGCGATGAACACCGCCAGGGCCAGCAGGACGTACACGAAGGCCAGCAGGCCGTTGATCTGGTCGACGAAGGACTGCTTGAACTCGGTGCGGTCCTGCACCTCGGCGCCCGGGTACGTGTCGGCCACGCGCTCGACCGCGGCGACGCCCTCGACCGGGCCGACCCCCTCGGCCAGGTTCACGTACACCTGGAGATCGAGGTGGTCGGCCACGTTGGCCTCGAAGGCGGGGTAGCCGATGGCGTAGTCGCCCGCGACCTCGCTGCGACTGAAGATGGCCCCGACCACGAACGTGGCCTCGCCCGTCTCGGCGAAGCGAACCGGCACCTCGCTCCCGATCCGCCAACCGTTGGCCGTGGCCTTGTCCTCGTGCACGGCGAGGCCGGTTGCATCCAGCGCGCCGATGCTGCCCTCGGCGACACCGACGTCGAGCAGCGCGGGGAACGTCTCGGGGTCGACCGCCACCACCGGAGTGCCCTTGCCGTCGACCGACATGAGGGTGGCCCGGAAGCCGGTGGCGACGTCGACTTCGGGAAGCGTGTTCAGCTCCCCCGCCAACGTCGGGCTGAGCCCGGTGCCCGGGCCGAACGATCCCGAGTCGACGACCAGGTCACCGCTGAAGGACCGGTCGATGCTGGTGGCCACGGACGCCTTCGACGACGCCGCGAACACGGTGAAGAACCCCACGACGCCGACGCCGATCATGAGCGCGGCGGCGGTGGCCGCGGTGCGGCGCGGGTTGCGCATGGCGTTCTCGCGGGCCAGCCGGCCGGCCACGCCCCGCAACCGGGGGAGCGGGGCGCCCAACGCCCGGCTCATCGGGCGGGCCAGCACGGGCCCGAGCAGGACCATGCCCGAGAAGGTCCCGAATACGCCGGCCCCGGCCCTCACCGGGGCTTGGTCGGCCGCGCCCAGCACCGCCAGCACCACGACGCCCACCCCAGCGACCAGGACGGCGGCTCCCAGGACCGCCCGGCGGCGGAAGCCCGCCACCGCCTCGACGGCGACGTCGCGCATGGCCGCCACCGGAGCAACCCGCGACGCCTTGAGCGCGGGCACCAGCGCGGCGAGGACCGTGACCAGCAGGCCCACGACCGCGGCCACGACCACGGTCGTGGGGTCGATCACCAGCGCGGTCGAGGGCAGGTCGACCCCGAAGGCATCGAGGCCGGCCTTGAGCACCTTGGCCAGGCCGAAACCCACGACAACGCCGATGGCCGAGGCAACCAGCCCGATGAGAGACGCCTCCAGGAGCACCGAGCGAAGGACCTGGGCCCGGCGGGCGCCCACCGCCCGCAGCAACGCCATCTCACGGCTGCGCTGGGCCACGATGATCGAGAACGTATTGGCGATGATGAACGAGCCCACCACGAGGGCGATGAGGGCGAACACCAACGGGATGATGGTGATGAACTGCAACGCGTCCTGGACCGACCCGCGGTTCTCCTCGGCCACCGTGGTTCCCGGGACTGCCTCGATGGCCCCGGCCCCGGCCCCGTCGGCGAGCCCGTCGGCGAGCCCGGCTTGCAGCCGCTCCACGAGCGCGGCCTGGGTGACGCCCTCGCGGGCGGCGACCTTGATCCCGTCGACCCGCCCGGGCTCGGCGAGTTGGACCTGGGCGTCCTCGAAGGTGAAGGACACAACGTTGGCGCCGCCGGGACTGTCGGCGCCGGCGAACGTGGCGATGCCCACCACGGTCACCTCGTAGGGGCCGTTCTTGGTCTGCACCGTGGTCCGGTCGCCGACGCCGAGCTCGCCCTCGGTTGCGCTCTTGCGGTCGATGACCACCTCGCCGGGTGCTGCCGGACTGCGGCCCGCGACGAGCTCGAACGGGTTGAAGGCCTCCACCTCGGGCCAGTTGCCGGCCAGGGTGGGAGCGCCCAAGAGCCCGCCGCCGAGGGCCTCTCCGTCGCGACCGTCGAGCCGGACGCTCACCTCGATGACCCCCTCGGCGGCGGCCACCTCGTCGATCGAGCGGAGCCGGTCCGCGATCGAGGCATCGATCCGCCCTCGCTGCTGGCCGGCGAGGCCGGCGTCGACCTCTTCGCGGCTGCGGACGAACGCGTCGGTGCCCTCGAACGCGTCGGCGAAGAGCTCGTCGAAGGAGCGGCCGACCGTGTCGCCCAACACCATGCTCCCGGACATGAACCCCACGCCCAGGAGAACGGCCAGGAACGTGGCCACCAGCCGGGCCTTGTGCGCCGCCAGTCCCTTGAGCGTGACCTTCAACATGGCGGGCGCGACCCCGGGCGCAACCTCATGAGCGGGCGGTCCGGCCCGGCTGAGCCAGACCGACGTCAGTCGCCGAAGCGCTTCATGCGGTCGAGCACGCGGTCCGGCGTGGGGTCGGCCATGGTGTCCACGATCTTGCCGTCGTTCAGGAACAGGACCGCGTCGGCATAGCCGGCGGCCACCGGGTCGTGTGTCACCATCACGATGGTCTGGTCGAGCTCGCGCACGGCCCGGCGCATGAACTCGAGGATCTCCGCTCCCGATCGGGAGTCGAGGTTGCCGGTGGGCTCGTCGGCGAAGATGATCCGAGGCCGGCTGGCCATGGCCCGCGCCACCGCGACGCGCTGCTGCTGCCCGCCGGAGAGCTCGGAGGGCCGGTGCCGGAGCCGGTCACCCAGGCCCACGATGACCACGACCTCGTCGAGCCACGCCTGGTCCACCTTGGCGCCGGCGAGGTCGGCGGGCAGCGTGATGTTCTCCAGCGCGGTGAGCGTCGGCACCAGGTTGTAGGCCTGGAACACGAAACCGACCTGCTCCCGGCGCAGCAGGGTGAGCTCCTTGTCCTTGAGGCGGCCGAGCTCGACGTCGCCGATGAAGACCTGGCCCGACGTGAGCGTGTCGAGCCCGGCCACGCAGTGCATGAGCGTCGACTTGCCCGACCCCGAAGGGCCCATGATGGCGGTGAAGCGACCGCCGGGCAGCTCGACGGTGACGCCGTCGAGGGCGCGCACCACGGTGTCGCCCGCGCCGTAGATCTTCGTGGCGTCGACGGCGCGAGCCACGGGGGCCGTGCTGGCGGCGCTGGCAGTGCTCGCGGTGCCGGTGGCGAACGAGGTCATGGCCGCGACGCTACGCCAGCGTCCGGGCGCCGTCGTCCGCCAGGATGGGGATTCGCTCGTCCGTCCCGCGACTGACCGCCTGGCCCCCATCGCCCACCCCGGGGCTTGTGACTACCTGTTGGGCTGGGGTGTGACCCGGAGGTACGGCTTCTTGGTCTCGAAGCCCTTGGGGAACCGCTCCTTGGCCTCGTCGTCGGACAGGGCCGGGGACACGATCACGTCGTCGCCATCGGTCCAATCCGCCGGGGTCGAGACCATGTACCCCGCGGTGAGCTGGAGCGAGTCGAGGACCCGAAGGAGCTCGTCGAAGTTGCGCCCGGTGCTCTGCGGGTAGGTCAGGGTCAGCTTGATCTTGTTGTCGGGACCGACCACGAACACCGACCGAACCGTCACGGTCTCGCTGGCGTTGGGGTGGATCATGTCGTAGAGGTCGGCCACGGTGCGGTCGGGGTCGGCCAGCAACGGGTAGTTGAGGGCGTGCCCGGTGACGTCGGCGATATCGCCCTTCCACGCCTCGTGCGACTCGATCGGGTCGACCGACAGGCCGATCACCTTGGTGCCGCGCTGGTCGAACTCGCCCTTGAGCTCGGCCACGCGCCCGAGCTCGGTGGTGCACACCGGGGTGAAGTCCTTCGGGTGCGAGAACAGCATGGCCCAGCTGTCGCCCTTCCAGGCATGGAAGTCGATCGTGCCCTCGGTGCTGTCTGCGGTGAAGTTGGGGGCCTCGTCGCCCAAGCGCAGTGCCATGTCGGGTCTCCTCCGTCGGTGTGCCCGGTCGCTCATCCTAGGCGGCGGCGTCCCGAAAGCCGACAAGCTGAGTCGGGTTTAGGGCTCGAGCCCCGGCACCGTGCGGGGGACGCCCGGCTCGAGGTACATGACCCGAGCTGCGGGCACCGCGGCGCGCACCGACGCCTCGACGCGGTCGATCGAGGCGGCGAGCTCCGCCACGCTCAAGGTGGTGTCGAACTGGACCTTGGCCCCGACCAGGAGCTCGTCGGGACCGAGGTGCTGGGTGCGCATGTGGATCAGGGCCACGACGTCGGGCTCCGACTCGATCGCCTCGCGCAGGCGCCGCTGGTCCTGCGGGGTGGCCGACTCGCCCATGAGCAGCGCCTTCATCTCGACCGCCAAGATGATGGCGATGGCGGCGAGCAGCGTGCCGATGCTGAGCGTGCCCAGCGCGTCCCACACGGTGTCGTCGGTCACCACCGCCAGGGTCACGGCGGTGAAGGCGAGCACGAGGCCGAGCAGGGCGCCCAGGTCCTCGAGCAGCACGACCGGCAACTCGGGCGACTTGGAGTGGCGCACGAACTCCCACCAGCCTGCGTCACCTCGCACCTTGTTGGCCTCGACGATCGCCGTGCGGAACGAATAGATCTCCAGCAGGATTGCACCGAAGAGGATGCCGAGCGCCCATTCGGGCGACTCGATGTCGTGGGGGTCGCGCAGCTTCTTGACGCCCTCGTAGAACGAGAAGCCCGCGCCCAGGCTGAACAGGACGAGCGCGACGATGAAGGACCAGAAGTAGCGCTCTCGTCCGTAGCCGAACGGATGCTCCGGGGTGGCCGGTCGGCGGGCGCGCCGGCCGCCGAGCAGCAGGAGGCCCTGGTTCCCGGCGTCGGCCACGGAGTGGATGCTCTCGGCCAACATCGACCCCGAACCGGTGAAGGCGAAGCCGAGGAACTTCATGACGGCGATGCCGAGGTTGGCGAAGAACGCCGCGACGATCGCTTTGGTGCCGTGTTCTCCTCCACCGGCCATCGGGGCAGCGTAGGCGGGCACGGGCGGGTGCCAGTGCGGCCGTTGCGCACCCGGCGAACCTCGCCGCCCCCCGTCGGGTTCGGGCACCCCCCCGTACGGTTTCGACACCCCCCGTAGGGCCGGGCGCCACTGGTCATCCGGTCCGGGTTCGGCCCGCCCGGACCGGCGAAGGAGCCAGGAGGCTGGTGTTGAACACGTTCGCAGATCGGCGAGCTGCTCGGCGTCGCCCCGCAAGGACGCAGGAGTGAAGGAAATGCCGTGGCATTTTCGAGCGACGAGGACGCCGCGAGCGGCGTCGACAGCCGGCGAGATGCGCACGGCCCGTTTGACACCAGCTTCCTAGGGCCGGGCCGTGACCATAGAGTCGTGCCGATGGGCGCAGCCAGGTGGCCGTCGGACCAGGGCTCCAGTGCCGAGGAGGCGCTCGAGCTGGCGCTGGCACGCTTCGACACCCTCCTGGCGAACGCGCCCATCGGCTTCGCGTTCGTCGATGCCGACTTTCGGTTTGTGCTCTTGAACGAGCCACTGGCCCGGATAAACGGGATCTCCGTGGAGGACCACCTCGGCCGGTCCCTGGCCGAGGTGGTGCCGGACGTCTGGCCGGTGATCGAGCCGGATGTCCGAGCCGTCCTGGCCACCGGCACCCCCCGCACCGACGTCGAGGTGTCGGGCCAGACCGGCGCCGAGCCGGGCATCGAGAGGCACTGGTTGGCGGGGTTCCACCCGGTGACCGATCGAGCCGGGCGCGCTCGTGGGGTGGGCTTTACGTTCGTCGAGGTGACCGAACGACGCCGGGCGGAGCGCGCCGCGGTGCTGCTGGGCGGCCTGAGCGAGCTGTTGGCCACTGGTGAGGATCTCGGCGGCACCATGGCCGCGGCGGTGGCGTCGGTGGCCCCCGAGTTCGCCGATTGCTGCATCGCGTGCGTCACGACCCCTGACCGAGAGGTGGTGCAGCTCGCGTCCATCCGTCGTGCCGCTGATTCGGGCGAGGTCGTAGCCACCCGGCCCGACACCTGCCCCGTCGAGTTGGACGACGGGACGGCCGTCGGGCGCCGGCTGGGCGAGGGCCGCACCATCCTGGCCGAGCGGCTCGACGGCTACCGCCCGGTCGAGGGGACCGAGGTGCTGGTGGCGGACTACGGAGCGCGCTCGACCATCGTCGTCCCCCTGCGCCCCGGAGGGCAGTTCTTCGGCCTCGTCGCGTTCCTGTATACGGCGGCGTCAGGACGGCATTATCGGGCCGATGACCTCCACCTGGCCGAACAGCTCGCCGACCGGCTGGGCCATGTGCTGCTCAACGTCCAGCTCACCGAGCGGGCGGCGCGTGCCCAGGTGCGCCTGGAACTGTTGGCCCGGGCCGGGCGGATGGTGGAGAGCGAGCTGGACGTCGTCGCCCGCGCCGGTGCGGTGGCCCGGTTGGCGGTCCCCGACTTCGCCGACCACGCCACCGTCTTCCTCGTCGAAGCCGGCGCCAACGAGCTGCGCTTCATCGGTGGGGCGCATCGCGACCCGGCCCTGACCGAGCTGATGAACAGCGTGGACTGGCCCCCGATCGACATGGGCGGCGCGACGGCCCCCGCCCTCGCGGTGCGGGCCGGCGAGCCGGTGCTTCGCCCCTACCAGCCCAGCGACGGCCCGGCCCAGTACCTCCTGCACGACCACCCGGAGCTGACCGCGGCGCTCCAGACCCGCTCGATGCTGGCCGTCCCGCTCCGCACCGGTGGCGTGACCCTGGGCGTGCTCTCGTTCGCCTTCGAGGGCCGCGGTCGCCGCTATGAGGCCAACGACATCACCCTGGCCGAGGAGCTGGCCCGAATGGCGGCCCCGGCCATCAGCAACGCGCTGCGCTTCGAGCACGAGCACGTCACGGGCGAGACGCTCCAGCGCAGCCTGTTGCCGATCGCTCCGCCCTCCCTGGCCGGCATGCAGGTAGCGACCCGGTACATCCCGGGGACGGCCGGGCTCCAGGTCGGCGGTGATTTCTACGACGTGGTCGAGTTGGCCGACGATGTCGTCGTGCTGGCCATCGGAGATGTGGTCGGGCACAGCATCGAGGCGGCGATCTCGATGGGTCGGTTCCGCACCGCGCTGCAGTTCAGCGCCCGGCGCAGCGACGGCCCGTCGGCGACGCTGACGATGATCAACGAGCTGATGAGCGAAGCCTTCGGGACCGACATGGCCACCTTGTTGCTGGTGAGCTACGACCAGCGCACCGGCCGGGCTTCGGTCGCCAGCGCGGGGCATCTCCCCGCCCTGCTGCTGGCCGCCAACGGCGAGGTTTCGTTCATGGAGCTGCCGCCCGGGCTTCCCCTTTGTGTCGATGGCGGGGCCGTGTACGAGACCGCGTGGTTCGAGATCGGCGCCGGGGACAGCATCGTGCTCTACACCGACGGGCTCATCGAGCGACGGGGCGAAACCCTGGACGAGGGATTTGCCCGACTCCGCCAGTCGTGCGCCGGCGCCGCCGGTGGGCCCGATGCGATCGCCGACGATGTACTCTCGCGGCTCGTGCCGGCCGACGGCCCTGCCGACGACGTCGCGCTGCTGGTGGCCCGCATCGGCGTGTCGGGCACCACGTTGGACCTCGAGCTACCGGCGCAGACGGCTTTCCTCGGCGTGCTCCGGCGCGGCCTGCTGGCCTGGCTAGCGGGCGCCGGCGCGACCGACGAGGAAGCGGGGGACATCGTGCTCGCCGCCAACGAAGCCGTAGCCAACGCGGTCGAACACGCCTACGGGCACCATGTCCCCGGGTGGGCCCCCGGGTGGGCCCCCGGCTGGGTCCGGGTCCGCGGCACCAGCGACACGGGGGTCATCACCCTTTCGGTGAGCGACGATGGCGGTTGGCGCCAGTCGCTCAGCGACGATGCCAGGGGCCGGGGCTTCATCATCATGCGGGCCGTGATGGACGAGGTCGACATCACACGGGCCGATGAGGGGACCACGATCCGGCTCCGCCGGGCGCTTTCTCGCGCCCGGCGGCCGGTTCGTTCGTGAGTCGCTCGTCGGCTACTTCTTGAACGCCTCCTTGACGCTGTCCACCACGTCGCTGAGCTTGTCTTTGACCTTCGCGCCGGCCTGGTCGGCCTGGCCTTCACGCTGGAGGTCGGGGTCGTCGGTGAGGTCGCCGGCGGCTTCCTTGGCCCGGCCCTTGGCATCGTCGAACTTTGCACCCATGAGGATGTCCCTCCGCTAGCGAGTCGTTTGTGCTGCGCTGGTCGTTCGTGCTGCGCCGGGCAGGGTTGCCCGCTCCGGCCGCTGGGGATACACCGGACTTTGCGCCCAGCGGGCTGTGCGACCCCTTCTAGGCGCTAGGGTCCCGCCCGTCACGCCGGCTCTGTGTGAGGTACCGACACGAGCGGGCGGAGGGATATACGTGCTGTGCGAGGCGAGCTGGCTCCCGCCGGAGCACGAGAGCGAAGCGAGGGTTCCTTGGAGTTTCAACCCGTCGACGGCACGATCGAGCTGGTGCTCCCCGCCGATGCCCGCCTGGTCCGCCTGGCCCGCCTGGTGGCGAGCGGGATCGCCAGCACCGCCGGGTTCGACGTCGAGGAGGTCGAGGACCTGCGCATCGCCGTCGACGAGGGTTGCGCCTCGCTCATCGAGGGTGGTGACGGTAGCCCCCTGCTCCTGAGCTTCGGACTGGCGGCCGACGCGGTCGACGTTTTCGGGAGTACCAACGGGCGCGGGCCGACCGACATCGACGAGAACCGGCTCTCGCTCAGCAAGGCGATCCTGCGGGTCGTGGTCGACGAGCACGAGCTGCTCACCGACCGGGGACGGACGAGCTTCCGGCTGCGAAAGCGTCGTGCCGTTCGGACCGACGATGCCGGTTGACGACGGGGAGGTCAGCGAGAGGTTCCTCCGTTACCGGGAGACCGGCGATCGCGACCTGCGCAACGAGCTGATCGAGCACCATCGATGGATCGCCACGCATTGCGCGCGGCGCTTCGCCAACCGGGGTGAACCCCTCGACGACCTGGTCCAGGTGGCCCAGCTCGGCGTGCTCAAGGCGGTACAGCGCTTCGATCCCGAGTTCGGCGTCTCGTTCACGACGTTCGCCATCCCGACCGTGATGGGGGAGCTGCGGCGCCACTTCCGCGACGCGACCTGGTCGGTACGGGTGCCGAGGCGGATCAAGGACCTCCACGTCGAGCTCGGTTCGACGGTGGAGTTCCTGACCGGCGAGCTGCAGCGGGCGCCCCGCCTCGAGGAGATCGCCCGCCATGTCGGTCTCGGGGTCGACAGCGTGCTCGAGGCGATGGAGGCCAGTTCGGCGTACCGGTCCGCGCCGCTGGCGCCGACCGGCGGTGAGGACGGCGACAGCACGTCCGACGCCGAGGCGGTGGGCGCGCTCGACATGGACCTGGCGCTCGCCGATGACCGGCTGTCGGTGCGGGCGATGCTCCGCGGCCTGGCGCCGAGAGAGCGCCGGATCGTCTACCTCCGCTTCTTCGAAGGCCTCAGCCAGTCCGAGATCGCCGAGCGGGTGGGTGTGAGCCAGGTCCACGTGTCACGGTTGCTGCGCGCCAGCCTGGCCCTGCTCCAGCAGCGCGCCAGGAACGAGCCGGTGAGCGGCTCCTGATCGTCGCCCTCCGTTCTGGGGCCACAGGTTCACCCTGACGCGATCGTCCACCCTCCGGAACGAGGTGGTCGGCGCTCGCGCCGGGGGTTCAACCGGAGCGATGGCCGGGTAGTGCCGGTCCAGCGCCGGCACTCGACCGGCCGCAGAGCGAGGAGATTCTCAGATGCTTGCGTTCCTTGTCGCCTTGGTCGTCCTCGGAGGAATCATCGGCGCAATCGCGCGGCTCCTCGTGCCGGGCCGAGACCCGATGGGCATCGGGGGGACGATCCTGCTCGGCATCGTCGGGTCCTTCGTCGGTGGCTTCCTGGCCGACGTGGTGGCTCGGCCGGAGAACGAGAACCCCGGCCTGAACACCGTGGGATGGATCGGCTCGATCGTCGGGGCGATCGTGGTGCTGCTGATCTACCGCGCCGTGTCCGGCCGGGGCCGCCGCGTCATCTGACCCTGATATTGC
>Ga0187893_10010782_pt1 | contig 13471 bp, 8 predicted proteins | sample MA1701074metaG_FD_139574 | JGI IMG/M metagenome (GOLD analysis project Ga0187893, IMG submission 139574) | White microbial mat communities from a basaltic lava cave in the Kipuka Kanohina Cave System on the Island of Hawaii, USA - MA170107-4 metaG ...
ATAACGTCTCGCCCAACAACGCAGCGCTTTTGCGAACTATAAAATGACTATCTCAGCGTGCAATGGCAATTTCTTGTGAGCAAACGCATCAAGCGAGCAACTACCAAATGTCCGCCGCACGGAATGGAGCGAAGCGGAATGAGGTGCTACTGTGCCTTTGGTTGTTGCGAGCTGTGAGCTTGTGTGCGAGTGTGTGAGTCCCGCCGATTCGATGAAAGGCTTTGATATTTCGGCGGGCGAACAGACGAGCACACGTTTTTCACTTCGCCGCGTTTGCAAACTACAAGTGATGAGCGTTGGCAAACAGAGACAACCAACCTGTGAGCAAAAGCGTTGAGCGACATCTATAATCCTTATGAAATGATGGAGCGGCGTTGTTGGGCGTGTTATATGCTGTGCCGTGCCCGTGGTATATGAATCAAAATTGCTTGAACAATCCAGAAGCCATACCGAAGTCGCTTATCTGCACGTGTGCGACATTCGACAAGTCAGATCTGTATTTGACTTCTGATACTGCTGCGGGAATATGTTCGGATGCTATCTTGTGAATATCCTGATGCCGATAGAATCGCAGGGAATTGTGTGCAACTGTGAAGTCATATCTTGTGGCAACCGAGCTTATGATCGATGAGCCTAATGTTCTAAAGACGATCGAGTAGAGCTTGTCGATCAATTCCAGTTGGCCACCAACTCTTGCGGCAAGTAATTGTGTCAAGTCTTGAATATTCTTTCCGTCATTTGTCTGTTTGAGAAGGATAGATGCAATTAGTACTTGAACTCCTCGTGCTGGGCACAGTTGCTCAGAGGAAAATGAATGGACGCGGTCCATGCTCGCACTGCTTTTAACTTCGACTCTCTCGTCACTGGCATTAAAATCAAATTGCTCTTCAGGAACCCTATGCCAAAAGTCTAGGAAGGTGCTCGGTTGCTTGGAAATGCTAATTAGAAATAATTCTGCCCACAATCCCTGAATCGTACTTGTCGGAGTTGATGATAGGGCTTGAAAGATCTCAACAAAGCGAAATAATGCCTCTGTTATCTGTTGGTCAGTTGGCTTGACGGATAGAGACTTGAGGAGTGATTCTGAAACCCGGAGAAAATATTCGCGCAAGCCGCGGTCAGAGCTTGTGAATGTAATAATGGTGAATGTTCCTAGGGTGGTCCTGCCGCTCTCTATTATCTTACATTCGACGTCATGTGCAAGAGAGACGTACTTTAGGTGAATATTTTTTGGTTTGTTTCTTGTTCCGGTAGTCAGTGTATGAAAAAGCAAAATAGGATTGCCCTCAATGTCGGTGGCGACGCGAAACTGAGGGTACTTAGGCAATTGAAGGGCACTAAGAATTCTGTCGTTCGATCCAGCGGGGACTTCCAGTTGATCGTATAACTCTATTAGGTTCATGCTAGTCTGACAATGTCTCTGCCAATGTTGTCGGGCACCCAGATTGCAAGAGTTGGTACGTCCCCAAACTTTGGGGTTCCGTTGTCGTCAGTTATATCTTGGCCGTTTGTATCTACTATTCTAAGTCGATGAATCTGAATTGATAGGGTGTTCTGCTCCTTGATTTCTGAATCGCCAGGGTAGATTATTTCACCAGTGCGGGGATTTCTACCTTGGAAGAGTTGTTGTATTTCATCGTTCCTATCGAGACGACGGGTTCTAATTTTCCAATCCGCCAAGGTATTTGCGCTCATAAGGTACAGAAGGCAGCGCTCGTCAGGGCTCTCAGCCAGGAATCGTTTGAGAATTCCGCGGAGACTAGAGTATGTGGCAGAGTCAGTTTCTCTAGTGAATTTTAGTTTGTTTAATAAGTTCTCCAAACATGTTCGGATTGGCAGACTCGCGACAAGGTGCTTTTGGTCTTCTGTTCGGCGGGGGTCGCCCGCATCAATAGTGAATTGGTCTCTTTGGGTTTCAAGGAAACTGAGAAGAGCGGTGCGATTAGCTGCAATTAAAGCCTCGGTGTCATGCGGCGCATTTATTCTAAACCAATCATTCCCAAAGCGATCCCTATCGATATCATTGTAAAGGACATTTGCTCGGGTGAGGCTCAACATTTGATCAAGTACAGCCTCACGATCCCAGTCGTTTAGATGCTTGTTGTTGACATCAAATTCTTGAAGCCGATTCCGTACATCTTCTTCGTGCTCAATAATTGAGTTATAGGTATCGATAGTTGCCTGATCGAGGAACACGCGGCAGTAATTGAGGTAGGTACTTTTGTAGCCGAAAAACCTTGCTCGCTGTTGTACAGTGTCTACATTTCCAACGCCGACGTTTCTAGGCATATATGTGACCGTTAGACCCTCGACTGTGAAACCTCTATCCATTGACTGGCCACCGACAAGAATCCAAGAATGCGAATCCTGCCAGTTAATCTGGGGAGTTGTTCCTCTTCTTGCATTGACTTCGACGATGGGCGTATATTGGATGGCGTGTATTAGATCGCGATCTGCAAGCGTTTCAAACGCGGGAAGATCGGCAACGGTCGCGTGAAGGTTGTTGTACGCGTTCCTGAACTCTGCGATGAGAGAAGTCTTTTCGTCTTGGTCGCCGCTTGAAAGCAAGCGTGTCCAAGAGTCTTTGATATTGTTTACCCATCGAAAAAATGTGATATGGTCGCCCTGCAGCCTCGAAGGGTGAATAAGCATTGAACGATTGTGTTGGCTGGGGAGTCTATAAGATTGTGATACTATTGCAGCAACAACACTCAAATAGAAAATTCTAAGTGCTTCAAGCAAACTCTCCGGGGGCTCGGTGAGCGGGTTATTTCCGGTAGGAAGGTCATTCGTTGGAATGACGTGAATCAAGTTCGGATTACGCTTGAAGAATTCAATACCTCCTGTATACTCATCGCCCGGAGTCAGCAATTTTATGAAGTTTGGAGAGAGGCGATCCATTATGTTAATAAAGAGATTTGCCTGAGGGGTAGCGGTGTACTGGAGAAATGTGTGATGAGGGAAAATAGATCTAAGTGCCGTGATCCTGCGATAAATTGTTGAGACTTCATTCTCTGTGAGGTCCTCAATGTCTATGCCTTCTCGAGCTGCCCACCTTGCTCTTGTGTTTAAGCTTGCCTGGTCGCCCTCGTCGTCGATTATCAGTGTAGGCACATGTTCAAGTGGCAAGTTGGCCATTAACGTTGTTAGGTTTCTTAGGTGAGAACCATTCTTCATAACCGTGATTAGAATCGTCCTACAGCGTTCCTTAGGAAAAGTGCCATCGGCCCATTGAGTTAGCAAACTCTGGATCGTATCGAAATCTTCTTGGGTATGTGGGTTCTTGATCTGAGTCCACCTTTGCTCAAAACCATATCTTGTGTCAATTCTCAGATCTCTTCTGAGGCGACTTGTTGACTGGTCAAGCAAGTTCACCGAAGTTCCACCTATCACGATGACTATTTGATAGTTGTTATCGCGCGCAATGGCCGTAAGCGCAGTAAATGAAAGCGTCTTGCCGCTTTGGACGTAGCCAATAACGATCCCTGTTTCATTGTTGTTGGCTTCGTGTGGGTTGCCACACATCTGCATGATGCGAAGTGTTTCCTGAAGGACTCGTTGCCCAGAATCATTCAGATTACCATTTCTGTCGACGAGTTTAGAGTTGCCTCTCAAAAGTCCAAGGGTCTCTTCGCCGATATTGGGATCCCAGCGACCGTCAAGGCGTGTGTTCTGCAATTCGATGATCTCAGGCATTCTCGCTCCATGTTGTCAGTCTTGTAAGAAGTTCGTTGAAGTTACGCCTAACCTCGCCTTGGGTCTTTACACCACTTTCTTTTGCCAGAACCTCTGCCAAGCCTAGAGCTGCCGCCATGCGAAGAACCGGTTCCACTTTCGAGTTGTCGATTCCGACGAACTCTACCATGAAAGGATGTGTAAGCGACAACCGAATACCGACATCCCTCGCTGAAGCATCAGTCGACTTTGCCTTTACGAGATGGTTTCCAACCTCAATAAGATCGTGTAATGAAGGGTCGTATGACAATTCGATGGAAATGTTCCAGGTTGCTCTATTGAATCTCACTTGGAAATCGCGATGAATTGTCTTATTTGTTTTGACTAGTCCAGTTTCATCAGGTAGCTCTTGCTTGGAATTGCTAACTTCCTGAAGTGCCTGAGGAGCGGTTTTCTCCAGGTCATCAACTGTTTCATCTAGCGCTTTCTTGGCAGCTTGGTACTCTTTTTCTGATGCCCTAACACGATGCCGCTCCGCTTGTTGAAGCAATGGAAATTCTGGATGCGAGATATCATCTTTGAGCAATTTGAGAAAGATGTCCAGATTGTTGTCCCACTTAATGCCTTTTTTTGTGAATGAGACATCGAATCCTTCAAGGCGTAGCTCGCCAAACACGCGCTGGTATCGGAAACTGTTGGGGTTTCCAAAAATGAACTCAGGTCTGAAACCATTATCAAAACTGCCTTCAATTACCCTCCCACGGCGAAACAGTGCAAAGCCAGCCTGCTGCGTGGATGCCTTCTCCCTTATCGCGACAAAGCCGTGAACGCTTAGGTTGTCTTCGATTGGAAAATCGATGTCACGTTTCCAGAGGATAGACTGTCCTTTCGGATCGTCATATCGAGGCGCATGAAGTATCTTTGGCTCTTCATACTGCAGAACTTCATTATCAACAGAAAGCACGAGCACACCGCGTCGTATGAAGTCCCTGTATATGCTTGCAAGATGCTCTTTGACTTTTCCGACTCCTCTGCGTCTTGGTAATTTGTTGACGTTGTTCAACTGGATGATTGTGTAATGATGGTTCTTCTGTGCAGGGTGGACTTCAACTTCGAGTTCTTCAAGTTTATCCTCAAAGATTCGTTTCATGTCAAAACGTACCGTTTTCTCTTTGTCCTCGCCTAGCGCTGTGGATCTTACGCTCCACTCATCGGCGAACCAGCAAGCCGCCGACTTCATTCCCATGCCAAACTCGGAAAGCCCCGTTGTGTCAGGTGGAATCTCCGCTGCACGAAAAGCTCTTGCGTAGGCGCTTTCTTCTATGCCAGCAGCATTATCGCGAATAGTAATACTACTTTGGTGTTCATCTATCTCGATTTTGACCTCAAGATGAAAATCATTTCCTTCGATCTCCTTCAGGTCTGACTGTCGAGATAGGTAACTTGCGATAGAGTTGTCCACAAATTCAGCAAGCGCGAACCATGTCTCGTATTCCAAATACTTCAGAACCGCAAGGACCGTTACCTGCGGTCTTATGCTTACCCTCTCAGGTGCTTTCATATTCCACGGTACTGAATGTTTGAATTTTTCGATGTTTTTGGAGTCCGTTATCTTCGATTCGAATGAGGTGGCGTGCGATCATTCTGACAATGGTGACATTCACGGAATTGCCGAGAGCGCGAAAGGCGGCATTGTAGACTCTTGGTAACCTGATGCCCTGCAAAGATTGGAGCCTTAGGCATTCCGCTTTTGAGAGGTAGCGTTTTTGCCAACCGATAATCGGTACCTGCGTTTGCGTGCATACGAGGGATGGGAAGAAATCTGTCTTCTTGACTCTCACACCTGAGGCCCGGAATTGTATCAGGTGATCCATGATTCTACCTTTTTCCCTGCCGATATTCCATTCAAGTTTCTGCCAACTTTGAAATCCAAATGTCGCGATCTCTCTTACAGCGTTTTGTATATAGCGTCGGTTTTGGAGATAGAATTCTCTATTTTGTCGAATGAACGATTTCTTCCATTCTGGAAAATCGTTCTCAACTCTAGCATAGCTCGGAATTCTCTGCAGTTGTTCCAAATGGCTGTACCCACTCAAACTGCAGCCGAAATTACCTTTATACTTCGCCAGTTGTCTGGCAGTCATTTGTCTCGGGAAAGTCTCCTCAAAGGGGTAGGTGGCTCCAAATTCCATTGCCCAAATTGGAAAGCCAGGAAGGGGTGTACCGTGTTGCAGTGCATCGATCAATTTCTGCCATACTTTAATGCACTCAAGATTCTCTTTAGGTAACTTCTTGGCGGCCTTGGGGTTGGTTGACAAGAAATCGCTGATATCGAGGACTTTCTTTTTCTTGTTGTCGATTTCTGTAAAAGAAAAGTGGGACAAACCTACCCTTGAACCAACTATGAAGATTCTAAGCCGATGCTGAGGAATTCCGAAATGGTGAGGGGAGTAGTTTTGGTGGTCCACTTTGTAACCTAGCTCCTTGCTCTCAAGTTGAGATTTCATGTAGTTCCAAGTCTCTTCATTATCGTGCTGTGCAATGAATGGAACATTTTCTAGAATAAAGTACCTTGGCTTACGAAATCTTAGAATCTTAACGATGTCATCGAAAAGAGTTCCTCTCTCCTTATCTTTCATACCTTGTTGCTTGCCGGCCTTCGAGAAAGGCTGGCATGGGAATCCCGCACAAAGGATGTCATGGGGAGGAATGAGCGAAATATTGTTCGCGACAATTTCCTTTATGTTGCCTTCGGGTCTTATTCCCCAATTGTCTTCGTAAAGTTGCCTGAGTGTCGGATCAATCTCTGAAGCGAACACACATTCGTGCCCAAGAGACCTTAATGCTTTGTGAAAACCACCCAATCCTGCAAATAGATCTATGAACTTTAGCATCGTCCTGTTCTGGAACTTCTATTGAGTTGGATTATCAAGAATAGCTGATCTAAGTTTACAAATCGTTTTATCAAGCCGGTTGCTGCCTAGTTCGCACTCCCAGACAGTAAGAACTCTCCACCCCAGCCTGTGCAGTTTACGGCTATTTTGCTTGTCACGCACCCTATTCCTCTGAATCTTCGGTATCCAGTACGTCTTGTTTCGCGTAGGCGGTCTAAAAAGTCTACATCGTCCGTGGCCATGCCAGAAGCAACCATTGATTCGAACAACTGTCCTGTATAGTGGTAGCACTATGTCTGGAGTTCCTGGAAGCGTAGAGTCGTAGAGGCGATATCGAAATCCAGCCTTCGAGAGCAATTGTCGAACGACCAACTCGGGCCTGGTGTTGACCTTAGTAATCCTCGCCATCAGCGGTGTGGATCGCTTAGCCGACATTCTTGAAGTTGCAGTCACGTTTGTAGTTTCGATGTTCTACAGTTCGGGCACGGCATTGCATATAACGTCTCGCCGCACCACGCAACGGCGAGCACTATGCTTTTTATCAAATGTGCGAGCCGTTGAGCGCACACTACTTATCTCGACAAACAATGTTCCAACGTCGCTTACCAAATGAGTGCGCGACGTGGTGCGGCGTGTTATGCGCCGTTGTGCTATGATTTCAGTGTTTGAGCACTTTGAACAAAGGCTCCAAGGGTTCAATAGTTGCTTTCAGGAGCTTTTCCAACTGTTTCAGTGCATCCAAGGAGGTGGATTTTGGTTTATGCTCAGCGTCAAAAATCTTGTCAGTGGGTGAAGTAAATACCTTGGTAATTGCATCAATAACAAATGCAGTAAACTTCTCCCGCTCTCCCGGTTGTTGAGCATTCACCAAACCCTCAACCAGCTCTTTGTATGGAACAAGAGAGATTGAAATATTGGATTTGAATGCATACTCTTCTTCAAGTTTTCTTTCTCTCCCATACTGAACCGTGCAGAAGAAAATCGCATAGATCAAAGGCAGGGTCATTGAGAGCTTCCCGAAGAAAGCAACGTCAAAGTTGTCGGTTGTCGTAATGACAAGAATTGAAACACCCCATGATGCGGCGACCAAAGCGGCAAGTGCCCAAACCCAGAATTTCTTTGAGCCGGCCAATTGCAATTGTCGTGTTTGAAAGGAATGGAACAATGAGAAACCTGTTGCCATCTGAATCTTGTCTTTGATTTGGTCTTCAAGTTCGCGCAAGTTGGTAACGAGTTCGTCAGTCGCCTCTTTGTTTGTCTTAACCGCTTTGTCGGCATCCTCGCCAGTGGATGCGATCTTCTTCCTGTATTGGTCAATCTGAGCGAAGAACTCCTTGATCTTGGGTTCGAGGGACAATACCTCCGCGTTACTGGTCTTGGTGCTTGAGAGGAGTTGTGTCGATGTCGTTTGACTTTGCTCTATGGAGGTGAGAAGGGCGGCAGAACTTTGGTTTGCTTTGGTAATTGTACCAAGGTTATCCTGAGCTTTTTTTGCATCTGCTTCAGATTCCGCAAGGGCAGTCTTGAGACTCTCTACGGATTTGTTAGCTTCAGCCACCAGAGACTCAAGGGATTTCTTTTGGCTCAATGCAGCCTTCAGTTCTCTTTTAACAGTTGCTATCTCCACTTCTTGGTTTTTCAGTTGGTTCATCTTTTCAAGATGACCAAGCAGCTCGTCTGAGAGATTGTGAAGGCCATACTGCCAAATTGCAGTATTAAGCTGTTCGATATAATTGGTCACATTCTCAACCTCGTCCGATCCATTGATCAAGTTCGTCATCGAACGGGAAATCGACTCCAATAGGTTAAGGATGGTCTTCTGGACAGTGATTGGAAGTTGTATGAGCTTCCGTTTCTCAATAGCGTCCGCAAGGATTGACTTTGCAGTATTCAGATTGATGAAGGATTCCTCAAGACCAATTATTCCACGCTTGGTATCAAAGCCTTTTTCCGTGCATTTCTCGAAAGCAGCCTTTTGGGATTCGTCCGAAAAGGTTGTCAAGATTTCCCACATGCGGTCAATCATTAGTCTCACCTTTCATTTGTCATATTGAGGCACAATGGCACATAACGTGTGCGGGCACTATGCCGCGCCACACTCCACGCTTTTTAAGATTGAGTGTGGCGTGGAACGAGTACAACTGATGGAGCCGAACTGAGCATGAAGAAAGCCTTACCAAATGAATCGAGTGTCATAGTGCCCGCTGTTAGGCGCAGGCGGCCACATGGCAGTTGGCCTTTCAAGAGGGCCACATTGCACGACACAAACAAAAACAATTTTGGGTTTGGCAGCAGACATACAGACATGAGACTCACATGCTAAAGCAAACACAGGAAGACCTCTGGGCACGATTTCTTATCACGAACGGCTTCCCGTCTTCTTATTCACGGCTTGTTTGTGTGTTGCGAAACCGAGGACTTGTTTACGCCCGCCGGACACAATGTATTGGACTGCTGCATACGGAATTTGCAGGTCGAGTTGGAAATTCATCTCAGCCGGCGGAGTTGGTTGTACATTCTCCATTGCAAGAAAAGCAGCATCTTGATGAAGATGTTCACAAACGAAATACGCTCCATTATGCAGAAACAGTTTGATTATTGGGTCATCAAGAAACTTGCGGCCTTCGGTGGTAATGAAAACCATTGGTTCTTGTTTAGGCATAAGTCATGTCTTTCTGTTGGTGCGCCTGGTGTTTGCTGCCAAACGCTTTTTTTATCAAAAATTGATGTGTGGTGCAATGCAGTGTACCTCAACATGGCGTGGCCGCTTGCGCATAACGTTTAGCAAAACACCGCAGTGCTGTTGCGAACTCAAAAAGGATGCGACGACCGCCGCTATGAACGGTTCATTTTGTCGCGGCGGGCGGTGCAAACTAACTCGTGAGCAACAGCATTGAGCGACATCTATAATCCTTATCAAATGATGGAGCGTCGGTGTTTTGCTTGTTATGCGCAGGCAAAGTTCAATATTAATTGCGTTTTGCGGCACAACAACAGGATGCCTGATAGATGACATACGGGGCTATGCCACGCCTCAATTACGACAACATAATGCGCGCGACTTCCGTCGGGTTCTCGACCGACGAGAAATGCCCCGTATTCTGAAGCGTAATCATGCGTGAACTCTTCAGCAGGCCCTTGGTGCGATTTCGCTCAGGGACTCGTGACCAGTCCCTGTCGCCGTAGACAAGGGTTACAGCCGCTTTCACCCCCGAATAGCGCTCGCGCGCCTTGCTCCAGGAGCGCCATGCGGCCAGCACTTTTCGTTCAGCGTAGTGAAAGTTGGGGTTTCGGCCCGCTCTATAGAAGGTGGCGATCAGATCGGCGGGCATCTTACGTGGGTCCGCATATCCGCCAGCCATGATCTTGCCGATGATCCAGGGGTTTGCGAGAGAGGCGCCGATCGCTCCGACTACAGGGAATTGCAAGCTGCCAATAATCAGGTTCGCAAACCAGTTGCCGCGCCGCATGCCATCGCCGTATCGCGTCTCGTAGTCGTAGGTATTGAGCGCGTAAACGGTCTTGATACGGTCAGGGATATCGGAGGCCACCGTCAGCGCTATCACAGCACCAATGGATTCGCCAACCAAGGTCACCTCACGCAGGTCCAGGGCCTTCAGGAAGTCGATGACGCCCTTGCGAAGGTACGGCTCATCATACTGCGCTGCTGTGTCGACCGAAGAAAAGCCATGGCCCGGAAGATCCACGGCGTAGACGGTGAACTTCTTCGCAAGAAGCGGCACCAGCGCTCGGAAATACTCAAGCTGGGTACGGATTGTGTGAAGGAGAACTAGAGGGGGACCATCACCCGATTTTTGATAGCGGAGGCTGATCCTGTCGGAAATCCTGAGATACCTGGGATCGGCCGAGGGTGTCTCTCGGTCTTCTGTTGATTCACTCATCGCAGTTTCATCCGCGATTGTGCTCGGCAAGTGCCGTGATCGTCAGCGAATGCTAGAAAACGCTCTCGCCTTGAGTAGACGGGCATAGGGTCGTCCTAACTATTGTTTATATGGTTTCCAGATAAAACCGCTCTCTGGGTTGATTAGATGTGCCGCAAAACGCCTTATGAAATGAATCTTTGCTTGCGCATAACGTTTGGCAGCGCAACGCAGTGGTTTTTGGTGCTAAGAAAAATATCCGTAGCCTAAACTCAGACTACCAAACCGCACCAAAAACCATTGAGCGACCCCTTTAATTCTTTTCAAATGTGGGAGCGTCGTTGCGCTGCCTGTTATATGCCGTTGCCCCATAATGAGTACTTGGGACTTGACAGACACCCCGAGCCCAGTCTATATTGGTGTCAGTTACTTTGGAGTAGGGCAAATGACAATCAGCCACAAAGAGAAAAAGGAGATCGTAAAGCGTCTTCACTACATCAAGGGACAACTTGGAGGTATCGAAAGGATGCTCGATGATGACAGATCTGTCAAGGACGTTTACGCACAACTGAAAGCCATCGAAAAGGGAGTGCATCAGGCAATTTATGGAGTATTCGATGACCAACTTAAGAAACATTTCGCAGAGGTCTTGGCGGAACGACTCGCACTATGCCCCGGAGACTGCGACGACGCTGAACGATTACAGTTTCTCAAGAGCGAATTTGCTAAACTTGAGTTAAGAGAACTCATAGATGAGCTTGCTTGGTTGCGTAATTCACTAAATTCTGTAAAAACCGTTAACATAACAATCCCGAAGGAGGTGAAAAAAAGATGAAACGAAAACTCGTGCTCGTTCTGGGCATACTTGGATTGACCTTGAGTGCCTTTGCATTCTCAGGCTCAAACGCTCAAGCGAATAACGATGGCTGCCCGCTGAGAGGAACACCTGCTTGTCCAGAGTATCCGTCTTGCTGCAAGTAAGATCGATTCATTTACAATTGCAAGGCTCGGGAATTACTTCCGAGCCTTTTTCTTTTTGGCTCATACCTCGTTGGGGCAATGGCATATAACGTGTGCAGGCACAACGCCGCGCCGCACTCCACGCTTTTTACGATTGAGTGCGGCGTTGAGCGAACTCTATTTGAGTTCGCTTCAATTGCCTTACCTTCGCCTTTGCAAATGTGTGAGCGCCGATTGTGCCTGCTGTTATCTGCAGTTGCCCGTTCATCTTAGAATAAGTTGACCATTCTGACTTGCCTTGACGAAGTATGCCTTTCCGGGCTGCAACGTAGTTGCCGGAGTATAACTGCCCGAATAACCAAAGTAGCTCGACGACACTATCCCCGACGGGATCTGTATGATCGAATCCACAACGGCGACCACCCCAATCGCACCAATAATGTTCCAGCCTGCCACGATGTTGATAGTGTCTGCCAGTGTTGGAGGCCCAGCGAGTTTGACAACATCTGAATTGGGAAACTTAAGCCAATAACCAACTCCCAGATCAAGAGTGTCGCGAGTGATATAGCCTTGTGATGGAACGAACCTAAAAGCCGGTGAAGTTGCATTCGGAAATACCACTACCGTGCGGGGGTCTTCAACTGTAACCGGGAGAGAAACCATGTTCCAGCCTTGAAGAACAGAAATGCCGGAGGCTGTCATCTCCGACAAGGGTCTCTTCCAAATACCAAATTCAGTTGCTGCAAAAAGATTTGAGTCCTTCACAGCAAGGCCATGGATAGTGGTGGGTGACCAACCAGTGTTGACGGAAACCCAGCTTAGACCATCATCACATGACAAGAAAACACCGCCCTGGGTCCCAGCAAAGAGATTCGTGCCCGAAACGGCAAGAGACAAGACATAAATATTCGTCAAGCCGGTGTTGACCGCACTCCAGCTTGTGCCGCTATCGGTCGAAAGAAAGACGCCGCCATCAGTCCCGGCAAAGAGATTCGGGCCCGATACGGCAAGAGAGCGGACATAAGTGTTCGTCAAGCCGGTGTTGACCGCACTCCAGCTTGTGCCGCTATCGGTCGAGAGAAAGATGCCGCCGCCATAAGTCCCGGCAAAAAGATTTGTGCCCAAAACGGCAAGAGAATGGATGTCAGTGTTCGTTAAGCCGGTGTTGACCTCTGTCCAGCTTGTACCGTTGTTGGTCGAAAGAAAGACGCCGCCGCCGGCGCCATAAGTTCCGGCAAAGAGATTCGTGCCCGATACGGCAAGAGAGCGAACATCAGTGTCCGTCAAGCCGGTGTTGACCTCTGTCCAGCTTGTACCGTTGTTGGTCGAAAGAAAGACGCCACCACCAGTCCCGGCAAAAAGATTCGTGCCCGAAACGGCAAGAGACCAGACAGAAGAAGTAGTCGTAAAGCCGGTGTTGACCACTGTCCAGCCTGTGCCGTTGTTGGTCGAAAGAAAGACGCCGCCATCAGCCCCGGCAAAGAGATTCGTGCCCGAAACGGCAAAAGAAAAGAACACAGTAGTCGTCAAGCCGGTGTTGACCACTGTCCAGCTTGTGCCGTTGTTGGTCGAAAGATAGACGCCGCCGCCCCAAGTCCCGGCAAAGAGATTCGTGCCCGATACGGCAAGAGAATAGACGATATTGTTCGTCAAGCCGGTGTTGACCTCTGTCCAGCTTGTGCCGCTATTGGTCGAAAGAAAGACGCCGCCAGCAGTCCCGGCAAAGAGATTCGTGCCCGATACGGCAAGAGACAAGACGATATTGTTCGTCAAGCCGGTCGCACTCCAGCTTGTGCCGTTGTTGGTCGAAAGATAGACGCCGCCAGCAGTCCCGGCAAAGAGATTCGTGCCCAAAACGCCAAGAGAGAAGACATTAGCGTTTGTCAAACCGGTATTGACTGCTGTCCAGCTTGTGCCGCTATTGGTCGAAAGAAAGACGCCGCCACTAGTCCCGGCAAAGAGATTCGTGCCCGATACGGCAAGAGAATAGACGATATTGTTCGTCAAGCCGGTGTTGACCTCTGTCCAGCTTGTGCCGCTATTGGTCGAAAGAAAGACGCC
>Ga0187893_10010784_pt1 | contig 13471 bp, 5 predicted proteins | sample MA1701074metaG_FD_139574 | JGI IMG/M metagenome (GOLD analysis project Ga0187893, IMG submission 139574) | White microbial mat communities from a basaltic lava cave in the Kipuka Kanohina Cave System on the Island of Hawaii, USA - MA170107-4 metaG ...
CGCTCCGCGTTTTAGGGAGCGGGCGTCACCCTCCAAGTTCTGATCGCGAAAACCCTCTCAGATAGTTGTCTTCAACCGATGAAAAAACGCGGGCCGTGATCAGCAGGGCGGCGTCAATCGCCTCATCACACCGCGCGACTCCCCGATTGTCAGCCCAGGGCAGCCTCGCGGTTTGATCAGGATACGGCGAAACCGGAATGACTTGCATCAACCGGTGAGCCTTCACCTTACCGGCGCGCCCACGATGTACCCATTGACCACCACCTCCGGCTCTCTACCGAGCCGCACAATGCAGGTGTTCGACGGATCGCCCGCCCTGTCGTTCTTCGGCGCCCAGGTGATCTCCAAAGCCTGCGCCCCCCTCCTCACAGCCACCAGCGTCGTCGTGTCGCCGATGCGAATCGCGTCCGGCCCGGAGTTGAGCTTCCGCCCCGCCTTCTGATTGATCGTCACTGCGTTCCCCACCGGCGTCGTAGTCGTTTCGCCATTCGCTTGCCGGGCGAGCGTCACGGGCCGGATCGTGATCGTGTAATGCTTCATCTCGGCGGCGATCAGCATCTCGACCTGCGCGGTGTGATCGTCGAGGCGCTGGGCGACGATGGCTACGGCGTAATGGGGCGTCAGCAGGCCCTGCGGGAAGTTTCGCAACGAATCATCACGCCATTTGGTGTAAGCAGACAAGGCGTTGACTGCAGGCTGAATAGTCGGGTTAGCCTGACCTAGCGCGGCCATTTGACCAGTCGAAGGCTCTTGCGCCTGTATCGGCAAGGCCAACAAAAGGAAAATCAGCAAATATTCAATCAGTGTTTTACACATTGCTTCACCTCGTTTGAATAGATAGAGAGTCTGAACCTTGAGGATTGCAATTACTGGCAGTTAGCTATTGACCTATCCTTCCCCGTAAGCCATCTATAGCCCTTTGTGCTTGAATTCTTACTATCTCAACATCATCCTCCTTTAAAGAGGATAAGATAGGAAGCGCTTCAGCATCACCTATTCTACCTAGAGAGAAAGCCGCCCACATTCTGACATGAGGATCATGATCCCTAGCAGCTTCTATAAGGTTTGGCTGCACGGACTTATCCCCTAATAACCCAAGAAAATGAGCAGCAACCGCTCTTACCTTGTTATCATTATGCCTCAAGGCAATCAAAAACGGCTCTTTCTTACCATACGCCCTTAATTTGTTTGCGGCCTCCAAGCTTGTTTCCATATCGTTGCTGCCCATTAATTCGATAAGTGTCCGAGGGTCCTGTGGGGTTCTCTTTTTGTAGACATAAATACCGCCTACTGCTAAGCAAAATAAAGCTACCAAGTATACTGCTTTTACATTCACAAAATCATTGCTGTTTGCATTACGATGCATTAGGATCAAGAAAGTCGAGATCGCACAGCCAGATGTCAATACAATTGCAATCAAAGGATTGTCAGTTTTTCCAGCTACCATTGCTACAGGAAAGCTTAAAATAAAGCTTATAACTAGAATAGTAAAAACATGTTTGTTATCTCTCTTCCATAGTGCAATTAATGAAAGCAATGCCCCGACACATCCGCCGAACACGGCCCCGAAATAAGGTGCTAAAGGCACATTCATGACGCTTGCAGAGAGTGCCCCTAGACAAGCGCCAACAAAGCAGCAGAACAAAAAGATGTACACTACACGCATTGCAATTCCTTCTCCGGTTAAATTTCAATGGAAAGCAGGTACAATTGCATTTGGATCATAATTAAAAGCTCCACAACAGTGGGTTCCTTGCTTCGCCACGCACTTTGCGTAACAATACGCCAAGGTACGTTTAGGTATCGCGTTAGCCCCCAACAGTATCGTTGCTTCTAACCAGCAAGCTCTATGAGCTTGATTAGGTGTATACCCGGCATTATACGCTTGCCTTAGGCAACATCTGACCATCCTCGACCAATCGCTGTTACCAGCACATCTGCAAAAACAAGCCGCGTTCGATCCACGGTAGTGATCACAGGGCTTATAAGCATCACATTCCGGAGAGTCACTGTCCAAGTAGCATGGCGGAAATGGGGTAACTGGCCACGTCCCTTTTGGATCCACCCATTTTAGTGGGTTGTTGTCAACGTAAGCATATTGGTTCAAGCCACCATCTAGACCAACTGCGTCTTCAACAATAAATCGCCCTTGTCCTGGATCAAACCACCGTGAGCGGTAATAAATAAGTTCTGTTAGGTCTTCTCTCTCCCTACCCGTGTAACTGTATCTTGTCCGGACACTTCCAGCATTTGCACCAAATACTTCATATTGCTGTTGCTCAACCAACGTGCCACTGACACTTGACAATACCGCAGTGCTTCTAAGGTGATCTTGCAAATAGTAAAGTGTTCCATATACCCCACCTGTCTGCCGCAGCTTGTCATCAATTCCTACGCCGTTCAAGTAATCAATTATACTCCCACCGCTCACGCGATCAATGACTACATCCACTCCGTCGTACTGAAACGTCATCGTGCTGCCGCTGGCCGCGCGGCTTGTTCTCCGCCCCAAAGCATCATATCCATAACTTACCGCCTGCCCATTTGGCAGCGTCACCTGCATCAGCCTTCCCCGCGCATCCCATTGATACACGCTCGTTCCCGATGCATCCGTCTTGCTCGTCGTCTGCCCTTCCGCGTCAAAACCGAAGTTCGCCGCGCCGAACTGCCCAATCCGGTTGGCCGCATCTGCCGCACTCACTGTCTTGCCCTGCGGCACGAGTGGCGCTAAGGCCAGCGAGGTGATCTTCGTGATCTCGTCGTCCAGGTTGAATTCGTACTGCAAATCTTCCAGCGTCGTTGCCGTATTTGCGTGCGTCAGCCGCTTCAGCTGGTTCACTTCGTCGTATTGAAAGGTCGTCGTGACGCCGTTCGGACGCTGCAAACTCTGTCGCCGCGAAAGCGTATCGTAGCCATAGGTAAATGTCTCGCTTCCCTGCGTGATCGTCTGCAACCTTCCAGCCGTGTCATAACCGTAAGTCACCGTCGGCCGGTCGGCGGCGATCATCGTCTTCCGCTGATTCGCCTTGTTGTAATCGTACTGGATCACGCCCAGGCCAGTCGTCTCCGTCTTCACTCGATGAGCTTCGTCGTAGCCCCACGTGATCGTCCCCGCCGCGTCGCTGACACTCGTCCAGCGCCGGGCGTCGTCATAGCCGTAAGTCACCACAGCATCGGCATAACTCTCTTGCTGAGGGCGATTAAGCGCGTCGTAGATAACGTCTTTTCTCCGCCCGAGACGGTCAACTCTCGCTTTGACGTTGCCGACTTCGTCGTATTCGAGCTTCGTCAGCCGTCCCAATGGATCGCGTTGACCAACCAGCCGGAACAGTTCGTCGTATTCAAACGTCGTCGTATTGCTCCGCTGGTCGGTCAAAGTCTTCAAATTGCCGCGATTGTCATAACTGAACGTCACGACGTCGCCCAATCCATCCGTAATCGTGTTGCGCTGCCCGCGTTCGTCGTAAGTGTATCGCATCACCCGCCCCGACGGCGAGATGACTTTGAACAATTGATCTTCAGTATCGTACTGCCAGCGGCTCACGCGCCCCAATGGGTCGGTCGCTGTCTCCATCCGATTCTTCTTGTCGTAGCTACTCACCCATTGCCGGCTCAAAATATCGGTCACACTCGTGTTATTGCCGTTTTCGTCGTAACCAAAAGTGGTCGTCGTGTTGGCCGGGTCGGTGGAGTTGATCATCCGATTCAGGTCATCGTAGTTCATCGTCGTGACGCGCCCTTCGCCGTCCGTCACTTTCTTCAGGTTGCCGACCGCGTCGTATTCAAACGTCGCCTGGGAGATCACCGCCTGGTCGGAGTTCCGTTTGACCACGTCGGAGTTCTTAAATGCGTTCGCGTCGTAATCGTAATCCCGTTTGTTGTTGAGCGGGTCTGTCACCCGCGTCATCACCGCGCCGCGCGCGTAATCGTAAGTGTAGGTCGTCACCTTCAACCGCGCATCGGTCATCGTCGTCAGGTTGCCGCGCGGCGTCAGGCTGTTCGGCGACACGGCGTCGTAACCGTAGCCCGTCACGTTGCCGCGCTTGTCGGTGTATTGCGTCACCTGATCGAGCAGCGGGTCGTAGTTGCTCGCCGGGCTGAAGGGACGGTATTGCCAGCTCTCGATCTTGCCCAAGCGGTCTTTGATCGAAGTCACGTTGCCGCGAGTGTCGAATGTGCGCTCGGCTTCCAGGCAGCCGCAAGGCCCCGTGGTTTTCGTCGCCAGGTTCGTGCCGATGGTTCGCTCGATCTTTGACTGCTGGCCCAATTCGTCAACCTCTTCAATCACGTAACCGGCGCCGTTGAAGCGTTTGGTCATCGTGTGACCCAGCGGGTCAATGATCGTCGCGCTGCTGATGAGCAGGCCGGAGAAGGTGTAGATGTACCGCTCGGTCCCGCCGTCGGCGAAGGTCTGCGAAATCACGCGGCGACCGCCGACGCTGCCGTAACCGATCTGTTTGACCACGTTGCCGCGACGGTCAGTGACTGAAGTCAAAAGATTCTGGACGCCGTAGCCGTAGCTCATCGTCTTGCCGAGCGCGTCTGTCACCCCGATCAACTGCTTGCCGGAGTCGTAGCTGTAGGTCGTCACGCGGTTCATCGGATCGGTCGCCTTCCAGACACACTCCGCGCAATTCGGCGCGCCGTACTGGAACGTGATCGAGCGGTTCACCGCATCGGTCACCTGCGTCAGGTTATTGCCGCTATAAACCAGGTTCGTTGTGTTGCCGTTGCGGTCAATGACCTGTTTCAAGCGGTAATACTGCCCGCCCGGATGCGGCTCGAAGCGCATGATCACGCCGCCCCGGCTGCGGTATTCGAGCGTGTTCGCGTCAATGCGCCGCACCGTATCGCCTAACTGCCCGGTCGTCGCTGTCGTGGTGAATGTTGCCACGCCCCCGCCGGAGAGCGTCGCGTCGTAGCTGAAGAGCCTTCCCGTGACCTGTTCGGGCCAGACCACGCGGCCCGCGCCGCCCGAAGCGAAAGAGCCTGTCAGCCGGATGTCGAAATTGTCTTTGGTTCCAACGCCGAAGCGGTAAACAGGCGCGCCGTTCGGGTAAGCGTTCGGATCGCCGAGCTCGGACGTGTAGGTGCGCGTGAGCGAGAGGCCGCCGCGCGCGCCTCCGAACGAGATGTCGGTCATCGGTTCGATCTTCATCCCCGTCGAGTAATCAACCGGATCGCCTCCACGATTGGTAGGACAGGAACCGCCAGGACCTCCATCAGAATCGCCCGGGTTGCCGTCGGGCGGCGGGTCAGGCGCGTGCCAGGAGAAATCTCTCAATCCGTATTTCTGCCCCGTCGCCGGGTTGATGTCCGGCTCGATGGTTCTGCCGTCGGCGCTGACCGTGCCCGTGCCGTACTGATACCAACTGACTGTGCCGTGATCGAAGGCCCAGAGCGCGACCTGCACGCCGGGATTGGCGCCGCTCAGGTTCGGGTAGGTCACCGGAATCTGCGGCCCGTTGTTGATCGCCGTGGAGATGCATTGGTTGGCGGCGTCAACGATGCAGGCGTTGCCGGGCTGGCTTGTGTAGACCAGCGGCGGCCGGATGCCGCCGGGCAATGGCGCGGGCGTGCGGTCGAACGGGACGGGCGTGATCGAGACGTGCGTCACGTCGGCGCTCGATCCGAGCACGCGCAAACGGACGCCTTGTGGGATCGTCATCTTCAATCCGGGCACACGGGAGTTTGTAACGTCGGTCGGACCATTCGGATTGATCGGCGTGTTGAGCGGATCAATCGCCGGCAGGTAGAAGATGTAGGGAACCGTGTTGGATTGGCCCGCGATGACATCGGCTGGCTCTTTGATCGCCGGATAGACAGAGCCGGTGGGCGGTTGCAGGAAGATCGGCCTCTGCGGCCCCGATTGCAAACCGATGAGCAGGAAATTGCCCGCGCCATCGGTCATCGCCGTCACGTCGGAACCGCTCGGCGCGGGAGCCGAGACGGTCACGCTCGGTATCGGAACGCCTTCGGTCGAAAGCACGCGGCCCGCGAGCGTGGTTGATCCGGCGGCCATCACCGTGAACGACGCGCCCGCCGAGCGAGTCAGGTCGCTGCCGTCAACTTTGGCCACGCCCTGGACGTTGAACGAATAGCTGGTCGGCGCGAGCGACGGAGAGAGTTTGACGTTGAGCGTTGACGTTCCTCCGGCGGTGATCTGCGGCGGGTTGAACGTGGCCGCCGCGCCCGCAGGCAAGCCGGTCGCGGTCAAATTCACCAGTTGGGTGAACGTCGTTTGCTGGCTGGTGATCGAGACCGTGAAGCTCGCGGTCGAGCCTTGAACGACAGTCGATGATGAAGGCGCAAGCGTGATCGAGTAATCCTGCGAAGGGGCGATGGTGAACGGCTGGGACGTGATGGCCGTGCCTGCGCTGGTGGTGAGGTCGATGAAGCCTGTGATCGCGCCGTTCGGCACGGTCGCGCGAACTTCAGTCGCGCTGGAGAAGGCGACCAATGCTGGAAGGCGTCCGCTTGGGCCAGCGAAGGTAACTGCCGGGTTGGTCGTTCCAATTTTCAGGTTCGAGCCTGTCAGGGTGACCAGCGTTCCAACTGGGCCGGTCTTCGGGTTGAAGTCGGCGATGGCCGGAGGCTGCGCTCCGCCGACAGTGAACGTGACTCCGTTCGAGGTTCCGCCCGCGGTTTGAACCGTGACCGCGCCGGTGATCGCTCCGGTTGGAACAGTGACGTTGAGTTGCGAGCGCGTGGCCGACGTTACCGTAGCGGTAACAGTCCCGCCCGCAGCCGCGAAGCGCACGGTGTTGAAGCTCACGCCGCGCTCGTCAAAACGATTGCCGGTGATCGTGACGCTCGCGCCCGGATTGCCCTGCGCCGGGTTGAGCGAGGCGATGGTCGGCGGCGCCAGGATCTTGCGCAGCGTGTTGTTGACGGTGTCGGCGACGATGACGGCGCTTGAAGTCGTCGCCGCCACGCCCGATGGCTTATTGAATTTCGCCACGTTGCCCGCGCCGTCGGTCGAGCCGCGTTCGCCCGTGCCGGCCAGCGTGAAGACGGCGTTCGGTTGGCCGTTGATGGCCAGCGCCGGATCAATCTCGCGGATGAGCGAATTCGTGGTCTCGGCGACGATGACGTGGCCCGCGCCGTCAACCGCCATGCCCACCGGATCGGCGAAGCGCGACTGGGCAGCCGTCCCGTCTTTGAACCCGCGCTCGGCGCCGGCAAGCGTGATTACGGTGTTGAATTGATCGAGGCGGCGAATGCGATGACTGCCCGTGTCGGCGAGGTAGACGTAAACCTGCACGCCGTCAATCGCAATGCCAGCAAGCCCATTGAATCGAGCGTTGGGCGAATCGGTCGAACCGATTGTGCCGTCGCCAGCCACAGTCGTCACCGCGCCGTTGGTGTCAATCCTTCTGACCGCGTGGTTGCCGGTGTCGGCGACGAAGATTCTCCCCAGGTTGTCCAGAGCCACGCCGCGTGGGCTGTTGAAGCGCGCATTCGCCCCGGTTCCATTGACGAAGCCTGATGTGCCGTCGCCGGCGATGGTCGTCACGTTGCCGCCGGTGTCAATTTTGCGGATGCTGTGGTTGCCGGTGTCGGCGACGTAAATGTTTCCGCTCGCGTCAACCGCCACGCCCTGCGGGTTGTTGAACTCGGCGAAGGTTCCCTGGTCGTCGTAAAACCCCGGAAAGCCCGCGCCAGCGACGGTCGTGACCGCGCCAGTGTTGGTCACGCGGCGGATGGCGTGGTTGCCGGCGTCGGCGACGATCACTTCGTCGTTCGCTGCGGCGGCCAATCCCGCCAGGCTGCGGAAGCGAGCCGCCGCGCCTGTTCCGTCGACGAAGCCGGGATTGCCCGCGCTGCCCGCGAGCGTCGAGACGGTTGACGAAGCGGCGCCGGGCGCGGGCGAGGCGTTGACGGTGAAGGCGTCAACGCCGGAGACGACCTCGCTGCCGGTTGTGGTGGTGATGGTTCGCGGCCCCAACGCCGCCGTCTGTGAGATCGTGATCTGGGCGGTAGCGCTGGTCGGGCCGGTGACGCTGAACGTGTCAACATTGATCTCGCCGCCGAAGGAAGCGGTCGTCTGTCCGGCGATCCAGTTTGTGCCCGTTCCGGTCAGCGTGACGCTCAAGGTCTGGCCCTGATTCCCGTTCGTGGGCGAGGCGGCCAGTGAAGCCTGGATGCCGGTGACGGTGATCGTGATGTAAGAGAGCACGGGACCGATGAGGCTGACTTCGATGTTGTTGTTCGCCTGAAGCGAGACGGTGCGAACTTGCGGCGTCGGATTGACGCTGTGGTAGCAGGTGGGCGAGAGAACGTTGACGCCGTTGAGCTTGATGCAGGCTTGCGTGACTTTTTGAGTACCGTTCGGCGCGCCGTTGCTGACCGTCATTTGATAGGGCGGCACAACTCCGCTGGGCAGCGAGAAGGAGGCGTAATAGGTGGTGTTGATCGGCTGGCGCACGACTTGCTGCGGCCCCCAGATGACCACCGTTCCTCCGCCTTGCAGCAGTTTCGCCGGCTTAGCCGATTTTGTTGAGGGCTTGGACGAGCGACGATCGCGGGTTGAGGCGACGGCGACGGGGATCGCGGCCAGGTTCCAGACCAGCGCCAGCATCAGCGCCCACACCACGGCTGATTTCAAATGATGAATTGTCTGTCGCTTCGTGATCACTCTTTGAATTGATTGCATCATCTGTTTTCTCATCGCTCTGTCCTCATCAGTACCGCGAGCGGTAGCGAGCGTGGTCTTTCCCACCAGCCCATTGCCGCAAGCCTCGCTCGCTACCGCTCGCGGTACTGATCACGGTGTGGTCAAGTTGACGGTGACGGCGCCCTTGTTCGTTCCGTCCGGATCAATCCTGACCTTGTAAGTCCCTGCGGTCAGCGTTTGGGGCGATAAGTCGAAGGAGATGGAAGTCGAAGTTGTCGAAGTGACCACCGTGTCGTCCGACCTGAGCAGACTGACGGTGGTTTTGTTATCGCCGCCCACGAAATTTCCGGGGACGTGGACGGTCACTGATTGAGTGGCGCTGACGGTGAAGGTCAGCACTGCGGCCTGGCCGACCGAGAGAATGTTCACCGTAGTTGGCTGGGCGCCGATGGTCAGCGTCCCGGTGACATCGGGCGGCGTGTCGTACAAGGTCAAGACCGCCGTCCGCGTTTTGTTCAGCTCAGGATCAACCAGAACTGTGTAGGTCCCATTCGCGGTCAATGTCGTCGTGTCTACGAAGAAGCTCGAGGTCAGCGCGCGCGTAATCAGCGGCGCGCCGCCCGGATAGGTTCCGGGGCTGTAGACTTTGACGTCGGTTTTGAGAACCGTCGTCACATCCTGCGATCCCTGCAAACAGATGCGCTGGCCGTTGAGACCACTGAAGGTCAACACCGCGTTCTGTCCGGGCGTGTTGAGACTGACCGGGGTCGGCAATCCGGAAGCGGCAATCGTACCTGTGATGGCGCCGGGCACGTCGTATAAACGGGCCGTTGCGCCAAAACTTTTAAGCTGCCCGCCGCATAGTTGCGGATACAGGCTGTCAGTAGGGTCAATCAGGATTGTGTATGCGCCTGTGGCGGTCAGCGTCAGCGCGTCAACGTAAGCGAAGGCGGCGGTCGCGCCACCAGAAAACGAGTAGTTTTGAAACGGAACTGTCGTGACGATGGCGCCGGAGGGTGAGATGAGTGAAATCTGCGCGTAGGCGAAAGGCGGAGGATTGGTGTTCAGGCCGCAGACCAGGTCTTCCACCACCAGACTCACCCGCTGGCCCACGACGCCCTCGAAGGTCAACATCCCCACATTCGTCAATGGCTGGCCCGAAGGCGGGTTGTTGAACATGACCTGAACGGCCCCGCCAAAGGCGATCGGCAGAGAGAATTCCACATTGCTCGCGGAGACGAAAAAGCTTTCGGCGCTGTTAATCGAGCCATTGGCGTTGCTGATGTTGATCAGTCCGGTGGTCGCTCCCGCCGGCACATTCACCGTCAACTGAGTGTTAGTCGCGGCGGAGACCGTCGCGGTCACGCCATTGAACTTCACGGTGTTGGCTGAGGGCGTTGCGCTGAAGCCTGTGCCGTAAATCGTCACCTGCGCGCCCACGGCGCCCGCGCCGGGAGTGAAATCAATGATCGAGAGTTCGTTGGCGGCGCGGCGGGTGATCGAAGTGAAGTTGCCCACCGGGTCATAGTTGTAAATGGCGGCTTCGCCCGTGGGCGAGAGCACGGCGGTCAAGCGCCCGTTGCTGTCGTAAAAATAGTTCGCCGTTCCGCCTTGTTGCGCGAAGGCCGATTGTGACAACGCCCAGACCACGGCTGCGGCCAGCGCCATCATCGCCGGCAGCCTGTATCCGGTTTTTGATTTGATAGATTCTCTCAGGATCATTGCTTCACCTCATCATCACGATTGGGGGCGCAGCCCCGAAGAAAAAGAAATCGCCTCCGGAAGGGCATAGCCACTTCCGCACATCAAGCGGCAAAGCCGCGAGAAGATCGGCCACAGCCGCGAGAAGATCAGCAACGGCCGCAGCCGCGAGAAGATCAGCGATCCGGCGCCGCCTGCGCTCCGGCAACGACCGGGCGGCGAGCGGAATGCTGCCCATGCGCGTGCGCGCCGATGCGTTCATCCGCCCACTGCGGATGCGCGGCGAAAAATCTCAGCGCGATGTCGTAAGCGCGCGGGTCGTCGCGCCATTGCAGGTAGAGCGATTGCGCGCGCTCGGCGTCGGCCTTGCGGCGCTCGCTCGTGTAGATCGAAGTCAGGAATTGCCAGGCGCCGGAATCGGTCGGATCAATGGCGATCACGGACTCGAACGCGCGGCGCGCTTCAGCCACGCGGCCCAGCGTGAGCAGCGCCTGCCCCAGGCTTCTTTGCGCTTCGCGGTCGAGCGGATAGCGGGCGACTATCTGGCCGAGCTCATCGGCGGCTTCCGGCAGTTCGCCGTCGCCGCGCAGGATGAGCGCGCGGAAGTAACGCGTGCGCCAATTCAGCGGATCGAGCTTCAAAGCCGCGTCCAGCAGCGTCGCGGCCCTGCGCCACTGCTCGCGTTCGGGGCCGAAGCGTTCGGTGCGCATCTCGGCGATGGCGGTGTTGACGATGAGGCTCGGGTCGTTCGGACTGAGTTGGCTCGCGCGCCGGAAGGCTTCGGCGGACGGCGCGTACTGCGCCTGTTCCAACAGACCGATCCCGTAATCGTTCCACCGCTTCCATGGCGAAGTTGATTTCGCGGGTTTGATCATCGCGGTGTGATCGCCGACCGAGAGCTTCAGTTCCGCTTCGGCCATTTTCACGATGGGCAAGGTCAACTGGCGTCGCTGCCGCTTGAGCACGTAATTCGTGTATTCCTGATTGAGCCGGCGGTAATTGACGCGGGCGCGCAGCGTGACCGCTTGTTTTTCATCGGGCATTCGGAAGCGGAAGCGCGCCACGTCCGAGCGTCCGGGCAGGATCGTATTGTCGTAAGCCTTGATGTTGGTCAGCCAGATCTGGTGGCGCGTGATTGGACGCGCCTGCTCGTCGAGGATGATCTGCTTGTAGACGTGGGCGCTCTCGTCGAGCATCCCATCGGCTCTGACGAAGCCGCTGTGGTAGACGCTACGGCCCGCAGCGTCAATGACCTCGAATTCGACCCAGGCTTCGTACAGGTCGCGGACTTCGGGTGGAAACGAATGGGCGGCGTTGCGGTTCGAGACGACCACCTCCGCCGTCACCTCTTCGTTCGGCAGCGGCGTGAAACAGTTTTCGACGGTGGACGACAGCGGCGCGATCAACTCACCAGTGGCTTCGCGCTTGATGGCGAAGATGTCCACCTCGAGCACATCCGCCTGCAGGAAGCTCTCGGTCAGCTTCGCCTGTTCGTGTTGGCCGTAGAAGAGCGGCGCAGCGGTGTTCGCTCCCAACCAGCGGTGCGAAGCGATCTTGCCCTGCTTGGCGGCGCGGTCATTCGCGCTCTCGACTTTTGGCATGTGGCAGGAGCGGCAATCCACCCGCTGCTCGCGGTTGTAGAACGGCTGCACTGTTTCGCGTGACGCGCCCGATTGCTGCCATTCGTCGTAAGCCGAAAAGCCGCGAATGTGTTTGTAGTTGTTGAGCGAAGGAGGCGCGTCAACCTTGTGGCAGGTCGCGCAGAATTCGGGCGATTTCAGCAACGGCTGCATCACCGCGCGTTTGTGCGCGGGAACGTCGGCCAGGATCTGCTCATCGGTGAAATCGCCGTAGATCGGTGTTCCGTCTTCGCGGGCGAGCAAGGCGGGGCGGCGGACGGTGAAACTACCCGTGCCATCGAGCCTGGCTTCGGTGATCGAATGGCAGACCGAGCAGGTCACGCCTTCATCGTCAAGTGAGGTGAACGGAGCTTGCTGCCGTTTACTCTCTTTCGTCAACGCGCCTGAGAATAAAGCGACCGGCGTGTGGCAGGATTCGCAATGGCGCGTGAATTCGATGCCGCGAGTACGGAGCAGAATGTCGGCGCTCTCGCGGTAGAAAGGCTCGCGGGCGGCGTTGCGATGGAGCGATTCGGCCCAGGCCGTGTGCGTATCTTGATGACAGTTCTGGCAGCGCGCGGCAGGAAAGAATTGCTCGACCGGAATCAACTTGCCGTCTTCGGTGCGAGCGTTTGAGGGACTGAACTCAGGTTGTGGACTCGAAATCGCCGGGGAAGGACTAAAAATATCAGCGGACGACGCTGGCGCCCCTGACAAGACCGAAAGCAGGCAGCAACTTGCCGCGAAGGAGAGGATGATCACTTTGCCGAGCCGGACGCGCGCCGCGCCGGTCATGACGAGTCTCTTCGGTTCTGTTTTGGACATGGCGCCCCCTGGCCACGATCCGAGCAAGGCTAGACACACATCCGCCTTGCCGGGTAACCCGTATGAAAGTACATCCGGGGCACATGCGCCGTGATTCGATCACCTTGATTGTTGAGAAAATAACTTGGGAGCTTTGAGTTGACTGCGGCTTCCGATGAAACGGGGCTGATCTCTTAGTCGAAAGCGGGCGGAGATTACACACTGGGCTTGAAGCCTGTCAAGACAATTTTCATCGTTTTCTCGACCAAATTCCGAAAAGAATACGCTGGATCAGAGATGTTTGGCCATGCATTAACGTAGTAGGAGTGGAACACAAAAAGCACAAGGCCGCAGCGCAAAAAGCGCAACAGAGATTGAGGGTCCGAGTCCCTGGTTCTGCTATGCGCTTTTTCCGCTGCGGCCTTGTGCTTTTGTGTTGAAATCAGAGTTATTGGTTTACTGCGAACGCCCCAACGCTTTCATCCTTGCCCGCTCGAATTCATCACCTTTGTTCCACTGCGGCGTTTCGTTCGCATTGGCCACACGCAAGCCCAACTGAAACGCCAGCCGCGCCTGTTGCACCATCCCGCTGAAATCCCAGTTCGGGCTGTATTCGTCCGACGGCTGGTGGTAGCGGTGCTGGTTGTAATCCAGGAACTGCTCTTCGCCCCATTTGTCGGGATGGCCGACGAATTTCGTGCCTGATTTGAAATTGATGGCGGGGACGCCG
>Ga0187893_10010785_pt1 | contig 13470 bp, 15 predicted proteins | sample MA1701074metaG_FD_139574 | JGI IMG/M metagenome (GOLD analysis project Ga0187893, IMG submission 139574) | White microbial mat communities from a basaltic lava cave in the Kipuka Kanohina Cave System on the Island of Hawaii, USA - MA170107-4 metaG ...
GGACAACTGCCGGAAGGGGGTCAGTTCGCTTCCCTGAATGCGGATCGCGCCGCCTCGATCGTCTCATCAATGTCGCCTGCAGCGTGCGCCGCTGAGACAAACCAGGCCTCGAACTGGGACGGCGGGAGCAGGATACCGCGGCTCAGCATGCCATGGAAGAACTTCGCGAATCGAGAGACATCCGCCGCGCCGACGGCCGCGTAATCCGTCGGGGGTGCGTCGGTGAAGAACACCGTGAGCATCGACGCCTCGCGTACAACCGACGCCGTCACCCCTGCGCGCGCTGCGGCATCCGCGAGACCTTCCGCGAGTCGCGCCGTCACTACCTCCAACGCCGTGTAGACCGCCGGATCCCGGAGCCGCTTCAGTGTGGCGATCCCGGCGGCCACTGCCAGCGGGTTCCCCGACAGGGTGCCCGCCTGATACACCGGGCCCAGCGGGGCAACGGTTTCCATCACGTCGCGCCGCCCCCCATAGACCGCAATGGGCAGCCCTCCGCCGATGATCTTGCCCAGACAGGTCAGGTCCGGGGAGATGCCGTAGCGACCCTGCGCGCCGCCACGCGTGACGCGGAACCCCGTGATGACCTCGTCGAGAATGAGCAACGCGCGATGGCGCCCGGTCACCTCGCGGAGCCCCTCGAGAAACCCTTTCTTCGGTCGAACAACACCCATGTTCGCAGCCACGGGCTCAACGATGATGGCAGCGATGTCGTTGGGGTATGTCGAGAACATCTCGTCCACGGCCGCGAGGTCGTTGTAGGGCGCCACCAGTGTGTCGGCAACTGCCGCACGGGGAACGCCCGCGCTGCTTGGCAGCCCCAAGGTAGCGACGCCGGAGCCCGCCTGAGCCAGCAGCGGGTCGGCGTGCCCGTGATAGCAGCCGGCGAACTTCACGATCTTCTCTCGTCCGGTGAATCCGCGGGCCACACGGATCGCGCTCATGGCGGCTTCGGTCCCCGATGAGACGTAGCGCATCAGTTCGATCGAGGGCGCAGCGTCGCGGATTAGCCGGGCCAGCTCCAGCTCATGGGGCGTCGGCATCCCAAAACTCGTGCCACGGGCCGCCATCTCGCCGACGGCGGCGGCGACATCTTCCGGCGCGTGGCCGAAGATCAGGGCCCCCCAGGACCCGATGTAGTCCAGCAGCTGGCGTCCGTCGATGTCGGTGACGTGGGGCCCGTGTCCCGCCCGAACAATGACGGGGCTCCCGCCCACCGCGCGGAACGCCCGCACCGGGCTGTTGACCCCACCGGGGAAGTAGCGCTGGCTCTCGTCGAACAGTTCCGCGGACCGCCGACCGGAGGTCGCGGACTCGGTCATGCGCCCTCCTCAGAGTCCACGCCGTCCGCAGGTCCGACTTCGAGGTTGAACAGATGCCTGGCGAGACGAAGGGTCTGCGTGTCGCGTCGCGCCGCCGACTCCCTCATCCGGACGATGGGAGCGTGGAGCAGCTTTCGTACCACCGCCTCGACCACGGCCCGCGCTGCTTCCTGCCCGCCATCATCAAGCCCGCGCAGTCGCGAGCGCGCCCGCGCGAACTCGCCTTCCACGATCGTCTCCGCGCGGCTGCGGAGCGCCGCGATCAACGGGACGGCGTCACGTGAGGCCATCCACAACTCAAATCCGGCCAGGGCGTCCGCAATGATCGCCTCGGCTTGAATGAGGGTCTCCTCGGTGATCGGGGGGCCGGAGTCGACGCCCGAGAGGCCGTCCAGATCGATCAGTCTCACCGCGGGCAGCGAGGCTACCGCGGCATCCACGCCGCGGGGAACGCCCAGGTCTATGACCGTGAGCGGCTCTCTGCCCTCGCCGCGTTCGAGCATCTGGCGGAGGATGATCGGTTCGGCGGCGCCGATGCACACGATGAGGATGTCCGCATCAGCCACGGCGGCGCCGATCTCTTCCAGCGAAACGCTCTCCGCGCCCACGCGGCGGGCCAGAATCCGGGCGCCGTCGAGCGTGCGGTTGGCGACGGCCTTGATCCTGGCCTCGGCCGCAGCAAACACTTTAACCACCAGCGCGGCAACTTCCCCTGCGCCGACAACGACAACGCGGCGCCCACGGACCGAATTGAAAATCCTTCGGCATTGCGCCAGGGCGGCCCGCGGGACCGATGGCGCACTGCGAACCAGACCCGCTTCCCGGCGGACTCGGCGACCGGTCGCAACCGCCAGCTGCATCAACCTGTTGAGCACCGGGCCGGTGACATCCGCGGTCCGCGCGATATCGAGGGCCCGCCTGACCTGACCCAGGATCTGCTGCTCTCCGACAATCATCGAGTCGAGCCCGGCGGTCACCCGCAGGACATGACGCGCGGCCGCCAGGTCGCGGTAGACGTACAACGCGGGCTCGAACGCGGCTGCGGGCATGCTGCGCGAGGCGCTGAGGAAAGCCACCGCCTCGCCCACCGGAGGGTCTCCCCCGGTGACCACGTAGAGCTCCGTGCGGTTACAGGTGGACAGCAACACGCATTCATCGATCGCGTCGATCTCGCGCAGCCGGACGACCACAGACGGAATCTCCGCCTCGCCGAACGCCAGGCGCTCCCGCACCTCGACGGAGGCGGTTTTGTGGCTCAGTCCGATCGTCGACAGCGTCATCGTTGAAGTATCTTCGGGCGGATTACGCCCGCGCAAACACGGCTACGATATTCTGCCCGCCGAAGCCGAAACCATTTGCGATCGCCGCGCGAACCGTGGTGTGCCGGGCCGTGTGGGGAACACAGTCCAGATCGCACTTCGGGTCCTGCCGGTCGAGGTTGATGGTCGGCGGGATAATGCCGGTGTGAATGGCCATCACCGCCGCCAGCGCGCTCAACGTGCCCGCGGCGCCCATGAGATGGCCCACCATGGACTTGGGCGAGCTGACCGCCACCCGATCCGCGTGGCCGCCGAGGGCCCGCCGGATGGCGACCGCCTCGGCGATATCCCCGACAAGGGTGGAGGTCGCGTGCGCGCACACGTAGTCAATATCCTCGGGCGCAAGGTCCGCACGCTGCAGGGCGCGGCTCATCGCCCGGGCGGCGCTCTCGCCATCGGGATCGGGCGCGGTGATGTGAAAGGCATCGGCGGAAAGCGCACCGCCCCGGACGGCGGCGTACATACGAGCGCCCCGGGCCGCGGCATGCTCGCGGCGCTCCAACACCAGGACCACGGCGCCTTCCCCAAAGACGAACCCGTCGCGGTCGAGGTCAAACGGCCGGCTGGCTCGTGTCGGCTCGTCGTTCCGCCGCGACAGCGCGCGCATGTTCGCCATGCCGGCGAACGACAGCGGGGTGAGGGCGGACTCGCTTCCGCCGGCGATGACCACGTCGGCGTCGCCGTCGCGGATGATGCGCAGGGCATCCACAACCGCCTGGACCCCCGATGCGCACGCGGCCGTCGCGGTGATCGCGGGGCCTCGCAATCCGAGCGCGATCGAGACCTGACAGGCACCGATATTCGGCATCATCATCGGCACGAAGAGCGGGCTGACGCGACGGGGCCCACGCTCGAGCAGCACCTTGGTCTCGCGCTCGACCAGGGCGGTCCCCCCGGCCCCGGTGTTCATCACGACGCCGATGCGCTCGCCGTTCCCATCGACGCTCACACCGGCATCCATCAAGGCCTGATGCGACGCGGCAAGCGCAAACTGTGTGAAGCGTTCCAGGCGGCCGGCGGTCTTGGCGTCAATGTATTGGGCCGGGTCGAAGCCCTTGACCTCCGCCGCAATCTTCACCGGGATTCCGGAGGGATCGAACTGCGTGATGCGGTCGACACCCGACCGGCCGGTGATGAGCGCCTGCCAGGTGTCCGCGGCCGTCAGCCCCACGGGCGTGACGGCTCCCAGCCCGGTGACAACGACGTCAGGATGATTGTTGGAAGTCACGGAGTCCATGGTAGCAAATCGCGCAGCCAACGCGCCTGCGTCGGACGGCGGAAGGCGTCAATCCGCAGTCGGTGCCGCTGAGTCCGCCGGGGGCGCCGGTGGGCTGACCGCCGCCACCACGGCTTGGACAAACGTGCTCTCGGGAACGGCGCCGAGCACTTCCTGTGTCTCATTGATGACCGTCTTCGGAACCGCATACACGCTATACTTCCGCGCAAGGTCGGGGAACTCGCTCGCTTCCACGATGTCCGCGCGCACTCGCGCAGAGGCGATCGCGAGGTCGGCGGCCAGCCTGGCCGCGCGCGGACAGTGCGGTCAGGTTGGGGTGACGAAGACCTGCAGGTGTGCGTCGGCGGGCAGAGTCGACAGCGCGTCGAGGGTCTCGGGCGTCAGCGGCGGCCGCCCCTTTGACACATCCAGCACGAGCTCCAGGAGGGTGACAAATTCGTAGCCGCCGGGCATGCCGTAATAGCGGATACCATAGTCCTCCGCGCCTACGAGGGCGGTCATAGGTGTTCGGGAAGCGCCATACTGCGCCGCGAGTTCCGGCTCGGTGACCGCGCTGTGCTCCTCAAGAATGATGCGCTCCGACAGGCCGGCCAGCTCTTTGAGGATCTGGCGCGTGTACTCCGCCATCTCCCAGTCCTCGCCGGGCAGGGCCAGACCGCCGGTGCTCGGGGCGAAAAACACGAGCCGGACGTCGTGTTCCATCCCCTCGTCCAGCCGCTTGCGGACGTGTGTGGCATCCTGCTCGTTGAGAAACGCCATCGACTACTCCTTTTCCCTTGGACCGCGACCGTCACGGCCAACGAGAACTCTGGGGCTGCTATTCCGGCCGGCGGGGATGGTATCGTCGGAAGGGACGGGCGCGCTGCGGGCGGAAGCATGCGGCAGATGGCGGAACAGCAGCTCTTCGGCATTCCCCCCCGGCAGTTTCTCAACCAAACCGCTGAGCGCCCAGACTTTCCCGCACCACTGTTCGCGGCGGAGCACCGGCGCGTCTGGCGGTTGGCCGACCTCGAAGCGTATCGCGCGCGTCAGCCGGCCGCGGACGTCTGATGGCGAAGTTCGCACTCTGGGTAACGTGCCGCGCCTGCGGCGCTGCTTTCGACAGCGGACTGCGCATGGACGGCCTGTCGTTCGCTCGCGGGACGCTCGCCGCCAACTATCACGGCTGTCCGAACTGCGGAGTGCGGGAGACCTATCACAAGGACGACTACGAGTTGCGGGACGCCGCCGTCGGCGACCGGCGGCAATCCCGCTAAACGGCTGAGCGCCGCATCGGCCCCGCGTGAAGATAGTGCGAGGGCAGGCGGCGTCCCAGAATCGCTTCCATCTCGAGTGAAGCGCCCCTGAGCTTTTCCAGGTCCACGCCTGTCTTCACGCCCATACCGTGCAGCATGTACACGAGGTCCTCGGTGGCGAGGTTCCCGAGCGCGCCCGGTGCAAAGGGACAGCCCCCGAGGCCGCCGGCCGAGGCATCCACTGCGGTGATCCCCATCTCCATCGATGCCAGCACATTTGCCAGTGCCGTGCCGCGTGTATCGTGAAAGTGCACACCGATGGTCCGGACTGGAATCTCACGCAGCAGCAACTCCAGCAGGCGCCGAACCTCACCGGGTGTCGCCGCGCCGATTGTGTCGGCAATCCCGAGGTTCGCGCAGCCCATGTCCAGCAGCGCCAGGGCGACCCGCCGCACGGCGTCGGGTTCCACAGGCCCGGTGTAGGGACACCACCACGCCGTTGAGATGTAGCCGCGAACGGCGGCGCCTCGCTGCGTCGCGCTGCGGACGACATCGCGAAAGACGCCCAGGGACTCGTCTACGCGCATGCCGATGTTCGCCGTGGCGAAGGCGTCCGAGGCTGCGGTGAACACCGCAATCGTCGAGAGCCCCACATCCAGAGCCCGGTCGATCCCACGGAGGTTGGGCACGAGCGCGATCAAGGCCGCATCGGTCCGGCCCTTCAGGCGGCGCGCCACGTCCTCGGTGTCCGCCATCTGCGGCACCCGGTCCCGCCGCACAAAAGAGCCGATTTCGATGGCCGGTAGGCCGGCATCGGAGAGTCGCTCGATGAATCTGACCTTGGCGTCAAGCGAGATGATTTCGGGCTCGTTCTGCAGGCCGTCTCGTGGCCCCACCTCGGTGAGACGAATGCGTGGAGGGGCCTCAGCCGTCACGGGCCCTCGACCTCGACCACGATGTCGCCGCCGTCCACCCGATCGCCAGGCGCGCGTCGCACGCGACGGACCGTCCCCTCCGCTGGGGCACGAATGACCGTCTCCAACTTCATCGCTTCGACGACGTACAGCGGATCGCCGGTCCTCACCGGTTGCCCTCCCCAGACGAAGACCTGCGTGATCACCCCAGGCATCGGTGCCCGCACATCGTGGTACCCCGCCCCCGTCGCCGGAACCGGCTGAGCGTCCTCGGCGGCGCGGCGTTGGAACACATAGGTTTCACCGTCGATATGCATGTAGTGCGTGCTGCCGTCGCTGGCGAATCGCGCAAGCTGGCGCCGGCCGTTTGACATCACGGCATAGGTACCGTCTCCCATCGCTTCGACCGAGAGGGTGACCGTGGTCTCACCAACACGGACCGTGGCGTGCTCTAAAGAACCCGCCACCTCGAGGGGGACGGCGTGAGATCCGAATGCCAGCACGATCCGCTGCGGGCTCACGCCAGTCGCCAGCCACGCAGGCGATCCCAGGGGTCAACCGCTCCCGAGCGCGTCATCCCAGCGGCGGTACCTCGTCGTGCCGCATCGGACCACGCAGGGTCTGACAGCAGCGCGCCGAGCGCGCACGTTTCGGGCGTGGGCACCGGGCTGCGCCAGTCCGGCATATGTCGGGACAGAAAATCCGTTGAGAGCTCGCCCTCGGCGAATGCCGGAAGATCCAGGACGGCGCGCAGGTATGGAAGGTTGGTTCGAACGCCGAGTACGACGTAGGCGCGGAGCGCCTGTCGCATTCGCCACAGCGCCAGCGTGCGATCAGAATCCCAGGCGATGATTTTCGACAAGATCGGATCATAGTGGATCGGAATGTGCTGGCCTGTAACGATACCCGAATCGATGCGCACACCCGGCAGGTGAGGCTCAACCAGATGGAGCACCGTGCCGGGGGACGGAGCGAACCCCGCCTCTGGGTCCTCGGCATAGACGCGACACTCGATGGCCCACCCGCGGGGCTGGATCTCTTGCTGGCGGAGCACCAGCGGCCCGCCGGCGGCGATCCGGATCTGCGCGGCCACTAGGTCCAACCCGGTGACCATCTCCGTCACCGGGTGTTCCACCTGCAGCCGCGTGTTTACCTCGAGGAAGTAGAAGCGCCGTTCAGGATCCACAAGGAACTCGACGGTCCCCGCATTGACGTACCCGGCGGCCCGGGCCACCCGCACGGCCGCCTCGCCGAGTTCGGCGCGGAGCCACGCATCGACGCCGGGCGCGGGCGCTTCCTCGATGACTTTCTGATGCCGCCGCTGGAGGCTGCACTCGCGCTCCCCGAGGTGCAGCACCGTGTCCTGACCGTCGGCCAGCACCTGGACCTCGATGTGTCGCGGCCGGTCGATGAGCCGTTCAATGATGAGGCCGTCGTCACCGAATGCGGCCTTCGCTTCCCGTCGCGCGGAGGCCAGCGCGTGGTCCAGGTCCTTCGGGTGCTCGACGAGGCGCAGGCCTCTCCCCCCGGCGCCCGCGGCGGCTTTGAGCAGGAGGGGGAAGCCGACCTTGAACGCTTCCTGCCGCAGCCTCGCGTCATCGGCCATGGGATCATCGAAGCCCGGCACCACACGGACGCCCGATGCGGCGGCCATCCGACGCGCGCGTGCCTTGTCCCCAAGCGCAGCGATGATTTCCGCAGGTGGCCCGATGAACGTGAGGCCGGCCTCACGGCAAGCGGATGCGAAGGCGGCATTCTCGGCCAGAAACCCGTAGCCCGGATGGACGGCGTCCGCGCCGGTGCGGCGGGCCGCATCGATCAACCGCGGAATGTCGAGGTACGAGCGGGACGCCTCTGGCGGACCAATCGGCACGGCCTCGTCGGCCAGCCACATGTGGGGAGAGGCCTGGTCGGCTTCGGAGTACACCGCGACGGTGCGAATACCCATCTCGCGGCAGGCGCGGATCACGCGCACGGCGATCTCGCCGCGGTTTGCAATCAAGATTTTCGAGAACATCTCAGGGCATCCAGGGCGGACGTTCTTTGTCGAGAAACGCGCGCATGCCCTCCTGGGCTTCCCGGCCCGTGCGGATCTTCGCGATGAGATCTATCGTATAGTTCCGCGCCGCCTCCCACGATAGTTGTGGGACCTTGTGAAAGAGCTCCTTCACGCGGGCGATGGCCTGCGGTCCTGCCGCCACAAGGCTCTCGGCCCAGCGGGCAATGGTGGCTTCTCTGTTGTCGTCGATCTCGTTGATCAGGCCCAGCTCGTGCGCGCGCTGCGCGGAGAATCGGTCGCCGGTGAGCGCGGCCTGGAGGAGATGGTGCCGCGCGACTTTCCGCAGCAGGTAGGGGAAGATCATCGCGGGCACGAGGCCGAGCCGCACCTCCGTGAGCCCGAACATCGCGTCCGGAGTGGCAACCGCGAGATCGCATGCGGCCACCAGCCCCAGACCGCCTCCCAACGCCGACCCGTGCACCGACGCTATTACGGGTTTGGGGCACGCCACGATCGTGTCGAGCACTTCGGCGAGCCGCCCCGCGCCCGCTCGATTCTCTGCGAGCGACGCGTCGAGCCCCTCGCGCATCCAGGCCAGGTCGGCGCCGGCGCAAAACGACGGCCCGCTGCCTTCGAGGACAACGTACCGGACCTCGTTGGTCGACGCCGCTTTGCTGAACACTTCCCCAATGGCATCGATGATGTCGGCGTTCAACGCGTTGTGAAGCTCGGGCCGGGAAAGCGTGACGGTGAGCCGCGGCCGGTAGAACTCGGTTTCCAGGACGGCGCTCATGACATCCTCACATGCGGAACACGCCGGGCTTCATGGCCTCAATCGGCGCATTGAGCGTCACCGACAACCCCAACGCCAACACCTCACGGGTGCGGGCCGGATCGATGATTCCGTCGTCCCACAGCCGCGATGTGCTGTAGTACGGACTACCTTCCCGTTCATACTTCTCGAGGATCGGTTGCGCGATGGCCTCTTCATCGTCGGTCGAGAATGCCTTGCCCTCCCGGGTAAGCTGCTCTCGCTTCACGGTGACCAGGACGCCGGCGGCCTGCTCGGGCCCCATCACGTTGATGCGGGCGTTCGGCCACATCCAGAGAAACCGGGGCTCGTACGCACGGCCACACATGGCGTAGTTCCCCGCGCCGTACGACCCCCCGATGATCACCGTCAGCCGCGGGACGCCACATGTGGCTACCGCGTGGACCATTTTTGCGCCTGCCCGCGCAATCCCGGCGGCCTCGTACTGTCGGCCGACGATGAAGCCCGTGATGTTCTGCAGAAAGATCAAAGGGATGCGCCGGTAGCCGCAGAGCTCGATGAAGTGCGTCGCCTTCTCGGCGCTCTCGACGAAGAGCACTCCGTTGTTGGCGACGATACCCGTCAGCATGCCGTGGATGCGTGCGAACCCGCACACCACCGTCGTGCCGTACAGGGCCTTGAACTCGGCGAACCGGCTGCCGTCTACGATCCGCGCGATGACCTCTCGTACGTCATACCCCTTCCGCGGATCGGCGCCGACGATTCCGTATATCTGTACGGGATCGTAGGCTGGCTCCTCGGGAGGAATGATATCGAGATCGGCGACCTTGCGACGGTTCAGCGTGCTGACAATTCGGCGCACGATCTGTAGTGCCCCCTGATCGTTTTCGGCATAGTGATCGACAACGCCAGAGCGCCGCGCGTGTACTTCGGCACCGCCCAGTTCCTCGGCGCTCACGTCTTCCCCGGTCGCCGCCCGGACCAACGGCGGTCCCCCCAGGAAGATTGTGCCCGTTCCACGCACAATCACCGCCTCGTCACTCATCGCCGGTACGTACGCCCCCCCGGCGGTGCACGATCCCATCACGGCGGCGATCTGCGGAATCCCGGCCGCCGACAGCCGTGCCTGGTTGTAGAAGATTCGGCCGAAGTGCTCGCGATCGGGAAAGACCTCGTCCTGCAGCGGCAGGAATGCACCGCCGGAGTCGACCAGGTAGGAACATGGCAGGCGATTTTGCAGCGCGATCTCCTGCGCGCGCAGGTGCTTCTTCACGGTCATGGGGTAGTAGGTGCCGCCCTTCACGGTGGCATCGTTGGCAACCACCATCACCTCGGTGCCGTGGATACGCCCCACGCCGGTGATGATCCCGGCGGAAGGAGCCTCCCCGTCGTACATCTCCCATGCGGCCAGCGGGGAGAGTTCGAGAAAAGGCGATCCCGGGTCGAGGAGCCCTTCGATCCGGTCGCGCGCGGTCATCTTTCCGAGCTCGCGCTGCCGCCGCCGCGCCCGCTCTCCTCCGCCCTCGCGGATCTGCTTGAGGCGCGCCCGCAGCTCGGCAAGCAGACTCTCGTGGTGCCGGCGGTTAGCGGTGAACTCGTCGCTGTTGGGGTCGAGACGCGAAGCGATCCGGTCCATCGGGCACAGGTGGGATACACCGCGGGGGCGGCCGTCTCCTGTGAGGCCTGCGCCGAGGTGCGTTTACGTCAAATGGTGGCTACCGGCGCGGAGGAGATTGGGACTGGTCTTCAACGACCCGGCGCATCTCTTCGAGCAGGCGCAGCGTATCGGTCTCAAAGGATTCCTGAATCAACGCGAATCTGCCCATCTGGTCGACGGTGAGCACCGAGGCCATGGCCTGCAGCAGACGCCGGCGGCGCATCTCCATCTGCGCCCGCAGCTGGTTCAATTCGCTCACCTTGATGCGGATGGCGTCTTCGTCGCGGGGAGTCTGCGCGACGAGCACGCGAAGCTCGCGTACCAGCGGCGGGACACGCCGTCCCACCTCGAGCCTGATGTCCTTCAACGCTTTGATGCGGGGGAAGATCCGGGCGATCTGCCCCTCTGACAGGTTGAGCTCGTCCACCAGGCGCCAGATCAGCAGCGCCTCGATGAGCCGCTCGCCCCGAGGCACAACGGCCTCCTGCCCCATTGCCGGCAACACAAGCGCCAGCATAACGATCAACGCGCTGCCGAGAAAGCGCCGCACGGCTAGGGACGGTACTCCGCCCCATTGCCAAACGGGTCGGGCAGAGCCGAGAGGCCGGCCCGCCAGACATCGATCATCTCGCCCAGCGACGGCAACGTGGTTGCCATGGACTCGGTCACCAACCCACGCGCGCTTGAGGCGAGCGGATCGGTCTCGGTGGTCTGCTGCGGCCCCTGCCAGATCGCCGTCGAGAGCGCCAGGACGGTTACGAGCGTCGCCACGGCCGTCCCCCACGCGTAGCGGGGCGTCGCCAGCGCACGGCGCATCCGCACTAGGAGAGGCAGGCGCTCCTCGGCGAGCCTGCGATCCAATGTGCCCATGAACTCGGCCCAGAAACCTGGCGGCGTGCCAAATTCGCCGGCAGTGCGCAGATGCGCAACGGTGTCCTCGAGGGCCGCGGCCTCGTGACGGCATTTGGGACATGCCGCAAGGTGCTCGAGGACGGGCACACGGTCGGAAGGCGGGATCACGCCCGTCGCGCCTTCAACCAGACGCTCCATGACATCCTCACACCGAAGCGTCATGGCGCCTCGACCCCGTGTGCGATCAGCGCCCGGCGGAGCTTGCGTAATGCCGTGAACATTGTGGCCTTCACGGTCCCTTGGGAACACCCCATGATGCGAGCAATATCGCTGTATGGCAGGTCCTGATACAGGCGCAGCACCACCATGGCTCGCTGCCGCAGCGGAAGCGCCCCGACGGCAATGGCGACCAGCCGGGCCACCTCCCGGTTCTCGGTTTCAGCCTCGAGCAACGGGCCACCAGGAAGGTTGTGCGCCGCGTCCTCATCGTCGGCCACCGGTATCCGTGCCAGCCGGCCGCGCGCGTCCAGGCAGAGGTTGACGGTGATACGGTACAGCCAGGTATACACCCGCGAACGGCCGTCGAACCGGTGGAGGGCACGGTAGGCGCGGATAAAGACTTCCTGCGCCGCATCGGCAGCGTCTTCGTGGCTGCCGAGCATGCGCCGGGCGACCCGGTAGACGCCTTCGCGATACTTGATCACAAGCGCCGTAAAGGCGCTCTCCTCCCCGCGCCGGAAGGCCTCGACGAGCCTCAGGTCCTCAGCGTCCAATTCCGCCTCCTTTTTCTATTGTAACAGCATCCCGCTCACGAAGGTTTAGTTGTAAAACGGGATCAGGGAGGGACCACGACAGGCGAGCACGAAGAACCGACTCGCAACCAGCCTTCACGCTAAAATATGTCACCGCGTGGCCGGACATTGCTGTTGCGTTGGGCCGCGCAAGGAGGAGAGAGCCATGCCATTCGAACTGCCCACGTTGCCCTACCCATACAACGCCCTGGAGCCCCACATCGACGAACAGACGATGCGGATCCATCATGACAAACACCATGGGGCCTATGTCACCAACCTCAACAAGGCGCTCGAAAGCGCCCCAAACCTCGCGCAGAAAAGCATCGAGGACCTGCTGGCCAATCTCGACGCCGTCCCGGAAAACATTCGCATGGCGGTGCGGAACAACGGCGGCGGCCATTACAATCACACGATGTTTTGGGAGATCATGAAGCCCGGAGGCGCCAACGCACCAGGCGGTGCGCTGGGTCAGGCAATCAGTTCGACCTTCGGGTCGGTGGATAAGCTCAAGGAGCAGATCAACGCGGCCGGCGCGGCGCGCTTCGGCAGCGGTTGGGCGTGGCTAGTCCTCGAGAAAGATGGCAAGCTAACGGTCCTCAGCACCCCCAATCAGGACACGCCGCTGTCGACTGGGCAGCAGCCGGTCCTGGGGGTCGATGTCTGGGAGCATGCCTACTACCTGAAGTACCAGAATCGACGGCCGGATTACTTGCAAGCCTGGTGGAACACCGTCAACTGGGCCGAGGTTGGCGCCAGGTACGAGAAACTCAAGAAGGCCGCGGCCGTCCGCTAGCGCTTCCGGCGCGCCCGGGTCGTTGAGCGGCCACGATGGCCGCCGTGCTTGGCGCCTTTGCGCCCGACCAGGTTCTCCAGAAACTCTTCGTGCCCGACCTCATCGGCCAGCAGTTCGGTGATGAGATTGTAGGTTACCGGGTCTTTACCGAACGTCATTTTGGCAATCGTGTTGTAGTGCTGAATCGCGGCCGCTTCCGCCTTGATCTGGTCCGCGACCATCCCATCCGCATCGCTGAAGTCCTTGCGCGGAGGGATCCATGGGACGCCTGAGCCGGCCTCCCAGTCGCCGGGGTCAACCACGGGACTGCCACCGAGCTCCAGAATACGGTTCGCGAGCTTCTCGGCATGCCCCAGTTCCTCCACGGCGTCCGCCTTGAAGTGCTCGATGAGCTCTTCGCCGTGAAACCCTTCGGCGACGATGGCAATCATCCACAGCGAGTAAAAGACTTGAAGTTCCATGAGCATCCCGCGCCGCAGCTCCAAGACCAGTGCGTTTACGTCGAGATCCACAACTGCTCGTCCGGTGGTTCCCATTCGGCATCCTCCTGGTGGGAGTCGATGTCATCGCTCGCGA
>Ga0187893_10010787_pt1 | contig 13461 bp, 12 predicted proteins | sample MA1701074metaG_FD_139574 | JGI IMG/M metagenome (GOLD analysis project Ga0187893, IMG submission 139574) | White microbial mat communities from a basaltic lava cave in the Kipuka Kanohina Cave System on the Island of Hawaii, USA - MA170107-4 metaG ...
GGAGCGGGATCTCCTGGTCGTGCGCAACGACCGGCCGCTCACGGGCGGAACGCTGCTCGTGTGCGTGGATGGCTCCTCGTACAGCTACCGCGCCATGCAGGTCGGGCTCGAGCTGGCCCGGCAGTTCACGGCCACGCTCTATGTCTGCAGCGCGTTCGACGTCGAATACCATCATGCCGTGTTCGGCAACATCAAGGACGTGCTGTCGGAGCGCGCCTCGAAGGTGTTCAAGTTCGAGGAGCAGGAGGAGCTGCACAACAACATCATCGACAAGGGATTGCTCAAGCTGTCACAGGCGAATCTGAAGCGCGCCGAGGTGATGGCGCAGGAATTCCCGGACGTCACGCTCGTGACGCAGATCCTGATCGGCAAGCCATTCCAGGTGGTGCTGCAATGGGCCGAGGAGATCCAGCCGAGCCTGCTGCTGGTGGGCCGGCATGGCGGGCACCGGATCACGGGGACCGACATCGGCTCCCAGGCCGACAATCTCCTGCGCCTCGCGCCCTGCAGCGTGCTCGTCACGGGCACGACCGGCATCACGCCCGAGGACATTCCCTGGATCGAGGAGGACGGGAGGGCGGGCCTTCCCTGGGCGCCGGAAGCGGAAGTGCGCATCCTGCGCGTGCCGCCGTTCGCGCAGGGCATCGCGCGGCGGGCCGTCGAGGAATACGTGATGGAACACGGGGCCGAGCTGGTGACCAATCGCTGGCTCGACGACGCCATTCGAAAACTCCTGCCCACCCATATGCAGCTGATCATGGGGATCGGCGACGCGGAAGAAATCGCGCGTGCCGAGCTCAAGGCCGAAGAGCAGATGGCGAAGACGCTGGTGCTGGGCTCGGAAGCCGACGCGGAGCCGGCCGGCGCGATGGTCGAGGCCAAGTGCCCGGTGCCGCCCTACCACGTGGCGCTGCGGCCGCGCACCGTGGCCGATCCCCCGGTGTGGACCCGCGAAGCCTTCGAGCGGCTGCACGTGGTTCCGTTGATTGCCCGTCCGTTGGCCCGGAGCGCCGTCGAGAAGTTCGCCAGGAACCACGATCTCTGGCGGATCACGACCGGGGTGATGGACGAGAACAAGCAGGCGATGATCGAGGCGGACGAATTCGACGCCGAAACCATGATGGGGATGTTCCGCGAGCTGCGGGCCCGGCAGATCCGTGCCGAGGCCGAGGGCGGGGGTGGGGACGCCGTGTCGCCGGAGATGCGTCGGTTCATCGAGGAGGCCAAGGCGTCGGGCGTCACGCGGTGCCCGATTCGCGATATCGAGGAAAAAATGGACGCGTGCCCGGTCGACTTCAAGACGACGACGCCGGCGCAGGCGAAGGCGGCGCTGGAACGGCTGCTCCAGGAAGAGCAGGAGCAGCGCTCGAGCGGGTCCTAACGCGGGCGTCGCATCGCGAGGGCCAGGCCGAGGACGGCGAGCCCGAGTGCGGCGGCGGCGAGCATGAACGCGGCCCCGACCGTTATGCCGACCGTGCCGCGGATCTCGACCGCCGGCGCCTGGCCGAACCCACCCGACCGCCAGTCGCGCGTGCTCCCATCCGCCCGGCCGATGCGGACCGGAAACACGAGCGCGGTGCGACGGACGGTGGCGCCCAGGCGGGCGAAAAACGCGAACTCCTGAAACTCGTGCCGGCCGAGCCGGCCGCCGGTCCACTCGAGCGCGCGCGGCGTGGAATCGGTCGCGGCGACCTGCCGCCTGGTCCACCCGGCCGGGGCGTCGACGCCGAGGATCACGAGCGCTTCGGGGACTTCGACCCGGACGGTCACGATCGCCGTGTCCGCGGCATTGGCGACCTGGATCGCGAAGCGCACCAGATCGGCCGGTTCCACGGTGCGCGGACTGACGGACACCTGGGCCGCGGTGCACGGGGCGGCCATCAGCAGGACACAGCACCAGAGCGGAGAGCGGCTGAGCACGGACCCGTCGAGGGTAAGGGGCGAGCCCAATCTAGCGAGCTTCAGTGACGTGTGTATCCTATCGCCGACCGGAGGGTGAACCATGACAGTTGTCGATCAACGCAAGACGACGCGGCGGGTGGACGTCGTGAACGGGGGGGAAACGGCGCGCCTGTTGGAGGACGACGCCGTCATCCAGGAGTTCACGATCAAGGAGCTGCCGGAGCAGTTCGTGCAATGGCAGCTCGACTACAAGCGGCGTATTTACGACGCGATCGCCAAAGACGAGTATATCGCGTTCAACGCCGGTCACCTCCCCGTCGTGGGGACCATGGCGGACCAGGGATTCGTCCCCAACCTCGCCAACAAGGGCGTGGGGTTCACGCCCAAGGACGACTTCATCGAGCACTATGTGACGCTCGTCGAAGACACGGTCGAAAAAATCCAGGCGCTGCCCCCGCACGCGGTGGACGAAACGCGAGACCTCCGCATCGCCACGGCCCGCGAGTTCTACGCTCATCCGGAGCACATCGACTGGCGTCGCCTCGGCCTGCTCGAAATCTTCGAGGGCGATACCTATCGCAACCTGACCCGCCGCCCGCTCGCGTCGGTGCTGTGGACCGGGCAATCCCCGATCTTCGTGAGCTTCCAGGTGGACTGCGCCGTCGAGATCATCCCGAAAGACCATCCCCGCTACCGCTTCTCGTGGGCGATGCGGCGGCTGTTCGAGTACGAGCCGTTCCACGTCGTGCAGACGATGTTTCCCTACGCCTACACGTTCTGGGTGTACGGCTTCCACGACAAGACGCCCAAACGCCGTCATAAATGAAGCCGGTCCGCGCGGCGGAGCTCGGCGCGCTGATCTCCGCGGTGCGTCGAGTCCCCATTGCCACACCCACGACGCTGTATCTGGTCGGGGCCACGTCCCACCTCGCCGAGGGGTGGCGGGACCAGGTGGCGCGCCTCGAGCTTGCCGGTGACTCCCGGATCGCGGCGGTCGTGCGTGAGGCCGCTGCCGCGCTCGGAGTAGATTTCACCTGGGAGTCCCCTGCGGAGGTGATTCCCATCCCGGCGGGATCGGACCAGCGCGCGCGACCGGTGCCGGCCGACATCGGCGGAACGGATGGTCCGCTCACCGTCCGGCACTTCGATCCCTACAGCGTGATTCTGCGGCTCGTAGCCCGGGGGGACGAGCCGGACTACGTGGATTCGCTCGAGTACATGCGCCGGGGGTGGGTGGAACAGGAGCAGCTCGAAGCCATGCTGGCCGAGGTCCTGCCGCGCTTCACGAACGAAACGCTGGCGCAGGATCCGGCGGAGTTCCGGAGAAAATTTCGTGGACTCCGGCAGCTCCATTTGAGCGAGGTGGCACATCGTCATCTCGCTTGACAGCCTCTCGCACCATTGGCATACTCGCCGCGGCACCGTGGACAATTCCTACGTCCCCCACGTCGTCGCCTGGAACCTCACGCGGCGTTGCAACCTCGCCTGTGCCCATTGTTACATCGCGGCGGGGCCGACCGAATCGGCCACGGGCGAGCTCCCCACCCAGGACTGTCTTCGCATCGTCGACGAAATCCTCGCCGTCAACCCGAGTCCCATGCTCATCCTCTCGGGCGGCGAGCCGCTGTTGCGGGAGGACCTCGAGGAAATCGCCCGCGCCGCTGCGTCGCGCGGGGCGACCGTCGTCGTCGGCACGAATGGCACGGGGCTCACGACCGCCCGCATCAAGGCGTTGAAGGCGGCCGGTGTGCGCGGCGTCGCCGTGAGCATCGACTCGTTGCGTCCCTCCTATCACGACAATTTCCGGCACGGCCGCGGGTCGCTCGAGGAAACCCAGGCCGCCGTCGGGCGTCTGCGCGAGCAGCGACTGGACGTCGTGATCCAGACCACGGTGACCAAGGGCAACCGGGTCGAGTTGGAGCGTCTCGTCGCGTGGGCCGCGGAAGAGGGAGCGGTGGCGTTCAACTGTTACTTCCTCGTCGCCACGGGGCGGGGCGAAGCCCTGGGGCGCGGCGATCTGTCGCCCGCGGACTACGAGACGGTGCTGGCCGACCTGGCGCGCTGGCAACGGGACTATCGTGGCCAGCTGATGGTGCGCGCCAAATGTGCTCCCCACTTCATGCGTCACGTGCACCAGATCGATCCGGAGTCCCCGGTCCTCAACTACGAAACCCGTTGTCCCTGCGGCACCCAGTACTGTCGCATCACTCCCGATGGCAAGCTCACGCCGTGTCCCTACCTCCCCGAAGCCGCCGGTGATCTGACCCGGTCGAGCTTCGGGGATATCTGGCGCCGTGCACCGTTGTTGCAGCGGCTCAGGACCGGGTCGCTGGGCGGCAAATGCGGGGACTGTGAATACCGCCGCGTGTGTGGCGGCTGTCGCGCCCGCGCGTTCGCCCTCACGGGAGACGTGATGGCGGCGGATCCGTCCTGCGGCTACGAGCCGTCGGGGGACGCCCCCGTCATCGAGCGGTTGCGGGACGTGACCTATGGGACCGCCGTCGCGCCCGCCCTCGTGTGGTCCGAGGCGGCGCGAGCCCGGATCGAGCGGATTCCGTCCTTCGTGCGCGGCGTGGTGGTCCAGCGGGTGGAGGAGTTCGCGCGGCGCCGGGGACTCGGGGAAGTGACGCCGGAGCTCCTGGCGGAGATCCGCAGCGCCATGCCGATCGATTTCTCGAAACGCAAGCCGTTTTTCGTGACTGACGGCTGACGACCGGTGACCGATCCCGTCCTCCTCCTCCTGCAGCAGGCCGCGGACTCCCTGCCCGCCTACCGGGAATTCCCCGGCATCGGCAGCCGCGCGGCGGTGTGGATCACGGCCGAGGTGCACCTGATGTTCGCGGCGTTCGTCCTGGGCGTGCCGATGTTCGCGGTGGTCACCGAGGCGATCGGCATCTTCAACAAGGACGAGCGCTACGACCGGTTGGCCAAGGAATTCACGCGCCTCCTGCTGGTGGCCTACAGCGCCACCGCCATCTGGGGCGCGATGCTCACGATCGCGCTGTTCACGCTGTACCCGCGCTTCAGCCACTACCTGACGTCCGTGTTTTCCCCCTCGATGTGGCTGTACGTCGGCCTGTTCCTGTTCGAGTCGTTCACGCTCTACCTCTATTACTACGGCTGGGACCGGTGGAAGCAGGGCCGGGCGAAAGTGGTGCACTGGTCGCTCGGCATCCTGCTCAACGTGTGGGGCACGATCGTGATGTTCATCGCGAACTCGTGGCTCACCTTCATGATGAGCCCGCCGAGCGATGTCACGCCCGCCACCAACCCCACCTCCATCAAGCTGTGGCATGCCATCGCGACGGCGACCTGGATGCCGATCAACATCCACCGGCTGATCGCCAACGTCGTCTTCGGCGGCGCCATCGTCGCCGCCTACGCCAGCTACCGCTTCCTCGCGTCCAAGAGCGACGAGGAGCGCGCCCACTACGACTGGATGGGCTACGTCGGAAACTTCATCGCCATCTCGGCGCTCATCGTGCTGCCGTTCGCCGGCTACTGGCTGGGACGGGAGATCTATGAGTTCGATCAGTCGATGGGCATCACGATGATGGGCGGCTTCATGAGCTGGTTGTGGGTGATCCAGGCCTTTCTCATCGCCGTGCTGTTTCTCGCCGGCAATTACTACCTGTGGGTCGGGATGGGTCGGATCCCGGGCGCGGAGCGGTTCCGCCCCTACACCAAGTGGCTGCTCGCCATCCTGGTGGTTGGGGCCATCGTGTGGGGAACGCCGCACACGATGATCGCCAGCTCCCAGGAGCTCGCCGCGATGGGCGGGTCGCACCACCCGTTCCTCGGGGTGCTGGGCGTGATGAGCGCCAAGAACACGGCGGTCAACCTGATGATTCTCACGACCTTCCTCTCGTTTCTCATGTACCGCCGCGCCAACAAACGGCCCGTCGTGGCGTGGGCGAGGACCGGGACCCAGATCCAGGCCGCGATGTTCTTGCTCGCCGCGGGGGTCGTGCTGTACTACGGGATCCGCGGCTATTTCGTGGAGGCGATCGTCCGCATCGGCTACAGCGTGTACCAGGTGCTCGCCGTGCTCGCCTGCATCGTGGGCGCGACCATCATCGACGTCATGCTGGGCCGCGGGGCGGAATCGCGCGGTGAGATCCAGTGGGGGCGGATGCCGCCGCGCTCGCAGTACGCGCTGTTCATCCTGGCGGTGACCTTCACCTGGCTCATGGGTTTGATGGGGTTCGCCCGGTCCGGCATCCGGCAACACTGGCATATCTGGCAGGTGATGCAGGATACCAGCGCGCACGCCGCGACCCCGGCGCTGGGCTACGCGGCGGTGATGATCAGCACCTGCGTCCTGATCTTCCTGGCGCTCGTGGCGTTCGTCTTCTGGCTCGGCGGGCTCGCCGAGAAGTCCACCTTCGTCGCGGCGGGGCCGAAGGAGGCGGCGCATGTGGCGCACTAATCTCCGCGTGCTCGCCGTGGTGTTCGGCACGCTCGGCCTCTACACGCTGATCGCGAACAAGATTCCCCAGGTGCAGTCGGAAGTGCCGCGGGCCCTGGCACTCGGCGCCGACGTCACGCCCGAGCAGCTCGTCGCGGCGGGGGAGCAGGTCTACAACGGGATCGGCGGCTGCGCCACGTGCCACGGGTTAGGGACCCGCGCCCCGAACCTGCTCACCGACGAAAAAGGCACGGGCCCGATCGGGGCTCGCTGCGGCTCGCGGGAGCCCGGCAAGGCCTGCAAGCAGTACCTCTACGAATCGCTCGACGCGCCCGGTGCGTTCGTGGTGAGCGGCTACGAGCCGATCATGCCCATGATGACCCGCCAGCTGCAGCCCAATCAGATTTGGGCCCTGGTCGCGTTCCTCGAGGCGCAGGGCGGCACGGTGGACGTCACCGCGTCGGACATTCCGGCGGCGACGGCGCCCCCCTCGCCCCCGGGCGGGGGCGCGGGAGGAGGGGCCCAGGGCGCGTTCGCCGGCGGCAGCACCGATCCGCAGGCGCTCTTCAACGCGGCCGGCTGCGTAGGGTGCCACAAGCTGAACGGCACCGGCGGGGCGATCGGCCCCGATCTCACGCACGTGGGCGCGCGCCGCGGTGCCGAGGCGCTGCGCCGGAAGATCCTCGATCCCGCGGCGACGGTCACCAAGGGGTTCGAACAGTTCGCCGGCGTCATGCCCAAGACCTTCGGCACCATGATGAACGCCGCGCAGCTCGAGGCCCTGGTGCAGTTCCTGGTGGCGCACAAATGACCCCCCCCTCCCCCCCCTCCCCCCCACGCTCGCTGCGCGCCTCGCTCGGTCACCCGTTCTGGCAGGCGGTGGGCATCCTCGTCCTCGCGTACCTGATCATCGCGTTCGGGATTCCGCTGTTGCCCGGGAGCGCGGTCGTCCCGCGGAGCGTCGTGCTGCAGTACATGGCGACGGTGCTGGTGGGGGTGCTGATCTACGTCAGCGACAACGAAGAGCGCTGGCGCCGGTTCCGCGAGCCGATCCACGCGGCCCTGGTCGAGCCGCGGCTCCGCATCGTGCGGGGCGCGTTGCTGGTGCTCGTGCCGGCGCTGGTCGGCTGGATCGCCTACGGCCAGGTACGGACCGTCGTCGCCGCCCCGCCCAGCCTTCGCTCGATTCATCCCGCTCCCCCGAACGCGATCGCGTTCCGCGGGACGCAGATGACGCTCGCGGGCCTCGAGAATCCGTTGCGCGCGATCCGCGATTCGTTCGCCGACCTCGTCGCGATGGGAAAGAGCACGTACTACCAGAACTGCCTGCCGTGCCACGGGGACCATCTCGATGGCCAGGGGCCGTATGCGTCGGGCCTGAACCCCCTGCCCGCCAATTTTCAGGACAACGGCACCATCGCCCAGCTGACCGAGAGCTTCGTCTTCTGGCGCATCGCCAAGGGCGGACCGGGACTGCCGCGCGAGGGATCGCCGTGGAATTCGGCGATGCCGGCGTGGGAGGACTTCCTGACCGAGCGGGAGATCTGGTCGGTGGTGCTGTTCCTCTACGAGCAGACGGGATGGCGGCCGAGGACGTGGGAGACGACCGGGGCGGGGGACGCGGGTGGAGGGACGAGTCATGATTAACGAGCTCGTTCTCCTAGCCGCAGCTCTCGTCCCCCGTCCCCCGTCCCTCGTCCCTGTCCAGGACACGACCCAGGGGAAGATCGTCTATGGGAAGTGGTGCGCCGGGTGCCACGGGGATGGCGGCGCGGGAGATGGCCCTGCCGCCCGCTACATGCTGCCACGCCCGCGCGATTTCACGTTGGCCCTCTACAAGATCCGGACGACCGCCAGCGGCCAACTCCCGACCGACCCCGATATCGAGCGCGCCATCGACGAGGGACTGCCCGGGACCGCGATGCCCGAATGGAAGACGCGGCTCTCCGACCGCGAGCGCCGCGATGTCCTCGCGTACCTCAAGACCTTCTCGGCCTACTTCGCCGACACGAGCCAGCGACCGACCCCGCTGCAGTTCGGCTCGGCGCCCGGTGGCGGCAAGGGGGCGGAGGCGTTGCGCATCGGCCGCCAGTTCTTCGATTCCATCGCGTGCCACAAGTGCCACGGCAATCAGGGACGCGGCGATGGGCCCTCCGCGCCGACGCTGAAGGACGACGCCGGGTTCCCGATCTTCGCCGCCGACCTGTCGCAGAGCTGGCTGTTTCGCGGCGGCGGAACCGTCGAGGACATCTATCGGCGCCTGCGCACTGGGGTGGACGGCACACCGATGCCGTCGTTTTCGGACCTGATCGACCAGCGGCTCATCACCGATGAGGAGTTGTGGCGGCTGGCCCAGTACGTCCGGAGCCTGTCGCCGGAGCGGGCGCCCGCGGTGCGCGACGTGATCCACGCCGCGCAGCGGGACGCACCGCTGCCCGGCTCCCCCACCGACTCCGCCTGGAACGGGCTCGAGCGGTACTGGGTTCCGCTGGTCGGCCAGGTGATCCGCAAGCCGCGCTGGTTCGCGCCGGCCGTGACCGGCGTCTGGGTCCAGGCGGCGCACGATGGCCGCTCGCTCGTCCTGCGCGTCAGCTGGGACGATCGCTCGCAGAGCCCCGATTCCGCCTGGCTCGAGCACACGGCCCGGATGCTCGAGACCATGGCCGACGATGACACGGCGGCGCCCGCGCCGGCCCCCCCCCTCTTGCCCGACCAGATCGCCGTGCAGTTTCCGCTGGCAATCCCGGAAGGCATGGAGCGCCCCTACTTCCTGATGGGATCCGGCACGCAGCCGGTGTACCAGTGGCGCTGGACCAGCGGGTCTGCCGGGGGCGCCGTGACCGGACTGGCCCGGGGGCTGGAGCGCTTCGACCCGCTGCCGAGGGCGTCCCTCACGGGTCAGGCGGTGTATGATCAGGGTGCATGGCACGTGATGTTCACCCGCTTGCTTGCGACGGCCGACGATTCCACGCAGCTTCAGTTTCGGACCGGGCGTGCCATCCCGGTGGCGTTTTTTGCCTGGGACGGGTCCAACGGGGAGCGCGGCGCGCGCATGGCCGTGAGTACCTGGTACTTCTTGTCGCTCGACGCGCCCACTCCGCCGCGGGTATTCATTTCCCCGGTTCTCGCGATGGTGATCACACTCGGCCTGGGGTGGTCGGTGGTGCGACGCGCACAACGGCGGGCCCGGGGGGACGGCGACTGACTACTTGGAGGGAGTGATGCGAACGCTTGGCATGGCGGTGACGCTGGTGGCTGGAGGAGTGGCGCTCGGGATCGCCGGGTGGCGGTCGAGCGCGGACGGCGCGCAGGCGGGCGCCACCATTTCGGGGACGATCAAGTTCACCGGCACGAGACCGGTCATGGCGAAGATCGACATGAGCGACGAGCCGGTGTGCAAAGGGAAGTATCAAACGGCACCGACCAAGGAGGACGTGGTCGTCAACGCGAACGGGACGCTCGACAACGTCTTCGTGTACGTGAAGGCCGGGCTGCCGGCGACGTACCGGGCCGCGGCGGCGCCGACGCCGGTGGTGCTCGACCAGGACGGCTGTCGATACCTGCCGCACGTGCTCGGGATCATGGTCGGCCAATCCCTCCAGATCAAGAACTCCGACGGCATCGCGCACAACATCAAGGCCAAAGGCGTGAAGAACCGTCCCTTCAACATCAGCCAACCGACGAACATGACGACCACCAGGACGTTCTCCGCGGCGGAAGTGATGGTGGGCCTCGAGTGCAGCGTGCACGGCTGGATGAAGTCGTGGGTCGGCGTGCTGCCGCACACCTTCTTTGCGGTGTCCGGGAACAGCGGGACCTTCGCCATCAAGGGGCTCCCGCCGGGGACGTACACGATCGAAGCGTGGCACGAGCGGTACGGCGCGCAAACCGCGACGGTCACCGTCGCGGGCACCCAGACCAAGACCGCGGACTTCACCTTCGCGGCTCGATAGGAGACCGTCCATGCCGTGGTGGCTGCCCGTTCAAGCCTCGAGCTACGCGCCGCAGATCGACGGCATGTTCCTGGCGATCCTCATCATCACCGGGCTCGCCTTCTTCATCGTCGAAGGCGGGTTGATCTGGTTCATCTTCAAGTACCGCGAGCGTCCTGGGAGGGGGGGGGGCCGCAAGGCCTACTACACGCACGGCAACGTCAAGGCGGAGTACGTCTGGACGGCGTTTCCGGCGGTCGTGGTCGTGGGACTCGGGCTGGTGAGCAACCACTACTGGAACGAGATCAAGGGACGCGACAGCGTGCCGGCGGATGCCTATCCGATCAAAGTGCACGCCAAGCAGTTCGAGTGGCTCTTTACCTACCCCGGGCCGGACGGGCAGCTGGGCACCGACGATGACGTCGCCGAAGTACGGAACCGGCTGCACGTGCCGCTGGGACGGGCGATCGTGCTGGAGCAGGAAGCCGAGGACGTCATTCACTCGGTGTTCGTGCCGGCGTTTCGACTGAAGCAGGATGCGGTTCCCGGGATGCACATCCGCTCCTGGTTCATCGCGACGCGCCTCGGGGAACACGAGCTGGCCTGCGCGGAGCTCTGCGGCATGGGCCACTACAAGATGCGCGCGCGCGTCACCGTCCAGCCGCAGGCGGAGTTCGACGCCTGGCTGGCGCGGGCCGCGCAGGGGGAAATCGAATGACGACCGCCGCCGCGATGCCGCATGTCGGTCACGGAGAGCACGCGCCCATGGGGTTCTGGCGCAAGTACATCTTCTCGACCGATCACAAGATCATCGGCATCCAGTTTCTGTTCCTGAGCCTGTTCTTCCTGCTCGTCGGCGGGCTGCTCGCGATGCAGATGCGCTGGCAGCTGGCCTATCCGGGGCAGCCGATGCCGGGAGGCAGCATTCTCCCCGAGTCGATGGCCCCGGGCGGCATCCTGCTCCCCGAGTACTACATCCAGCTGGTGACGATGCACGGCACTTTCATGGTGTTCTTCGCCATCATGCCGCTGCTCGTGGGGGTGTACGCCAACTTCCTCATTCCGCTCAAGATCGGCGCGCACGACATGGCGTTCCCCCGCATCAACATGGCGTCGTTCTGGACCGCGTTCCTGGCCGGGGGCGTGATGCTCGCCAGCCTGTTCGTGCCGGAAGGGGCGTCGCGCGCCGGGTGGACGGTGTATGCGCCGCTGTCGGCCCGGCCCGACCTCTCGGGCGTGCTGCTGGGGCAGCAGCTGTGGTCGGTGTCGATCACGCTCCTGGGCCTGTCGTCGATTCTTGGCTCGGTGAACTACATCACGACCGTCATCAATAATCGCGCGCCCGGCATGACGTGGTTCCGGCTGCCGCTCTCGGTGTGGGCCCTGTTCATTACGGCGATCCTCGGCATCCTGGCCCTCCCCGTGCTCTCCGGGGCGGCCATCATGCTGCTGTTCGACCAGACGATCGGGACCCACTTCTTCGATCCCCCCGCCGGCGGCCAGGCGCTCCTGTGGCAGCACCTGTTCTGGTTCTTCGGCCACCCCGAGGTCTACATCCTGATCCTCCCCGCGATGGGCATGGTGTCGGACATTCTCGCCAACGGGTCGCGCAAGCCGATTTTCGGCTACCACTCGATGGTGTTCGCGATCGTGGGGATCGGGTTCCTCGGCTGGATCGTGTGGGGCCACCATATGTTCATGAGCGGCATGAACCCGACCCTGGGCTCGTCGTTCATGATCTCGACGATGGTGATCGCCGTTCCTTCGGCGATCAAGGTGTTCAACTGGATGGGCACCATGTGGCGCGGCAACCTGCGCTTCCACGTGCCCATGATGCACGCGGTCGCCTTCGTGGCGATGTTCGCGATCGGCGGCCTGTCGGGGATCTTCATGGCGGCGACGCCGGTGGACATGTTCATCCACGACACCTACTTCATCGTCGCCCACCTGCACTACGTCCTGTTCGGCGGCAGCCTGTTCGCCCTGTTCGGCGCCATCACGTACTGGTACCCGAAGATGTTCGGCCGCGTGATGCACCCGGGGTGGGGGAAGATCCACTTCTGGCTGACGTTCCTGTTTTACAACATGACGTTCTTCCCGATGCACAACATCGGGATGGCGGGACATATGCGCCGGATCTACGATCCGACCGTGTACGAATTCCTGCAGCCCTACCAGTGGACCAACAAGTTCATCACCGTCAGCGCGTTCTGCCTGTTCAGCGTGCAGCTGATCTTCTTCATCAACTTCTGGTGGAGTCTCTGGCGTGGGAAGCAGCCGGAGCAGAATCCGTGGCACGATAACGGGCTGGAGTGGTCGCTCCCGAACCCGGCGCCGCACGGCAACTGGGAACGGGTGCCGAGCGTCTATCGCGGCCCCTACGAGTTCAGCTCGCCGGAGGTCGAGGAGGACTATTTGCCGCAGAACCGGAAGCTGCCCAAGGATCCGGAGCCTCCCGTGTTGACGGGAGCGGTCTCATGACGCACGCCGCCTCCAGGTCGATGATGGGGCCTCCGTTCCCGGCTGAACGGGGGGTGGACGCGCACAACCACAAGCTCGGGATGTGGATCTTCCTGGGCTCGGAGATCATGTTCTTCACGGCCCTGATCGGGTCCTACATCATCCTGCGCTTCGCCGCGCCGGGGGAGTGGCCCAAGCCGGGCGTGGTGCTGAACGTGCCGGTGACGGCGTTCAACACGTTCCTCCTCATCTGCTCGTCGGTATCGATGGTGAAGGCGTTCGCCGCCATCGCCGACGGCAATCCGAAGAAGCTCAACTTTTGGCTGCTGATGACGATCCTCGGCGGGGCAATGTTCGTGGGGATTCAGGTCTACGAGTACCTCCATCTCGTGCACCGGGGGTTCATCCCGAGCGGCGCCCGCGAGGGGAGCGAGCTGGCCGAGCTCGTCGCCACCGGGACGCTCCCCGGAGCGACGATGGGGCTGTACGGGTCGACCTTCTACATCATGACCGGATTCCACGGCTTTCACGTCACGTGCGGCGTGATCTCGATGCTGTACATCTATCTCACGCGGGCGCTGCGCGGGAAGTACACGCAGCAGGACTACCGCGGCGTCGAAGCCATCGGGTTGTACTGGCATTTCGTGGACCTGGTCTGGATCATCCTGTTTACGATCGTCTACCTCATCTGAGGACTCATGGACACCGCCCACAAACATCCGAACTACATCCTGATCTGGGTGTATCTCGCGGTCCTCA
>Ga0187893_10010788_pt1 | contig 13460 bp, 20 predicted proteins | sample MA1701074metaG_FD_139574 | JGI IMG/M metagenome (GOLD analysis project Ga0187893, IMG submission 139574) | White microbial mat communities from a basaltic lava cave in the Kipuka Kanohina Cave System on the Island of Hawaii, USA - MA170107-4 metaG ...
CAATGAGCCATGTGCATTTTTTTTTGCAGCAAGTGTAATAAGACTCTTTGCCTTGATAATGTAAATATGCCACAGATTAAAATGCCTGATGGATTTAAGATGAGGGATTGTGAAATTTTAATAAAAGGTATGTGTGTGGATTGTAAAAAACATCCTCAGCCAGATCATTAGCTAAGGATAGGTTTTATGTTGTAATTTTAAAATACCGGTTCCACTATCTAAAATTTGTTTTATGAAAGGAATATTGCTTTTTACTTTGTTGCTGCCAATCTTTACTGCTGCACAATTATCTAAGAAAGACAGTATATGGCTGCCAATGAATTTTTTTATTGGCAATTGGGTAGGTGAAGGCAAAGGTGAACCGGGCAATGGAAAATATGAACGTTCTTATAGCTGGGCTTTAAATAAAAAGTTCATTGAAGTAAATAATAAATCTACCTATCCGCCTGCTGATAACAACAAGCAAAAAGGGGAAGTGCATGAAGATATTGGCTTTATCAGTTATGATGGCATGCACCCATAGTTTTATGCTACGGCAGTTTCATATTGAAGGATTTGTAAACCAGTATAAACTTGAAAGCATATCTGCAGATGGTAAAACAATTGTATTTGTTTCAGAAGCTATAGAAAATATTCCGCAAGGTTACCGTGCAAGGGAAACTTATACAATCATCAACCAGGACGAGTTTGCCGAGGTATTTGAAATAGCCGATCCGGGAAATGATTTTGCGGTTTATTCGGAAGCGCATTTAAAGAGAAAATAACATTAAACAATTCAATGTATTCACAGGTTATTAAATATATTAAACAACGCATCGAGATAACTCATGAAGAACTTGAAGAAAGTTTTAAATACAGTCATTTTAGAAAGCTAATAAAAGGCGAGTATTTACTAAGGATCGGAGAGTATTGCAGATTTATAGCATTCTTAAATAAAGGACTTATTGTAACTACAACAATTGATCAGACAGGGAATGAAATGGCTTCTGAATTTAAACATGAAGGATGCTTTTTTACTTATACGGAAGGACTTGCTTCCAACACTCCTTCGCACAAAAACATTATTGCTATTGAAGATGGCGAGGCCCTTATGCTGGACAAGGATCATTTGCAGTTAATTTTTAAATCGAATCCAAAATTTGAAACCCTGTTCAGCCAGATTCTCGCTGAAGATTTACGAAATGTTTTGCTGAATGAACAAAACAGGAAAATAAAAAGTGCTGAGGAAAGGTATCTTTTACTTGAAAAGCAGTATCCCGGCGCTTTGCAAAGAATACCGATAAAATATATTGCGGGTTATCTTGGTATTGAACCGCCCAGTCTTAGCCGCTTACGGCGAAAATTAGCAGGAAGATGAAAGTAACATAGGTTATTTTTTTAAGTGTGCCAGGTTCATAGTTTTAGCAGACAAAATTTAAACTATGGATTGGAGTAAATTCATCTGGCTGTTGCTGGATAACGCATATAAATATTTTTTTGTAGTGTTACCTTTCTTCCTGGTCTTTTATATTTTTTTCAGGAAAAAATTATCTTATAAAAAGATACAATTAAAGTTTCCCAGGCTAAAAGATTATCTTAGGGAAGCAGGATTTTCTACGCTCTCTGTGGTTATTTTTTCATTTCCCCCGCTGATAATGTTATATAGCGATGCAATTCGTCCGTACACAACTTATTATGAAAATATTGACCAGCATGGCATGATCTACATGGTGCTTGCATTTCCGTTAATGCTTATTATGCACGATACTTATTTTTATTGGCTTCACCGTATAATGCATCATCCAAGATTATTTAAATGGTTTCACCTGGTTCATCACAGATCAACAAACCCATCTCCCTGGGCAGCTTATGCATTTCACCCGCTTGAAGCTATTGTTGAGTCAATGATTTTTGTTGTTTTCTTGTTTACCATTCCTGTTCACAGTATTCACCTGATATTCTTTTTTGTTTTCAGCCTTACTTATAATGTGTATGGGCACCTTGGTTTTGAATTGTACCCCAAAGGTTTTAATAAACATTGGTTGGGTAAATGGATGAATACATCCGTCAGTCATAATTTACATCATCAATATTTTAAAGGTAATTATGGCCTGTATTTTACAATTTGGGACAGGCTAATGGGTACCATGCGTGCAGACTATGATACTTCTTTTGAAGCAATAAAATCGAGAAAAAAAGTAAAACACAAAAGTGAAGTATGAAACAAAAGTTAATAGTTGTTTGTATAGTGCTTTTAAAATTAGTAAGAGAATGCAATGATAGATGCAAGTCAACAAGGATGGAAGATAACTGACTTATATTATTATTTGCGAAATAAATGCATTTTATGTAGTCCTCGTTCTTATATTAATTTGGCTTTTGTTGCGTCGCACTCTTCAACTGCCATAGCTATATTGAGCAAAGCGAAATATGCGAAGGAATGTCTTCTGCTTTTTTGTTCACTATTCAGCATAGTACAAAAAACCTATCATATGTTGCTTCTTGCAATGACCATCTCCTTTTTATTTAATTTTTATTTCTAATCATTAAATTGGCAAAGCTTCCATCAGAGCCGTTATCAACCCAAAGTCCAATTTTTCCGGTTGAGGTGTCGGTCAATTTATTTACAACTAATGAAGGCTCAGAAGCATGATTCACAAAAACAGAAATTTTTTTGCCATTCAAAATTATTTTACAATGAAACCAATCACTTGGATCTGGTACAGGATTTACTTTATTTTCATATTTACCTGGAAATGTTTCTCTTAATTTATCCCAATCATATGTGGGTACTGAAATATACTGTACTGCTCTCCAGCGACGAATTGTGTCAGGATTTAAAAAATTAAAGGGTCGAAAATAAATAGCATCATAGGTGCTATCGTTTTGAATATGAAAAGCGAAGCCTAAAAAACTTCCTCCAATTATGTTTCTCCCTTTTGCATCAAATTCAATTGTTCCATTGCCAAGAATGATATTGTTCAATATCATGATGCTACTTCCTTGCCCCTCTTCAATTCTTATTCCCTTCTTTTCATTTTCTTCTATATACTTAAAATTTCTGCCGGTTACTAGCAACTGGTTTTTATCCTGTAAGTCAGGTTTATAACTCTGAGAATATGACGCTTGTTCTAGCAGTAAGATGAAAAAGGAAACAAAGATTAGTATTTTCATTTTTCTAATTGTTTACTACAGAAATATTTTTAATTATCAGTAACTTATTTGGCCTGTATTCTCAGGTGTTTTCTCAAATTGCCTGATAGTTGTTATATGTCTGTATAATATCAGTTAACTAAAGTTTTACCACAAGTTAAAAAATACTTTTGCAAAACCATTCAAGCCCAAAGATATTTACGATACAGTTGTATTAAACGCATACAAATCCAACAGTACAAGAGTGCGACGCAAAGTAAGTATCATAGTAGCTATGTAGTTTGGCTCATAAAAAAAACATTACAAATTGGTATGCTGCGTGAATTATAACTAATTTCTTCTTGCATAAAACATAATACATACACCCACTAATGCAACGGAAGCGCCAATAATATCAAACCTGTCGGGGCGAAAATGATCAACCTTATACGCCCATAACAATGATAGCACAATAAAATAACCACCTTAAGTTGCATAGGTTCTTCCAAAACTGGCAGTCTGTAAGGTTGCAATAATTCCATACAATGCCAGTATTGTTCCTCCTGCCAATCCATACCAAAATGGTTTACCTTCTTTTAACCATAACCAAATCAAATAGCCACAACCTATTTCGCACAAACCTGCCAATAAAAAAACAAGGATTGATTTTATTACCATTGCTTGAATATTAAACTGCAAAATTAACATCAATTATTCTGAATACACAGTTGCTGTATTACACGCACAATTTGTATCGCAACTAACAGTGCAGGCTGCTGCTTTTTTACGTTTGCGATACCATGCATACCAAAAGAAAAAAGCGGCAAACCCTAAAGCAATTATGCCAATCTTTTCCAGGTAAAAAGAAATGGCGGTTAAAGATGCCATACCAATTGCTACACCAATTACAGGCAGCATGCAGCATAAACCACAAAGTGCAATACCCGACCAACCCAGCTTTTTTGCAAGTGAGTTTGACTTTTTATTTTCTGTCATAAATATTTATTTTAATAACCCTAATTCTTTAAATCCTTTGGATAGTTCTGTTTTAATTTCTTTTGAACCATAGATCTGCAGATGTGTTGCCTTATTGTTTGGCTCAAAGATCAACGCATAGGAAAACGAAGCGCAGCAACTTCTTTCATAGTTGATGAATGCCAGCAATTCTTCTGCGTATTCTTTAGGCTCATTAAATACAAGGTCGTACCCGGTTTCCATTTCTTCTACTTTGGTGATCTTCTGTATAATGGTTGATTGCAGCAGGTTCTTTCTTTCTGCCAATACGTTTGCTGAAAGGCTGCAGGATGGAAGCGATGCTTTAAGCGTTGATGAATCTTTCATAGATATATTCGTTATAGTTTTTGATGAGCAATTTTTATCGCAGGTAGTTTTACCACAATGGCTGCATGCAGTTGCATTGGTTTTGGTGGTGGTTTTCTCACAACAGGATTGTGCTGCGCAAACAGTTGAAAAACCTGTAAACATTATTAGTAAAGTAAATACCTGCATTGTTATTTTTTCATTTTCATATTTATTTAGATAAGTAGATTTGCAAACATAAGCAGTGGAGTATAGTCAACGGTCAAGCCTTTTATAAAAGAAAATTTTAAAAACTATGTTAATCGGTCAATTGGTACAGAAAACGGGATTGTCAAAAGATACCATTCGCTTTTATGAAAAGCATGGCTTAATAACAGTTGGCAGAAAGGAAAGGCTACCCAATAATTATAAAGAATATTCAGAACAGATATTGGAAAAACTGCTTACTATTAAGCGACTTAAAAATTTCGGTTTTACACTGAACGAGATCAGTGAGTTACTTGATATGATAGAAGTGAATGAAGCCACCTGTATAAATGTAGCGCATAAGATCTCTGAAAAGGTAGAACTGCTTGATGAAAAAATAAAAGAATTGATTGCTGTGCGTACCATGCTTTTAAAAGGAGTAAAAGAATGTAATGATGGATGCAAGTCAACAACTATGGAAGAAAACTGCCCTATATTAGTTTCTGCGAACTAAAATGCATTTTATGCACCAATCGTTCTTCTGTTAATTTAGCTTTTGTTGCGTCGCACTCTTGTACTGTAGGAATTTATTTGGGCATTTACTGTAGCCTTGGTGAAAGCAGGTATTAAACCATTAACTTCTTATTTACAATTGCATTGGGTAATGGCTTAGAGATTGTAAAAGGCAATTACAAATGTATTCTGTTGATTATAGTTGGAACATTCAACAATGTTGTGTGCAGGCTTAGTATGAGATGTCAATTTTTGAAAAAGTCAATCGCAATCTCATTGATGAGAAATGGTCTTTCATGAAAAACACGATGAGAAGTATTAGGCAAGACACAAAACTGACTCCCTTTAATCAAGTTATACATTTCAATGCCATGCTCCAGTGTTACTATGTCGCGGTCACCAAGAACGATCATAACAGGAATTTTAATACCTTCTAAAACAGTTGCCGGAAAATATATTTTTTGACTCCACATTATATTTATGTCAATAAAGAATTTTTTCCAATCACGTCCCGGATAAAGACTACGATAATTATCTAATTCCTCTTTATCTATTTCTTCAAAGTCAGGGCTATTAATCACCTTTCTAAAATCAGTAGTATCATTGAGCATTGAGGGGATGCCGCTTAGCTTATAGTTCGCCCCACTAACCAATATTTTTTTTATTTTGTCAGGTCGTTTGTTTGCCAGAATTAATGCTGTATTTCCACCGTCACTCCATCCGATAACATAGGCGCTATCTAATTTTAGTAAATCGATAAAGTTGGAAATATAGTCAGCTAAAAGCTGATAGCTCATACTGTCTGCTAGCTGTGACCTTCCTTGTCCGGGCATGTCAGGTGCAATAACATGGAACGCTTTGGCAAGGTCAGGGATACATAATGAAAAGTCTGCAATACTACCCATTCCCCCCTCAAGCAATATTAGCGGAGTACCTTTTCCGTATTCTTCGTAATAAATTTTTGTGTCAAGAATTGAAACGTATTTTCCGTTGTTGGAGCCAAATTTTATTTTCTGCTGTCCAAAAGTAAGAGTATTGAGAAGAACAGAAGAGATAATCAAAATACTTAGTTTATTCATTTCAATAATTTAAATGTGTATCGTAAGTAATTGCAATAGAGATTTGCCAAAATGGTTGCCCACAACTCAAAAATATACAAAAGTCAGTAACAAACTTTCCGCATATTCATTCAAGCAAGTTGTATTTGTAAAACTCCTCAATCTTCGCTTTGATAAAGCTCAATATATAATCTACCAGCACAAGAGTGCGACGCAACAAAAGCTTCATAGCTATTCAACTGTTGGGTACAAAAAAATAATAAGCATTTACTGCTTTATTTCTTTGCAGTTCATCCTGTAAAAAATAATACCCCCCGATAGCAGTGTTAATAGCGCAATAAAAAGAATAGAGGCGTAAATGCCCAGCCAGTCTGCAATTACGCCGGTAATAATAGCACCGATAGCGTAACCCATATCTCTCCACAAGCGGAATACGCCAAGGCTTTTTGCCCTGTCCTGCGGATGTGTATTTTCTGCAACCGTTGCAAGGAAAGTAGGATACACCATTGCAGTGCCCCAACCTAATATTACAGAGAGTAAAATAAATTGATTGAAGGTGTTTGCCCATGTGAGTACAAGCAATGCAATGCCCTGCAGGATCATTCCCCAAAACAGCATATTCTTTTTACAAAAATGATCGGCCATTTTTCCGGTGAACAATTGCCCGATGCCCCACACAGCAGGATAAACAGCCGTCACGATCCCTATCTGCGCAATGGCAAATCCTTTTGATGCCAGCAGAATGGGAAACAGCCCCCAGGCCATTCCATCGTTAAGGTTATTGATAAGACCGGCTTGTGTTACCGAGCCAAGGTTTTTATGCTTCCATGTTGTCTCCCAAAAAATATTTTTTTGTAGTGGCACTTTGCTGGTAGTGGTTTCGGCAGATACATGATGCCTGGTATCTTTTACCAGTAACCAACTGCTAAAGAAACCAAGCAGTACCAATACCACGCCCACATAAAAAGGATAAGGCCGCAGCCCGTATGCTGATGCGATATAACTGGTAAGAAACGCCACCAACGCTACAGCAAGGTATCCTGCAAATTCATTCAAGCCCATCGCAAAGCCCCGTTGTTTTTCGCCAACAAGATCTATTTTCATTACAACCGTACTGCTCCATGTTAATCCCTGGTTGATGCCTAATAAAATATTTGCAAATACAATCCAGTTCCAGCTATTTGCAAACATTAAAACAAATGGAACAGGAATACCAATGATCCATCCGATAGTTAACAAATTTTTCCTGCCAACTTTATTCGCTAATGCTCCTGTAAAATAATTGGTAATAGCCTTAACAATACCAAATACAATGATGAAGGAAAGAATAGCCGTCTTTGCAGCGATATGAAATTCAACTTCAGCAATGCGTGGTAAAATACTTCTTTCGAGACCAACCATTCCGCCTACAAATGCATTGATGATAACTAGTAAAGTAAATTGCTTCCAGTTTTCTTTGAGGCCTAATTGTATTTCCATTTTCTTTTGCATTATGAAATAGCGCATCTGTTAGCGCCTGCTTCAAGATCAGCAGGGTTAATGTCGCTGAAATTTCCTTTGATATTTTTTTCAACAATAGAAAGATAGTTGGCTGGTGTTGGCGGTATGCGCTGAAGAATGGTATTGGTAAATTCCTGTTCATTTAAATGAAGCATGAAAACAGTTTCTTTAATGCTGCCCAATGTAGCCTGTACAGGTATATGGTTAAACTCAACCGGCTTGCTTGTATGACAAGGCAAAACAATCGTATCATCGTTAAGCATAAGCAAATGCTGCAATGAGTAAAATAGCAGCTTTGATTTCTGCATTGCTTCTTCATTGTTTGCTTTCAAATCGGGCCTTCCAACTCCGTTGATAAAAAGCGTATCTCCTGTAAGCAGTACTTTATCATTGATAAGATAACAGGTGCTTTCTACAGTATGACCAGGTGTATGTATCGCTTTAATGCTGATGGTGCCAATATTTAACACAGCATCATCTTCAACAGCATGATAGTCGAAATCAACTTTGTTGTTTTCAGGTAAGCAGAGTGTAGCATTGCAGGTTTCTGCAAGTTGTTTTGAGCGTGAAAGATGATCTGCATGAATATGCGTGTCTGCCACATATTTTAGCGTTAGTTGTTGCTGTTGCAAATCTTCACTGTAAACTTCAACGGGCAAAGAAGCATCAACAATCATTGCTTCACCATTAGAAGCAATCATGTAGGAAAGGCATCCTTTTCCTGTTCTTCTGAATTGTATTATTTCAAAATCGGGAAATGAAATGCTGGCCGTATTCCATGCGGTGCTCCACGCTTTCATACCGCCTTCCAGCGAATAAGCATCAATTCCTTTTTCACGCAATGCATCTGCTGCTATCTGGCTTATCCGGCCCGCTGCGCAAACAGTAATGACCTTTATGTTTACCGGTATTTCAATTTCATCTAAAACAGAAGTATCACCTTCGTTAAGCCGCTTGTAAGCATCTATGTAATGGCTCCCCGGTATTTGCCATTCTGCTCTTTGTGGAACCGGGCGTACATCAAGAATAAAAACAGGTTCATCATTTTCCATTGCAGTTCTTAATGCTTCTGCACTAATGGTATTATTGGTTTCCATAATTATGTATGTTGAATATTTTTAAAACGGTAGTAATTTTTTGAACCCAACAGCAAGCCTTTGTGCATCTGCTGTTGCGTCGCACACTTGTACGTTCTTTTATTTGCTTGGCTTTGCAATACAGTTAAAGTGTGCGACGCAACGGAAGCTCTATAGTACTACTACAGCTAAGTACACAAAAAAAGCTTGCAGCTAATGCAACGTGCTTTCATTGCACAAAGGTCTGTACATGCAAAACCAATTCCTTTAACATTTGATAAATAATCAGCGGTTGCTTCTGATGCGGCTGAGGCTAACCTGTGTAATACCGAGGTAAGAAGAAATGTATTTTAGCGGAACTCTTTGGATAATACCGGGTGTGTCTTCGATAAGCTGCTTATATCTTTCTTCTGCTGTATGGAACTGAATACTTTCAATTCTGCTGATTGTATCTACATAAGCGGCTTCAAATATTTTTCTGAATGCTCTTTCAATTTCGTGATATTGGTCGTATAGTTTAAAAAGTTGCACAGCATTAATGGCGGTAATATTTGCGTCTTCCAGTATCTGTATACCCTTCCTGGAAGGCTTCCTGGAAAAAAGGCTTTCTGCTCTTGCAATGAACTTTTTTTCTGTCGCAAAGGTTTCCGTAATATCAATACCATCTTTTAAATAGTAAATGCGGGCTATCCCCTTATTGATAAAATAAATTGTTCTGCAGGTATGGCCAATGGGCTGCAAATCTTTATTCTTTAAAATAGAAATTTCTGAACAGATTTGTTGCATAGCATTTGTTGCTGCCGCTGAAAGCTTTTCAAATTTTTGCAAATGTTCAAGCAGAAGCTGCATAAAGCTTGAGAATTTATATACCGTTAATTTCTAACTGGAAAGCCATACCAAAAGTAATGGTGAGCCGAAATTAAATAAAATAACCGACCAGCAACCGCAGCCCAACCAATCCTAAGCAAACAGCTAATGCACGTACAATAAAATTAGTTTTTATGCGATGAGCGATAAAGGCACCCAGTTGCGCCCCTGCAAAAGCACCTGCTGCGAAATAGATAACCATGTGTAATACCGCCGGGTCATTATAATTGCCCTGAACTACGTGCACTGCCACACTAACGGTGGACATGATTGCAAGAATAAAATGAGAAGTGGCGGTTGCTATATATACCGGGAAACACAATAGCTGTACCAATGCAGGCACATGAATGATGCCGCCTCCAATACCTAACAAAGGAGAAATAAACCCAACGATGATACTGATAATAATACCCGTGAGTTGATTATACTGATAAGAGAATTGGATACCGCTTCTGTCAGTAATTGTGTGATGTCTGTATCCTTTGTGCATGCCGGTAACGTTGCTGTGTTTAGATACTTTATCGCTACTACTTTTTCTTAATAATAAAACCGATAATAACAACAGTAATAAACCAAAAAATATTTTAAAGGCTGCTTTGGGAATATATGCAGTTGCCAGTACACCCAATACCGATCCCGGTATAGTAAACAATGCAAATAGTATTCCTGCTTTATAATCTATTCTTCCGGCTCTTACATAAGCAAGACTTCCTGAAATTGCATTTGCGGCAACAATGGCTATAGAAATGGCTGTAACTGTTTCAGGGGTTAATGAACGATCTGTAAGCAAGAGAAAAGGCACCAAAATAAAGCCACCACCTGCACCAATTAAAGTGCCGAGCGCACCGATAAAAATACCTATAGACAATAGCTCTATAATTGAATACATGGGTTGAATATAATTATTGATTTCATTTTTAAAACCCCTTAAAAAATTCTCCCTTAATAAAGTTGAGTAAGATATTTGGTAAAGTGAGGTTAATAAAGAGCTTTCAAATCCCGTTAAATAGTAAATCAAACTTTATACCCATGAGGAAAGCCACAGTAGCTGTAATGGCTTTATAATAATTTTTTAGTTGCAGCAACTGTGGCTTATAAAACAATTGCGGTATTCCGCTTCACTCGTTCACTTCTTCATTCCATACTTCCATTCAGTCGCTCCCTCATAAAGTCCAATACCAGGATACATAAAAGTTATAGCGTTAGATTATTGCAAACCTAAATTGTAATCACAAATATTTTAGGTCGTATTGTATTTTGTAAAATCAATGGATAAAAAGGCAGCGAAAGTAGCGGCTGTCATAGTTTCATAATACAATAAAAGCTGCCAAAAGACTACGGCATAAACACAATAGCCGACCCACAGAGCCATCATTTATTCCGTTTCCTTTTGGCTTTAATACAGCCGCTTTTCTCAATGCTTTCTTTTTTTCCATTTTTTCTTTTACAAAATATTTTTTTTCATCAACAGGTAAAATGCAACATCATGGAACGCAATACTAAACTTTCTTACCTCATGCAACTATCATGGGAAATTCAGCGAAAGAAGAAACACAACCGCAGCAAATCATTGCAGGCTGCATGGACTATTACACTAAACGAGGACATCACTATTTACTATCTCGTTAAGCGGCACAGCCATGACAAATACCCGAATAAAGTACAGGCAAAAAAACTTGCTTTATTCAGTTCACATTAAGACACATTTTTTATTTAATAACAACTTCAATTCTCCGCCGAAGGCGGATTGGGGGCAAAATCACAATTATGGAAATCACAGCAAGATTAACAGGTGATGCTAAGATCAGCACCCTGAAAAATGACAGGCAGGTAGTAAACTTCAATGTAGCTATTAATGACAGCTACAAGCCAAAAGGCAGCAGCGAAATTACAAAGCTCGTAACCTATGTACAGTGTGCCTATTGGGTAAACAGCAACATAGCCCAATACCTTACCAAAGGCACGCTGGTTGAATTGCATGGGCGCATTGGTGTAAACGCTTACAACAATATGCAGGGCGAAGCGAAAGCCGCATTAACCTTTCATGTAAACAGTATAAAGCTGCATGGTAAGCCGAAGTATGAAAGCAACAGCACAGAGGCAGCCTCACCGACACCAATTACCGCAGATGAAAAGTCAGAGCCTACAGATGATTTGCCGTTTTAATTTTTCAACCCTAACCCTTACCAATTATTTAATCATTTAAAAATTTAATCATGGCACACAATATTAATTTCAATGAGCAAACAGGAAAACACAGTTTCTTTTCAGTAAAAGAAAAAGCCTGGCATGGGTTGGGGCAAATTGTGGAAGGTTATCCCACAAGCGCAGAAGCCATTAAATATGCAGGTTTGGATTATACCGTAGAGAAAAGAAAACTGTTTACTTACGATTCTGAAAACTGTATAGCAAATCCTGAAACAGATATAATCATTCCTGAAATTGCAGTTCCCAATTATTATGCAACTGTAAGAACAGATACAGAACAGGTGTTAGGCGTAGTAGGTAAAGATTATGAAGTAGTACAAAATAAAGATGCGTTTTTGTTCTTTGATGCAATTGTGGGCGGCGATGGCATACAGTATGAAACTGCAGGTTCTTTGGGTAAAGGTGAACGAATTTTTATTACAGCAAAGCTGCCGGATTATATCAAAGTAGGTAAGGATGATTTGATTGAACAGTATTTGTTTTTAACCACTTCGCATGATGGCTGCGGTAGCATTACCGCAGCGTTTACACCTGTGCGCATTGTTTGCAACAATACTTTGAATGCAGCTTTGCGCAACCACAGCAATGCAGTTAAAATAAGGCATACATCTAATGTAAAAGACAGGCTGGAACAGGCGCACAGGTTAATGGGCGTTACAAATAATTTAAGCAACGAATTAGAAAGCATTTTTAACCGTTGGGCAAAAATCCGTATCACCGACCCCGAAGTAAAGAAGCTGATACAATTGGCCTTAGTGCCTAACAAAGAAGTGCTGCAAAATATACAGGCTGGCAAAGATGATGAACTGTCCACCTGTTTTAAAAACATGGCAGATACTGCTTTTGAATATGCCATGAGCAACGATACGCAGCAACTCGAAACCACCAAAGGCACTTTGTTTGGAACGTACAACGCTGTTACTGGATACTTTCAGAATGTACGCAATTACAAAGACGGAGAAGCAAAAATAAAATCATTATTGTTCGGCGGCACAGGACAATTGCGGACACAGAAAGCATTTACTCTTTGTGAGGATTTTGCAAAGAATGGTAATGATGGAATGATCTTGAATTGATATGGAAGGGGCGAAAGCCCCTTTATTTTTTCAGACGTGTTAATGCCAAAAAACGAACCACCCTTTAAGGCGCGGTTCGTTGTGTTATAGTGTTTGAGATAATTGAAGTTTTATGGAAGTATGGCAATTGATAACTTATTGCAACTATTAGATTTTTTTTGGGCCAAACTGTATTACTGCTATGAGGCTTTCTTGCGTCGCACTCTTGTACTGATGGGAATTTTATTGACCTTTTATTGAAGTCTTCCAGCAACGGCGGCGTTGCGTTATGTAGCAAAACAACTCAAAGCGGTTTTGTTGATTTTCAAGCAGTTAGTACCGAGTTGTATAGAAGCGTAGATTGCTTGCATTGGGAACACCAAAAAACCAGTGGGTTTCACTACGTTGTTTATACTGCACAAGGAGTAAAAAAGTGAGTTGGATTTTTTTGAGCCAGACTGAATTACTAAAACAAACAAAGGTTGCATTGGACTCTTGTACTTTTTTCACTATTGATCAAAATAAAAAATCACTAATTTATCCCTTGCGAAATACAGTACTACAAA
>Ga0187893_10010789_pt1 | contig 13459 bp, 15 predicted proteins | sample MA1701074metaG_FD_139574 | JGI IMG/M metagenome (GOLD analysis project Ga0187893, IMG submission 139574) | White microbial mat communities from a basaltic lava cave in the Kipuka Kanohina Cave System on the Island of Hawaii, USA - MA170107-4 metaG ...
CGCGTTTCTGCTCAAGAATCCGCGCGACGCGCAGGTGCGATTCCTGCGCGGCGTGATCCTCTCCGAGCAAGGCAAGGCCGCGGAAGCGATCGGCGTTTTCGAAACGCTGACGCAGGACTTCCCGGAATTGCCTGAGCCGTACAACAACCTCGCTGTTTTGCACGCGTCGCAGGGGCGTTACGAACCGGCGCGTGTGCTGCTGGAACGCGCGATCGAAGCGCAGCCGGGTTACGTCACCGCGCATGAAAACCTCGGTGACCTGCATGTCGCTCTCGCGGCACAGGCGTATCAAAAGGCCGGTAAGCTCGACCCGAACAACCGCACGGTTCAGGCGAAACTTGCGCTCGCTCGCGAGATCGGCACGAAGGTAAAGGCGGTGAAGTAGGTCGTCGGCTGCGCGATCACATTGCAACTCGACTCTCGCTGTCATTCGGCCGATGGTCGGCCAATGACGGCGATGCTTTCAGTGCGCCGAGGGCTTCCTGGCCGAGTGCGACGGTAGCGGCTTCATGTACCGCTTGACGCAGACGTTCCGTGCGCCAGACCTGTGAGGCGGCCGCTTCATAGCGCAGCACCTGGCTGCATGCCGCCGAGAGCGTCGACTCGAAGTTCGCGAGCTGTTGCGGTTCGATCCGCAGCGCGGAAGCAAGGCGCTGCGCGATCCTGCGTGCGATCACGCCTGCCTCTTCGATGCTAAGCCGATGGACATCGCCGGCTCTGAACCAGTCTTGCGTCGAACCGAGTAGCTCGTGCAGCGCACGCAATTCGCGATCGTCAATAACCTGTTCGACATGCGCTTCGCGTCCGAGCGCCGCGGCGACGATCTGCAGTTTGTGTCCGACGGCGATGGCATTCCTCCACTCCACAGCGAGGACAGACCCGGAGCGACTCAGCCAGGCGCCTACTACGTTCGGCTCGCGTTCCAGCGCGGCCAGCACGGGCTTGGCTCGGCAGCCGCAACCGATCTGAGGCGCCGCCTCGCACACCAACGGGATTCGATAGAACGTCGTCTCGGTGGAAAGCTCGACCATGGTTCACTCGTTCGGATGCAGGCGTGAGGCGTAGAGTAGTTCTGTACGCAGGTACGGAGTCAAGCGGCATGAACAGGCAAGCGGGTCGGCTCACCATTGGCGCGTTCGCAAAGATGGCGGGCGTCACCGTCGAGACGATCCGCTTCTATCAGCGCAAGGGCCTGCTGCCGGAGCCAAACAAGCCTCACGGCGCCATTCGCCGCTATGGCGATGCGGACGTCGAGCGGGTGAGATTCGTGAAGTCGGCGCAGCGGCTTGGATTCAGCCTTGACGAAGTGGCGGGGCTGCTGCAACTGCAGGACGGGGACGGACTGCGGCGCAGCCCGCGTGCTTGCAGAGCACCGGCTGCGCGACGTTCGCGACAGGCTGGCAACGCTGGGTCGTATCGAAACGGCGCTGCCCGTCTGGTGGACGACTGCTCGGCGAGCCAGGGGACGATCGTTTGTCCGCTAATCGCCGCCTTGCAAGCGCCGCATTGCATCGCCCAGAGCGACCGGCCTTAGTGAACTGTCTCAGCCAATTGACACCCAGCGCTGACGAGCGAAGTGCTGTTGACTCCGTACCGTGGTACGGAATCTAAACTCGTTGCCGAAACAACTGTAGAAGGACAGTGGATGAAGTCGTTGAGCGTCAAGGGATCACTCGTCGCCGGGCTACTGGCCGCCGTTGGCGCCTCGGTGTGCTGCGTCGGCCCTCTGGCGCTGCTCGGACTCGGCGTCAGCGGAGCATGGATTGGCAGCCTGTCGGCGCTCGAGCCGGTGCGCCCGATCTTCGTCGCCGCGACCCTGCTATTCCTGGCTCTGGGATTCCGGCGCCTGTACCTCGCGCCGCAGGTCTGCGAACCCGGAACGCCATGCGCCGATCCGCGAACGATCAAACGCCAGCGCACTCTCTTCTGGTTCGTGACCGCCGGGCTTGGCGCATTGCTTGCGGCGCCGTTGGCGGCGCCAATGTTTTATTGAGCGGAAGGAGTCTCTGATGCGCTCGTTTGCTTCGATCGCCCTGCTGCTGCCGCTCGCAGCGCTGGCGGCCAGTCCGAAGACAGTGGTACTCGAGGTGCAGAACATGACGTGCAGCCTATGCCCGATCGCCGTCAAGAAGTCGCTGCAGCAGGTGCCCGGCGTGGCTGAGGCGAAGGTCGACTTGGAAAAGAAGACGGCGACGGTGACTTTCGATCCGGACAAGGCGACCGCCGCCGCGCTGGTCAAGGCGACGACCGACGCCGGGTTTCCGTCCACCGCGCGGAACTGATATGAGCACGGCCATCTTCGAATCGGTGTTGACATGCCCGAAATGCGGTCACGCAAAGGCCGAGACCATGCCGGCCGATGCGTGCCAGTTCTTCTACGAGTGCACGAACTGCCACGCGCTGCTCCGACCCAACGCCGGTGACTGCTGCGTTTATTGCTCCTTCGGTTCGGTGAAGTGCCCGCCGATACAGGCGCAGCAAGCTTGTTGCTGAGCGGCTGACGAGGTCCTTTTCTACCCGGTAAGCTCGCGATCTCCGCAATTGGGGATCATCGAGATGTCGGGAATTCGTCTACTGCAACCGCTTGTCGTCGTCGTCGCGCTGGTGTTCGGCGCTGCAAGCGCGCAGACGCCCGCGGGCAAAGGAGCAACGCCGGCGCGTGTGATCCTTTCAACATCCGAGGGCGACATCACGCTCGAGCTGGATGCCCAGCGGGCGCCGAAAACGGTTGCCAACTTCGTGCAGTACGCGCGCGATGGTCATTACGACGGCACCGTGTTTCATCGCGTCATCGACAACTTCATGATCCAGGGCGGCGGCTTCACGCCGGACATGAAACAGAAATCAACGCGCGCCGCGATTCCGCTGGAGAGCCGCAACGGACTGAAGAACGATCGCGGCACGGTTGCGATGGCGCGCACGGGCGATCCTGATTCCGCCACTGCTCAATTTTTTATCAACGTCGGCAACAACAACGACTTTCTGAACCATCGTAAGTACGAAAAGGAAACGACGGTCGAAACGAAGTCCGGATCGCGCGTGATTCCGGCCGGCACGGTGGTTGACGGCTATGCGGTGTTCGGCCGCGTTGTGTCCGGAATGGACGTGGTCGACAAAATCCGCGCGGTTCCTACCCAATCGCAGGGCGGACACCAGAACGTGCCGGTCAAGCCGGTGGTCATCCACAGCGCCAAGGTTCTCAACTAGAGGAGAGACGATGGTCTGTCTTCATACCACTGCGGGCGTCATTACGCTCGAACTCGACGCCGCAAAAGCGCCCAAGACCGTCGAGAACTTTCTTGCATACGTTCGCGCCGGACACTACGACAACACCCTGTTCCATCGCGTGATCAACGGCTTCATGATCCAGTGCGGCGGCTTCGAGCCCGGCATGCGGCAAAAATCCGCGCAGCCGCCGATCGACAATGAAGCCGCCAATGGACTGCGCAACGACCGCTACACCGTGGCGATGGCGCGCACGTCCGATCCGCACTCGGCGACCGCCCAGTTTTTCATCAACGTCGCCGACAACGCATTTCTGAACCACACCGCACCCACGGCGCAGGGCTGGGGCTACTGCGTCTTCGGCAAGGTGACCGCAGGCGCCGATGTCGTCGACAAGATCAAGGGAGCACGCACCGGTCGCATGGGCGCCCACCAGGACGTGCCGGAGCAGGACGTTTTGATCGAGCGCGCCGAGGTGGTCGACGCGTGAACGCGGTGCCGCCGGCACTGGCGCCGCAGACGGATCGAATCACGCTGCAGCATCCTGCCTTCATTTCCGATCTGCATCTGAGCGAGGACCACCCGGCAACACTCGCGCGGTTTCTGCAATTCGTTGCGCAGGATGCGTTGCAGTTTTCCGAGCTGCTGATCCTCGGCGACCTGTTCGAGTTCTGGGTCGGCGACGATTGCAATGATGCGATCGGCGCCACGGTTGCAACCGCGCTGAAAGAACTCTCCTCGCGGGGCGTGCGCGTCTTCCTGATGCAGGGCAATCGCGATCTTCTGCTGGGCGGCGACTTCGCAGCGCGCGCCGGCGCCACGCTGCTCGCCGATCCAACGATCGCGGACATCGGCGGCGAGCAGGTGCTGCTCGCGCACGGTGACGTGTACTGCACTCGCGATGTCGATTACATGAGGTTTCGCGCGCAGGTGCGCAACCCGGATTTCCAGCGAATGTTCCTCGCCAAGCCGCTCGCCGAACGGCGCGCATTCGTCGGCCAGGCGCGCGCGGCAAGCGAAGAAGGCAAACAAGCGAAGACGATGGAGATCATGGATGTGACACCAGCGGCGATTGTCGATGCGATGCGCGCGGCCGGTGTGCGAAAGATGATTCACGGGCACACGCACCGGCCCGACATGCATCGATTCGACATCGACGGCGAATCAGTCCAGCGGTGGGTGCTGGCCGATTGGGATCTGGATACGAAGCGCAAGCGCGGCGCGTCGCTTCGCATTCGCGACGGATCGTGGGAAGTCGTCGCGCTCGACGGATAGGTCCTTAATGCAAACGACCGTTCGCGGCAGTGAAGTACGCCCGCCGTTCATTCGCGCGAGTCACTGCCACTGCTCGCGCTGCCGCAAGCATTCCGGGACGGCCGTCTGCACGCAGGCGCGCGTATTGCGCGAGCAGTTCGCGTTGTTGCAGGGACAGGAGCTGATCCGCGTCTATGGCAAGGGCGAAGGTGCGGTCAAGGCTTTCTGCATTGTTTGCGGATCGAGTCTCTTCGGTGGCGACTGGCCGGACGGCGAGCAGGTCTCCATTCGAATGGGCGCGTTCGACGACGACCCTGGCATACGGCCGCAATTCCATACCTTCGTCGATTCGCGAGCGCCGTGAGACGAGATCACCGATGGTCTGCCGCGGCATTCGGGCGAGCGTGGTGAGGATGCGGCCCTCCGCGTGCCGCCTCGCTGACCTGTGGTCTTCTTCGCAACGACTCTGCCGTTTTCCCAAACGTAGTTGGCCGACGTCACTTCGCTGAAAGTTGACGTAGCGCGCTTGCCCAGTCTTCAACGTGGTAGGCGGCTGCGAGTTTGCCGTCTTTGACTGTGTGGATATCAATCGACATGACCTTAAAGCTCTTCCCGCCATGCGGCACGCCGAAGAATTCGCCCGCAGGCGTGCCAGTGGCCTCACCGCGCACAATCACGCGGTCCCCAGCCACAAGTACTTCCTTGATGGTCCAGGACAAATCGGGGATCAGCTTGCCGAAACCGATCACCTGAGCAATGAACTCATCTCGACCCTTGCTCACGGTTTCCCCGGAGTACGAGCGCCAATCCGGATGGACACTGTTCTTGACCGTCTCGGCAATGGTCTTGGTCGCTGGTTTGTTGAGCACGTCGTAAAAGGGGGCGATGATGGTTTTGGCTGTCTCGAGATTCATGGCTGAGGTTCTTTGCAGGGAGGGTTGGGCGGTAGGAACAGACTGAGCAACCGCTGGGAGCTGAGTGAGGCCAGCACACAGTCCGGCCAGGACCGTCACTTGAAATAAGCGCATCGATTGATCTCCAGGGCAAGTTGGACAGACAATCCAATGTAGTCATTTCCGCACTTGCATTCAATTACGCACCTGGAGACAACCAAGTATGGGAAAAGTAACCGCACTTGGCGCGCAAGACTTTGCAAACTGCCCGGTGCGCGGCGTGCTCGATCGCGTCGGTGACAAGTGGAGCGTGCTTGTGCTTCTGAGTCTTCGCGATGGCGAGCGTCGCTTCAACGAACTGCGACGGGGGATAGGCGATATTTCGCAACGGGTGTTGACGGAGACTTTGCGCGATCTCGAACGCGACGGGTATTTGACTCGAACAGTGCATCCTGTGAGCCCGCCGATGGTCTCCTACCAGCTAACTGAACGGGGACATTCGATACTGGATCCCTTCGACACACTGCTAGCGTGGGCGAAGGAAAATCACGCGAGTATTCGCGAATCCAGAGCCAGCTACGATCGGGCGAGAAAGCCCGATAGTCGTTAACGACTCCGAACGCGCAACCCCACAGCGACGAAGGACCGGAGGTTTCCCTCGGCTTCTGCCTCCTTGTGCAGAATGCGGGCAGGATTGCCGACCGCGGCTGCGCCGGGCGAGAGCGGCCAAAGCGTGGGTGCGCGAGCACGACGCGAACGGCCGCTTCCTCGCCACCGGCGTGCTCCACATGGTGGCGGCAAGCGTGCGCTGACGGCCGGATGTCACACTCGGGTTCGTTCCGGCAGCCGAGTCTGCGTTGACGTAACGCACGACTTCCGCTTCGAACGCACGCGCGAAAGTCGTCTTACCGCTCCATTCGGCTCTGCGATGACTACGCAGCGCATGGACCAGGCTCGATGACCTATGGCTTTTTCGCGACGACTCGGCCGTTTTCCCAAACATAGATCGGTGTCCCGTGCATGCGCGCGGTCTTGCGCGCCGCCCGTGCCGCGCGCCTGGCAGCGCGCTCCACACCAGTGAAGAACCGGAGATCTTCTTTGGAGGGGGCGGGTTTCTGCTTCATGGCCAATGCTCCTGCAGTTTCGGTCGATCTTTGGAATTGTCGTAGATGTACCAAGCGTCCGCCAGCGGACGGTAGACGTTTACGAAGTTGTGCCAACTCCGAACAAAGCGCCGGCGAACATCCGCCTTTGCGACTCCGTGCCCGCCTTGCTTCACGCGCGCCGCTATCCGCCGTAGCGCCAACCGCGACGACGATAGCCTCAGGTAGGCGATCTCGATCCGATATCCCGCTCGCTTCCAGAGCTTCAGCCGAGCGGCATAGCCGAGCCCGCGTAACGTGCTTTCAAACGCAAAATCTCTGCCGCTCTTCGCCAGCCGATCGATCTCCGTCAAGAAAAGCCGGGCGGCGGCGATCGCTGCAAGTTCCGGCTTGAGCGGCGCCAGGCCTCCGGCGATCAAGTCTGCGTTGACGTAGTGCAAGACTACCGCTTCGATCGGCAGGAACTCGCGCGCGAAAGTCGTCTTACCCGCTCCATTCGGCCCTGCGATGACAATGCAGCGCGGCTTCACGCTCACTCGTCGACCAATCGGTTCAACTGCCGTGGATCCACCCGCGCGCCCTCGTCTCTGACGTCGTCGAGCGCAATGCCACTGCGCTCGAGCGCGGCGACCAGCCGCTCGATCTCGCGCTGTTGCGCGGCCGCGTGGTCGATCAAACCGTGCAGCGCTTTTATCAGCGGGTCATCAGCGTTCGATGCCAGACCGTAGGCCGAGAATCCCATCCGGTTCGCGTTCTCTTCACGCGCGGCGTCGGCCTCCTTGTGCAGGATGCGCGCGGGAATGCCGACCGCGGTCGTGCCGGGCGGCACTTCCTTGACGACAACCGCATTGGAACCGATGCGCGCGCCGTCGCCGACGGTGAAACCGCCGAGCACCTTCGCGCCCGCGCTGACGATCACGCCGCGGCCTAGTGTCGGATGCCGCTTGGCTCCTTTCGTGAGCGATGTGCCGCCCAGCGTCACGCCCTGGTAGAGCGTGCTGTCGTCGCCGACTTCCGCGGTCTCGCCGATCACGATGCCAAGTCCGTGATCGATGAACACGCGCCGGCCCATGGTCGCGCCCGGGTGGATTTCAATGCCGGTCAGAAAACGGCCGAGATTCGACCCGAACCGCCCGACCCAGCGCAGCCCGTGGCGCCAGCACCAGTTGGCGACCCGATGCATCCACAGCGCGTGCAGCCCCGGATAGCACGTCACGACTTCCCAGCGCGTGCGTGCGGCGGGATCGCGATCGAGGATGCAGCGGATGTCTTCGCGCAGTCGGGTGAACATGGTTGTCTCATTCTTGCGGCGGCCGATTCTATCGGCGCACGATTCGCGAATGTGTCGTTCCCGCGATGGCGGGAACCCAGTATCTTCGCGGCGAAAGACGCTGGATCCCCGCCTTCGCGGGGATGACGCCGCCGTGAAGCTGATCAAATCGCTGCTGGTCGCCAATCGATCGGAAATCGCAATCCGCGTGATGCGGGCCGCGGCGGAGATGAACATCCGCACGGTGGCGATCTACTCGAAAGAAGACCGCCTCAGCCTGCACCGTTTCAAGGCAGACGAGAGCTATCTGGTCGGCGGGGACAAAAAGCCGCTCGCGGCGTACCTCGATATCGACAGCATTCTGCGCATCGCGCGCCAGGCCAAAGTCGATGCCATCCACCCCGGCTACGGGTTCCTGTCGGAAAACCCGGACTTCGCGCAAGCTGTGATCGACGCCGGCATTGGCTGGATCGGGCCAACGCCCGGGGTGATGCGCATCCTCGGCAACAAAATCGCGGCCCGTAACGCCGCGGTCGCCGCAGGGCTGCCGGTCATGCCGGCCACCGCACCGTTGCCGCATGACCTCGCCGCATGCAAACGCCTCGCCGCCGAGATCGGTTATCCGCTGATGCTAAAGGCGAGCTGGGGTGGCGGCGGACGCGGCATGCGCCTCATCGAGGGCGAGGCGGATGTCGACACCGCCTTGCCCGCGTCGCGCCGCGAAGCGCTGGCCGCCTTCGGCAACGACGAGATCTACTTCGAGACGCTGGTGCGTCGCGCCCGCCATGTCGAGGTCCAGGTTCTGGGCGACGCACACGGCAATACGGTCCACCTGTTCGAACGCGACTGCACGGTTCAGCGACGCAATCAGAAGGTGGTCGAGCGCGCGCCGGCACACTACCTCGACGGCGCACAGCGCCGCGCGCTGTGTGCGGACGCGGTGCGCCTCGCGCGCTCGGTCGGCTACACCCATGCCGGCACGGTCGAGTTCCTGATGGACGCCGACAGCGGGAAGTTTTATTTCATCGAGGTCAATCCGCGCATCCAGGTCGAGCACACCGTGACCGAGATGGTCACGGGCATCGACATCGTCAAGGCACAGATCCGGATCGCCGAAGGCGGACGCATCGGCTGCGTCGAGGACGAGTTCGACGCGACCGGCAAGCTCACCGTGCGTGGCACCGGCGTGCCGGATCAGCAGCAGATCCACCTCAACGGGCATGCCCTTCAGTGCCGGATCACGACCGAGGACCCGGAGAACGGCTTTCTGCCCGACTACGGGCGCCTCACCGCGTATCGCAGTGCCGCCGGCTTCGGTGTGCGGCTCGATGCGGGCACCGCCTACGGCGGCGCTGTCATTACGCCCTACTACGACTCGTTGCTGGTCAAGGTCACGACCTGGGCCCCCACGCCCAGGGAGGCGGCCCAGCGTATGGACCGCGCGCTACGCGAGTTCCGGATTCGCGGTGTGGCGTCGAACTTGCAGTTCCTCGAAAACGTCATCAATCATCCGGCTTTCGCCAGCGGCGAGGCAACGACGCGTTTCATCGACACGAGCCCCGAACTGCTGTCCTTCGCGAAGCGGCGCGACCGCGCCACCAAACTGCTTGTCTATCTCGCCGACGTGATCGTCAACGGCCACCCGGAGCTGAAGGGGCGCAAGCTCCCTGAATTGCCGTTGCCGAAGCCCGTGTTGCCGCGGACGGATTCGCAAGCGCCGATTCCGCCCGGCACGCGCGACCGGCTCAAGGCGCTCGGACCGGAACGCTTCGCGCGCTGGATGCTCGACGAAAAACGCGTGCTCGTGACCGACACGACGATGCGCGACGCGCACCAGTCGCTGTTCGCGACGCGCATGCGCACCACGGACATGCTGCCGATCGCGCCTTTCTACGCACGCGAGCTGTCGCAACTCTTCTCGCTCGAATGCTGGGGCGGAGCGACATTCGACGTCGCGCTGCGCTTCCTCAAAGAGGATCCGTGGGAGCGCCTGGCGCAGTTGCGTGAACGCATCCCGAACCTCTTGTTGCAGATGCTGCTGCGCGGCTCCAATGCCGTGGGCTATACGAACTATGCCGACAACGTCGTTCGCTACTTCGTCCAGCAGGCCGCGGCCGGCGGCGTTGACGTGTTCCGGGTCTTCGATTCGCTCAACTGGGTCGAGAACATGCGCGTGGCGATCGATGCCGTGCGTGAGGCGGGCGCGCTGTGCGAGGGCGCGATCTGCTACACGGGCGATCTCTTCGATCCCCGCCGACGGAAGTACGACCTGCGCTACTACGTCGCGATCGCGCGGGAATTGCAGCGCGCCGGCGTGCTCGTGCTCGGCATCAAGGACATGGCAGGCGTGTGCCGGCCGCGCGCCGCGGCTGCGCTCGTTACGGCTCTCAAAGAAGAAACCGGGTTGCCGGTGCACTTTCACACCCATGACACCAGCGGCGTCGCGGCGGCCTCCGTGCTGGCCGCCATCGATGCGGGATGCGATGCGGTGGACGGCGCGCTCGATGCGATGAGCGGGCTCACTTCGCAGCCCAATCTGTCGAGCATCGCCGCCGCGCTCGAAGGCACGGAACGCGACCCGGGACTCGATCAACACAATTTGCACGAAGCTTCAACCTACTGGGAGGGCGTGCGCCGCTTCTACGCGCCGTTTGAATCCGACATCCGCTCCGGCACCGCCGACGTGTATCGGCATGAAATGCCGGGAGGGCAGTACACGAACCTGCGCGAGCAGGCGCGCGCGATGGGGCTGGAGCATCGCTGGACCGCGGTCTCGCAGGCCTACGCGGAGGTCAATCAACTGTTCGGCGACATCGTCAAGGTCACGCCCACCTCCAAGGTGGTCGGTGATCTGGCGCTCTTCATGGTGGCCAACGAGTTGTCTGCCAAGGACGTCCTGAACCCGCAGCGCGATATCGCCTTCCCCGACTCGGTGGTATCGATGTTCAAAGGCGAGTTGGGTTTTCCTCCCGACGGATTCCCGCCGGAGCTGTCTCGCCGCGTGCTGAAGGACGAGCCTCCAGGTCGATGTCGACCGGGCGACCGGATTCCCCCGGTGGATCTGGAAGGTGCGCGGTCGACGGCGGAACGAGAGTGCGCGCAGAAGCTCGACGACCGGCAGCTAGCCTCGTACCTGATGTACCCCAAGGTCACGCGCGATTACTTCGAGCACACTCGGCGGTACGGCGATACGGCAGCCCTGCCCACACCCGCATTTTTTTGTGGCCTGCGCCCGCAAGAGGACCTTTCGATCGACATCGATCCAGGTAAGACGCTGGTCGTGTCACTGCAGACGATCGGCGCGGACCAGGAAGACGGTGTCTTCAAAGTTCAGTTCGAGCTGAACGGGCAGTCCCGCACGGTTCGCGCCGAAAAGCTCGATTCGCGCGCCAAGCGCCAGACGCGTCCGACGGCCGATCCAGCCAACCCTCTGCACATTGCGGCGCCGATGCCCGGATCGATCGTCGCTGTGTCCGTCACGCCCGGGCAGCGTGTACAGGCCGGCAGTCCGCTGGTGTGGATGGAAGCCATGAAGATGGAAACGCACATCACCGCCGATCGCGACTGCGAGGTCGACCAGGTGCTTGTGAATCACGGCGATCAGGTCACGGCGAAGGACCTCTTGATCGTTCTTAAGGGCTAGTGTGGTGAGTGCCGTCATTCCGGCGAAAGCCCATTACGGTCCGGAACGCCGCGTGTCGCTGCGAACTCGCGGTGTCGTCGCCCCGGCCCCGGCTTAAGGCCTGCCGGGGCAGGCTGCGGCCGGGGCCCAATCTCTCGCCGCTGCAAATTGGGTCCCGGCCTACGCCGGGACGACGCCGACAGACACCGCGCGTCGACCGTCCGAAAGTCCCTGGATTCCGGCTTTCGCCGGAATGACAAGGCGTCGTTCAATGACGCAGCTTGCGGCCGGTGCGCTCGCTCTTGCGCTCGATGATCGCCGCGCATACGCCGCGCAGGATGTCGACCTCCTTCGCGCTGGGACGCGCGCGCGCAAGCAGGCGGCGCACGCGCGACATCAAGTGGCGAGGTTCTTCGGGATCCAGGTATCCCAGCGCGGTCAATGCCGCTTCCAGATGGTCATACAGCCCCTCGATCTGCTCGATGGCGGCGGCCGGTTCGTCCGCAAATCGCGGCGCGGATTTCACGTCGGCCGCGAGCGCGATTCGCAACTCATACGCCGCCACCTGGACCGCCTGCGCCAGGTTCAGCGAGCCATAACGCGTATCGGCTGGAATTGCGCAGCACGCCTGACAGCGTTCGACCTCCTCATTGGTGAGGCCGCTGCGCTCGGTCCCAAAAACAAATGCGACTTCGGCCGTCGGGACTTCCAGCAACGAACGCACTTCGCCGGCGACATCGCGCATCGAGACGACGCGCGGCCCGAACTCGCGTGCATAACCGGTCATCGCATAGGCCATCGTCACGCCGGCGAGCGCGCCGATGAGATCGCCGTGATCGCTTGCCGCTGCGAGCACGTCCGTCGCCTGGCTCGCCAGCGCGACGGCCTCGGCGTGTGTGCGAAACCTGGGCTCGCGCGGCGCAACCGTAGTCAGCCGCGCAAATCCCATCGTCTTCAATGCGCGCGCCGCGGCGCCGATATTTCCCGGATGACTGGGCGCAACAAGCACGAAGCGCACGCGCGCCGCGAGTTGATCTGAGATCACCACCGCACTCTGCCGATACAATCGGTCGAGTTTAGTGAACTGTCTCAGCCAATTCGCACCCGCCTTGCGCGCATGGACGCCCGATAGCTTTGTCGCTCACCTTGCGAATATGCATTGGCTATTCGACGCGGTTCGCTTCGCGCCCTCGGCCGCCCCTGCGCACCTTTCGGATGCGAATTGACTGAGACAGTCCACTAGCGACGCACTTGTTCGAGCCGCACAGCGCCTCACGTCGCACCGCTTCCTTCGCAATTCGATCGCCCCCGCATGCACCCGATGCTGAACACCGCCATAAAGGCGGCACGCAAGGCAGGCAGCATCATCAATCGCGCCAGCCTTGATCTCGACCTGGTGCGCGTGACGGCCAAAGGACGCAGCGACTTCGTGACGGAGGTCGATCGCAACGCCGAAGCGGCCATCATCGAAATACTGAGAACCGCCTACCCGGCGCATGCCATCGTCGCCGAGGAATCGGGCGCGAGCGAGAAGGCGGGCACCGCCGAGTACGTTTGGATCATCGATCCGCTGGACGGCACGACCAATTTCATCCACGGATTTCCGCAATACGCCGTGTCGATCGGGCTCCAGCAAAGAGGGCAGATCACGCAGGCGGTTGTCTTCGATCCGACGCGCAATGAGCTTTTTACGGCGTCACGCGGACGTGGCGCATTCGTCAACGACCGCCGCATGCGGGTGTCGCGACGTACGGAGCTGCGCGACAGCCTGATCGGGACGGGATTTCCGTTTCGGCAAATCGAACACCTCGATGAGTACGTGCGCATGTTCAAGCGCATCACCGAAGAGACCGCCGGCATTCGCCGCCCCGGCGCAGCGACGCTCGACCTGGCCTATGTGGGCGCCGGCCGGCTCGACGGCTTCTGGGAGTTCGGCCTGTCGCCGTGGGATATGGCGGCCGGCAGTCTACTGATTGTCGAAGCAGGCGGCTTCGTGTCGGACTTTGACGGCGAGGCCGGCTTCCTTCAAGGCGGCCAAATCGTTTGCGGCAACCCAAGAGTGCACGCGCAATTGCTGAAGCTGGTGCAGGAA
>Ga0187893_10010790_pt1 | contig 13457 bp, 7 predicted proteins | sample MA1701074metaG_FD_139574 | JGI IMG/M metagenome (GOLD analysis project Ga0187893, IMG submission 139574) | White microbial mat communities from a basaltic lava cave in the Kipuka Kanohina Cave System on the Island of Hawaii, USA - MA170107-4 metaG ...
CCGGCGGCGACGAGACCGCTCGCAAGGCTCCGTTCGGCGCCGGCGGCGACGAGACCGCTCGCAAGGCTCCGTTCGGCGCCGGCGGCGACGAGACCGCTCGCAAGGCTCCGTTCGGCGCCGGCGACGACGAGATCGCCTAGGGAGCGCACCGGGCGACCCCCGGGTCGCCCTACAAACACCAGCGGCCGCCCGGCAGACTCTGCTGGGCGGCCGCTGTACTTACGGGCGTGGTTTGTGGCCGTGCCCCGGGACGGCTCCGGGTGCAAGACAAACTTTTCGCGAGTTGTTCCCGGGACGCGAAAACCTAGATTCTGCGGTTGTTCTGAGTTCTTTGTTCTGCGTTCCGCGCTTACCACCACACTCTGCTGCGGACCAGGTCGCGCGCGGCGCGGTAGAAGCGCACGACCGCGCTGTGGCGGTCAGGCGTGATTTTGGCCAGGCCGGTCATGCCGGGACGCAGCCGTCCCGCCAGGTTATCCACTTCCACCCACACCTCGAAGTGCGAGAAGGCCGCGCCCTCACCGGAAGAGGAACCGGCGACAGCGGTGCGCACCAGGCCGGTCTCGCGGCCGGCTGCGTCGTAGGAATCCGGGGAGGCCAGGCTGCGGCGGGCCACCCGTCCCTCGAAGGTGGTGGCCGGCAGCGCAGGCATCTTGAGGCGCACGCGCTGGTCTTCGGCCAGTTCGCGGAACTCGAACTCGCTCACGCGAATGCGCGCGCGCAGGCGCTCGGTGGCGCCGAACTCCAGCAGCGTGCGGCCGGGGGCCACGTGCTGGCCCGCCAGGTCGTGCAGACGCGGGGTGAGCACCTGCCCGGCGAAGGGCGCGCGGATTTCCAGGCGGGACTCCTGCCGGCGCAGGTCGTTCAGTTCCTGGCGGGCCCGGTCGAGTTCGCGGGCCGCCGCTTGATAGGCGGCGAGGTCGTGGGCGGCCAGGGCGCGCTGGGCCTGCGCATGCAGCCGTTCATTCTCGGCCTGCGAGGCGCGCAGCCGGGCGGTCAGTTCTTCGTTGCGCAGGCGCAGGATCACTTCGCCGGCCTCCAGCAGGCGGTCCTGATCGGCGCTCGGAGAAACATCGGCGACGAAGCCGGCGACTTCCGCCTGGAGCGCGACGCGGCGCTCCGGCTCCAGCAGCGCCGGCCCGCTGACCGTGTGCGAGAAGGGATAGAGCAGCAGCGCCAGCAGCAGCCCGGCGGTCGCCAGCGCCCCGTTGCGCACGGACGCCCTCTGGCGCAGCAGCTCCTTCTTGTCGAGCCATACGAATTGAGAGAAGCGCATGAGTTTCTTCAGCCTTTTCTTGAGAATCATGTAGGAAACAAACAGCCCGAGGAAGAACCCGATTTCGCCGAAGTTGTTGTTGAAGTAGCGGTTCACGAACAGAAGGAAGATGGTGACGATGGCAATGATGTAGAGAGTGGAGAGCACGCCATAGATGAGGTAAATGCGCTTCTTGCGCGGGGTCAGCCCCCAGGGCGGCTCGGCGCTGACGCGCCACAACTTCTTGCGCAGCAGATAGATGATGTAGGCGGAGCTGTTCTCGCGCAGGTTGCTCACCTCCAGGTAGTCGGTGAGCAGGTAGTAGCCGTCCAGCTTGATGAGCGGGTTGAAGTTGAAAATGATGGTGGAGATGCCGGCGAAAACCATCACGTTATAGGCCACGTGGTGGACGAAGGTGTCGGGCTGGGCCACCAGCCAGGTGAACACGGCGAAGGAACAGATGATCAGCTCGCTGTAACCGCCGGCCAGCGTGACCCAGTACTTGTGCCACTTCTTGTCGAACAGGTAGGCGTCGCTGACGTTGGCGTAGAACGCCGGGATGAAATAGATGAGCATGAAGCCCAGCTCGTTGACTTCGCCGCCGAAGTTCATGCAGGTGAGCGCGTGGGCCGATTCGTGGATGGCGATGATGACGGCCAGGATGCCGAAGGCCAGGGCCACATCGGCGAAGGTCTTGCCCTCGAAGCTCCAGAACTTGAGCATGCCGTCGCGCACCACGGCCCAGTGCGAGACGATGACGGCGCCGGCGGCGACAAACAGGGCCAGCGTGGTGACCACGAAGGGCGGCGTCCAGATCCAACGCAGGAAGGGGAAGACGGCCTTGTAGAACTTCTCCGGGTTGGTGGTGGCCAGGGTGAGATAGAAGATGTCCTGGGCCTGGCTGCGCTCGGCGCGCTTCTTGCGCTCGTCCTGGAGCTTCTCCAGGATGACGATGCTCTGCTCGGCGGCGCTGCGCACCAGGATGCCTTTCTTCTTGATGCTCTGGCAGAAGTCCTCGACCTGGCCGGCGTCCACGGCCTTGTCCGGGTATTCGCGGTTGAAGGCCCGGGCCAGGTCTTCGTAGCTGGTGTGGCCGTCGAGGCGGGAAATGATGGCCCATTCAATCTGGCCGAAGCGGACGTAGGCGAGGGTCTCGCGGATCTTGATGAGGAAGGTGACTTCGCCGCCCATCACCTGTTGCTTGATGACTAGGTCGTCGCGCAGCTTGGGGTAGGTGGCGGCCATAGGCAGCGTTGGTAGGGGCGGCTTCCCGCCGCCCGGCGCAGCTTCCCCCGCTGGGGCGCCCTAGCGCGGGGCGGCGGTAGGGCGCGCGCGCACGGCCGCGCCTTCCTGCAAGGCCTCGGAGAAACGAGTCACAACGCGGTCGCCGGGCGCGATGCCGCTCAAGACCCAATAGCCGGAGTTGGCCTCGCGCCCCAGCATGACGGCGCGCCTGCTAAGCTTTTCGCCGCTGACCACGAACACTTCTCCCTTGCCCCCGGCCAGGCTGCGCACCGCGGCGGCGGGCACCCAGAGCGTCGAGGAGGCCGCCGCGGCCGCGCTCCCCAGGCGCACTTCGACGGCCATGCCCGGGACGTAGCTTTCCGGCACCGGCTCCTGCAACTGAGCCACGCACTCGACGGCGCCGCTGGCCGCGTCCACCACGTAGCCGGAGCGCAGCACGCGCGCCCGGGCGCCGGAGGCCGGCTCCGCGACGGGCAACACTTCCACCAAAACACCCTCGCGCGCGGCGGCGCGCTGCGCCTCGGGCACGCTGAAGCGCACCAGCAGGGGCCGCAACTCAGTGAGGCGCAGCACGCGGGCCTCGCGCAACAGCATCTCGCCGGTGCGGGCGTAGCGGCGGGCCACGACGCCGTCGAAGGGGGCGCGCATCTGCATGCGGCTCAGGCGCAGCTCGTCGGTCTCGACGCGGGCCTGGGCGCTGGCCAGGTCGAAACCGGCGCGGGCCACTTCCTGCTTGAGGCCTTCGAGTTGGAAGCGGGCGCGGTCGAAATCGCGCAGGCTGCCCAGGCCTTCCTTGCGCAGCTCGGTCTGGCGTTGCAGCTCGACCTCCGCGCCCTGGCGCAGGACTTCGGCCTGCTGGGCGCGGGCCTGCATGCTGTGCATCTCGGCGCGGTCCTGGTCCAACTGTTTGCGGAGGCGGGCGTCATCGAGCCGCGCCAGCACCTGACCCTGCTTCACGCGCTGGCCCTGGTCCGCCAGCACTTCCAGCAGGCGGCCTTCTTCTTCGGCCAGCAGGTCGGCCTCGCGCTCGACGGACAGGGTCGAGGAGATGGCCGAGCCGCGAGAGGCGGCCTCGGCAGCCACGGCGACATACACTTCCACCTCCGGAGTGGCGGGAGCGGTGCCGGCGGCCTGCTGCGAAGTAGTGCCGCCGCAAGCGTTCAGGAGTCCGGCGAAAATCGCCAGGGCCGTTGCCTGTTTTTTCAAAGCGCCCTCACAGTTCCGGTCATCCCTCACGGCAGCAGCGGCCACAGCTTGAGCCACGCCCAGCGCACGGGAACGCGCAGCACCAGGTAGCCGAGGCTGACCTGCTCGGCCAGCACCTTGCCGCGCCCCATCATGCCCGCGCGCACCGTGCCCTCGGGGTTGGGGATCTCCACCACCACGTCGAACACGCGCTCGAAGTTCTGTTCACGGCCCTGCGGCGAGACGCGCACCACCTGCCCGACCAGCTTACGGTCGGGGAAGGTGTTCAGCTTGATCCAGGCCTCCTGGCCGGGCTGAATGGGGCCGATGTCCAACTCGGGCACGGCCACTTCCACCCAGGCCTTGTCCAGGCTGACCACCTGGCAGAGCACGTCGCCGCGTTTCAGGTATTGTCCTTCGCGCTCTTCGAGACGGGGCGTGATCATCACGCCGCTGATGGGGCTGCGGACCCTGGTCCAGTTGAGTCGCTGGGTCTGCAAATCGAAGGTGGCGGAGGCCTCTTCCAGGCGGGCGCGCTCGAGGCGGGCCTCGCCCAGGTGGCCCTGGGCTTCGAGCTGCAACACGCGCCGGCTGAGGATGTCGCGCTCGGACCTGGCGCGTTCCAGCGCCACGCGGTGCTCTTCGGGGGCGATCTCCGCGAGCACTTCGCCGGCCTCGACGCGCTGCCCTTCCCGGGCCAGCACGTGGCGCACAGCGCCATCCACTTCCGCGCTCACCACCAGCACGCGCTCCGGCAGCACGCGGGCCTCGCCGGAGGGCTTGGACCACACCGGGAAGAAAATCAGGAAGCCCAGGGCCACCGCCGCAGCCGCCACCATCACGCGGCGGCGCAGCGCGGGGATGGCCTGGAACCGCTCCTTCCTGGCCACCAGGGGCTGAAGCACTCCGACCAGCGGCATGTGGCTGTAGAGCAGGGCGTTGCGCAGGGCCACCGTGGCCTGGCTGGCGAAGATGCGCGCCAGGTCGTTGTGACTGGCGGTGAGCGCCGCGGGCTCCTTGCTCTCCAGGATCAAGGTGCCCACCACGCCTTCTTCGTCTTTGAGCAGCAGGCCGCTGAAGGAGCGCCTGCCGGATTGCTCGAAGTAAGCGGCGAACTTCTCCCGCGTGTCTTCCTTGTCGGTGACGATGCCCTGGTCGGTTTGCGAAGCATGGACGTCGCCGCCCGAGCCCGCCAGCCAGGCGTGCATGGCCTCGAGCGGGGGCACGGCGGCGTCCTTGCGGTCCACTTTGGCCACGCCGGAGATGGCGCTGACCTGCCATTGCCCTTTGTGCAGCAGCGCGACGGAGCAGCGGTCCGCGGGGATCACTGTGGTCAGGCGGTTCACCGTGGTGGAGAGCACGCGGTCCAGGTCCAGCGTGCCGGTAATTTCCTTGCTGATCTCCATCAGCGCGTTCAGTTCCTTCACGCGGCGCTCGGCCTGCAAGCGCTGGGCGTTGCGCAGGGCCACGCTGGCCTGCTTGGCCACGTCCATCAGCAGGCGCAAGTCCTCCTCGGTGAAGGTGTGCCCGCTGCGGCGCAGGGCTTCGATGGCGCCCAGGAACTGCTCGCCCTGCATGAGCGGGGCGGCGGCCAGCGCGCGGATGGGCGGGCCCCAGCGCCCGGTCCACGCGGCATCCTCCACGTCGTTGAGCACGGTGGCCTCGCCCCCGGACGCGGCCGAACCCAGCCCCGGGTCGCTGGCCCACACGCGGACGGAAGCAAAGGCGCCCTGCATCGAGCCGGAAGAGGCCGGGCAGTAGAGATTCTTTTGCACCGGGTCCAGCAGCCACACGGCGGCTTCATCGGCTTCCAGGATGTTCTGCACGCGCGCGGCAATGTGATTGGCCAGGGCGTCCAGTTCGAGGGTGGAGTGGAACACTTTGCCGATGTCGTAGAGCATCATCAGGCGGGTGATGGCGGCGACGTAGTTGCGGCGTTCGGCCTCGTACTCGACCAGGGGCAGCAGGTTGGCGTTCAGCGCGTCTTCCACCAGCGGCAGCACTTCGCTCGCGCCCGCGGGCGGTTCCTCCACCCACCACAACTCGACAGCCCCGGCCACGGCGCGCGCCTGGCGCAGGGGGAAGCTGACCACCTGCGCGAACTGGCCCTGCGCGTAGGCCGGCTGGGCGGCCAGGTCTTCCCGCGATGCCTGAATCCGCGCGCCGCCGCGGACCGCTTCGGCGCCGGCGCTCTGGGACGCGTAGTTGCGCGCCCAATCGGGGGGCACCGGGCCATCCAGGGCCAGCGCCGTGAGTCGCTCTTCCTCCCAGCGCCACAGGATGGCGCCGTCCGCGCCCACCAGGCGCGCGGCGCGCTCCAGGATGGCGGTCAATTGTTCCGGGTCGCGGCAGCTCTCCAGATAGGGAAGGAACTCGCTGCGGAAAGATTGCAGCATGCGGGCCGGGCTGTCGCCGCCTGCCATTCGTCGGGCTCCACTCGCTCCGTCACATGCGCCACAAGGGAAAGAACGGTGAAGCGAATCTATAGCAAGCGGCGGGGCGGCGCAAGATGAAAAAAAAACGGAAGGGCCGGCGGGCGAGCGGGCATTGAAGTTTGCAGCACCGCAGAGTAGGATCCGCTGCGCGTCCGGCCTTTCTTCATGATTGGACAGAGCGTTGCCCATTACAAAGTGACGGCCCGGCTCGGCGCCGGCGGCATGGGCGAAGTGTATCGCGCCACCGACTCCAAGCTGGGCCGCGAGGTGGCGCTGAAGGTGCTCCCGACGGCCTTCGCCCAGGATGCCCAGCGCATGGCCCGCTTCCAGCGCGAAGCGCAAGTGCTGGCTTCGCTGAATCACCCGAACATCGCCGCCATTTATGGACTGGAAGAGACCGGGAACGCTGGGGTGGGCTTCCGCTCGCCCTCCAGCGGGCCGGCTGAAGCTGGTCCCTGCAAAACCCAAAGCACCGGCGGGACGCCGGGGTCGCAGGCACGCGCGCTGGTGATGGAGCTGGTGGAGGGGCTGACGCTGGCGGAGCGCATCGCCGCAGGCCCGCTCTCGCTCGATGATGCGCTGCCCATTGCCCGGCAAATTGCCGAAGCGCTGGAGTACGCGCACGAGCGCGGCATCATTCATCGCGACTTGAAACCCGCCAACATCAAACTCAGGTCCGATGGCCATGTGAAAATCCTCGACTTCGGCCTGGCCAAGGCGCTTACGACGGAAGCCGTGCGCGCGGATTCCACCGATTCGCCCACGCTGAGCGCGGCGGCCACCAAGGCGGGCCTCATCCTCGGAACCGCGGCTTATATGGCCCCGGAGCAGGCCAAGGGCAAGGAGGCCGACCGCCGCGCCGACGTCTGGGCCTTCGGCTGTGTGCTGTACGAAATGCTGGCCGGCCAGAAGGTGTTCACGGGCGACTCCGCTACGGAGATCCTTGCCGGCGTGCTGCGCGAGGAGCCGAAATGGAGCACGTTGCCCGCCGGGACGCCGCCGGCCCTGCGCCGGCTCCTGCGCCGCGCGTTGCGAAAGGACCCGCACCTGCGCCTGCATTCGATGGCCGATGCTCGTCTGGAATTGGACGAGGCTCTGGCGCCCCAAGAGGGCGCGCCGGCCGCGGCGGTTGCGGATGCAGGGTCACAATGGAAAGTTCTGCCATGGGCCGTCGCGGCACTGCTGCTGGCGGCTTTGGCCGGGGTTTACCTGAACGGAGCGAAGCCGGGCGCCGAGCAACCGGTTAGCCGTTTCACCTTCGGCCAGAACGTGAGTTTGCTATTCGCGCGGAGCTTGGCCGTCTCGCCCGACGGCAAGCTGCTGGCGTACATTCAGGAAGCCGGCGGCCAGACGGAAGTCTCCGTGCGGTCGCTGGACCAACTGGAAAGCAAGCCTCTGCGCGGCGCAACGCTTGCCCGCGAGCCCTTTTTCTCCCCTGACGGCAAGTGGCTCGGCTTTGTCTCCACGGATCTGACCGTCCGCAAGTACTCCTTCGCGGATGGGACCATTTCCCTGGTCTGTACCTGCGGAGCCAATAGCGCCAGTTGGGGAGAAGGGGACCGCATTGTGTTCAGCGAGGTTGCGGCGCTTTCGGAAGTGCCCAGTGCCGGCGGGGAGCCTCGCGTACTCCTGTCCATTGATCCGGCCAAGGGGGAAAGCGCTTTTTATGGCCCGGTAGTCCTTCCGGGCGGGAAGTCTGCCTTGTTCACCACGCTGACCCGCGTGGGCACGCAAAACCCTCTTGCGAAGGCGTTGATTGAAGCCATCACCCTGGACACCAAACAGAGAAAGGTCATTCTGGAAAACGCATCCAGCCCGCTCTACACCGCCACCGGCCACCTGCTTTTCCACCGGGATGGCGCCATGCTGGCGGCCCCCTTTGATCCTGAGCGCCTGGAGGTCACGGGCCCGGCGGTGCGCATCCTCGATCAGGTGGTGGCGGGCGGAGACGGCTCGGTGAAAATGAGCCTCTCGCGCACCGGCGTTCTGGCGTACGCCACGTTTCCCGCGTATCAACTGGTCTGGGTGGATCGAACGGGCGCCGTCTCCATGCTTCGCGACACGCCCGGCGTCTATTCGGAAACGCGAATTTCCCCGGATGGCCGGCAAATGGCCGTTTCCGAGAGCGGCGCGGTGTGGATCCTGGACTTGCTCCGGCAGACCTATACCCTGTTGACGGTCAGCGCCTTCGACCGCCCTTTCCCGGTGTGGACCAGGGACGGCAGCCGCATCGCCTATCTGAGCGGCCGCGACGTTTACTGGAAAAAAGCCGACGGCAGCGGCCCGGAAGAACTGCTCCTGAAAGATCCGCCCGGCAGGAAAATCCCCACCTCCATCTCGACGGATGGCAAAGAACTGGCGATGCTGGTTCTGACTCCGGGCGCCACGGGCAGCGACATCTATGTCATGCCCCTGGAGGGCGAGAGAAAGGCCCGTCCCTTCCTCAAGAGTGACGCGTATGAGGGCGGCGGCCAGTTCTCGCCCAGCGGCAGACTGATGGCCTATGTGTCGTATGAGTCCGGAAAGCGCCAGGTGTACGTGACCACTTATCCCGGTGTGGGCAGCCGCTGGCAGGTGTCCACCGACGGCGGCACGCATCCGCGCTGGAATCCGGCTGGCGGCGAGCTCTTCTACCGTGAAGGCAACAAGATGATGGCGGTTTCGATTTCCGAGTCTCCCGGGTTCTCCGCCTCCAAGCCCCGCATCCTGTTCGAAGGCGAGTTCTCCTACGGATCGAGCACCACGATTCCCAACTACAGCGTTTCACCCGACGGAAAGCGGTTCGCCATGATTCGCGCCGTGCCCGGCCGGGATGCGCGCATCAACGTGGTGGTGAACTGGTTCGAGGAGCTCCGCCGCGCCACGCGCGAAGGGCGGAAGTAGGCGGGCCTGCGCGCGAAGGGACCGGCCTACGGCCGGGGCGCGCGCGCGGCCGCGGCGGCGGCTTCGATCTGCTGGACGATTTCCTGCACCAGCGGGTCGTCCAGGACCTTGGCGAAGGCCGGGTCCTTGGCCACGCCGGTGAGGCCCTTGAAGGATTCGTCGCGGGCCTTGCGCAAGTAGCCGGCGCAGCGTTCGGCGTCGCCCTGCATGGCGAACGACTTGGCCAGGAAAAAGAAGTAGAAGCCGCGGTCCTCCACCGAGCGGTCTTGCAGCAGGGAGCCCGCCGCGCCGCCCTTGCGCTCGAACACCAGGGGATCCAACTCCAGGGCGCGGTGGAAGGCGATCAGGGCCTCGTCGTACTTCTTCATCTGAAAATAGGCGTGGCCCAGGTTGCTGGCCACCGCGGGCATGTCCGGCTTGATGCGCAGCGAACGGGTGAACTGCTCGGCGGCCTGCTTGTACTTCTTCCGGTTGTAGTGCACCATGCCCAGGTTATTGATGGCGAAGGCGTGGTTCTTGTCGGCTTGGATGGCGCGGTCGTAGTAACGCTTGGCCTGTCCCAGGTTCATCAACTGGTGGTAGGCGATGCCCACCTTGTTCAACAGCGTTGCGTTGCGCGGCTCGGTGCGCAGGATCCCCTGATAGGCGGTAATGGCGTCGGCGTACATCTTCTTGGCCATGAAGATGTCGCCGCGGATCTCTTCTTTCTCGCGCGGCGTGAGCGGAGCCGTGGGCGAGTCCTGCGCAAGGGGCGGACGCTCCGGGACGGCTTCCTGTGCGGGCGCAACGGAGGCGAGCAGGACGATGCCGGTCAGCGCCAGGAGCGCGCCCCGAAGCGGGGAACCACAGAGCGTTAAGCGCATGGCCTTCCTCTAAGAAGGAGGCGGCTTGGGCGCGGGGTCCGGTTTCGCCCTCTCCTTGTCCTTGTCTTTCTTACCCCCTCCAAAGATACCAAAAACGCGGCTCAGCGGGCCTTTCTTTTTTTCCTCCTCCGGTTTGACCGCCGCGGCCCCGTTGCCCCCGGACGCTGGGGCCTTGTCGGCGCCGGCTGAACCTCCGTCCGGGGACGACGGAGGCGGCGGGGTGACTTTGGACGCGGCCCCGGGTGGCGGGCCATTTCCAGGAGCGCCGGAGGGGTTCGCGGTCTCTTTTTCTTTTTCCTTGTCCTTCTTGCCGCCGAATACACCGCTCAGCCAGCCCACCGACGAGGTTATCAAGTTCCGCCCGCCGTGGCGCGAGCACGGCCCCGGCTCGCTGCCTTCGAGAAAAACTTCCGTGCTGGTCTTCGGGCAGGCCGCGGTGGCCAGCTCGAGGGTGTCCGGGTCAATCTGCGCGACGCGCACGCCCTCCGGCGGCAGGAAGCTCTCCGTGTTGCGGTAGCCGGGAGCGGAGACAGCGCGCTTCATGAACTCGGCCCAGATGGGCGCCGCGGTGTGCGCTCCGCTGTAGCCCAGCTCGCGGTTGTCGTCGAAGCCCACCCACACCACGCACAACAGGTTGGAGGTGAAGCCGGCGAACCAGCCGTCGTGGGAGGTTCCGGTCTTGCCCGCCGCGGGCGCGGTGAAACCGCGGGTGCGCACCCCGGCGGCGGTGCCGCGGTTGACCACGTCTTCCATGAGATTGGTCACTAGGTAGGCCACGCGCTCGTCGAGGGCCTTGCGCGTCTTGGGCTTGGTCTGCTCGACGGGCGTGCCGTCCGCGGCCTGCACGCTGCGGATGAAGTACGGCTCGGCGCGCACGCCGTCGTTGGCAAAAACGGTGTAGGCCCCGGCCACGTCCACCGGAGACATCTCGTAGGCCCCCAGGGCCACGGCGGGAGTGGCCTTGATGCTCTTGTCCAGCCCCATCTGCCGGCCAATCTCGACCACCCGGGCGTAGCCCACCAGTTCCGCCACTTTCACGGCGGCCACGTTGAGCGACTGGCGCAGGGCGGCGCGCAGCGTGACCGTGCCGTGATACTCCGCGCCATAGTTGTTGGGGCTGTACTCCTTGTCTTCGTAGAGGAACGTGGTGGGCTCGTCCAGCACCGTGCTCACCGGGGTGAGCACGGGCAGCAGGCCGTCCGCCGCGTTGGCCATGGCCGCGGCATACACGAAGGGCTTGAACACGGAGCCGGGCTGGCGGCGCGCCAACGCGCGGTTGAGCTGGCTCTGCCCGTAATCGCGGCCGCCTAGCAGCGCTTTCACTTCGCCGGTGCGGGTGTCCACCGCCACCAGGGCCACCTGGGCCACGGCGGGCTTCTTCTCTTTGCGCCAGCGTTCGTACTTCTTGGCCAGGAGCTTGTCCACCTCGGCCAGGCCCACGGCCACCGCTTCGGTGGCGGCGCGCTGGAGCACGGGGTCCAGGGTGCTGTAAATGCGGTAGCTCTGGTGGGCCAGAACGGTTTCGTCCACCCGGTCGAGCAGGTGGTCGCGCACCATGTCCACAAAATAGGGGGCGGCGCCGGCTTCGCGCGCGGGATGGGCGAAGCGCAGGCCGGCCTTGCGGGCCTCGGCGGCCGCCTGGGCCTCTGCCACGCCGTTTTCAACCATCTGCCTCAGCACCCGGTCGCGGGCTTCCGTGGCGCGCTCGGCATTGCGTTCCACGCCGGAGTAGCGGTTGGGCGAGCGGATGATGCCGCTGAGGAACGCGGCTTCGCCCAGGGAGACCTCGCGCAAGTCCTTCCCGAAGTAGGCGCGGGCGCCCTCGCCAAAACCGTGGATGGCGAAACTGGCGCGGTTGCCCAGGTAAATCTCATTGGCGTAAAGCTCGAAGATCTCTTCCTTGGTGAAGCGCTGCTCGAGCACCAGGGCCATGAAGGTCTCCGCGGCCTTGCGGCGCCAGGCGGCCCAGCCGCGACGCTCGAGAGAGAAAAAGAAGCTGCGCGCGGTCTGCATGGTGATGGTGCTGGCCCCCTGCGTGATGCTGCCGCCGCGGAGGTCGGCCCAGGCCGCGCCCACCACACGGAAAGGGTCGAAGCCGGGATGCTCGAAGAAGCGCTTGTCTTCGGCGGAGACCACGGCGTCCACCATCACCCGGGGTATGTCGGCGAAGCGCATCAGGCGGCGCTTCTCGCGGGAACTGTCGAAGAGGCTGGTGATGACCTCCGGCTCGATCTCCGCGGAGGCCGCGGCTTCATTGGTGCGCAGCCCCCGGATGCGGGCCACTTCCTCGCCCTCGAACTCGATGCGGATGGCGTTCTGCCCGCGGAAATACGATTGGGCCAGCGGGCGAATCTCCACCGCCGCGCCCGCCGTGAGGTAGCGGCCCACGGCGCCGGCCACCTGCGAATCGGAATAACCCACGCGCTGGAGATAGGCCACCAGCTCGTCTTTCTTCAGGCTCTGGCCGGTGTAGATGCGCGGGGGCGTGGCGAAAACGCGCGAGGTGTTGCGGAAGGCCTGGCCCCCCAGCCGCTGGTCAATCATGCGGGAATACTGGACGTAGAAGTAGGTGAAGAGGCTGGCCCCGGAGAGGGACAGCACGCCCGCGGTGCACAACAGCGCGATACCGAGCCGCGACGTCCAGAATCCCCGCGAGATGCGGATGCGAAAGCCCAAGCGCCTCTCCTCCCACTATTGTACTCCCGCCAAGGCGAGATGCTCCTGCCATTGCGAGCAGGTCAATAGCCACACCGCCCGGCGCCAGCCAGAGTTGCCCAGCCGGCCGGGAACTTCTTTCGTTCCATGCCGTATTCTCCAACGAGCGGCTGCCCGCGATCGGCTCGGGCCAACTCGAAGCGAGGCCAGGACTGTGGAACTTTCGCGGCACCAGGGCTCAAACGAACACGGCAGGCCCAGGGAGCGCCGCCCGTGGCGCCTGGCCGATGACCCTCGCGCGGACGTGGCCTACGCGGTCCGGCGGATGCTGCGGCTGCCGGGCTTTGCCCTGACTGCGGTGGTTTCCTCGGCGTGGCCATCGGATTGAACACCTGCCTCTTCACTTTTCCCAACGCCTATGCCCTGCGGCCGTTGCCCCTGGCCAACCCGGAGCGGCATGCGGACCTGGTGGGCCACACGGCGCGGGGAGCGCTGGTGAGCCAGTGGAGCACGGCCGAGTTCGTGCTGGAGCCAGGTGACCGGCGCGGAAGAACGCGTGTCTGCCGGCGCCGGCCTGCCGCTGGCGGGCCTGGCCTTTGCGCTGCTGCTCACGGTGGCCTGCGCCAACCTGGCCAGCCTGCAACTGGCGTCGGCCTTTGCGCGGCAGCGCGAGCTGGCTATTCGCTTGTCGTTGGGCGCGGGCCGCGCGCGCGTGGTCCGGCAGTTGATGACCGAAGCGCTGCTGCTCTCCTGCGCGGGCGTGCTGTTGTGGGTTGGATGTGCATAAGCAGAGCATCACCGCTTGCGTACTGTGGGCGGAGGCCGGGGGTAAGAAGCGGCGGGAGAAGCGGGTGTTCAGCACCTTCACGGCGGACTTGCTGCGGTTGGCCGACTGGCTGCGGGAATACGGCGTGAGCCACGTAGCCCTGGAGTCCA
>Ga0187893_10010791_pt1 | contig 13457 bp, 13 predicted proteins | sample MA1701074metaG_FD_139574 | JGI IMG/M metagenome (GOLD analysis project Ga0187893, IMG submission 139574) | White microbial mat communities from a basaltic lava cave in the Kipuka Kanohina Cave System on the Island of Hawaii, USA - MA170107-4 metaG ...
GCTCACCGGAAGGCGCGACATCGCGGGCGGCATCTTCTGGTTCGACCCGTGCATGTCGAGCTTCACCGGCGCGGCCTGCCAGAGCGCAAGCGCGATTCGCGGCCTGTTCCAACTGCCCACTGCGGGCCAGCTTGGGCAATTGCCACAGACCGTCATCTACGGGCCGCGCCGCTTCAACCTGGACTTCAACCTCGCCAAGCGCACGCGCCTGGGCGAAGGCAAGAATCTGGAATTCCGCTGGGAAGTCTTCAACGTCTTAAACAGCGTGAACTTCAGCACGCCGGTGACCGACATCTTCAGCCCGAGCTTCGGGCAGATCACTCGTACCACCGGCAACCCGCGGCTGATGCAGTTTGCGCTGAAGCTTAACTTCTGACAGCCATTACACGCTGAACATGGCGCAAGATATGGTGGGGCGCGGATCATCTAGTGATAGGTAGCGATTATCCGCATTTGCTGTGTTTGATTGAACGGCCGGTTCTTCGATTGAAAGCCTGAACATTACTCAGAGCGAAAAGCGGATGATTTTTGAGTGGATGGCTCCATCCACTCTGAACAATGTTTAGCCTAGCCATCGCGCTATCAGCGAATGCTCTCCGGTAGAACCGTGAAAGTCTGAACGGTTGGCGTGTTCTTCATCATCAAAGCAAGGAAGCAAGGGGTAAAAACTTGCCCATCTAATGCAATCCGGTTACTATGAACAAAAGTTTTTACAATTGTGCGTGTAGTAGAAATGGGGCACACATTGAAACAGGCGAAGACACTGAAACGAGTTCTCAGTAAGGCTCACGGAGCAGCAAGCTTAGATAAGAGGCTTTATACGCTCCCTGATCTTCTGCGTCTTACGGGTTTAACGCGCAGACAAGTCACCTATTGGGCGCAAATAGGTTTGTTGACGCCCACGATGCGCAATGTGCAAGCGGTAACTGGTACTCCGGTTTACTTTTATTCAAGCCGTGACGTTGTGAAGGCGCTCATTGTTTGCGAACTCCGGCGCGCTGGATTCTCGCCGCGACAAGTGCAACAAGTTGCTCGAAATCTCATGGATGATGGAGTTCGACTCGACGACACAGAGTTATATCTTCTCACTGACGGATACTCGGTTTACTACGCGACCAGCAACAATGAAGTTGTGGATGTATTGAAGCACCACCGGCAGATGTTGTTCCTGGTTACCATACACGATCAGGTTGAGAAGCTTCGCAGGGCGGCCTGAGCTTCAAGCGCTGCGCTTCCAGTTACAGGAAACGTGCGGTATTCATTCTAAAGGGCAGAAACAATGACCTCCGCAAATGTGAATTCCTGGGTTCAACAATTCGGACTTGAAGGGCGTCGGTCGCCAGAGCTAGTCAAGGATAGAGAGGAAATCGGTTCCTCTGACCGTCTCTTGCCACAGGCAAACGCCATGCGCCGCGCGTGGGATGAAATGGGTTTGGACGGAATTCTATGTCTTGATGGCGCTCCGGTGGTTTACTTCAAGGAACTTCCGCGAGCAAATCAACAGACCGTTAGGAAATTACAGCGTCTGCTCTGGAATCAGAGCATCGCCCCCATGCTCGTCCTTGTGTTTCCGTCCGACATTCAAGTGTATTCGGGGCTTGCCCTTCCCGCAGAAGAGGAAGAAGCCGTTGACTCCGGCAACCGCCTAGTCGCCTTATTTGATCGTGTGGCGGACGTGTTGGAGATGCGGCAGTTTATGCGAGACGTTGAACTTGGCGAAGTCTTTCGCCGGTATGCGCCCTCGTTCGATCCAAGCCTGAGAGTTGACCAGTATCTGCTCAATAACCTCGACGCTGTCAGGGAACTTCTGCTCGAAGCTTCGCCCCCAGAGTTGGACATTAAGATCATTGACGCTCTGCTAGGAAGAGTCGTCTTCACTTGCTATCTTACCGACCGCAAGATCATCCAGAGTTCCTATTTCTCGGAAGTAGGCGCTGACGATTGCAGTGATCTTCGGGATGTATTGCAAAAGCATTCACCTTCGGCAGCGCGCAGGCTGCTTTATAACCTCTTCCGCAAATTGCAGGCGGATTTCAACGGGGACATTTTCGATGATGACCTGACGACCGAGGGGCGGTTGATCAACGACAGGCATATTGAAGTTCTGGGTCGGTTTCTAAATGGTGACAACTTGACAAGCGGACAGATGTCGCTCGGTTTCTGGGCCTATGATTTCAGCGTTATCCCAATTGAGACGATCAGCGCTATTTATGAGCAGTTCCTCGGGGCCGAGAATGAAGAAGGTCGGCAGGAGAGCGGGGCTTACTACACACCTCGCTTCCTAGCGGAGGTGGTGCTGGACTTGCTCCTGGACGTGAAACAACCGCTTCTAGGTAAGCGTTTCCTCGACCCGGCATGCGGATCGGGAATTTTTTTGGTGGGCATTTTCAACCGCTTGGCGGAAGAGTGGAATCGCAAAATCGGGAAGGCCAGCAACATCAGGCGAGCCGAAGCGCTAATAGAAATCATTAGGCAAAGCCTCTTTGGCATTGATCGGAACGAAACTGCCTGCCGCATTGCTGCATTCAGCCTCTATCTAGCTCTGCTTGATCATTTGTCGCCGCGCGACATCCAGAAACTTCAGGCAAGAGGAAAATTTCTTCCGAAACTGGTGGTTTACAGGAGCAACCCCACCACCGGAGATGCGGGGCGCAATATTATTCATGGCGACTTCTTCGAGCCACAACTCTCTCTTTTCTCTGATCAGACTGACCTCCCACAGGATGGCTTTGATTACATCGTTGGGAATCCGCCCTGGGTGCGAGTGGCCGATAAGAAATCGGCTATTTGGCATTGGATGCAGGCCCGTGATTATGAATTCCCGCAGGGACAATCTGCCTGCGCGTTTGTGCTTAAAGCACCAGGACACCTCCGTGAAGGAGGTCGGATTTGCTTCGTGCTACCAGCCGGCATATTGCTCAACCATCAAGACAAGGCACTGCGATTTCAACGGCAGTGGTTTTCGCAATTTAGTGTTGAACATGTGGTAAACCTCTCTGACATGAGTTACTTCCTCTTCGCCAGCGCCATCCGACCGGCGGCAATCGTCAAGTATTCGAAGACCAAACCTGGTGAAAAGAGCGGAGTTATTGAGTACTTTACTCCGAAAACAAATGTCGAGACTTTGCGAGCCGATGTCCTTGTTATATCACTTGATGACAGAGTTGAAGTTGAGTTGGAGCGCGTTCTTTCTGACCTGAAACGGAATAAGGCTCCTCTTGTCTGGAAACAGACTTTCTGGGGCACACCCCGTGACAACAAGTTCCTTGATCGCTTGGATGACCTGGGAAACTTGTCAATCTGGATGAATAGCAAACATAGTGAGAGCGAGCGTTGGACACTTGGCGAAGGGTTCCATGTGGTTGGGGATGAGAAGCCTGTAGACCGTCCGATACTGCACGAAATCCCCTTTCTGCCCGGGAAAAGCGTTAAGATGTATGTCATTCCTCGTTCCGGTTTTGAAAAAGAGCCTCCTATTTACAATCCACAGCGGATGGGTAAAGAAGAGGTTTATCGCGCACCACACGTTATCTTCCCGCATGGAGTTTCCCGAACCGGCAAACGGCTGAAAGTTGCTTTCTGTGGTTATGATTGCTCATTTACACATTCACTTCGTGGGATTCACGCACCTGCAAACCACGAAAACGAATTGCGCGCCCTCACATGCGCGCTGGCTTCCCCGCTTGCCTTGTACTTCTTCTTTCATACATCCGCCAACTGGGGAAGCGAGCGAGCCAAGATCCATGTATCAGAGTACGAGCGATTTCCTTTTCCACCTCCAGAACTACCTGAACAGCGAGAGGCGCTCCAGGAATTGGCAAAACTACACCGCTCAATGGAAGCCGATTACGAAGAAAGTGTCATTAAAGGTGAATGGCGAGCTGAACAGGAGAGCGAGCGTCTCGACGAGTTGGTTTATACCTACTACGGAGTTGACTCTTGGGAGCGTGCGCTCATTGAAGACACAGTCAACGTGTGGATACCAAGCGCGACGCCACACAGATCATCAAAAATACCAGCTCTGGCTCCAGCCTCTCCCATAAACAGGGAAGAGTATTTAATGTTACTTCTGGAAGCTCTCAACACCTGGGGGCGCGGAGGTAGGAGGAAGGTTACGGGAAGGGTTATCACTTCTTCCGCGACGGCTTTAGCTGTCATTTGCCTATCGCGGAATAGGGTAATAACCGCGGTCGAAACAGAAAACTCATCATCAGCACAACTTGATCGCGCCCTCAACAGGGTGGCAACACTCCTTCCGAACCGCGCTGGTTCAATCCGGTGGCTCAGGAACGTCAAAGTCTTCGATGGGGATGATCTTTACATCGTCAAGCCGATGGTCCGCCGGGACTGGACGCGAACGGCAGCCTTAAATGACGCCGACGACATTGCCGCGGCAATTCTCTCGGCCAGCCACGAAAGACAGTATGGGACGTAGGCATGTTTTCGGCGATCCGCAACTATGGTTGGATACTTTCCCGGAAAGCCTGATACCAGAGATCATTCAACTCATATTGCGAGTGTGGAGTGAACTTCCCCGAACAGACCGCGGAGAGATGGAAGTCTCGATCACCAAGCGCTTCCGCAGCGCCCTCATTCAGGATAAAAATCTGCGCAAGGAAATCCCTGTCAGAATCGAGCGTGAGTCCGTTGAAGATGACATCAACTCCGGTGAGGAATTGGGACGTATTGATCTCCGGTTTACCTCGGCGTACCAGGCGCGTGAGGATGTTTACTTCGCATTTGAGTGCAAGCGTCTTAACGTTATTTCAAACGGCAAATTTCAATCACTGGCAGGAAAATATGTAAAAGAAGGGATGATGAGATTCGTTGTTGGACAGTACGCGCAGGCGCTCAACTGTGGCGGAATGTTGGCCTACGTCATGGACGGAAATCTTCCCTCCGCCCGAAAGGCAGTTGATGCGGCAGTGCGCCGAAGGTGTTCGAAATTGTGTATCGCTGCCCCAACAGGGCTGCGCCGCTCAGTATTAAGCAAGTCTGGATGTCAAATAGACGAGACGGTGCATGCTCTTGGTTCAAGGAGCTTTACCCTCTACCATCTTTTGGTGAAGTTTTGAGGGAAGATGGGCCGTCAGTTCATTCAGAATAGCGACGGCTTCCTCATCGCTGCGTTTTTTGTAGGCAAGCAAGTCTGCAAACTTGATGGTTGGTGGGCTAGCAATCCGGCGCCGGCCGCAAGCTCCAATCCCCGAACGCTGCGTAGAGAAGAGAGGTGTTCGACAACATTCATAAAACCGAATCTTCCCAGCGACGGCTGCCGTGACCTCTGAGCAGCAGAATGAGTGGATGTCTGGCGAACTCTTCATCGGTCAAGTCACTTTCAACCAACTCTACAACCTTGCGGCTGATCGCCTCAACATTCTCGTTCAGGAACTTCGTTTCGGCTTCGTGGACGGTTGAGGCTTCGCCGGAGAGCAGCAACATGGTGATCGGATCGTCTTTGACAAGCTCCCATAGCGCAGGGTCGGAGAGCGCGTCTTTTGCTCCCGCTGTTTTGTCCGGGACAGTCAATGTAGCTTCCATAGCATTACCTCTATCTCAAGCATAACCCGCAGCCGAGCGCGGCGGCAATGAAGAGGTGATCTTGGCTGCGCTATTCCGCCGCGACCGTCTGTGCGGCAGCCCCTTGAGTCGTGGACGTGGCGCCATCGCTCTGTAGCGCCGCTGCCTGCTGTTTCACCAAGCGTGTCACCCGCGGCTTCAGCCAGAACACGGCCAGCGCGGCTGCTATCACGTTACACGTGACCGCCGCCCAGAAGACCGGCAGCCAGGAGCCGGAGGCCGCCATCAGATCACAGGATTTCCTTCAACTTGCCGGCTGTGATGTTGCGACCGCAAAGAACGATGACAATGGTTTGGCCGGCGTACTTCGCGCGCTCTTTCAAATAGCCCGCGACGGCGACGCCGGCCGAGCCTTCGACGACCCAGCGCTCCTGCTCTAAAATCACTCGCATCGCCTCGTGGATTTCCGCTTCGGAAACCAGGACCTGATCGTCAATCAATCGCTGGCAGAGCGGAAACGTGACCGAGCCTGCTTCGACGCCGCCCGCTGTGCTTTCAGAGATCGTCGGCTCTTCGGGGACTTCGATGATCCGGCCAGCGCGCAGGCATTCATAGAGAGCGCGCGAATTTTCGGGCCAGCAGCCGATGATCCGCGTGTTCGGACTGACCGATTTCAGATACGCCGCGATCCCTGCGATCAAACCTCCGCCTCCGACCGCGACGAAGACTGCGTCAATCCGATCAAGCTGTCGCGCCAGCTCGACGCCGATCGTGCCCTGGCCCGCGATGACCTCCAGGTCGTTGTAAGGCGAGATGAAGACCTGGCCTGACGCTTCGGCGGCTCGGCGGGCTGTGATCTCGGCGTCGAGGCAATCGTCGCTCGACACGATCAGGTTTCCACCGAAGTATTCCATCATCGCCAGCTTCGACTCGGAGACGTTGCGCGGCAAATAAATCGTCGCCTTCGTTCCCGCCTGCCGCGCGGCGTAGCAAACGCCCAGGCCGTGGTTGCCGGTCGAAGCCGCAACGACGCCCTGCTGCAATTGTTCCGGCGTGAGCGAGAGAATCTTGTTCGTCGCGCCCCGGAGCTTGAACGAGCCGGTGTGTTGCAGATGTTCGAGCTTGAGGTAAACGTCGCCGTTTCCCGGCAGGCTCAGATGAAGAGAGTGGTCAAGGGGAGTTTCACGGATGTGGCGCCGGATGCGGGATTCGGCTTCAAGCACGGTTTGGGCGAAAAGCATAATCGGAGTTGAAGATTTTTGAATGCGCAATTGGTCTGAGACTATCAAATCAGCCAGAGTTTACTTAACGCTCACCCGCGCTATATTCGCCACTTTGCCATCCACCGTCAACACCACCTCCACCTCGCCGCGTCCCATCAGGCTGCGCGGCAGCAGCGCGTTGACCTGATCCAAACCTTCAAGTCCGGTCACAGGCCCGGCGTACAACGCTCCGACAGCGACTCCGCCAATCGTGATGGTCACGTTGGCCAAACCGCTGTGGTAACGAATGCCCGTTCCGTAAAGAATCAGGAAGACCTGGTCGCCTTCGGGTCCCAGATCAATCGGAACCGGAACAAATATGTTTTGCGCCGGGTCGAATCTCGCTACTGATTCATAGGTCTGCGCCCCATTGGGCCTGACGCGCAACGCCACCGCCGCCCCCACGCCACGCCCGCTGGCGTTGGCCGTGAACAGCCCTGGCGCGGTGTTCGTGATCGTGGTCAATCCGCACGAGACGAACCCATCGTTCAAAACGGCTTTCACCGTCGCCACACCGGTCGCCGTTCCCGCCGGGATCAAAAGGTTGACCTGCGTGGGAGAAACGAAAAAGAGCGGCGCGGGCCGCGCAACCCCAGCGGCGTCTCTGACCACGACCTGCGATCCGGCGATTATCGTTGGCAGCGGCAGACCACCCGCAACCTGAGTTGCGCTGGCCAGTCCCGCGCCAAACAGACTGGCGATGGATTCGGGCGCGAGCATTGCGCCGCTGAAACTCGCGGCGGAGACGGCGGCCAACGGCGGCGCGGCTGAGGACGCAGCGTATCTCCACAACACTAAATTGGTCTGCGCATCGCGCGGAAAGTAGACAGCGTATCCATCGCAATCAGGCCGCGCGTCGTAAACCAATTGCCAGACCAACTGCCCAGCGGTGCAATACTCCTCGACCGCCCATCGCAGCCAACGGTCGTAAATTCCAGCCCGCGTCGAATCGAAAGCCCGGCCCGGCGTGGCGTCGCAATTCGGCGGATCGCCGCCAGATCGTCTGCCGAATTCGCCGAGGTAAGCTGCTTTGCCCGCCGCGCGAGCCAATTGTTCGTGCGCGCGAATCCAGATTTCAACATCGCGATCATCGTTCAATCCCCAGTTCGGCGGATAAAGATGGTAGCTGAGCAGATCGATCAACGGTTCGCGCGCAAGGCGACTGAAGCTGCAACTCTCGTCGCCGCGCACGGCGTAGGTGTTGCTCAAGCCCGGATAGTTCGCCGGGTTGTCGTCGAAGCCTTCGCCGCCGTCCGCGACCAGATGGTTTGAATCAATGCTCTTGATGTGACCGGCCATCTCGCGCGTCCACGCCAGCAACTCGTCGGCGCGGCGGGCGCGTTCGCTGGCGTTGTTAGTCCGGTTGCGTAACTCATTCCCCAATTCCCAGGCCAGAATCGTTGGCTCGTCTTTGTAGCGCACGCCGGTGACGCTGTTCGTGCGGTTGAGCAGCATCGTGACGTAGTTCCTGAACCACCCACGGATCGTCGCATCAGTGTAAAACATCCCCAACTGCTCTTCGGTCGGATTGGAGTTCGGTTCCAGCCGCCATTGCACGTAACGCCGTTTGCCGCCATAAGCCGTGAAATTGTTGGTCAGGTAAACGATCAGCCGGAGGTTGCGAGCTTTGGCTTCGGCGATAGCTTGGTCGAGCGCGACCAGATTCGGCTCGCAAAAGACGCCGGGTCGCAATTGAATCGCCGCCGGATCGTTGCCCAGGATTTCGCTGGTCAATCCACCGCAACGCGCATCGTCGTTTTTGTACGGATGATCGTTGAAACCGATGGTGCGCGCGACAGTCATTCCCAACGCCAACGCCTTGTCCAACGCCTCGCGCGCGCCAGCCGCGTTATTGTAGGCGATCTCCGGTTGCAGGTAGTAAGTGTTCGCGCCCGCGAACCGAAACTCGCGCGGGCCGATCATCAGCTTCCCGCCCGCGCTCGTGACGAATTCGCCGGACCTGATTGGCGGCGGCAAATCAGCCCATCTAACGTAATCAACGCGATAGGTCTCATTCAAGTCGGCGTTCAACCGAATCCGCATCGCCACGTTCGGCGTGGCTTCGCGGCTGGGCGTGGAAACCGTGAAGCCGTTGAGATTGTTTCCATCGCTGATGCGCAGCGTGACGTTGCCTGGCGCCCAGATCAGCGTCATTACCACTCGCCCGCCTGCGCGAATCGCGTCCCAGTTCGATATTTGCGGGTGATCCTGAAAGCGCGGATCGCCTGTGCAAGCGGCGCCGGCATCCGGTTCTGGCCGCAGCAATCCCAGATGTCCGTTGGCTTTCAGGATGGCGCTGTAATGGCATTGCCCGTTCGCGCCGGTGAAGATTTCGACGCCGAAGCTCGAATCGGTGTCGCCCGACTGCGGCTTCCAACTCGCCGAATCGAGCGCGATGGTCAAAGCGCCGTAAAGGAAACTCTGTTTGCTCTGAACGTCTGCGCGCGTCGCGCCGCCATTGAGCGTTAGCCTGCCATCGGCCACTGTGGGCGAGCCTCTGAAGACCTCCCACTTCGCCGGATCGAGTTGGGCGCCGTTGAATTCGTCACTGAAGCCGCGCCCGCTCTGCGCTTGGGCTGAGATCGAGGCGATGAGTAATAGCAGCGTGAGCAGAAAGGTTCGTTTCATTTCCTCAATATCCTATTTCTGACTTGCTGCTTCGCCCAAATTCCAGAAGAAAATGCTCCCAATGTTGCCGCCGGAAGCCATCACTTTTCCATCTGGCGCGATAGCCAGACAACCCGCCATATTGACAACGGTGGCGCGCACATTCATTGACATTGTTACTCCGCCCTCTCTGCTGGTGACAGTGAAATACTTGACCGTGCTGTCCGGATAATGGCGCCCGGTATGCAGCAATCTCCTTTCACCCAAAAACCATAATCGCACGGTTGTGTCCTTAGACCCGGAGGCGAGTCTTTTGCCGTCCGGCGTGATGGCTAATGCGAGCACGCTATCTGTGTGCCCTTCCATAGTGGCCGTTGCCTGCTTCTCGGAAAAAGACCAGAGTTTGATGGTCTTATCCGCCGACCCGGAAGCAAGCGTCAGGCCGTCAGGCGCGATGGCCAGCGCCAGAACAGAGTCTGTATGTCCCTCCAGCGTGTTTCCTAATCGTTTCTGAGGCAACGACCAGAGCTTGATGGTCTTGTCCGCCGACGCGGAAGCCAGCATCCGGCCATCCGGCGTGACGGCAATCGCATGCACTTCACCCTTATGGCCTTTCAGCGCAGCCAGCAATCGTTTCTCAGGCAGCGACCAAAGCCTGACAGTCTTGTCCTCCGATCCGGAAACCAGCATCTTGCCGTCAGGGGTGATAGCAAGCGTATTCACTTTTCCCAAATGCCCTCTCAACGTGACCAGTAATCGGTTGGTTGATAGTGACCATAGCTTGATGGTTTTGTCCCAAGACCCTGAGATAAGCGTCTTGTTGTCTGGTGTGATTGCCAAGGCAGACACATTACCCATATGCCCCTTTAAAGTATTCAGCAGGCGATGATCAGGCAACGACCATAACTTGATGGTTTTATCCCGCGACCCGGAGACGAGCGTCTTACCGTCCGGGGAAATAGCCACAGCCATCAAACCCTCTTCGTGCGCGGTTACAGAATCACTCGACTTGATCTCTTTCGCCGCCTCGATCTGAGCCTGGGCAGGCGTCAGGATCAGCGCGGAAATAAAAAAAGCGCAGGGCAATAACGATGCAATGATCTTTCTCATAAGAGCCTCCGAGTTTTAGCGAATGCCTTTTTCAGCTTATAGGATAGGTTTGATCACCATCTTTCAATGCTAACCCGCTTGCGTTCTTAGGCACAGCGTAAACAAAAACCGCTTTTGGCGTTGGAAGCGTAGCGGTTCCCACGAAAACGAGTTTCCCATTCTCTTTAGCCGTCATACTTCCGTTAAGTTTCCATTCTTTGCCAGCCAATGTGCCGTCATTGTTAGGGCTTCCCATAAAGACGGGGAGGTATTGTTGTCCCGACGAGTCAACAAGCGGATAGTAGCTGCTTGAGTCTGGTTCGTACTTTATCTCTTTCTGTCCCTCGAAGCTGAGCAGATACAGTATCTGCTCAGCTTCGGCCTTGATCGTACCGGCCTCGTCGGTAACTACCTGCTCCTTCTTCTCAACTTGGGCGAGACTTCCCAATGTGGTCTTCGGCGCGTTTATAGCGCAGGAGGCGCAAAGCAATAATGGGATGGCAAGTACAGTGATGATTATCTTCTTCATTTCGCTTTTCTCCTTATCTTCACAGCAGCCACTAACGCACGCATTAATCTTCGCCCTGTCCTATGGCCGTCATCGGAACCGCCTGCCAGACAAATGGCTCGCGGAAGGTGTTGAGCACGGAATCAGCGCGTTGAGCAAATCGCGGAAGCCAGGCGGCGTTCTTGAACATTGCCAGCGACTGGTGAATTGATCAACTCTGAATCACTTGATGCTGAAAGCCCACACTCTTGGTTCTACTGGATCGGTGTCAACCAGCGCATAAAAACCAGGCGCAAGCGCGGATTTTGGTTTCAAGACAAGATAATCGTCGCCACGCTTTTCCGTTTGATACGCTATCGCCTTCCGGATTGGCGAAGAGCTGAGCACGGGAACAGTCCCGGAGTATCCGGAAACTACGAACAGCGATTGTCCCGCTACTTCTCCACCCAAAAGCTGCATCAACTTGAAGTTTTCTTCTATGTGCAGCCCTGGCAAGTGAATCAAAAAGGCAGGCCGTCGTTCGCTGATGGCAAATTTTGCAGGCTTGCCTGGTAACGTAACCGTCGCGCTGAACTTTGCCATGCGTTTCTGCGCCAGTCGTCCGATGTCCACTCCTTTGCCGGCCTGTTTGGTTAATTCCAGGTATTTGGCGTCCTGAAGAAAAAAGACGCCCTCCGCAGCAGGTAACGGAGGATTGCTTGCAGCGCCGTCCTGCGGCCACAAAGCTGTGATCTGACCAGGTCTGGATGTGGATAAATCGGCAACAGCCAGCCCAAGCAACGTGATTTGTAGCAAAAGCAAAAGTTTCATGGGTTTATCCTTTCTTGAGCCGTAGCTCGGCTCCACTGCCTCTGACGACCGAATTAGTGTCGTTGCTCTCGAGTCGTGCCAGCGGTTGATGACAGGCAATAGATTGCAGACCGCTTACGGCAGCCTGACAACAGTTCGTCCCGCCATCAGCCATTTGCTGGTTTTTGGTTTCACTTGCTACATGCGCGAAATGAGTTGGAAGTGGAGCAGGCCACGAAAAAATATTTCCCCAGCCTCGGTCCCGCCCAAAGCTCCGGTCACGGAGATGCCACGGCCTTCTTTTTCGCCGCACGGTAAGCCAGGAGAAGAAGCAGCGCGGCGACGATGGGCAGTGTGGCCGTCAGGTACCAGTGCTGATACACCCAGTACCACTCCAACGGAACCAGCCCCGCGCCGGTCATCACATATGTGCCTTTATTGAACGTCCTGTCCTGGCCGTCGATCTTCATCGTGACGCCGTCGGAGGCGAAAGTGACCACGTCACCTCCGCTGCTGACCCGTTGGCCGATGTCCTGAATCTTTATCAGCGCCAGCGCCTCGGCGAGCAGGCAAAGAACGGCGAGTGCAATGATTGTTTGTTTCATGGCTGTCCCCCTTTCATCGGCGTCCCGCCAGAAGGTTTGAACTTCAAGTACACTGCTTGAGGCGGCGCTCCCGGCATAGCCGTTGAAAGACTGTCCAAATCGGGGAGAGCCGCTTGAAATGGGCCTGCCACGGCTCTCTCGTTTGACATCAAGGTAAACTGAAAGATGAGCGGCGCCGCTTTGCTTCGGTCCAGGAGATCGTTCGTATCTCCGCCCGTGTCATAAATCCACTGCTTTGTTTTCGACTTCCCAATCCTCAGCGTCAGCTTTTGAAGGTCATCCATTCTGCTCTTTAGTTCCTCTCCCCGCCTGGAAAAGGTTGTTCTGGTAACGTACGCGCCATTTTCATGTATCCCCTCGACTGTTCTTGCTCGAAATGGCTCTCCTTCGCCAGGCAGGAACGCAGCTTCAGCCGCGTCGAAGATGATAGTGGACGAGCCTGTGTTCTTCAGATTCACGTTCACATCGTACTTGTACCGGGGAAAATCCGGCGTTGAATTGGACGAATCCGTCCCCTTTTCCACTTTCACTTGCAACGAAACGCCGGGCGGAACTTCATACCAGTGAGGCTCTGTTGTCACCTCTGCTTTCACCTTGTCTGGTTTAGCGGGAGTGGGACTCGCTGGCGAAGCGTTGGGTTGAGCATTTTTGCCGGCGCATCCGGCCAGCAAGATAAAGCTTGCAGACAGAAACGCAGCGATGAGATTTTTCGACATAGGCGCTTCCTCCTTTTTTTGGTTTCATTAGCTACATGCGCGAAATGAAGCGGAAATGGAGGGCGTCGCGAAAAATATTTTCTTCCTGTAAATATTTCGGGGCTGCAATGTGGAGTGCTGCGGCTCGACGCAGCTTTTCGTTCGCTGCCGAGAGCTTTCGAGTTCCCTGGGCTGTTCGGCGCCGAACGAAAAGCTGCGTCGAGCTGCAGCACTCCACAAGCGGTCGTGGCCAACAGCCCCGAAATATTTACAGGAAGAATATTTTTCAGCCTCTCTCCCGGACTGGTTGCGCGATTGTTTTGTTGATACCGATGCGCTTGTCTTATGTCACTTGACGCTGATTCGCGCCAGGTTCGCCGCC
>Ga0187893_10010792_pt1 | contig 13457 bp, 9 predicted proteins | sample MA1701074metaG_FD_139574 | JGI IMG/M metagenome (GOLD analysis project Ga0187893, IMG submission 139574) | White microbial mat communities from a basaltic lava cave in the Kipuka Kanohina Cave System on the Island of Hawaii, USA - MA170107-4 metaG ...
CCCACGCCAGCCGCCGCGTTCGCCGCAGAGGCGGCCGCGCCACCCGCCGCGCCCGCCTCGGCATCCCCCACGCCAGCCGCCGCGTTCGCCGCAGAGGCGGCCGCGCCACCCGCCGCGCCCGCCGCGCCCGCCGCGGCATCCCCCACGCCAGCCGCCGCGTTCGCCGCAGAGGCGGCCGCGCCACCCGCCGAGCCCGCCGCGCCCGCCGCGGCATCCCCCCCCGCCGCGCCCGCCTCGCCAGCCGCCGCGTTCGCCGCCGAGGCGGCCGCGCCACCTGCCGCGCCCGCCTCGGCATCCCCCCCCGCCGCGCCCGCCTCGGCATCCCCCACGCCACCCGCCGCGTTCGCCGCAGAGGCGGCCGCGCCCGCCGCGCCCGCCGCGCCCGCCGCGCCCGCCTCGGCATCCCGAGCGGCGCCACCCGGGCTCGCAACGGGGCCCAGACCGTCGGCGTGGCCCGCGCCCGCCGAGCCCCCGGCGCCCCCGGCGCCGGGCGAGCGGTCGGGTCGGGGGCTCGCCTGGCTGGCCGTGATCGGTGGAGGGGCGTTGCTGGTCGCCCGGAGCTTGAGCTACTTCACCTACAGCGGTTACGACGAAAAGCTCGACAAGCTGAAGTACTACAGCCTGGGCACGTTCGCGGTCGCCCTGCTCATCGGGTTGGCGGCGTTCTCCATCCTGCGGCCGCCGCGCTCGCCCGCCATCGGGTTCGCGGCCCTCGCCGGGCTCGTCCCGGTCATGGCCGGCGAGTTCGCCACCGCCGGGGCGGCGCTGGCCTACGGCGTCAGCCAGAAAGACGCTGCGCCCGGAGCGGGATGGATCCTCCTTCAGGTCGGGTTTGCCCTTTTGGTCGTGGCCGGGATTGGCGCCGCCTTCCAGCTACGCCGGCGCCTTTCCGTGCCGTCTGACCGCCTGTCGAACCTGAGTGACGCCCGCGCCCTCGCCCCCGTGGCGCTGGCGCTGATCGTGGGGGCCGTCGCCGCTTTGGGATGGGCCAAGTGGCTGGACGTCACGGGGGACGGGTGGTTCGGCGTGGCCCGGTCCGCGCAGACCTTGGTCACTCGGCTGCTGGCGCTGAGCGCGCTGGCGCTGGCCGCCTGGCCCAGGGCCCAGAGCGGTCCCGTCCGGCGGCGCAGGATCCTCTGGGGGGCCGTGGTCCTCGCCGGCGCCGCCGTGGCGGTGTTCGTCGGCAGCTATGACACTCCCTCCTACTACGCGCTGGTTCCCGTCGCCTTCGTCGTGTTCGCACTGGGCGCGGCCGTCGTGCCCACGATGGCGACCCTGGTCGTGCCGGCCCGCCTCGGCGCGGTCCTCCTCGGCGCCTGGGCAGTGGGGGCGGCGGCGTGGCTTCCCTCGAACCAGGCGCGCGGGCAGGACGTCGGGTTGCTCGCCTTGGCGCTGCTCGGCGCCGCCCTGCTCGTCGCCTTCCTGGCCCGACCGGCGGCGCGCCCCGCCGCGCCCGGCCGCCCCTAGCTCGTGGCGCCCGCCCGGGCGGTCATCTTCGACGTGGACGGCACCCTCGTCGACTCCGAGCGCGACGGCCACCGCGTCGCCTTCAACCTCGCTTTCGAGGAGTTCGGGCTGCCCTACCGCTGGGACGTCGACGAGTACGGCGTGCTCCTCCGCACCACCGGCGGCCAGCGGCGCATCAACGCCTACCTGGCCGCCCAGGGGGTGGACGAGGCTGAGCGGGCCCGGCTCACGCCCGCCCTCCACCACCGCAAGACCGAACTGATGTCGGAGCTGGTCGAGGCCGGAAAGGTGGACGTCCGGCCTGGCGTCCACCGCCTGCTCGGCGAGCTGGCCGCTGACGGCTGGCGGCTCGCCATTGCCACCACCGGGAGCGGTGGGTGGGTCACCCACCTCCTGGGCCGCCTCCTCCCCGATGTCACCTTCGAGGTGCACGTCTTCGGCGACGAGGTGGCGGAGCGCAAGCCCCACCCGGAGGCGTTCAGCCTCGCCCTGGAGCGCCTCGACCTGCCCGCGGCCCACACCGCCGTCGTGGAGGACTCGGCCGAGGGGGTCCACGCCGCCACCGCCGCCGCGCTCCCGTGCGCGGTCGTCCTCAACGGCTACACCCTCGACCACGACGTGTCGGCCGCCGGGGTGGTCCTCGACGGCTTCGGCGAACCTGATCGCCCGGCGCGGGTGCTGTCCGACCGGGCTGCCACCGGTTGCCGAGGTGTGCTCGACGCAGCCACGATCGACCGCCTGGTGGTCGGCGCCTCGGGTAACCTGGTGTTCGGTGACTAGTTCCGAGGACCTTTTTGCCGTCACCACCCGGTCCAAGCTGCGGGGCCCGTGGCTCTTCCCGCAGATGATGATCGCCTCCATGCGGATCCGCCGCCAGCTCCGGCGCGACACCCAGGTCGTCGGGTGGGCCAGCATCGTCGCCAGCCCGGACGAGTTCTGGACCATCTCGGTGTGGAACAGCCGCCACGACATGCAGGAGTTCATGCGCTCGGGCGCCCACGACGAGATCATGTGGTTGTTCTCCAAGTGGCTGCGGTCGTTCTGGCTGATGCGCTGGCGGCCCGGCCCGAACGAGAGCGGGCAGTGGAAGGGGATGACACTCGGCCTGGGCGAGCCGGCGTACCCCGGGGGCGCCAGCGCCGCGCCCAACGGCAAGCGGGACGCCCTGCTGGAGAAGGCGCTCGAGCACCTGCCCAAGCTGAAGCAGGCGATGGCCGCCGACGGCAGCGTCAACTACGACACCACCGTCTTCGCTCGCCGGCGGAGGGCCGAGGTGGGCGGGGCGGGCGGGGCCATCGTCCACATCCACACCAAGCCGGCCAAGACGGTTCAAGCCGTGCGCGACCTGCGCAAGCTGCGCAAGGAGTGCGAGGGCGACGACGCCATGCTCCGCGCCGTCGTGGGGATCAGCCGCCCCGGCGACGTGTACCTGCTGTCGGTCTGGCGGGACCGGGACCGCGTGGAGCGGCTGCTGGCCTCCCCCCAGGTGCGGGACATGAAGGCCGAATGGCCCGGGTTCTGGTGCAACGAGTGGCTGCCCGAGAACGAGTTCGGCCACTGGGACGGGTTGCGGCTGCGGCGGGCCCGCACCCGCTACGCCATCAACGTCCCTCAGGCTGCCTTGGACCTGGCCCAGGACCCGGCCCCCTGACCCACGCGGGCCGCGGCCGCGCTGGTCATGACCGTTGACCGTGGGTCTAGACTAGGCGCCCAGGTGGCCATGCCAGAGTAAGGAGAGCGCGCTCGGTGTACAACCTTCGGCTGCGCCACGGAAAGGGCTGATATGGCGACACAGGCGCTGAAGTGCCAGCGCCACGGCGAGCTTACCCGCCTCACCTGCGTGGATTGCGGCAAGCCGATCTGCCCGAAGTGCGCGGTGCGGACCGAGGTCGGGTTGAAGTGCGAGGAGGACGCCACCCCCGCGGCGATCCCCGAGAAGGCGCTGGCCATGATGCGCCCGTCCCGCAAGCCCCTCTACCTGGGGTTGGGCGGGGCGGCGCTGGCGGCGGTGCTCATCGTGGGGCTGCTGGTGTCCAGTGGCGGCGACGGCGAGTCGCCCACGACCACGCTGCCCCCCGTGGGCACGTGGCGGCAGGCGCCGGACCTGGCCACGATCCGCGGCACCACCACCGCCGTTCTCCTCAAGGACGGCCGGGTGCTCGTCGCAGGGGGCGGGGTCGGGGCCATCCCGATCGACGCCGCCGAGCTGTTCGACGCCCCGAGCGGCACGTGGAAGGCCACCGGCGCCCTCAAGCAGGCCCGCCGGGGCCACACCGCGGCGCTGCTGGCCGACGGCCGGGTGCTCATCGCCGGGGGGCGCGACGCCGACGGCGAGCCCATGGCGTCGGCCGAGGTCTACGACCCCAACACCGGCCAGTGGACCACGACCGCACCCATGTCCATCGGCCGCATCGGCCACTCGGCCACGACCCTCAGGGACGGCCGGGTGCTGGTGGCGGGGGGGACGTCGCGGGGGCCGTCAGGGGCCAGCGGCGGCCAGACGATCAGGCCCGACGCGTCGGCCGAGATCTTCGACCCCAGCGCCAACACGTGGAAGGCGACCGCCCCGATGCGCACGGCCCGCTTCGAGCAGACGGCCACCGCCCTGCCCGACGGAAAGGTCCTGCTCGCCGGGGGCCAGGGCCCGGCCGAGGGCGGCAGGCTGACCGCCCTGGACTCGGCCGAGTTGTACGACCCGGCGGCGGACGGCTTCGTGAGCACCACCAACCTGGGCGAGGCGCGCACCAACCACGCCGCCGTCCTGCTCAACGATGGTTCCTCGGTGCTGGTCATGGGGGGCAACGGCGGGCCCAACGCCGACGTGTCGCTGGCCACGGCCGAACTGTTCGACTCGCGCGCCGGGAGTTGGACGACGGTGGGGCCGATCAGCGGCACGCGCACCGGGCATTCCGCCGACCTCCTGCCCGACGGTCGGGTGTTGATCGCCGGCGGCGAGCAGGCGACAAAGGGGCAGCGCCGGTCGCTCACCAGCGCCGAGGTGTACGACCCGCAGAGCCGTGAATGGCGCTCGGCGGGAAGCATGCAGTGCCCGCGCAGCGAGCACGCGTCGGTGGTGCTGGGCGACGGAACCGTGCTGGTGGTGGCCGGGGACGCCGCCTTCCCGGGCCAGAACCCCATCGCGCAGGGCTGTGCCGACCGCTACCAGCCCTAGCCCGGTAGTGACGGGGGCGCTAGAGCCTCCGAACACCTATTGAGGGTCCGCACCGACCCACGTACGATTTCCAGCGGGTGTCGGCGGCCTTACAGGGAACCTTCAGGCCTACAGGGAACCGTCAGGGAAGTCTCTTCAGCAGTAATGCTCAGGAACCAACAGGGGGATTTGCGTGTCTACATCGAAGACGTGGCGCGTTCCTGCGCTCGTCGGTGTTTCCGCGGCTCTGCTCGCGACCACGGTGCTGTCCGCGGCGCAGCGTCCGAGCCCAGCCTCACCAAGCCCATCAACGCCACCAAGGACGACTTGAACCCGGGCCGTACCTACGGGACGCCGTTCTTTGCCCAAGACCCGAGCAACTCGAGGACCATCGTGGCCGGGTTCATCGAGTTCCGTACCCGGTCGTGCGGCCTCATGCGGTCCACGGACAGCGGGACGACCTGGAAGATCCTCGTCGACTCCCCGCCGGCGTTGAAGTCGTACCCGTACTGCCTGGCCAACAACTCCAACATCTTCCACGCCCCGCTGGCGTTCGGGCGCAACGGTGACCTCTACCTGGCCACCCAGGCGTGGGACACGCCCGACAGCCGCAACAAGGTCAGCGTGCAGGTGGCCAAGTCGTCCAACCTGGGCGACAGTTGGACCACCGTCCTGGCCCATGACTCCCGCCCCACGGCGGACGCGGAGCAGACCAACGACCGGCCGGTCACCGGCATCGTCGTCGACAGGGATCGGGGATCCCAGGACATCGTCTACGTAACGGTCTGCCAGGGGTTCCCCAACACGTCGGCGCCAAACTCCCGGATCCAGCGGCCGGTCATGCTCATCTCCCGTGACGCAGGGGCCACCTTCGAGGCGCCGGTCGTCATCCCTGGCGACTACTGGGAGAAGAACCCGGCCAACATCGAGCGGGCCATCAGCTCCCGCACCACGCTCGCCAACACCACCACCACGCTGGCCGCGGCGGGGTCCCTGGGCGAGAAGCTCGCCAACCCGGCGAACTACGGCTCGGCCGGCAACGGCCAGGGGCTGGTCATGGACAACCGGGGCACCCTGTACTACGGCTGGCTGACGGCCAGCGCCAACATCACGCCCAGCGTCCCCTCGTCGCTGCTGGTGTCCAAGTCCACCGACCAGGGCCGCACATGGACGTCCACCGAGGTCCAGCCCGCGGCGTACAACAACCGCCAGAACGCCCGCTTGGCGTGGACACCGGGTGGCGGCTCCCAGGGCACCGTGCACCTGGTGTGGGAGTACTCACCCCGGCCCGAGATCGCCTCCTACGCCGAGGCCACCTACGTCCGGTCGACCGACGGCGGGGCGACGTGGTCGGAGCCCAAGCGCCTGCCCGACAGCGACCCCGCTGCGCTCCAGGGCAGCTACCTGCCCAACGTCCAGGTCGCGCCCAACGGCCGCCTGGACGCGGTGTGGTGGGACACTCGTAACGACCCTGGCGTGCGGGCCAACGACGTGTACTACGCCTACTCGACCGACCACGGCGAAACCTGGTCGAAGAACTACCGGATCACCGACCAGTCCATCGACCGCCGTTTCGGCGTCTACGGGAACAACTTCGACCAGAATGGCCCCCCGGGCATGCTGTCGACCAACGAGTACGCCCTCTTCGGCTGGGACGACACCCGCAACTCGCGGGACGACACGGCCACGGGCGTCCAGGCCAGCGACCCGGTGCGCGGCGAGGGCCTGGGCATCGGCGGCGGCGTCCAGGACATCTTCGTCGCCGCGGCCCAGTTCGAGGCCATCGGCGGGGGTGCGTCCAAGGCGGCCAAGATCGTGTTCGCCGGCGTCATCGGCCTCTTGGCCGTGGGCCTCGCCCTGACGGTCGTGGCTCTGCTGTCCCGCAAGCGCGTGGGCGGCGCCCCGGCCCCGCCCAAGCCGGCCAAGCAAGCGCCGGCCGAGGCCAAGTCCTAGGAAGGATCCGTTGCTCGAGGAAGGCCCCCAACCAGTTGCGGGGGGCGGCCTTCCTCCGTCTCCAAAGGAGTGGCGTCACCGATGCCGACCATGAACCGCCGCCGCCCGCCCAGGAAGGCCGACGCCCCCAAGAAGCCCAACCGGGGGCGGGGGGGCAAGGGCGGCGACCAGCCGCCTTCGCCGGCGGGCGACGAGGACCGGCGGATGCAGATGCGCAAGCGGGGCCTGATCATGTGCATCATCGCCCTGCCCGTGCTGGTGGCCTTTTACGCCACCCTCCTGTGGTGGTCCAACCCCCACACCGAGGGCCGGGAGTTGCGCATCGACCAGTACATCACCCTCCTGCGCCAGGGCCGTATCCAGTCGGCGACGATCCTGGAGTCCGACAACCGCATCACCGGCCGCTACGACCGGGGCGACTACTGGGTGGCGGTGGCGGCGGGCCGGGAGACGATCTTCAGCCGCCTGACCTCCGCCCTTGAGGACGCCGGGGTGGCCTACCGGGTCAAGCAGCAGCCGCTCAAGAACCTCATCGTGCCGGCGAGTTTGATCCTGCCCGCCCTCATCGTGGTGGACGGCCTGTTCATCCTGTTCCTGCTCTTCGGGAGGGGAGGGATGGGCGACGCCTTCGCCTTCGGGAAATCCAAGGCCCGGCGGCTGGCCCAGGGCGAATCGAAGATCACCTTTTCCGACGTGGCCGGGGTGGACGAGGCCATCGAGGAGCTGGCCGAAGTGCGGGACTACCTGGGCTCGCCCGACAAGTTCCTGGCCATGGGGGCGTCGGTGCCCAAGGGCATCCTGCTCACCGGCCCGCCCGGCTGCGGCAAGACGCTGCTGGCCCGGGCCCTGGCGGGGGAGGCGAACGTGCCGTTCTTCTCCATGAGCGGCTCGGACTTCGTGGAGATCTTCGTCGGCGTGGGCGCGGCCCGCATCCGGGACTTCTTCGCCGTGGCCAAGGAAGCGGCCCCCTGCATCTGCTTCATCGACGAGCTCGACGCCGTCGGCCGCGGCCGCACGGCGATGGCCGTGGGGGGCCAGGACGAGCGGGAGGCCACCCTCAACCAGCTGCTGGTGGAGATGGACGGCTTCGAGTCGGGGAGCGGCGTGGTCGTGCTGGCCGCCACCAACCGCCCCGACATCCTCGACCACGCCCTGCTGCGCCCCGGCCGCTTCGACCGCCGGGTCGGCATCGACCGTCCCGACGTGCGGGGCCGGGAGGCCATCCTCAAGATCCACTCGCGGGGCAAGCCCATGTCCCCCGACGTGGACCTGGCCGCTGTCGCCAAACGCACGGTGGGCTTCACCGGGGCCGACCTGGCCAACGTGGTCAACGAGGGCGCGCTGCTCGCCGCCCGCCGGGGCGCCCCGCAAATCGAGAGCCGCCAGCTGTTCGAGGCCATCGAGCGGGTGGTGGCCGGCCCCGAGCGCCGCTCCCGCATCCTCTCCCCCCAGGACCGCCACCGCATCGCCTACCACGAGGCCGGCCACGCCGTCGCCTCCACCGCGCTGCCCGGGGCGGACAAGGTGGGCAAGCTCTCCATCGTGGCCCGGGGCCACGCCGGGGGCTTCACGTGGCTGGTGCCCGAGGGCGACCAGGCGGCAGTGACCCGCAGCCAGTTGGTGGACCGTATCGCCGCCATGCTCGGGGGCCGGGCATCGGAGGAGCTGGTCACCGGGGAGGTGTCCTCCGGGGCGACCGCGGACCTGGAGCACGCCGCCTCCCTGGCGCGCCGCATGGTCAGCGACTTCGGCATGTCCGAGCGGCTGGGGGCGTACATCGTCAAGCCCTTCACCCCCGGCTACCAGGGGGACTGGGGGGTCGGCTACTCCGAGCGCATCTCGTCGCTGCTGGACAGCGAGGTCCAGGCGATCCTCAACGAGTCGCACGACCGGTCCTGGGCCGCCCTGTCCGCCAACCGGACCCTCCTCGACCGGTTGGCCCAGACCCTCATGGAGGTCGAGAGCCTGGAGGGCGACGAACTGGAGGTCCTCCTGACGGCGGTGCAGCTCCTGCCTTCGCTGGCCGGTGACGCCCGGCCGCCCGCCGCCGGCAACGGCGCCGGCCAGAAGCCCGCCCCGGCGGAGACCGCGCCCGGCAACTAGCCGCGCCGCCACTTCGCGCCGCCGAACTGGGGACGCTAGGGCGCGTCGGCGCACGCCCGACCGTCACCGGTTGCGCGCCCGGTCCCGCGCCGCCGCGCCGCCGCGCCGCCGCGCCGCCGCGCCGCCGCGCCGCCGCGCCGCCGCGCCGCCGCGCCGCCGCCGAACTGGTGACGCCCGGCGGCGCCGGGACGCGCCCGACCGTCACCGGTTGCGCGCCCGGTCCCGCGCCGCCGCGCCGCCGCGCCGCCGCCGAACTGGTGACGCCCGGCGGCGCCGGGACGCGCCCGACCGTCACCGGTTGCGCGCCCGGTCCCGCGCCGCCGCGCCGCCGCGCCGCGCCGCCGCGCCGCCGCGCCGCCGCCGAACTGGTGACGCCCGGCGGCGCCGGGACGCGCCCGACCGTCACCGGTTGCGCGCCCGGTCCCGCGCCGCCGCGCCGCCGCGCCGCCGCGCCGCCGCGCCGCCGCGCCGCCGCCGAACTGGGGACGCCCGGCGGCGCCGGGACGCGCCCGACCGTCACCGGTTGCGCGCCCGGTCCCGCGCCGCCGCGCCGCCGCGCCGCCGCCGAACTGGTGACGCCGCGCCGCCGCGCCGCCGCCGAACTGGTGACGCCGCGCCGCCGCGCCGCCGCGCCGCCGCCGCCGCCGAACTGGTGACGCCCGGCGGCGCCGGGACGCGCCCGACCGTCACCGGTTGCGCGCCCGCCGCCGCGCCGCCGGCTCGGCGGTCGGCGGTCGGCGGTCGGCGGTCGGCGGTCGGCGGTCGGCCGTCGGCGGTCGGCCGTCGGCGAAGTGGTGGCTGGTGGCGGCGTGGGGGTCGCGGCCGTCATGGTTGCAGGGGCTGGTGTGGATGGTGGCGCGGGCCAGCTTGGGGATGTCGTGCAGCAGCCGGTGGTGCGCCTCCTCGGCGATCTCGTGGCCTTGGGCGATCGTGAGGTCGCGATCGGACACGACGTCGACTTCGGCTCGCAACTCATGGCCGACCCAGCGGATCGCCACCCGGTCTACGGCCTGGATGCCCGGCACCCGGCCGACGACGCCGCCGACCTCGTCCACCAGCGCGGGGTCGACGCTGTCTATCAGCCGGCGATAGATGTCCCGCGCCGCGGACTTCAGCACGAACAAGATGGCCACAGTGATGGCCAAGCCCACGATGGGGTCGGCGAGCTGCCATCCGGCGGCCACACCGCAGGCGCCGATGACGACCGCCAGTGACGTCAGACCGTCGGTGCGGGCATGAAGACCGTCGGCCACCAAGGCCGCGGACCCGATCTCCCGGCCCACCCGGATGCGATAGACGGCGACCAGTTCGTTCCCGGCGAACCCGATCAGCCCGGCGGCGATCACCCAGCCGACGTTGCGGACGTCCTGGGGGTGGGCGAGCCGAGCGATGGCCTCCCATCCCGCCACCACCGCCGACACGGCGATCATCAGAACGATGAACACGCCCGCCAAGTCCTCGGCTCGCCCGTAGCCGTAGGTGTAGCGCTTCGTCGGCTTGCGCCGACCGATCCAGAAGGCGACGGCCAGCGGGACGGCGGTGAGGGCGTCGGCCAAGTTGTGAATGGTGTCGGCGAGCAGGGCCACCGAGCCGCTGATCAGCACGACCACCACTTGGAGGGCGGCGGTGATCGCGAGGCCACCCAGCGAGATCTTCAGCGCCCGCATGCCCTTCGCACTGTCGCGCAGCGCCCGGTCGACGGCGTCGCCAGCGTCGTGGCTGTGGGGAGTGAACGCGGCCCGGATCAGGCCCTTCAGGCCACCCGGGTGCTCGTGGCCCCCGTCGTAGCCGTCTTCGTGGCCGTGTTCGTGGGCACTACTCTGGTCGGCGGGGCCGGCGCCGTGCGGGTGGCCGTGTTCGGGCGCGTGCCCGCCGGGCGCGGTCCCGTCGTGCCCCGAGTCGGCGCGCGCCTCGGGGCCGGTCATGCCGTCACCTCTGTCCGGACGGCCTCTTCCACCAAGCGCCTGACGTGGTCCGCGGCTACGTAGTAGATCCGGTTGCCCTCCCGCCGGGTGCGCACCAGGTTGCCCAGCCGGAGTTTGGCCAGGTGCTGCGACAGCCCGGCGGCGGGGACGCCCACGTGCTCGGCCAGCGGCCCCACCGAGTGCTCGCCGTGGAGCAACGCCCACATGACTCGCAACCGGGTCGGATCGGCCAGGAGCTTCAGCGTGGCGACGGCCGCGTCGACCTCCGCGTCGTTCGGCTCCTCCCCTTCAGCTATATACGTATCCACGTAGCTACGTTACTGCAGAGGCAGCGCCGCCGCGGCAGAGGCAGCGCCGCCGCGGCAGAGGGCAGGCCGCGGCGCGGGCCCGCCACCACCCGGTCGATGATGCCCAGAAACCCGTTGGGCGTCGAGGCTGGTCCGGCCTGCACCTACGCCGTCGAGCACGTCGATGCTGACCACCTCGTCGACGTTGCCCTCGTTGACGGAGCCGCCGTAGATCAACCTTGGGGTCGGGCGCGCCGAGCTGTTGGAGCACCCGCTTGAGGTGGCTCGCGGACCGCCTGATGCGGTCGGCCGGCGCCGTCTGGTCCGTACCGATCGCCCACTTCGGGTTCGTGGACGACGATGAGATGATCCTCGGCCACGTTCACGCCTGACAAGCCGTGCCGCAGCCGGGCCTCGACCTGCCGGGGCCCGTCCTCGCCACGATCGTCCTCGCCCACGAGCAGGATCGGCGTCATCCCGTTGCGCACGACGGCGGCGACCTCGCCGGCGATCTGCCCGCCGATGCTCTCCGTCGCGATGCTCGCTGTGGCCGACGAGGACGAACTCGACCCACCCCCGCAGCATCCTGGTGGAGATCTCTCCGGTCAACGGACCCCTGGTCCCCCCAGTAGCAGCTCTGGGCGCCGGGGGCGACAACCGCGCCGTCGGCCTCGGCCCGCAGCGGCGCGACGACGAGCATTGGCGAGCATCAGCGGGCAGATAATCACCCGGGGCAGCGCCCGCCCGGGGCTCCAGACTCAGGGATGCCCGCAGGCCATCCCTGAGTCTGAGCTGCCGCTCACCGGCCACGCCCGTCGGCGACCGCCGCCGCCGCGGAAGCGGTCGACGACCTGCTCGATGGCCCGGATGGCGGGGGAGTCGGGGCACTCGTCCAGGGGCGAGAGCCCGTCCCGTTCGGCTTGGGCCACCGCGGGGTCGAAGGGGATGCGGATGTGGGGCGCGAGGCCGGGATGATCCGGCTCGGCGCGGAAGCGGTTGGCGACGACCGTGATCGTGCGGCCCTCACCCACCATGGGCAACAGCCGGCGTGCGGTGAGGGCTGAACGCCACGCCGGCCCGACCACCACGATCACGTCGTCCGAGAAGGCGTGGTAGCGCTCGAACGGCTCGGTGGGGCCGGCTTCCAGGTCGGCGACCACGTCCCAGTCGGGCTCGCCGAAGCCGAACAGCAGCTGGATGAGGGCGACCATGGTCTGCTTCGCCGCTTCCTTGTCGACTGTGGTGATCTTGCCGAAGCTCGTCACCCGAACCCCGTCGGGGCCGGCGACGGTGTGGTCGCGCACCACCTCCCGGGGGAGGACGCCGGTCTTGAGCTGCCAACCGTAGGACGCCAGGTCGCTGGCTTCGAGAACCTCGAGGGGAAGGCGGACGTCGACGCCCCGCATCCCGATGCTGTAGGCCAGCCCGGGGCTGCGGTCCATGTCGGCCGCCAGGACCTTGCGGCCCCGGCGGGCCAGCAGCCGGGCCACGGTCGAGGCGATCACCGTCTTGCCCGACCCGCCCTTGCCGAACAGCGCGAGACGGAGCCCCAGGCCCGCTTCGGCGTCCGCTCGCGCCACGGGGTCCGCGGCCGGGGGGCGCAGGGCGGCGTCGGCCTGGGCCAGCCACTCGCGCAGGACGGCCTCGTGGGCGTCCAGCAAGCCGGTGACCTCGGCGTACCACGGGTGGAGCTGCATGGTGCCGAGGTGCCGGAGGTACGAGCCCGCCTGGCGGCGGAGGCCGGCCCACATCGACAGGTCGCCGCCGGCGCGGGCGCTCATGTCCTCCAGCACCGCCACCTGCCGGTCGTGCCCCTCCTGCACCGACCGCTCCCGCCGCTCCCGCCGCTCCCGCCGCTCGCGCCGGGCCCTCCGTTCGGCTTCGTCCATCGGGGTAAAATTCTAGAACAATGCTGGTGCGTCTCGATGCTGGCTTGGGTCGGCCCCTCTACCGCCAAATCGCCGACGGGCTCCGTGCGGCGATCGCCGGCGGCGAGGTTGCGGCCGGGGAACAGTTGCCGCCGGCGCGGGAAATGGCGGCGGTCCTGGGGGTCAACATGCACACCGTGTTGCGGGCGTACGCCGTGCTCCAGGAGGAGGGGCTGCTGCGGCTGCGGAGGGCACGGGGAGCGGTCGTGGTCGGACGGCGCCCGTCTCGGCTGGAGCACCTGGTGCACGAACTCGTCCGTGAAGCCGGCCGCCAAGGGGTGTCGCGGGACGACGTAGCGGCCATGATCGCCGAGGCCCCGGCCCCGTGATCGCTCAGGGTGATCGCTCTGCCCCTGCCGGCGGGCGCCAATAGCAATAGCGAAGGGCCGGGCGCCCCTGAACGAGCGCCCGGCCCTTCTTGTGGAAGTGCTATTTCGGTTGTAGCTACCGCAGGTGTTACTTGCGCACCGTCGCGGCGGCCGGAGCCCGGCGGGCCTGGCGGACGAAGGCGATGAAGCCGGCGCCGAACAGGGCCAGACCAAGGGCGCCGAGGCCGACGGTCAGGGCGATGATGCCCGAGGAGCTGCTCTCAGAGCCGACGATGCCGGCGGTGGAGGCAGCGGGGGTGACAACGGACTGGCCG
>Ga0187893_10010793_pt1 | contig 13455 bp, 11 predicted proteins | sample MA1701074metaG_FD_139574 | JGI IMG/M metagenome (GOLD analysis project Ga0187893, IMG submission 139574) | White microbial mat communities from a basaltic lava cave in the Kipuka Kanohina Cave System on the Island of Hawaii, USA - MA170107-4 metaG ...
CGAAGGTTTCCCGATAAGACTTGCGCTCTTTCAAAATATCGATCTCGCCTTGCAGCAGCAGAAACACCAGCAACAGATTGATCTGATCGGACACTAAACCGTAAATGGGCTGCGCCAGGGATTCGTGCACGGTCTTGGGCGTCGGGTTATGCTCGACCAGTGAGGCGACAAGACGAACCAGCTCATGGCGCTCCAGATTGGCTGCCGTGACGTACGCTCGTCCCCTGCGCCGCAACAGTCCCATGGGCGCGAGATAGGCTTCGCGAATGAGCTTGACGTAATCATCGGCCTCCTCGGCGCCGATATCCTCGCGCGCGGCGAAGCGCATGAAGCGCAACCAGGCCTCCTTGGGCAGCGGCCCATGGGCCGGAGCGTAGCGCTCGAAACCGGGATAGCTGCGCCGCAAAACACGCAGAGCGAGGTTTTGCAACCAATCAGCGAGTGTTGTCTTGGTATCGATCCGGGGTACAGGTTCGTTCGCTCCGTCGGGTGTTATGAGGCAGGCCTCGGTCCAAGCAGAGCGCATGACCTGCGAAACCAGAGGCATCCGCGCCTTGATCAGTGCCTCCAGTCGCTCGGAAAGCTCCGGGCTTCCCGGTCGATCCTTCAGCCGTGCAAGAGCTGCGCATTCAACCAGTTCTTCAGTTACATGGACCGTGGCCGGTTGCACGGTATACGCTCCGGGAGCCGGTCTCCGCTCACCCCAGGGTAGGCGCAGGCACAATGCGACTCCTTCGTGGGGCACTGGCAGGCTGCCGTCGCCTAGCCAGACGCAATAGCTGCGCTCGTGAAAACACCAAAGCAGTTGCCGGTGCAGCCAAGTTTCGCGCGGCAAGGCGAGTGGATTAAAGCCATCTGATGGCAGCAGCGGTAGCAGGGTCTCCAGCACCAGGGCATCTTGGCCTTTGAGTCCCGCCACCTCACGGGCAAGCAAGCGATCCAGGCTCGCGCGACTGTCCTCGCGCAGATCCAGAGCATAGCGCCCATTCCGGATCGTTACATACCGGCCCCGTTCGGCAAGCACGGAGAGGGCGCGCGCGATGATCTGCTCATTGCGTTCGGGCTGAATGCTGGAGGCGCCAAACAAGAGCCAGCTCGCGGCCTGCTTTGCCGTCAACCCATCGCGGGCGGGTGAGAGGTGCGTCAGCACCAATAATTTCAGCAAACGCTCGGCCAGCTCGCGCACCGCCGCTCGCTCAAACAGCTCCTCCAGATGACGCCGGTACCAGGGAAACAACTGCTGGGCGAGGGCCAGGAACTCGGGCTGCAGCTCGAGCAGATCACGAAAATGATCGACGATGGCATCGGGCGTGACCAACTCCCCCCAGGGTCGATCCAGAAAAGGCGCAACGTGGCGACTGCTGTCGCCGCGCAGCTGGGTGACGGTGAAGTCCACGACCCCACGCGCCTTAGAGAAGCGGTCGCGGACTTCCTCCAGCAGGGTCAGTGTGGCGGGATGCAAGGGGTAGATCGCGCGCAGCGTTTCGAAATCCGTGCCGGCTTCGCCGTAAAGCTCCCGTAGCTTTACCAGCAACCTCTCGATCGCCGCCTCGTAACCGGGCTTCTTGACCAGGATCCCCCCCGCGATCAACTCTTTGATATGCACCGGCGTCAGCAGCAAGCGCAGCGGATAGCGATCCTTGATCTTGCGGTAGAGATCGTACTCGAGCTCTCCGGTATGCTCGATCCCCTCTTGCATCGCGGCGATCAGCCAGCAGGGCTGATCCTGTACCCACTCGCCGAGGAACTGCAGGAAGCGGATGTCTTCATTGAAGGTCTGCGGGTCGGGTTTGGCACGCAGGAACTCCGACAGCTCGTCCGCCAGCAACAATAAACCCTTAGGGTGTGTCGCGAGCAGAGCATCCCAGGCTGGCCTGCGGTCACCGGTCTCGGCTGCTATGCCAAGCGCCGCGCAAACGATGTCCTCCAGGCGGTTGCTGGCGCTGAAGTTGACCAACGAGATCGGCACGAGGTCCGGCGGATCGGGCAGCAGTCGACCGAGGGATACTTGCTGCGCGAGATAGGCCAGCAGGTGCGACTTACCCGCACCGTACTGCCCCAACAAAAACACGCCGCTGCCTCGCCGGCCAGCGAGCAAGCGGCTCAGAACCTCCAGGTGTCCGCGCACTTCTGCGGTTAGCACAAAGCACTCGCTTAACCACTCGGGGTGCTCGGACTGAAGATCCTGCAGCCGCACTACGGTCGGTTGGGCGCGTGCCTCAACGAAATCACGGATCCTGACATCGGTTGGAGACATAAGCGAAACTGTATCATCGATGGCCTCCTTGTTACATTTGCGCGATGAGTCTCAGGCTCCTGATCAAGGTATTGCAAAACAACCTAAAGCGCGCGCCGCGCCGCTTAGAGAAGCGAAAGCGCAACAAGGAGGCGGTCAAATGGGTCACGATGGTGAAACGGTAACGTTGTCAGCGCCGCAGTACGCCTCGTGTGGCTGGCTTAGCTGGTATTTGCGTAGGCTATCAGCAATGTGGCTGGACTGACGTTTCTATCACTCTGCTTCCTGAGAAACGATACTTGGAAGTATCGTGACCGTTTCGCCTCCTAAGAGCTAGGCTGTCAGGCGTAAACAACAAGTTGATTTTTTTTCGGATCTCCTGAAGATTTTCCTTTTCGCGATCCAGATGCTCGAAGCGGTTTATAATCGGCCTGCAGTCTTCGATTTCGCTTCCCAGCCAGCGCCGTCCTTTTAGTTCGGCAGCAATATATGTCGTACCGCTGCCACCGAATGGATCTACCACTAGATCACCTTCTCTTGCTGCGATATCGAGCACGCGATCGAGAAGCTTCAACGGCAACTCATTGGCTGTGCGCCGTTTGAATCGGGCATGGCGCACGGGCGATAGGTCTGTCCACACATCGGTGATATTGACGCCACGTGGATTCATACGATCCTTATAGCCCCCGTAATCGCGTAGTTCTCCTCCGCAGTGTCGGCATGTTTCAATCGGAAGACGTGGGGGATTGAAGGTCCTGACTCGTGGACCCTTAGCAAAGTACAGCAAGGAATAGTGAGAGGGGTAGAGGCGCCCCGAGATCGGCAGGGAGAACTTAATATCCACGGCAATCCAGTGGCGGAATTCCAGGTATTGGGTAAGCCAGGCGGCGAGACGGACATTCCATTTGGGCAGGTTATACAAAAAAAGTGAGCCGCCCGGTTTTAGAATGCGTATGACCTCCCGTAGCCACAAGCAGCACCAGGCTAGGTAGTGACATTCGGAGAGGCTATCGCTGATGTTATGGCCGTAATCCTTATTGAGATTAAACGGTGGATCGGCAAACACCAGGTCGGTCGATTCATCGTCCAGGCTTCTTAAGAAGACAACGCAGTCGGCTTGATAAAGTTTTCCAAGCTTGGTTTCAAGCACACGGTCGGGGCATGGCTCTACACTATTTTGATCATTTTGGTTCTCAAATCCGCTTGATCCAAAACGAGAGCTGAATACGTCTAACATGTCTCGGGGGCGCTTTCTCAGCAGATCCTCTAACCAGCACGGAACCAACCCTGCTCCAAGCAGTAACTCCTCCTCCGAAACCTTCAAGTGCCCGCAGATTGTAGATAACATCCGCTTATTAGGTAGCGAAGCGCATTTCTCGATGCTAGCCAGCACACCGGGTCTAATACCCATTTGCTTCGCAAGCGCCGCCCTTGAAGTGCCTGATTGTTCTCTTCTTGCCTTCATCGCTTCACCAAAGTGACTAAGCATTGTCACGTTCTCCTTTGCAAAATATCAGAATGTGCTCTTCGCGCATGGAATTCGCCATTCCCACTATCAGTCGTCGAATCGCCAGCTCCAAGGCAAGATTTTTCTCGTGGGCAAGTTTGATTAGGCGTTGTTCGATACCATATTTAGCCTCCGGCGACGCTGGATCGATACGCAAAAGCCGGGCAAGCTGTTGTGAATTCGATCCGACCATAATAACGCAATACCTGCTGGGCTTAAGGACTCGCGCGACCTCGCCCAGAACAGACGACATATCCTCGAAATACTGTTCTACCTTGCCGGCGCCCTGCCCTCCATTTAATCCAATCATGCTGGGCCGGATCGCCTCCAGATTATAACCAAGATACGTCAAGTGAGGCGCGTCATTTGCCAGATAGTCCACGGCAAAGCTATAGGGGGGCGAAATATCACCCCATCGATTGAATCCGTTTCGAGTCGCAGCTCACGTGCATCCCCTAATAACACTTGGCTTGACCCGAGGGTTAAGGACAGCTCGCGAAAAGCCTTTTGAAAGCGCTCTATGGTATCAAGGTATTTCGCTAGTATATCTTTGAAAAACTCACAGTGGTTTTTTCTTGAGCTGCGTTCGACATAACCCCTCGCGTCCATATACGCAAGGGCGAGAATTCGAATGCCGTGCGGGAAATGCCTCTCGGCTGAAAGGCGGCATCCTGAACTTTCGTGGCAGTCGCAGCCTCACCCAGCTTGTCGTAGATTTTTCCCAGGTGTTCGGCGTTCTGTAAGAATCGCTTTAAATCCGAGATATCGGCGGCAAGGGCTCGGAGCTTCGTATTGGCCATAAAGGTACAGAACGGGCTTACATCGATCGCGATCGAGTTAATCCCCATAAGCGCCGCTTCGACCGCCGTTGTCCCGCTACCAGCCATCGGGTCCAGCACCGTTGAACCAGGGTGTAGTCCCATCACGTTCATCAAGGCCTTGATCATCTGTGGATGATATTTGCCGCGATAGGGAAAAAGACCATGGGTCGCGTAGCTGGTCTTAAACTGATGGGTACCGAGAAAGGATTGCAGGCGAATGTTACTATCCGTGGGGAGTTTCAGCCCGCCTCCGATACAGAGGTGGTAATGATAGGTCGGCTTGCCGTTGATCGAGACGAAGTAGGCACCGCGCTGAATGAGCTCTTTTTCGCTAAGCAGTCTTGCTTCCAGCATCCCGAGCTTTAATTCGTAGATCTCGTTCAGTTCCGGGGTTGGAATATAAGCTGCTGGAAATACGTCCTGCAAGGAATCTCGTAGGGCGGCGCGATTGCGGTGATGAATCTTCCGAGCATACGACGCTAAAGGTTCCTTAACCGACCGGGATTCCGCAGCCACCGCGTTGCCGGTTGTATTCAACCTCTGGCGAAACGTTTCAATGTACGTCGGATCTTCTTCTAGAGCTCGTTGCCAGTCAGCCGGCATATAGCCGCCACGGGCAAGCAGCGTTTCCTGATCTATGGGGAATCTATAACGTAAAGAACTACTTGCGGACGAGCGCGTCTACTAATGGCTATAAATCCGGCCTCCCGGATTCTGGTATACTTGCTTCATGCAGATGGTAAAACTCGGCAAGAAAGGCCAAGTGTCTATTCCGAAGGCCGTGCTGAAAAGGCTGGGGCTGGAAGGGGACACCCCGATGTTGGTGGAGACCACCCCGGACGGCGCAATCCTACTGCGCCCGGCCGGCATCTACCCGCTGGAAATCTACAGCGACGAACGCATTCGAGAGTTCGACGAAGTCGATCGCATGGATCCCAAAATCGCCGCTCGGTTGACCAAGGCTCTGCGGCGCTGAATGCGGTTGTTTTTGGACGCCAACGTCATCTTCTCGGCGGCCCATAATCCCACAGGCAACGCACATGGCATTTTCCGATTGGCTGAGAAAAGACGCTGCGAGCTTGTCACTTCGAAGTATGCCTTGGAGGAAGCGGAGCGCAACATTCTCCTAAAATATCCGCATCGGGCGGGAGATCTCCAACGCTTAGTGCCGCTGCTGTCGGTTGTGGCCGAGGCACTGCCCGAGCGAATCGCGTGGGCGACCGAACAGAGGCTACCGCTAAAAGACGCACCCATTCTTGCCGCAGCAGTGCAAGCGCGGGCGAACATGTTGGTCACTGGAGACCGTACTCATTTCGGCCATTTATACGGCAAACTTCTCCAGGACTTGCGGGTGATACCTCCCGCGATGGCGCTGGTTCAAGTACTGGACGCCAGCGAAAAATGAGCCGTTTTCTTGCAGGGCACGTGCCTCAACGAAATCACCGCCTGGCCTTTACCACAACCGAGTGACGCCATATGCATCCAGCGTCGCATCAGCACTCAGTAGCGGAATTTTTTCCACCAACGCTTGCGCAACAAGGAGGCGGTCAAATGCGTCACGATGGTGAAAACGGTAACGTCGTCAGTGCCGCTGTATGCCGTAGCGCGATGGGTAGGAGTCGGAAGCGATTGTTCGCAAACTCCCGCTCCATGAACGCCTCGTGGGGCTCGCGTAGCTGGTATTTGCGCGGATCTGCCCGACGTGTTGTTTGAGTTGAAGCGGCGGGTAACCGTTCGCAACGTTGGTATAGACTACGCGTCCCCTTACTTGGGCTCGGTATGGGAGCTTCTCCCTTCGTGGAGAGACGACAAGGGGGTGCTTGGCGGACACTATTGTTCTGCCATTGGCGTCGATATCCACGGTAATCTCTATCTGTGGAACGCCCGATCGCGCAGGCGTAATCCCACCGAGCACGAGTCGCCCCAGCATACGATTATCTACTGTGCGGCTGTTCTCACCCTCAACCACCTGCACTTCCACCGAGTCTTGGTCATCCACGGACGTGGATAGTATCTGAGCGGCTTTTGTCGGAATGGTTGTATCCCTCTCGATGAACTTAACGACCCGCCCCTCGGCATCGCCGATTCCTAACGAGTGAGGACGCACGTCGAGCAATAGAATATCCTTGACCTTGCCGTCCAATACACCTGCTTGGACGGCGGCACCGAGGGCAACTGCGTCTTGGGGATTAACGAGCGTCCTAGGGGCTCGATCGAATACCTCCTTGAAGAGGCCTTGCACCCCCGGAATCCGACTCGCGCCCCCAACGAGCAGAACTTCACGTATGTCCGAAGGTTCCATCGCGGCCGTCCGGAGGGCTTGATGGCAGGGCGTGCGCAAACGCCAGAACAGCTCCTCGCATATCATCTCTAGCTTGGTTCGGGTAAGGATCAGTTCGACATTGATCGGGGCGTGGCCCTCGAGGGCCAAGAACGGCAGAGAGACAACCACTCTTTGGAGAGTTGATAACGCATGCTTTGCGTGTCTTGCGGCCTCGACGATGCGCTGCCAAGCAAACGCGTCTCTTCTGACCTCAAGTGCATAGCGCTCAGCGATCTCCGCACCGATCCATGTTGCGATATAAGCATCGAAATCGTCGCCTCCAAGAAAGCCGTCGCCAGAGATACTTAGAATTTCGAACTGATGTTCGCCATCTATATCCGGCGCGTCCAAAAGCGTAATGTCAAACGTACCGCCTCCGGGGTCGGCCACCGCCACCTGCGGGTCGCCTTTGAGGAACTCTCTGTAGCAGAGGGCAGCGGCGACCGGTTCGCGGATTATGCGCTTTACTTCAAGCCCTGCTATAAGACCTGCTTCCCTGGTTGCTTCACACTGAGCTTCGCCGAAGTAGGCTGGCACCGTAATCACGGCCTTCTCGACCTTCTCACCGAGGTGTGTTTCCGCGCTCTGTCGCAACGCTTTGAGTACCAGTGCGCTCACGGTCTGCGGGAGGTACTCCTGGCCTCGCACGACGAAAGTCGCAAGGTTGTTGACGCCGAGGGTAACCTTCGTATGGGACGGCACGGACTATGTCAAACACCTCGTTGTAGCGGCGACCTATAAAGCGCTTGACGCCAGCTAGCGTATGTTGCGGATCGAGCTGCCGGGCGCTTTCTGCATGCTCGCCAACAATCACGCTACCGTCTTTGAGGAATCGCACTACGGACGGCGTGAAGCGATTTCCGAGGGGATTCGGTATCACGTAGGGTCCGCTACCATCATGGTAGGCCACGGAAGAATTGGACGTTCCCAGGTCAATGCCGATAATCATGGCTCATCTAGGTCCCCCTGTTTCTTGGCGCCAGAACCTCCAGGTGTCCGCGCACCTCCGCGGTTAACACAAAACGCTCGCTCAACCACTCGGGGTGCTTGGACTCCAGATCCTGCAGCCGCACTACGGTCGGTTGGGCGCGTGCCTCAACGAAATCACGCGATCGCGGTGTTTGCGCGACTTGTACACGATCCACGAGAAGAACACGGTTTCCCCGCGCTTGAGCTTGACGCTCTGCGGAAACGACGTGTACTTACCGGGCTTCACGTCGTCGGCAACGCACTCAATGTACTCGAGCGCACCATGCTCGCGCCAGACCTTGCCCGCCAACTGCGCGACGCGGCGGTAGGCCTGCACGTTCTTCTTCGGGACCGGAAGTACGAAACCGTCAACATAACGAGCCATGTCAAGCCTCCTTTTTAACCTTGATTGATTGTGCCGGGGTCCATCCAGATGATTTTCCCAGATATGACCGTCCAGGTCCTGGAAGCCATGTCCATACATGAAACCGGGATTCTGGGGCTGATTGTAGGTGTTTCCACCGGCGGCGACGGCCTTGCGTACCATTTCATCTACGTTCTCACGGCTGTCGCAAGATAGACAAACCAGCACTTCCGTGCTCTTCCTTGCATCGCAGATTTCGTTGGGCGCAAAAGTCTTGAACTTCGCGTGGGTCAACAGCATAACGAAGATGTCCCCGCCCACGATCATGCAGGTGGCCGTTTCGTCGGTAAATTGCGGATTGAACGTGTGCCCAAGCTTGGTGAAGAACTCGATGGACTTGTCGAGGTCCTTCACCGGTAGGTTCACGAAAATCTTCTTCGCCATTTTTGCTCCTTTGGTTTAGCTATGCCATCGCCTACTTTTCAGTGATGGCCTTGAGAATGGAAAGGCCGGCGTCGAATTCCTTGTGGCGGAGCTCTTACCCGTAGGTTGGCTTCTGGGGCCACCCGGGCGGCGAGTTCTCGAAGTCCTCCTGCCGGCCGTATGGGGTCCTATCAACTCACCACCCCTGCCTCGGGCGACACATGGAATTTCACCTTGGCTTTCCAGATCGCCTCGACCAACTGCACGTGGCGCCCCGCCTCAATGGCCTCATGTCGGCGCTTCTCACTCCCATCGCTAAACACCACCTTCCAGTGCTTGTCGCTCAACTCCATCGCCATGTACAACGTACGCTCTGCTGGGTTATCGTTATTCTGTAGGGTCACTCGATTCATCTTCGCTCTCCTTTGGATGGTTAATAACTGCACCGAAAGGCTAGCCTGAGTGGCCCTACATAGCATCTGATCCCAGACCGAACCCCGATGCGATCCGGTTCAGCTCGCCTTATGCCGACTACTCTGCTTGGCCCGCACCCACCCGAGACGCCTACACGTCCCAATCCCCGGGTGCCTTGCGCCGATGAATAGTAAATTGCCGAGAACATTGTTCGACGGTGACCCATTAGACCGAAGCAGATGGGCCCGTGGTCACTTGCACATAAGCGCCAGTTAATTGAGGCGATTTTGGTGGTATGGACCGCCGGGAGTCGCGGTGTCTGTTGGCAAATCCAGTCAACACAAGTGCATCGGGTTCGTGAATGTAGGCCATGCCGCTCCGTACGCAGTTGTATCCTAGGGCGTTTCGAGGGTTGCCGGGTCATGCTTCCGTAAGGTATTCTTTGACTAGTCGTAAACTGAATCGCGGGGGGTATTCGTGGCCGACAATCAGGATAAGGCGGAAGCATTTCAAGCAAGGATAAACGCTGCGTTCCAATCAGACGTTCCTAAGATCAGCTTCAACTCGCTAATAACCACCCTAGGGACAGCGGATGTAGTTGTTGTCCTTGAGCGGAACGGTCAACCTGTTGCGGTATTGAATGCTTCTTATACCGTCGCCAAGTCGCTATCGGTGCTGCTTGGTAATGCTATTGCGCAACTTGAAGAACTATCCGGCCATCCAATAATGACAACCATGGAAGTTGAGCAACTTCTTGCGGCTAGAAAGCCCAAAGAAGAATCGACGTCAACCAACGTGAAACGCCAAGAGAAAGCCAAAGCCGGCACCCAAAAGCTGAAGCATTAAGGTTTTATCGATGAAATTCAGGTTCACATCGGCCTCGGATTTTGTCTCGGCGACGGCAGTAAAAATCGAATCGTTTAGGTCGCTGCCAGTAGGCTGGCATTATGGCGAAGGCGGCCCACTAAGCGTTGATGTCGTCAAAAAGGCGCTTCGGATCGATGGCTTTTATCGCCAGCTTGGCTTTACAACCACGGATGCGTTCCCTGGGGCTAACGGTGAACTAATGATTACCGCATATCGCGGGCCCCATTGCATCGAGACCATAGTTTCCACAGACCTGCGCTATTCGGTTACGCATGAGTGTGACGGCACAGAAATTTATGCCACTCCAGATGTCGATGAAATCGTTGCCAGACGGAAAATTAAAGAAATCGGAGCGGAAATATGGCGCTCGCTGGGCTTATTAGGCTTATCCACGGAAAGCACTACGACAAAAGGCGGAAGAGGTTCACAAGCCTCGCGTTCAAAAACTCAGAAGGTGGCGGGATTTCTGTTATCCTTGGAGACTGCGTGGATGCCTCAAGGCGGTCAATTTGTCAACACATCCGGACGTATTACCCTGCGCGAATCGCTGGCGAACCCCCGATTTACTGGGAGTTCCCGCAATCAATACTTCCTGCAGAAAAGTGCGTAGAACCGCATATAGATCCAGCTATCACTGACCCCTGCCACGCAAATATTGAGCGGGTATGCGACTCACAGGCTAAACAACTTTTGCCGCGAGACCTTGCCATCTATCAAATATGCGTGAATGGAAAAAGCCGGGGTCTTACTGAGGCTGACCTCTTTCAATATTGACGCCAGTAACCACGGCTCTACCTTTCGCCAGTTTCGCTAGCTCGCGACACCTCCATTACTCCCCTTGGGCGTGCTCATTAGCGAGACAAAACGGCTTTGGTCAAAGCCGATCCCACCGAATATATAATCAAGGATAACGAAGGGCATGGCTTCGTCAACGAGGAGAATCGCTTTGATTTCTACGATGGAACGCTTCCTCAGTAGGTGCCTAAGGCCTGTAGTGACCAAGAGCTGACGTCACCACGCAGGAAATAAGGTTCTCATTCTTTTTCTCCTGTGTCTAAATAGCCACAACCCTGGTAAATTCTCTAAAGGGCACTTCGATTAATTCGGAGTGCCCACCCTAACAGGGACGTGATTCGATAAATTGCAGGGAAGCGATCTATCGAAGTGCCCTAAACAGATCTGCCGATTAAGCGGTGCGAATGACCACCGTGTGAGCGAGACCACTCATAGCGACGGGTCACTCGCTGTTACACGATTACCCCAGCAAACTTAGCAGCGACACGCTTGAAACCCTCGGGCGTTGGGTGAAGCTCGTTCGCCCACCATTTCTTATAGTCAGACCGGTTCGAGAGGGTGTTGCGCAGATCGACATACGTTGCGTGCGCTAGGTCAGGAATGCTAACGGTCTTTTTCAGCATGTCGTTGAATCGGTCAATGAGTTTCTTCGCGATGGCAATTCGCTCAGGAAGCTTTGAATACCCCTTGTCGCGAAACCCCGGTTCGAGCCACGGACCGGGCAGCGGTCCCCACCCCCCGATGAATCCGCGACCGTCGGCGACGGGATAATCGTACCCGTGGAAGAGGATGGGGATCCGTTGCTTGATTCGCTCTTCGCACACATGAGTCACAGCGCTGAGGATGGTGAGGTAGGCTATGCGAATTCGCTGGTCGATCACAGCCTCGACGATGCGATCGTTGAGTCCGGGAACGGCCGAGGCGGCGTGGTTGAGCAACATTCCAACCTCATCTCCCGCAACATCGTTGCCGCCCCCTGAAAGCAGGATCGCTTTTGGAACGACGTTTCCTCGCAAGAGCTTCTCGATGGTACGCGTAAACTCCTCGAGTTGACCGCCGTTGTACGCCATGTGTTCGACGCGGTCGCCCTTGTGAGCCACGGACTCGACATCGTAGCCGTGATGGTCTTCGAGTAGACTTAATACATCGCTCCAGGGATAGTCAAACCACGAATCGCCCTCGGCAACGAGTACGCCAGCGCTGTCCGTTCCGCCAGCCGCTTGTACAAGCTTGGCGTCAATCACGGCCGCCTCCGCGTGTGGCCTGGTCTGCTTTTTTAGTGCGCTCTTGCGCACCTTGAGCGCTTTGTTCCGAAATTCCAACACCTCCTTGGCTTGTTGGCGTCCTGCAGCGAGCGCCTTCTTGGTCGCTTGGTCGATGGCCATAGTGTCTTCCTCCAAATTCTTTACGTGCAGATTGCTCGAACACCACCCAAATGGTTACGGGCAGCTACCCTCCTCGAAGGACCCTGGGGAGGTTTCCGCGACTGTAGAAGTGATGAAGAGGTTGGCAAGACCCAGATTGTCGCCCGATCCCACCGCACAAGCGTTACCAAGGCAAAAGGTCGCGCGACCCTGGTAGATGTGCATCCAGTTTTTGGAGGTGAAGTCCCGGCAGTCACTGGGGCCACTGCCGGAACCACCGTCGCCCTCGTCATCTCCATCCGAACCGCCATCGCAGACGCGCTCATCGACACGGCGGTTGTTGCAGCCATGCCGGTGAGGTCGTTCTCTCGGGTCCAGCTTCCTGCCAACAGGGAGGTCGCAAACAAACCCAACCCGGTGACTAGCAGTGCTCTCTTCATTAAGGTCATGACGCACTTCTCCTGGTAGCGAATTTCGCCAACTCCACCACGCGCCACAAATACCAGCTCGCCACCGTGCGGTAAGGCTGCCACCGCGCGCCGCGCTTCTCGAGGTCTTGGCGCGTCGGCAGCTCGCGTTTCTTGAAGACGATGGCGTAACCTTTACGGATCCCATAGTCGTCTGCGGGCAGCACGTCGGGGCGGCCGAGGCGAAACATGAGGAGCATCTCTACGGTCCACCGGCCGATGCCGCGCACCGCTATGAGGCGCTCGATGATCATTTCATCCTCCATGCGATGGACCTCGGCGAGCGTCGGGATTTCACCCCTCACGGTCCTTCGCGCGAGGTCGCGGAGCGCAAGGACCTTCGAGCCCGAGAGACCGGCGGCGCGGAGCTTCTGGTCCGAGCAGCGCAGGATCTGCCCGGCCGTAGGGCCTTCCTGCGCGCGCGGGAACAGCGCACACACACGGGCGTAGATGGTCGCCGCGGCCTTGCCGGTGAGCTGCTGATAGACGATCGCCTCCACAAGCGCGACCAAGAGGCTCGGTGTCTTGTTGAGCTGCATGCGAAACGGGCCGACGGTGTCGATGACGCGCGCTAGCGCTGTGTCGGACGCACGCAGGTGTTCGACCGCGACGCCCGGATCGAATCCGAACGCGCCGTCGTCAGCGAAAACTCCGTGGGCGGCGTTGGCCTGCGCGCCTTCGATCGCAAGTAGCCGGAGCTTGGTGTTGATGCCGCCGTACGCGGAGAACCCGCCGACTGTGCCGCCGGCCGCCAGTACCCGATGGCACGGCACGAGGATCGCGAACGGATTGCGCCCGAGCGCTTGCCCCACGGCACGTGCCGCACCGCGCGTTCCGAGCCGCGCCGCGATATCACCGTAGGAGAGCGTCGCGCCCGGCGGAATGGTGCGCGCGACTTCGTAGAC